>Ga0315268_10002400_pt1 | contig 21138 bp, 21 predicted proteins | sample C1_top_MG_FD_204535 | JGI IMG/M metagenome (GOLD analysis project Ga0315268, IMG submission 204535) | Sediment microbial communities from Yellowstone Lake, YNP, Wyoming, USA - C1_top | ecosystem: Environmental > Aquatic > Freshwater > Lake > Sediment | place: USA: Wyoming | collected 2017-08-01 | reverse complement strand
CCGGACAGGAAAAATCCAAGCACGGCGGACAAACATCCGGCAATAAAAAATCGCTCGCTGCCAAATACCATCCTCACTTTTTTGAATCCGTAATAAAAATATACGCCTAAAAGCAATATAAAAGCCGTCAACCCTACAATACTACACTCAGCCGATAACTGTGTAACACAGCTGGCAGAGGCATTACTACTGGTCGGATAGAGAAACCGGCATAAAGAAACATTGCCAAGGGCAAGGCGTAATGGCGCAAACAATACTATTAGGATATAAGATATAAAAAGCAGATAACCAATTTTTTGGGCGTGTTTAAAATCAGTTATATTCTCCGCAACCAAAAAAAATATCAAAAAAGACATCCTTGCGATTACTTCGAAAAAACCTTTTTTGTCGCTATGCCCGAAATACGCCGGGAGGACACCGGCAAGAAAAAACACCAGTACAAAAAACGCCACTGGGCTAGACGGTATCCTGACTTTTTTCAGTGCCGCCATTTTTGTGATCCACAGCAGCATCAAAGCTGGCCAAACAATATTTGCCGCGACGGCTGATACCGGTGCGGACAGTGCAAATACAAATAATCCGTAGTATAAAATAGAATCTATTTTTTTAACCAAGATATTTCTCCATTGCCTTTCTTAATTCGTCTTTTTCCTTTATTTCTACACTTACATCAATCACATAGCACGGAAAATCCTCCGGCAGGCGGCTGGCATCTTTTGATGTTGTCAAAATAGCAGCTTGGAACTCTGCAGCTGAGTGTAACAGGTTCTGCGTATCCTTTTCCTTGAAATAATAATGGTCAGGATATTTTTTGTGAAACAGTATCTTTGCGCCGAGTTCTTTCAGCGTTATGTCCAGATCCTCCGGCACTGCAATACCGGAAACCACAATAAGATTCTTTTCTTTAAACGATGCTATATCAATCTCCTCATTTTTATAAAATACTTTTTTACTGAAAAAAGCATAAAATATCTTTGGATTCTTTTTGTATCGGCAGATAGTATTTTCTATACTAAATATTGTTTCTTTAGGCACTCTGTCACATCTTGTAATTATAAATATATCGGCTCTGTTAATATTTTTTACCGGCTCTCTCAGATAACCAGCCGGTAAAAGCATATTGTCCCCAAAGGGATTCAGAGCATTTATGCAAACTATGTCCAGATTGCGGTAAAGATTAACATGCTGAAAACCATCGTCGAGAATAATAATCCTGGAACCGAAATTTTTTATAGCATAAAGTCCTGCGCGGTACCTGCTTTTATCAACAAGCACTGGCACGTCTTTCAGCGTTTTTGCGATAAGGTACGGTTCGTCACCGGAAAGCTTTTTGCCGAGTACAATTCTGTGCCCATTGCTTACTACATTGTTAGTCGGCCCCGCAAAAGGTCTTTTGTAACCCCTCGAAATCACGCATATCTTTTTCCCTTCATCTTTCAGAATATTTGCCAAAAATATTACCGTGGGCGTCTTACCGGTACCTCCGACGGTAATATTGCCGACAGAGATAACCTTACAGTGAAGCTTTTTCTGCTTTTTTCTCCTTAACTGCTGTGAGATATTAAACATAAAAAGATAAACGAACGATAAGGGAAAAAGAATTTTTAGGGGTTTCATATAATATTTTCTCTCAATTTTCTCTACGCACTGTTCTGTTTATAGATTCCCACTATCAATGCCTGTGGGAATCTAATTCGCCTTGTGCTCGCCTTCGGCGACATCCCGAAACACCATTCATCCATCCCGATTTATCGGGGCGGTCTTCCTAGCGTGAGGGATAAATTCCTTAAATTTTAAAAAAACCTTTTTTGCGGAAAGATTTTCCAAATCGTCTTGTATAAATCCATGCATCGTAGTACCTGGCGGTGTCCAATTAACAGGGTTTGTTTTTAGTCCGTAAATTATAAACGAAGGGGTATTCTGGCTTACGGCTATATGACCCGGAGCGGACGATGTCCCTATAAGCACATTGCTATTTTTTATAAGCGCAGCCAATTCCAGTATGTCTAGATTGTCGCATAGAAAGTGTTTTTTCCGGCAGCGGACTACAGCATCCTTCACATACTCAAATTCGCCAGGTCCCCACAAAAATACTATTTTTGCGTTGAATTCATCAGTAATAAGGTCGGCCAGTTCGCAATATTTCTCTTTCGCCCATTGCCTATGCTCCCTGCGATTAGTGATGTCTAATGTTATCAATAAATCACTTTCTAAAATATTATTTGCTCTTAAAAATTCTTTTGCTCTGTTTTCATCATCGGCTGTAAATTTCAAATCCAGTCCAATACCGTCATCTTTAATATTTAACACATCCAGCATCTGTAATCTGTCAAGTACCGTATAACCGCGGCCGGAATGTTTCGGCATACTATTGTAACACCAGAAACCCCAAGGGCGATAGGAGGCAATCCTTTTAGGCGCACCGGAACATAACGAGTAATAACCGGAAACAGCCGAATTCATAAAATCTATCGTAATGTCAAACCTCTCTTTTTTTATTCTGTCTGCGACACCGGCACCTGAAATCAAAATACCGTCAAGATAAGGATTATATCTCAACATCTTTTCCGACGCCGAGCCGGTAAGAAAATATATACGGCTTCCCGGCATGTTTTTTTTTATTGCCCGGACCATGGGAGTCGTCAATAAGACATCTCCTATGGCTCTTAAAACTATTATCAGGATTTTTTTACCCATTTTTCAGCCGGTATTTTGGATCGTTATACATCTTGAACTGGCGGTACAGCTTCAGAGTCGCTTTTTTCAAAGCCAGATTTTTAAACAGCCCTGACAGCTCTTCCACAAGATCCCTTTTTTGTATTTCCATTATTTTCAGTTTACGAGCGAATTCACGCTTGTGCGACGAATCGATATCTTTTCTCCGGGTCTGTTCCGCCATATGAAATATCTTAAGCTCTATAATGCTTATCTTATCTATTATGCTTCCTACTGTTTCTGCCATTTTTCATCGCCTCCAGTACCGTTTTGTCTATCATTTCTATCAGATCATTCCTTCTCTGGTTCAGCTTATCTATGTTCCTTTTTGCCTTGAAAACCTTTTCAACATTCGGAAGACGTGCCTCGTCCTCCTCGTGCCAAATCAAGATGTTGACCCTGGACAGTTCGCTTACCAATTCCCCGAAATCAGTTTTCTTCATCTTCAATCTCCCTCAGTTTCATAAATTCACTATATCATAATCGGCTATAAAGAAATTCTTTATCTGTGACTATGGTCTATATTCGCTTGTGGTTTCATTTTTGCATTACAGTACCCTCTTGTTTTTTTTATTTCTCCTACCCAACCTCACTTGAGGATTCTCTTACCCGGCTTCAACCGAAAGTTCATTTTTACCGTGCACTGAAATGCTGTAGAATATCAGGACTACCCCGATAATTTTCTTTTTGGTTCAATTATATAAAATTTTTGGATGAATAAATCAGAAAAAAAAGGTCTTTACCCTTTTCCTTTTGTCAGCGTCTAGTGATTATTCTCTTTTATACAAAAGGTAGTCGTTAAATTCTCGTATTTTAATATATCTTTTTGGTATACTTTTTTCTTTATTTCGGGTTAAAAAAAAGTTATGTAAAACGTCTTTCTGTGGATCAAGACTGATATTGGCATAACGCCCAAAATAACCATGTAAACCCCAGTCCGACCAAAGGTTAGAATCAATGTTTATAGTTGAATTGCGAGGTAGAATTTTAATAAAATCGAATATCATTTCTATTTTTGCTTTGTCTCTACCTATACGATTAAATTGGACAATTGAAATGGAAATAGAAATTAGTAACAGTGAAATAGATAATATTTCAAAATATCTGGATTTTTTTGAATGTTGGTCAATATTATCAATTAGTATCGATAAAAACGGCGAAACAAGCAATCCAAAAGAAATTGCAAAAAATGGGAATGTGGAAAGGATATAAAATCCGCTTTGTTTCATGCTGATCATGATTGGCAGTACACCAGATAGTCCTAAAAGAAAAAATGTTAGTGAAAGTTTTTGTTTGGTAAATAACAATTTTATATCCTCTTTTTTGCGCCAACCTATAAATATTATTAGGGATACGATGATAATACTTATTAATAATTCATTAAATAATCTATACAAAATGTAAAATCTACCGGGAACGAATTTAGTAACCGAAATATTATGTAATACTTTATTAATAAAATATTTCTGTATACTAATAGATGATTCTGGTACTACTAAAAATAGAAAAGCTAAAGGCAATATTGATAATACAATTGTTAAAAAAGAATCCGCTATCATACGACTAAAAGAAATTTTACGTAAGCAAAGCCATGTCCATAATGGAAATGTCCATATAAAAAGTGAAACAAAACCTTTTGATAAAAAAGCTGAAGCAAGAGATAATCCGGTAAATATTAAGAAGATATATCTATGGTATCTTAGACTTTTGAGGTAAAATAATGTTGCAAGGCAAACAAAAATACTCATGGTATTTTCAAGCATATTGTTTTTAGCTGCCCATGTAACAAGTGGTATTGTAATCCATAAAAACAGTGGTATCCATGCCGTTGATTTATCATTTGCAATTTCTTTCCATATAGCAATAATTATTAAACCAACTATAATGAAAGTAGCAAAAGAATATATCTTTTCAATATAAAAGCTTTCTCCAAATAGTTTAAAAAATAAACTTTGTATGCCAAATACGAGAGGAGGATGTTCGTGAAACTCAGGAAAAAGTGTGTTTGTAAGGTGCAAATTCCAAATATTTCCCAATCCATCAGCCAAATTTTTTGAAATGGTAGCGTACAGCAATCCATCCATAAACATACCGTGGGAAAACAAATGAGGGCTGCATATTCCTAAAAACAAAGAGAATACAAAAATATAGAAATATAATGTTTGATTTTCTCTCATAATTTTTCCAATTCTTTCAATTTCATATATGTTATAAATTCATTACATCTATACAATATGCACAAATCCGACAGAACTATCTAAAAAGCCAGGTTTCAGAATATCATTTTTTTTCATCACAAATCTCTTTTAATTTCATAAATTTCACTATATCATAAAAAGCACATAAAATTGCCCAATTCAATCCTTGTATACCGTCGAGGAATCCCAATTCAAAAAAATACATGCTTACAAATTTATGCAAAGGCACAAGATAATGCCATAGGCAAAATCTTTTACCTTTGTTATACCTTTTTCTGGCATCGAGGGATGTATAACGGTTAAATCTATCAAAATAGTCAGTCAAATTCTCATAACTATAATGCGTCATACCACCTTTCAATTTTCCTATATCTCCATCAACTATAAGTTTTTCATGCACCGGAACGATATCAAATTTTGCTTTATCTTTTCGAAATATTCTTACTTGGTAATTTGGATAACATCCGCCCCATTTCATAAATCTGCCCTGAAAAAACAGCCTTCTCGGAATTTTAAACGCAGCATATTTTGTCGGATTTTCTGTAATCTTTTGTATTTCTTCCTTTAATTCCGTAGTAATAACCTCATCGGCATCAATAGATATCAGCCAGTTGCCTGCCGCTTTTTCTATCGCAAAATTTTTTTGAATGCTATAACCTTCAAATTTTTTTTCAAAGACTTTTGCTCCATATTTGTTTGCGATTTCGATGGTTTTATCTTTGCTACCGGAATCTACAATAACAATTTCATCCGCCCATTTTATGCTCTCAAGACACCTTTGTATTGACTTTTCTTCATTTTTTGTGATAATAATAACCGATATCATATCAACTCCTTCTAAACATTTTCAGGGTGTCTTCATCTATTCCTTTTATGAAACATTTTGGAAGCATATTGCCCTGCTATTTTCGTCGTAGCACCGGATGATTACAGCCCACAAAAATAATTTCCAAAGCTTAATTTACACTTTCAAAACATTTATGAACATCTTTCTTTCGTTATGTGTAATTATTGAAACTGATAACATCTTGTCAAAACTTCCCTAAATGAACAGAAGGCATCTTCAACCGTGATTCTATCCATACAATCGTAAACGGAACATTTTTTCTTTATACATTTTCTACATTCTGCAACTTTTGGCATCAGCACCCTGTATATCTCTTTATTCTCTGTATATGGACCCCATCTTTTAGGCGAACACACTTTGATCGGTGGATAAAAGGAAACAGTCGGAATATTTTGAGCAACTGCTATATGCAAAGGGCCGGTACTATTTGTAATAAAAACATTACAGAAAGAAATAAGAGCCATTAAATCACCAAGCGAAATTTTTTCTCTTAAAATTACCGGTTTTTCTTTCATTAATGCGGCAATTTCATTCATTAGTCCCTGTTCCTGGTCAGAACCGGTAAATAGTACATGGACGTTATTTATTTCTTTAATTATCCTGTCCGATAGTTGTGCGTATTTTTCTTTAGGCCAGTTCCTTGCCGAGAATTTGCTGCCGGGATGGATACCAATTAATAAATTATCTTTTTTTATCCCCATTTCCAGCAGTAATTTCTTCATTTTTAAACTTTCTTTTTCTCCAACAGCGATACTCAATCCGTGTTTCCCAAAAGTATCTATCCCGAAATGCCCCAAAAGTTCTATATTGTACTCGGCTTCATGTTTCTCAATTCTTGAGCGATATTGAAAAACCTTTTTTGTAAGAAAAAACGACCATGCTTTAGACGCAGGTCCAATACGCAAAGGTATACCGGCAAGAAAAGTTAAAAATGCAACTTTAAAATTTACAAAGAATACGACCGCAATATCAAATTTTTTGCTTTTGATTTCTCGGAGCATCTCAAAAAAACTTTTTTCTAAAATTATCTCATTTATATCCGGATTGTTTTTTACAATATCGTAAGTATAAGGTTTAATTAAAAGGGAGATATGGGCATCTGGATATTTCTGCCTCAAGGCAGTTATTGCAGGAGTTATCATAACCACATCGCCTATTTTATCGGTTCTGGTCAATACAATTTTTAATCGCTTCATTGTAAATCTTTTCTGTACGGGAAATAAATTTTTCCTGATTAAAGCCGTCCATTATAATCTTTTTATTTCTTTCTCCAAATCTTTTTAATATATCTGGATTAGATAACAGTCCACGAATCTTTGTTGCCATAGATTCGGGATCACGAGGAGTTATAATGCACTCCTCATATAAAATTTCCGGCATACAGCCGACCGAGGTCGCGATTACCGGCTTACTGCAAGCCATCCATTCAATCAAAACCCGGCTTACCGCTTCACTGCCTGTCGAAGCAACAACTCCGATAGAACATTTTGACATAAATTCAAACACATTAGCGACGTATCCGAAAAAGTCAACGGATTCTCTTATACCAAGATTATCCGCCAACAATTTGAGGTCTTTATATTTTATATTTTCCTCTTTGCCGGCAACCAAAAATTTCACATCCGGAAATTTTTTAATAACTATAGAAGCGGCTTCCAGAAAATATTTATGTCCCTTGACGGGATCGAGTCGGCCGACAATACCCACACTCCTGAAATTTGGGACATGCCTGCCGGTAGGCAAGGTTTGAAATTTGGAATTCGGAATTTTTACATCTATGCCCTGATATATTGTTACGACCTTTTCTGGTTCAAGTCCGATTTCTAAATATTTTTTTCTTGTAAATTCAGAAGCAGTAATAATTTTCGGCGTGGTTTTGTATAGAAAACTTTTTTTAGGGTACAAGGCGTCCGATTTTGTCCTTATTGTAACAAATTTTCTTTTGCAAATCAACGAAGTTAAGTACGCTATAAAATGTCCAGTGCCTGTGTGTACATTTACAACATTAATTGCTTCCTTTTCTATTACACTTTTCAATTTTAAAACACTATTGAATATAAACGGATTCCTTCGAGAACAAATCTCAACTGTTGGGAAACCGTTCGTCCTGGCAAATTTTAACGGCAAGCTGTCTCTGGTACAGGCAAAATAAACACTATGCCCCCTTTCAGCAAGTCCTTTGGATAACTCCAGAACATACGCCGTTACGGCACTGTACCAAGGTATATCAATTATGTGAAGTATTTTCATTTTTATATCTTTTATTGATGATATATTCACCGGTCTGTAAATATGCTCTTAAATCTGTTTGTAGTTTCTGTAAGTCCTCTTTTTTTGATAATGATAGATCCTGTGTCGGATTGGACGAACCGTATTCGTAAAGCGACGCGCTGGCTTTCAATCTATCAATAAGATAAAACTTATAATTTATAAAACCATTTAAAGCCCCCTCCCTGAATTGTGCAAATCCTTCTGTCCCGTTCAATTTCAAAAGATCCCGTCCAAGTGTCCTATCACTGTAATCCAGTTTCAATATTCCCATTATTGTAGGTAGAATATCTACCTGCCCCCCATAAGCATGTATTTTGCGAGGTCTATCGCCTATAATGGACGGAGCATATATTAAAAGTGGTATATGTACTTCGGAAATATCCAGATCGTACTTCGGGTTATGCAACCTGCCGTGATCTCCAGTTATCACAAAAATCGTATTCCTAAAATAATTCTGCTTCCTTGACAGCTCTATAAACCTGTTTAACGCCCAATCAGAATACTTAAAAGCATTAAATCTTTGAGCATCTTCGGCCGAGTTCGCATTTACTTTCCCAAAATCAACATTCGGTAATATCCACGGTCCATGATTAGTGGCAGTAAGTATGAAAGCAAAAAACGGTTTATCCGTAATCTTGGATAATTCACCCGCTACTTTCTCAAACATTATATGGTCAGATACTCCGAGAGTGCTCAAAACAAATTTTTTATCATAATCTGCCTCGCCGCTGATTCTGTTGAACCCGTTGTTTTTTAAAAACCCTGCCATATTATCAAACACCGGATCATGCGGACAAAAAAAACATGTTTCATATCCATTATCTCTCAGTATACTGCCGAGTCCGGGGAACTCCTGCTGCCCTATCGTTCTTTTTAGAATGGATTGTCCGGGCGGATTAGGTAGTCCAGTTAGACTTGAGAACAGACCGTTATAGGTATGCGTCCCGTCGGAAAAAAAATTTGTAAACAATATGCTGTTTTCGCTCAGTTTGTTAAAATTCGGAGTCAAATCTATTTCTGCCCCCTGGACACCTATAAAGGACGAAGCAAAACTTTCTATCAAAATCAGTACCACATTATATTTAATCCGGTTTTTTTCGTTAAAAGTTATCTTTCGCGTTAGCGATTGTCCCGAATTATTACCAAGATTAATTTTTAATAACTTCCTTGTCTGCGTACAGGCATTTGAAACGTCGGGAAAATATGAAAAAGTTCCAGTTTCTTTTTGAGATTTTTTATTTTCGATTATTGCATTACCTAAAGTAAAAATTGGATTTAAAGCCATCTGGTTTGCAAAGTTATATGTACTAAAATATGCATTGCCCCATCGAATAGGGGATTTGTGCTGCAGGCGGCCGCGTATACCTACAAAAATTAAAAAAGCAAATACAAAAAAATATGTTATTCTTTGTATAATGCCGGGTTTATACTGAAAATCATCGGTTTTTTTGAAGATATATTTTACTGCGAGCACGAATCCGATTGTTATTAAAATAAATAAAATAGAGTACTGCACTACCGGATACATTTCCCACAACATTTTTAGAATAAAACGCGGGGTATCAAACCAACCAGCCGCATAAAAATTCAACCGGGAATTGAACTCTTTAAAAAATTCAATATCCACCAAACATAAAAAATATGCTACACCAAACAGCAGTATTAATATTCCAAATAAAATATTGCGGAACAGTTTACTGTTGAAAAGTCCAAACACTTGAAGATTGCCTATAATGAAAAACGGTGCTATTATATAACAGGTAATAACCGTATCAAATCGCCATCCGACTAAAAAGGACTTGACCAGTATCCGAGAAGGGATAGATGAGGCAAGATTGAAATTCTTCAACAGGAATACCAATCTAAAAAATTCAAAAAAAACAACACCTATAATATACAAAAGTATAAAAAATATTATTTCTTTTGGTGGAAGATATTTTTTCACAACATATTCCTCGCTGCATTTAAAACCGACTCAACTGTTATTTCCCGCATACATTTAAAATGCTTTTTGGGGCACCTTTTCGGGCCATGTTTGCCGCATGGACGACAGGGAATATTTTTTTCAACGACAATAGAGTTTTTTGAATACGGTGAAAATCCGAATTCCTTTATCGTCGGGCCAAATATCGCCACAGTCGGCACATCAAATGCCGCAGCGATATGCATGGGGCCTGAATCATTTGTAATAAATATCCGGCATCTTTTTATTAATGCGGATAGTTGTTTAAGCGTAGTTTTCCCTGTAAAATTAAGCGGTTTTGACGACATATGCCGCTCAACCAAATCTGCAGTATTTATATCCCCGCTCCCTCCGACAATTATCGCCTTTCCGCCGCGCATAGAAATTATTTTATCGGCAACTTCCGCAAATCTCTCCGGCAACCACCTTTTTGTCGCCCATATACTGCCGGGATTAATGCCTATTAAAAAACTCTCATTGCCGAGAGCATCATCAGCCCATTTTTCATCTTGTTTGTCCGTATGAATAACCGTTTTTTCGTTCTGCGGGCAAATACCTAAAGGGAGCAGAATATCCAGATATCTTTCCAACTGATGTTTTTCTTTGTCAAACGGTACAATATCCGTAAAAAAAATTCTGCCGGGATTATTTGATAAACCGATGCGTCTTTTGCTTCCTGAAAGATATGATAAAAATGCGGACTGGAATGACGGATGCGGAACAATTACAAGATCAAAATTTTCCTTTTTCAAAAAATTGCCGAATTTAAATAAATTCAGCAGCCCTTTATCCTTGCCTTTTTTATCAGAAACAATTATCCCGTCAACCGACGGGTGGCCTTCAAGAATATCCTTTGTGGAAGGGATGCATAGCACATACATATCTGAACCCAGATTTTTTTTTGCCGATTGTATCAGCGGGAGGGTCAAGACCAAGTCTCCGAAAAATGCCGTCTGGATTATCAGTGTCTTCATCCGCCGTTCTCCTCAATGTTGGCATAAAGCCCTGCTGCGGCTGACATAAATTTATATGAGTGAATCCGCATCTTTTGTGACTTCATCTATCGCTTTTTTTAACTCCGCCGCTTTTTGCTCTATGGAATCGTTCTCCCGGACATAAAGAGGTTTCCCGTAGCACACGACCGCTTTGTTGAAAGGAAGGGGGATATGAAATTCGTCCCAGTTTCTGATGATATATTTCCTTTTTAAAGCAGCGGCAATGGGAATAATAGGCAAACCTGACTGCATTGCCGAAACAATAACACCCTGCTGAACAACTCCTCTGGGTCCCCTCGGCCCGTCCGGGGTTAAGGCAAGCGCATAACCGGCTTTTGCCTTTTCTATCATCATTGCCAGCGCTTCAAAACCTCCTTTTGAGGTAGAACCCCTTACGAGTTCATAGCCCAGTTTCTCGGTAATTCTGGCAATATACTCGCCGTCTTTTGATTTACTTATTAAAAGGCATATCTTCTGGTTTCTGTGCGTCCATATAAGAAAAATTTGACGCCCGTGCCATGAAGCATAAATTACTGGTTTGTTGTTTTTTCTAAGTTCATCGTATTCCGGCGGTTTCTTAAAAATTATCCTTGTGGTTTTGCCTATAAACCACATATATAAAAAGCCGGCATAAACCAAAAATTTATCAGATATATTCATCAATTACCCGTTCTTCAAATGTAATTCGAGATTGTTGAAAAACCCAACAATCTCTGATTACACAGATAAACGACAAGATTACACAGATTAAATCCCTACGGTGTATCTGTGTAATCGCCTCTCAAAATCTGTGTAATCAGTGGCTGTTGACGACTTTTAGCGAAGCGTCAACAGACACAATTCAGCGTTTTCTCTTTTTTAGCAGCCATCCGATAGAATAAAATCTCGTGGATTTCGGTAAAACCCGCCCGTTATCGAATTGTATATCAATTTTTGAGAATTCCATCGCTTTGCATAATTTTGAATTCGAGTATACGCTGTCCGGCGGCATTTCAACGGGCTCAAGCAGTTCGCAATGATCCTCTTCCGCCTCAATTTGAATCAACTTTTTAACAAAATTCACCGATGCGTCCATGGCGTCATCAATAATGACGCCGGTAATTTCGCCGGATGCAATCACGTCCAGATTTTTTCCCAATGTTACCGCAAAAACCGATATAGAAACGGCATCGCCGCAATCAATTATCCCGGACGGATCCGTAGACGAAAATGTGTCGTATATTGTCGCCGGCAAAACCGCATCCTGAACCTCTTTTATTTTCTCATACAGTTCTTCTTCGGATATGCTGATGTTCCTTTTCTTTAGTTCTCTCAAAATATAACCCTGCCGCTGGTCAATTTTAAAATTTTTAATCTTTTTCATAATTTGATTATTATATAAGAAATGTGCTGTTTTTTCAATAAAAATATGTCTTTAATTTAGCTTCCAAAAGGCAGGTTTATGGTTGCCGGTTAAATAATATTTACTTTTTTTTCAGCAACCGGTCGCGTTCCGCAAGCAAATTTTCTATTGCTTCAATACTATCCTGCGACAGTTGCCAGTCACCCGGCAGGAATATTTCGTCTATCTGGGAAGGACTTCTTACACCGACGATAACAGATGTGATCTCCGGATGCTTTAAAATCCACGCTGTTGAAATCTGGGAAACGGTCTTTTTTTCCCTGCAGGCAATCTCATCCAGCCCTGCGACCAGCTTCATATTTATGCTTAGATCCGGCTCTTTGAATTCAGGGTCCCGCAGGCGTGGGGAAATCTCGGGCAAACCCTGTACCCATTCTTTTGTAATTTTGCCTGTCAGAAGCCCTTTCTGCAGAGGATTGGATATCAGCAGACCTATATTATTCGATGTGCAGAATTCAAATATGTCTTTTTCTATACCGCGATATATCATGCTGTAATTCACCTGTAACGAAGCAATCGGATGGATCGGCATAATGCGTTTCATCTGTTCAATCTTAAAATTTGACACGCCGGCATACCGGATTTTGCCTTCTTTTATCTTTTGTGCGATAGTTGCCCACGCCTCTTCTATATCAGGATCGGGATTCGGCCAGTGTATCTGATAAAGGTCGATCGTATCAACCTGGAGCCTCCTTAAACTTGCTTCAATTTCCTCGATAATGCTTTTCTTGGTCAACCGGCCGAATGTGAGGGATCTGTTTTGTGTCCATATAAGACCGCATTTGGTGGCAATCAAAGGTTTTTCTTTCAAATCTTTTATTGCCCTGCCGATGATTTCTTCCGAGCGGCCAAACCCGAAAACAGGAGCGGTATCAATCCAGTTTACACCGAGGTCAACCGCATGCCGTATTGTTAAAATTGACTCTTTCTCTTCCTGGGGTCCCCACCCGAACTGCCAGCCGCCTCCGCCGCCCAGAGCCCATGAGCCCAAACCGATAGGAGACATTTCAAAACCGGTCCCGCCAAGTTTCCTTTTAATCATAGTATTTTTCTTGCAATTTCTTAAATTTTAAGGGTATCTAAATATCGTCGGATATTTAAGTTTATGGATCGTTCTAATCAAATTCCGCACCCGGCGCTTTGTACGACTTCTTTTTGCAATTGTAAACTACCGGAATCGCTCCAACTGAGCATATACCGGAACATCTAAGACAGTACTGGCACCTGTAACCGTAAACCGGATATCCCTTCATTTCAATATTTTTTACCGGGCATAATGCTGCACACAGACCGCATTTAGTACACTTTTTCCTATCAACTTTAAACAGGAATATTTTTTGATGGATTTTCAAACCGGCAAGCCAGAATATTGACATAGCGAACCAGTACATAGCATCAGACCAGACCGGGATTTTACGCCATTCGCCTCCCCCTGCGATAATTTCCCCGGCATACTCCCCGGCTTTCTTGAGCCCTTTTTCTATTTTCTTTTTGTTTACTTCTTCCGGTTCGATGAAAAAAATATTTTCAGGCATTACTATTTCTTTAGCAAAGAGTGGCCTGTAACCCTTTTTTTTCAGCACGGATTTCATATGACCGATTACGCCGCCATACGACGAAGCGCCACAGGTGTCTACCATAAATACCTGATTTCCGTTTGCTTCAGGCAGTGCCTTTACAAAATCCCAGACCAGCGGATATGTGGAAAACATCGCGACAGGGAAAGCAATGCCGATAGTATTATTCAAATTTATTTTTTTCGGGTCAGATTTTTCAATTCTATTGACGGAAACGGGAATTTTATGCGAAGCAAAAACATCTCTCATCTTTTTGACAACAAGTTCTGTGTTCCCTGTGCCCGAAAAATAATAAAAGTCGATTTGGGTTATGGACATAAATATTCGTTTTACTATTTCTTAATTTAACGGATAAAGTGCTAATATCTTTTCTGTGAGCTGTGTTTCCAAATCTTGTGTATTTTTCCAAGTAATATGAGGATACTGATTTGTATCAATATTATCAAGTGTTGTGCCATCTTTGCAAGTATATATCACTGGAATATTGAGTCCAAAAGCAAAACCTGCCTCAAAATAAACTGCCGCCCTATGTTCAGTGATATCAGCTACACATAATGAACTTTTTCTAAGTTCCGCGATTATTTCATCACAAATTTTATTGTTATGTATTTTTATTTTCAAGCACTTAGGGTTGTATCCTGATTTTTCAATAGCATTCTTAATGGCAGGATACACTTCATCAAAAAAATCATCCTTAAACCACATAGCAACAAAGCACTGATTGCCTTCCGGTGATTTTCTACGAAGTTCATCAATCCTTTCCCAACCTTGAATAGTTAACCGAAAAACATCAGGCATTTGTGGGGATGCTAATTCTATCAAATTTCTTTGTAACAAATTGTCTAAATAAAATTTCATTTCGCTTTCATCTGTGGCATAAGCAACAGGATAATCTACTTTGCTGGTTATTTCTTTCCATTTTCCAGGAGCCGACGTAGATTTATAAATGTATAATAATATTTTATCCATTTTTTCTAAGGGTGACGGAATATCTTTTGAATTTAATAATTTTTCAGTATTATCTCTATTTATTTCAATGGGTTTATTTCCTAATTCTGTATTTTCTCTGGTTAATGCTGATAAAATCCATTTTTTAGCATCTATGGCAGGATCAACATGGTGGGCAGCTACAACTGTAATATTATACTTACCACAAATATGACATTTTATTTTATACTTAATATTCGCAATATCCCCACTTACATCTGTTTCTTTTTGACATTGCTTTCCACAAAGGGGACATATACTATCATCCATAACAATTACCTCATTCCTTATTATCTAAATTTCATTACTTAAACTCAAAACTGGTAGCCAAAGCCAGATTCTTCTTTTTTTTGTATATCTTTTAAAACGGCTATGCCTGTTAGAAGATGGTCATTTGTGTATTTTTCAAAAACCATGTGGGCAGTTTTGGCGGTTTTTATTCCTTTTTTCTTTAACGGCAAGTCTGAAATCAGCATTAACGCTCCAATCGGCACATATTTGGCAAATCCGACGGTAAATAACGTAGCGCACTCCATATCTATCGTCTGAGCCCGCTCCTCGGCAAGTTGTTTTTTGAACTCATTGTTGAATTCCCAGAAACGGACATTTGTTGTATGAATCACGCCCGTATGATATTTCAGGTTTCTTCTTTCCAGTTCCTCGCAAATAAACCGCTGAATGACAAATGAACTGAGCGACGGACACCTTGACGGTATGAATGTATCCGAAGTTCCCTCGCCCCTCACAGCGGCAACTGGATTAAAAAAATCGCCGACTTTATATTCCGGTCTCAGCCCGCCGCACATGCCGAGCATAATGACGGCTTTGGGTTTAATGAACGACAGTAATTCCATTATAAGTGCGGCGACAGGCGAGCCGATGCTGTAATCAATTATTGATATTTTGTCTTTTTTGGAATGGCATGCTCTCATAACCGAGCCCTGCCTCAACGGCTGTTTTACGATGTCGCTGAAAATATCCACATAAATCTTGAAGTTGGTAAGCAATATGTACGGCTGGAAGTCCCTCGCTGAACTGCCGGTATAACGCTCAAGTGTATCAAGCCCGACCCGGTCTCTTGAGTACTGGTCAATCTGCGCTATTGCGTCTTTGGTAAGTTTTGTTTTTTTCACAGTTCACCGCCTCGCCAAAACTTAGGCATAACAGAAAAAATGTCGTCTCAACAATATCATTATATCTCTTAAACCGCTATTGTCAATATAAATGAGTAAACCCCGTTAGAAAATTATTTTCTAACGGGGTAAACAGAAAAAAAAACGAATAGTCAGTCCTCGAACTGGATGCTCGTATGCATAATATCAAACTGGTCATCCAGCATACAGTTGATTTCTTCAAGCAGTTTTTTTCTCTCTGAAATTCTGCCGTCTTTTACCTTAATATGAGCGGTAAGCGAATACATATTTGAAGTTATAGTCCAGATGTGGAGGTCGGTAATCGCAATAATATCGTCGAACTTCATTATTTCCTGTTTGAGTTTTTTGATATCCACATTTTTCGGAACTGCCTCAAGCAGTATGTGAAGTGACTCTTTCACCAGATTAAACGACCAAATAAGTATTAAAACGGCTATCAGAATGCTCAAAATCGGGTCTATGATAGTGCACCCTGTGTATATAATTACAACTGCTCCGATTATTATCGCTACCGACGATGCTGTATCGCCTATCATATGGACGAATGCCGACCTCAGGTTTAAATCACCTTTGATAGAACCGACCAGCACTACCGCAGATATGATATTCACAATCAGCCCAACTACCGCAATAATGAGCATTTCCGTGCCTTTAACAGACACAGGATGGACAATACGGTAATATGCCTGATAGAAAATCCATACCGTTATAAAAACCATTGTAATGCTGTTGAATAAAGCAGCAAGAATTTCAATCCTGTAATAACCGAATGTTTTTTCAAGATTTGCGGGTTTTGAGGCGATAACGATCGCGAAAAAACTTACAAGCAGCGCAAACGCGTGGGTGAACATATGTCCCGCGTCAGAAATTAACGCCAAACTTCCGGAAATGATGCCACCGACAATTTCGACAAGCATGGTAATGCCTGTTATCCAAATTACGAATTTCAGACGAGACATCTCCTTTCTACGGTCGGAATACCGGCCGTGAGGCTCTTTGTGGCTGTGGTCTTCGCATTTATGCTTTTCGATTATTTTAGGCTTATGTTCGTGTAACATTTGCCCTCCGAAAGGATTCATCCCCGCGGTTTGCCGCAGGATATTCCGGCAAGTGGCGTGACAGGTTGCACCATCACTCCTGTCCGGCAAAATATTTTTTCTTGAAAAATATAGCCGCATTGACCAGTGTTATTAAAACGGGGACCTCGACCAAAGGCCCTATGACAGCGGCGAATGCTGCGCCGGAATTTATACCGAAGACGGCGACCGCAACCGCTATGGCAAGTTCGAAATTATTACTGGCGGCTGTAAACGAGAGCGTTGCCGTCTTGCGGTATCCGGCATTTATTTTCCATCCCATATAAAAAGAAACGAGGAACATCACTACAAAATAAATCAGTAGCGGGATTGCTATCCTCACGACATCAAAAGGTATCTTAACTATATATTCGCCTTTAAGCGAAAACATCACTATAATCGTAAAAAGAAGCGCAATAAGAGTAATGGGGCTGATTTTCGGTATGAATTTTGTGTGATACCATTCTTTATTCTTTATTTTTATCAGCGTAAAACGGGTGATTATTCCCGCTAAAAAAGGGATGCCCAAATAGACAAAAACAGTTTCAGCTATCTGTTTCATTGTAACATTTACAACAACCCCTTTAAGTCCGAACCAGCCCGGCAAAATCGTGATGAAAACCCAGGCATAGACAGAAAAAAACAGTACCTGAAAAATCGAATTGAATGCCACAAGTCCTGCGCAATATTCAGTATCCCCGCCGGCAAGTTCATTCCACACAATAACCATTGCGATGCATCTGGCAAGCCCTATCATTATCAGGCCGACCATATATTCCGGATAATTTCTTAAAAAAATTATCGCAAGAAAAAACATCAGCACCGGCCCTATTACCCAGTTCTGCACAAGTGAAAGTAAAAGCACTTTCCTGTCCCTGAAAACATCGCCGAGTTCCTCGTATTTTACTTTTGCCAACGGCGGATACATCATTAAAATAAGCCCGATTGCTATCGGGATATTGGTAGTACCTGACTGAAACTTGTTCCAGAACCCGACTATGCCGGGATAAAGATAACCCGAGAAAACACCTGCTGCCATAGCGACAAAAATCCATAATGTCAGATACCTGTCCAAGAACGATAATTTTTTCACATTCACTTCAGCCATACATCTCCCCCGATTATCCCTTTTAATATTTTAAATCCAATCCCCAATTCTAATTTTTATCCGTTCTCTGCCTTCTTGCGCTATTGTGAATATAGACAAAACACTTATTTTATCAATGAGCACGCTCTATAATATTTTTTATTTCGCCATTTTCAATTCTGATTATGCGATCGGCAGTCTGAGCTATATTTGGATCATGGGTTACTAGAACTACTGTCTTACCTTCTTTTTTTGCGTTTTTTATGACCGCCAAAATCTCAGATGCTGTCTGCGGGTCCAAATTGCCAGTCGGCTCATCGGCAAGTATCAACTCCGGATCTTTGACCAAAACCCGTGCCAAAGCTAACCGCTGCTGCTGCCCGACACTAAGCTCTCTCGGAAGATGATCTTTACGATCAGATAACCCCAGTTGTTCCAATACATTAGACACCCGCTCTGCACCATTTTCATTTTTTCCGGAGAGAGCGAGCGCAATCCTAACATTTTCATAAACCGTCAGATAAGGAACCAAATTGAATGTTTGAAAAACAAACCCGATTGTTTTTGCCCGCCACTGCGCTCTTTTTTCATTACTCCAATCAAATACCGATTCTCCGCTCCAGAGCACTTTTCCGCTATGAGGAGAACTCATCCCTCCCAACGTAAGAAGCAGTGTGCTTTTGCCGCTGCCGCTCGGACCGGTAATGCTCACGAATTCTCCTTTGTTGATTTCCAGCGAAACGGAGCTTAAAGCATGTATCTTATTGTGTTTAGTACGAAACGTTTTACTTATTTTCTCTGCTTTTAGCATTTTATCATTTCTCCTGCATAATTATGAAAGGGTCTATCTTCGTGGCTTTAATCACCGGGAATATGCTTGCAATCAAGGTGATAACAATAGAGAGCCCCATACTATAAAAGAATAACGAGACTAACGGCAATACAGGTATTCCTGCAAACATGGGACCCAGAATCATAGCAAATACAGTACCGGTAACATACCCCAAAAGCCCCCCTGCGATTCCTATGTAACAAGCTTTCAGAAGAAACACTCTCATAATCCACGACGGAGTTGCTCCCATTGCCGACAAAATACCTATTTCCCTGCGGCGTTCATACACATTGGCAGACATGTAATTGGCTATGATTGCAATCCCTAATACAGCAATTATAATCAGCATTATTAATGACAGTTTATTCATCATCCTATTGGTATTAAGCTGCGTTTGAACGATTTGCGTGATTGTTACTACTTTGGCATTCGGCAGGAGTTCATTTATTCTTTGCACAAGGCCCTTTGAAATTTGCGAGCAGCATCCTACGATTTCAATTACATTGAGCTTTGATTGTTTCCCGCTAATTTTCTGCACCGTATGCAAATGCGCAAACACCCTGCTGTCATCAATCGTTCCTGTCATGGGGAGAACTGCTTCAACTTTGAACTTTTCTCCGGCAATGGTGATAAAATCTGCTTCTTTTATACCCAGCGAGACGGAAATTTCATAGCCGATAAGCACGGAATTTGCCGCAAGATCGTCAATAACCCTTTTTCTAACGATATTATTCTTCGAACCTGAAAGCCCGGGTATAACCGGCACGGTTCCGCACCATTCAGGTCTTGAGAAAACCCCTAAGGCACCCTGCCACATCGCTTTTGATTTAAATTCATTTTTCGGCAGGATCCCGGTAAGTATCACTTTTTTACCGTTGACTTCAACAGGCATACTGAGCTTAGGTGAAAGATTATCTAACCCTTTTAAATCTGAATTGAGCAAAATATTTACATAATCTTCAGGAATTTCTATATCTTGAAAATCAGCGCTGTAATAGTCCTGAACATTTGCGGATTTAGGCAAAATCAGGATGTTTGCTCCTAATGAATCAAGCTCTCTTGATACCGCTTTTTCCGAAAACACCGTGATATTCTTTATGCTGACTATTATAGCTATGCCGAGTGTTATCGAAAGCAAGCTGAATATCAACTGATTGCTCCGTTGAAATATTTCTCTTAAAACCAACTGCCGTATTTTCATAGAACAATCTCCTTTTATTTAGGGCAACATCCGCTTCCTGAACCCGAACTGCACGCTGAAAGAGCAACCATAAGAGTATCTTTGGTTATTTTTCCCTTGTAAACACCTCTTATTGAGCCGGGAGGAACAATAAATACTACTGTTGCTTCAGTAATATCTTTGCTTAACTTTGAACTATTTAAAAAATCACTGTTTTTCGGGTCGCTGGGGTCGGCTTTGATAATATCAACATATCCTTTCAGTTTTGAGTCATTAGAAAACTCTTCGGCTGCTTTTGAGGACTCGTTATTAAATTTAGTCTTGCTGTTTTGCAGCAATACAAGAGCAATTTTTTCTGCTTGAACGGTTTTTAATACGTCCATTATTAAATTATCCACAATGCATTTTTTAAGCAAGTCCATACTTACTTCCTTCGGGAACCCGCCGGTAATAGCTCCATTGGGAGCAAAAATCAACAATACGGGAAGAGGAGCGCGATTTATCCCATATTTTGCAATGGTATCATTTTCCTTTTCATCAGTAGTTAGCGCCTTATAAAAAAGCGTATCTTCGGATGTCTTGTTCCTGAAATCATTCACTGTGCTTTCCATTGCCTTTAATGATTCTCCTTTTGTATCGTAAAACAAAAGAAACAGGTATTGCTTGTTATTCTGGGCTGTCTGTATTGCCTCCGCTGAATTTTTATATGCAACAGTTGTTTGCCCGATCAAACTCTGCGAAAACAATAACAATGTTGCGCATAGCGCTATAATCATTTTATCAAGCCTTTTTACAATGAATCGAATTCTATTCATTAATCACCTCTCTCTTATTTTTTTATATCATTCGGGGCT
>Ga0315268_10002399_pt1 | contig 21138 bp, 16 predicted proteins | sample C1_top_MG_FD_204535 | JGI IMG/M metagenome (GOLD analysis project Ga0315268, IMG submission 204535) | Sediment microbial communities from Yellowstone Lake, YNP, Wyoming, USA - C1_top | ecosystem: Environmental > Aquatic > Freshwater > Lake > Sediment | place: USA: Wyoming | collected 2017-08-01 | reverse complement strand
CGTTCTTCAAAAGTCTCAGCCTACGGGCTTCAGCCTGTATTTTTTTAAGGAATAACAACAACTATGTATCCGGGAAAAAATATGCAAAGCAATCTTGATTTTGCTGAAAAAACCTACCGGCGGAAACGTATTGAAAACTGGGACAGAGTTTCAATAGGGAAGGAAGAGAAAAGGGGAATCGGTAAATATTACCATGATCTTCTCAGACATTACTACCGGTTTGTCATACCTCCCGGACTGAAGGTTCTTGAACTTGGTTGCGGGCGCGGAGATTTGCTCTCCTCAGTTGAGCCGGCATTTGGAGTAGGTGTCGATTTTTCCCGTGAAATGATAAGACGCGCTTCCGGAAAACATAAGAATCTTTTTTTTCTGTGTGCCGATGCTCATGAGGTTGCTCTCAAGACTAAATTTGATGTGATAATCCTGTCCGATCTTGTCAATGATTTGTGGGATGTTCAGCGTACATTTGAAAATATTCAGAAACTCTCCCATCCCGGAACTCGTATTGTAATCAATTATTTTAATAACCTCTGGCGAATTCCTCTCGGTATTGCAAAAAGAATAGGACTCGGTCATTTGGTTCTTGAACAGAACTGGCTGTCTCCGGATGATATTTTGAACCTGCTTAAATTATCCGGTTTCGAAATTATAAAACATGGCAGTCATATAATTCTTCCTCTCTATTTTCCGCTTATTTCGAATCTCGCAAACCGATATGCTGTGCGTTTTTTTCCTTTCAGCTGGTTTGCACTTACAAATATGGTTGTTGCAAGGCCCGAACCTCTTTCAAATAATGCAGGGAACTGTGACTCTTCGTCTGTTTCAGTAATCATACCGGCGCGTAATGAAGCGGGGAATATTGAAGGAATAATAAAAAGGATACCGCATTTAGGAAAAGAAACGGAAATTATTTTTGTTGAAGGGCATTCAAATGACGGGACATATGAGATTGCCGAAAGCATGATCAAAAAATATCCTGACAGGAATATAAAAGTCTACCGGCAGAAGGGGAAGGGAAAAGGAGATGCGGTTCGCCTTGGTTTTGAAAAAGCCGGTTGCGATATACTAATGATCCTTGATGCCGATATGACCGTTCCTCCGGAAGTATTGCCCCGCTTTTATGAAGCGATTATCTCCGGGAAAGGTGAATTTATTAACGGAGTGCGCCTTGTTTATCCGATGGAAGATGAAGCGATGAGATTTTTAAATATTGCCGGCAATAAATTTTTCAGCATGGCATTCTCCTGGCTCCTCGATCAGCCGGTAAAAGATACACTTTGCGGGACCAAGGTTCTGTTTAAGAAAGACTACGAAATGATATCAAAGAACAGAGGATATTTTGGACATTTTGATCCTTTCGGCGATTTTGATCTTTTGTTCGGCGCGGCAAAACTCAATCTTAAGATTGCTGAACTTCCTTTGCGGTACAGGTCCAGAACCTATGGAGAAACAAACATTGACCGGTGGCGCCACGGATGGATTCTTCTTAAGATGGTCATTTTTGCCGCCAGAAGAATCAAATTTATATGACCGGCATGTTTATAAAACTCATCAAATCATGTTTGACTCATCCCTGTGTCCGTGGGGTTGACATCGATTCTTCTGAAGCTGCTGCGCTGAGGCTTCGGATAATCAAAGAGAAGGTTTTTTTAAGAAGATTATATGAAGAATTCTATAAGATGATTTTACAGGCATTACCTGCCGATTACCAGGAACCTTTTCTTGAAATTGGCTCCGGGGGAGGATTTTTAAAAGATTATCTGCCAAATTTAATAACTTCGGAAATTCTTAAAATACCCTCTGTTGATGCTGTTCTTGACGCAAGTCATATTCCTTTTAAGGAAAATACCCTTGGTGGAATTGTAATGGTCAATGTTTTTCATCATATCTCGCATGCTGATTCTTTTTTCAGACAGGCCTCTTTCTGTGTCGGAGAAAGGGGTGTTATAGTCATGATTGAACCGTGGATTACGAGTTGGTCAGAAATTATATACAGGCATCTACACCATGAACCTTGCGACAAAAACACAGAGAAATGGAACCTTCCGAAAGGAGGACCGCTATCACATGCAAATTCGGCTCTTCCATGGATTGTTTTCGAACGTGACAGGGCAATATTTGAAGAAAAATTTCCCGATTGGGAAATCAGAAAAATCAGTTTACATACGCCGTTTTGCTACCTTTTATCCGGCGGAGTATCAATGCGCAGCTTTCTGCCCGGTTTTCTTTTTCCATTATGCCGGAGATTGGAAATAATTATGCAGCAAAGGATCAGGTCATGGGCGATGTTTGCATTAATTGTTCTTGAAAGAAGAAAATGATAAAAATATCCGAAAGTAATAATAACTGTCAAAAGGCTTGTCCGGCTAAATATAAGGTTTTAATCGGCATCATTCTTTTTATAATGACTTTTGCCGTTTATCTGCAGGTTGTGAACCATGATTTTATCAATTTTGACGACGATATCTATGTTACAGATAATTTCAGAGTTATAAAAGGAATAAGCCTCAGCAATATCCTGTGGGCTTTCAATTTAACAGAAAGACCTGATACTCCGTACTGGCATCCTCTGTCATGGCTCTCGCACATGCTTGACTGTCAGCTTTTCGGTTTGAATGCCGGAATGCATCATATGACAAGTCTCCTTCTACATGCGGTAAACAGCCTGCTGCTTTTTTATATTTTGTCCTCTGCAACCGGCGATCTGTTGCGAAGCGCTTTTGTTGCAGCTCTTTTTGCTTTACATCCGGTGAATGTGGATTCGGTTGCATGGATTGCGGAAAGAAAGAACGTTTTGAGTACATTTTTCTGGATGCTCACGATGCTTTCTTATGTTTTTTATACAAGGCGCCCGGATATTATAAGGTATTTTGTTTCGATATTATTTTTCGTTCTCGGCCTTCTTTCAAAGCCCATGCTTGTGACTCTTCCTTTTGTGCTTCTTCTTTTCGACTATTGGCCCCTTGAAAGGTTTGAGTTAAAGCGGTCCGGATTACATAAAATACTTTATCTTGTACTGGAAAAACTCCCCTTTTTTATAATTTCAGCCTATTCCGTTTATATTTCAACTGTTTCCCTTAAGCTTACAAGAAACATAATAAGTACTGATTATGTGCCGATGCGACTTCGCCTTGAAAATGCAATAGTCTCTTATGCAACCTACATAGGCAAGATGGTATGGCCGTCAGAACTTTCGGTTTATTATCCCTTTCCAGCAAGTATAGCCATCTGGAAGATTTTTGCTTCTCTGATTTTGCTTATATCGGTTACTATTTTTGTTATGTTCAAGATGAGGCGTTTCCGTTATGTTGGTACAGGCTGGTTCTGGTTTGTTGGAACACTTGTACCTGTTTCCGGAGTTGTTCAGTGCGGGCTTTGGCCTGAGATGGCTGACCGCTGGGCATATATTCCATATATAGGTTTATTTGTAATAATTTCATGGGGGGGGTATGAATTATTAAACAAGTATCGTCTTAACAATATTTTGGCCGCTGCAACCTCTATTACAATTCTTTTTGCTCTTTCGACCGCAACATATATTCAGCTTAAATACTGGCAAGACAGTAAATCTCTTTATAAGCACGCCCTTGAAGTAGCACCTGTAAATCCTGTTATATTAAACAATATGGGAAATGCACTGGCCAAAGAATGCAAATTCATAGATGCTGTCGGTTATTATAAAGAAGCTCTATTATTGAAGCCCGATTACGCGAATGCACATAGCAATCTTGCTACAGCATTTTATAAACTGGGCAGAATTGATGACTCTATACGATATTATTCCGAGGCGTTAAGGTACATGCCAAACTTTTATAAGGTACATAATAATTTTGGAAGCGTTCTGTTTGAGCTCGGAAAAGACAAAGATGCAATGTTTCACTTTCTTGAAGCGCTCAGAATAAATCCAGACTACAGCGGGGCTCATTACAATCTTGGGCTTTTACTTTTCAGGCAAGGCAGAATCGAGCAGGCTGTTTCTCATTATGCCAGAGCGGTCAGTTTAAACCCATATTATGCCGAAGCTCATAATAACCTCGGACTTGCGTACAATAAACTCGGAAGAACAGGATATGCCGTTAAACATTATAATGAGGCTTTAAGACTTGATCCAAACATGGCTGAAGCGCATATGAATCTTGGAGTAACGCTTTTTTATGCCGGTGATTATAATAAAGCCCTGTCTCATTTGAGGAGAGCGGCGGAAATAAATCCGGGAGACGCTAATACAAGGGAAAAAATAAAAGCGGTGCTGGAAGAAAAAGAAAAGTTTCAGAAGGAAGAAAAAAGCATGCTTGAAAAAATTGCCGGCAAACCGGGCGATTTTACGCTTTATGTTGATCTTGGCGATTTATATGCAAAGTATAAGAGATTCGATTCAGCCGAAGAGCATTATAAAAGAGCAGTTATGATAAGTCCGGATAATCATGAAGGCATAATGAAACTTGCAAAAATTTATGCAATGAAGGGCAATTTCAGCAAGGCTCTTTCCGAAGCAGAGAGAGCAATCAGATTGAAACCCGGTTATGCCTACGGGTACTATTTCATCGCTTCCGTTTATTCTTTATTGGATGATAAGGAAAGATCCCTGGAATGGCTTAAAAAAGCTGTTGCAAATGGTTTTAATAACTGGGACTTTATGCGGTCAGACAAGAATCTTTATAATATCCGGAACACTTCTTACTATATGGATCTTGCAGCAAATAATAAATTCTAAAAAATATATTCCGATAAGATAGAATGATACTGAAAGACGGCAAGCATAAATTGTTTACTGGAAAAGGCAGAGACATAGCTGTATGCCTTTTCATTGCCATAATCACCCTGTTTCTTTACGGAAGGGTTATAACTTATGATTTCGTCAATTTCGATGACAATCTTTATGTCACCGCAAATAAAAACGTTCAGTCAGGGATAACTTTAAAAAGTATAATATGGGCATTCAGCTTTAATGAAGTTGCTTACTGGCATCCTCTATCTCTGATTTCTCACATGATTGACTGCCGTATATTCGGTTTAAATGCCGGAATGCATCATTTAATAAATCTGTTTCTTCATATAGCAAGCAGTATCCTTTTGTTTTTTATTTTAAAACATGCGACAGGGGCACTATGGAGGAGTGCCATAGTTGCTTCATTGTTTGCCATCCACCCGATCAATGTTGAATCTGTAGCATGGATTGCCGAAAGAAAGAATGTATTAAGCACCTTTTTCTGGATGCTCACAATGTTTGCGTATATTTTCTATGCTAAGCGACCGGCTGTTTACAGATATCTGACGGTAATGTTTTTCTTTGTCCTCGGTCTTCTTTCAAAACCGATGCTCATTACTCTTCCTTTTGTTTTACTTCTCTTCGATTTTTGGCCCCTTGAAAGGATTAAACCGGGATTAGGGAAAGGGATTCTTTCAAAAATTATTTTTGAAAAGGTTCCTCTTATTATTTTTTCTTTGATTTCCGTAGTCGTTTCTTCATTTTCACTCAAGTATGCTAGGATCTTTGTTTCACAGGAAAGTGTTCCTTTTGACCTCCGGATTGAAAATGCATTTGTTTCATATTTAAAATATATTGCAAAAATAGTGTGGCCGCAGAATCTTGCAGTTAATTATCCTTTCCCTTCCGTCGTACCTTTGTGGCATATTATCGGTTCCGTTATATTTGTTCTGGCAGTTTCGGCTTTTGCGTTATCGGCAGCAAAAAAAAGAGGATATATTTTTACAGGCTGGTTCTGGTACGCAGGGACGCTTTTGCCGGTAACCGGCATTGTGCAGGGAGGACTCTGGCCGTCAATGGCTGACAGGTGGGCATACATTCCTGTTGCAGGAGTTCTTGTATTGCTTGTCTGGGGTTTGCATGAATTATTTGTTGAACGGTTTAAAATTAATAAATTGTTAATTTGCTTTACGGGGATAGCCTGTCTGTCAGTTATGGTACCAGTTACTTATTTGCAGGTTGGATACTGGAAAAACAGCTATACACTTTTCAAGCATGCACTTGAAGTGACCGAAGGTAACTTTCTTGCCCATAACAACATGGGCAGTTATTTGTTAAGGCAGGGCGGATTAAAAGAGGCAAAGCTTCATTTTTTAGAAGCTCTTGTGATAAACCCGCATTATGAGGAGGCTCTCAATAATATCGGAATTATCTCTTACGGTGAAGGAAGATATTATGAGGCCATAGATTATTACCTGAAAGCATTGAAAGAAAATCCGGATTATCCCGAGGCGCATAACAATCTTGGTGTGGCGATGATTGCCGTAGGGAGAACGGAAGATGCTGTTTTCCATTTTGAAAAGGCTCTCATAATAAACCCTAAAGACGGGGGTGCCCTGGGAAATTTAAAAAAAGCCTTGAAGATAAAAACCGGTTCTGACAAGAAGGAAAATAACGTGAAAAAAGAAGAATAAAATGCTTATAGTCGCTTGATAATTTCATGCATTTAATGCATTATAATAAAGTATCAAAATCGTTCGGAAGAGAAGAAATGTATAATTATAAAGTATCTGTAATATTGCCGGCTATTAATGAAGCAGAAACCATCGGGGATCTTGTTTCCATGATAAAAGAACTTTACCCTGATTTTGAAATTGTGGTTATCAATGACGGCTCAAGCGACAATACCGCTGAAGTTGCCAAAAAAGCGGGAGCTCATGTGTACAGCCATCCCTACAATGTAGGCAATGGTGCGGCGATCAAAAGCGGAATACGAGTTGCATCGGGTGATGTGCTGGTTTTCATGGATGCCGACGGTCAGCATGACCCTGCCGATATAGCCGGATTACTAAGTTTTATGCCCGACTATGATATGGTAGTAGGCGCAAGATCTGTCAAGGATCAGGCGTCGGTTGGGCGTGCAATAGGGAATAAGTTGTATAACTGGCTGGCGTCATATGTCGCAAAATTTTATATTCAGGATCTGACGTCTGGATTTCGTGCGGTAAAATCAAAGATAGCAAGGAATTTTTTATGTCTTATTCCTAACACATACTCATATCCGACTACACTTACTCTAAGCGTATTAAGAAGCGGATGGTCTCTTAAGTTTATTCCGATAAAAATAAAGGCAAGAAGTACGGGAAAGAGCAGCATTAAGTTGATAAGGGACGGAGTGAGGTTTTTTATGATCATAGCAAAAATATGCACTCTCTATTCCCCTTTGAGAATATTTCTTCCGGTCAGCTTTGCCCTCTTTGTGCTGGGCCTGTTGAATTACATGTACACATTGCTGACCCAGGGCCGGTTCACAAACATGAGCGCTCTTCTCATGACAACATCCATCATTGTTTTCATGATGGGGCTTATATCCGAACAGATATGCCAGATGCGCTACGAAAGGCAGGGAGGAGACAGCTCTCTGATTTCGAAAGATTAGACTTGAAAGTTCTTTTTGTATCAACTTCATATCCGAGGGATGATCTCGACTGGAGAGGCCGCTTTATAGAAAGAATGGTATGCGGGCTTTCAACGAGGGATATCGCCTTGCATGTATGGGCGCCACCAGGTAAATTACCTGATAATGTCAAATATGCAGCTTCCGGTGAAGAGAAAATATGGCTTGACAACTTGTCAGTGGAAGGAGGCATAGCCCATAAGGTCCGTAACGGCCCCTTACAAGCTCTCCTGTGGGGTTCAGGCCTTCTGCTGCGGTTAAGAGAGGTTTATAAACGATTTTCATACGCCGATTTATATCATGTAAACTGGCTTCAGAATGCATTAAGCATTCCGGACAACAACAAGCCGATTCTTGTTTCTGTACTTGGGACTGATTTAAGCCTTCTCCGTATTCCCGGGATAAAGAGTGCACTAAAGAGAGTGTTTAAACAGCATCCTTCCATGTTGGCGCCAAACAACAACTGGATGATTCCGGTTCTTGAAGAGAATTTCGGGATGGCGGCTGAAGTGCGGGAGATCAAGTTCGGCATCGATCATGAATTTTACAATATAAAACGCACTATAAGCACAAATCCAAGAATTTGGATTGCTGTAACAAGGATTACAAGGGATAAAATTGGCCCGCTTTTTGATTGGGGTGAAAGCTGTTTCAGTGAAGAAGATGAATTGCATGTTATAGGCCCGATAATTGAAAAGATTAGTTTGCCATCGTGGGTCAAATATCATGCTCCGGCTAATCTCGGAGAAATCAGAGATTTGTGGTTTAAAAGAGCGAGCGGGCTTATTACATTAAGTTCCCACAGTGAGGGGTTACCGCAGGTTGTTCTTGAGGCCATGGCCTCCGGCCTTCCTGTCGTTGCTTCACCTCATTCTTCTCATAAAGAGGTTATAGTTCACATGGAAAATGGATGGATTGCAGGAAGCGCCGATGAATTTTGTGAAGGAATAAAACTGTTGTCGGATCCCGGGAAAAATATATTGATGGGGTTATCGGCAAGAAGCAGCATTCTTAACATTTGCGGAACCTGGGAGAATGCAGCGGAGAGATATCACAATGCTTATAACGAACTTATGCGAAGGTCAAAAAAGTAACATTCTTATACTGGGAGGAACAGGTTTTATAGGAACTTGGCTTGCCGAACATTTCTGTGATGCAGGCCATAAGGTTTATTCGCTTGCCCGCAATCCACGCAATACGTCTTACGAGAACAGATTTTATTATAATGTTGAAGGGAATATAAATAACTGCAGACTCCTTGAACCGCTTGTTGAGGAATGCCCTGTAATTATTCACGCCGCAGGCGATTCGGTTCCAGGTGATACGATAAAGGCCCCCTTGTTTGAAGCATATAACAATTTGATTCCTACTCTTGCACTGATAGAAACTCTTCAGAATTTTGAGAACAGGCACATAATATTTATTTCAAGCGGAGGAGCAATTTACGGTAACCCGGAAACAATTCCTGTTTCGGAAACATCTCCGTGTAATCCCATTTCCTATCACGGAGCATGCAAATTGTCTCTGGAAAGCTTTTTGTTCCCCTTTGCCTATCAGACTAAAAACAAGGTGACAATTTTAAGGCCTTCAAATGTTTACGGACCGGGCCAGCGAAATAAAAAAGGATTCGGTCTGATACAGACAATTTTATCTGCAATATTAAAGGATTCGGAGATTACCATCTGGGGTGACGGTTCTATTGTAAAAGATTACCTGCATATTCGGGATTTTGTAAATGCATGTGAAAAAATCATTTGTTCTTCTAATCCGGAAAAATATGCGAGATATAACGTCGGCTATGGAAAAGGTCATTCAATTAATACAATTTGCTCACTTGCAGAAGAGATAACAGGAAAGAAATTAAGAAAAGTGTATAAAGAAACAAGAATAATAGATCCTGCGAAGATAATTCTAAATACAGATAAAATAAGAGCTGAAACAGGATGGTGCCCTGATATTGACATAAAAGAGGGTATAAGTCAGGTCTGGAAGAGCCTTGAAACGGTTTTGTAAAAAGTTGATACTTAATGACTTTTTACGAAAGTCATTAAAAATAGCTTGTTCCGTCCCAGCAGTGCGTGCAGAGTTTTTCTTTCGGAAGTCCTATTGCATTGATCAGATCACCGAGTTTCTGATAGTTTAATGTCGTCAGTTTCAAATGCCGGCATATCCTGTCTGTCATTTGCCGGTTCTTTTCAGAGTCTGCGACGGCATATTCTGCAAGATTTTTGTCCTCCCGCCCTTCAATCTCCAGGATAACCTTTCTTCCTGCAAGGTCAAGCGTAGATCTTGATGTGGAGAAGTTCAGGAACACACAAGGATAGATAAGGGTAGGGCATGCCGGTCGCATATGAACCTCAAGCGCACCGCAGTCGTATAAAATTTGTATATTGTCTTTAAGCTGGGTCCCTCTTACGATAGAATCTTCGCAGAAAAGGATTTTCTTCCCTTCAATAAGTTTTTTAACGGGGATAAGCTTCATCTTTGCGACAAGATCCCGCATTTTCTGGTTCTGGGGCATAAAGCTCCTTGGCCATGTCGGTGTATATTTTACAAAGGGTCGCACATAGGGGACTTTTTTCTCATTTGCATATCCTATTGCGTGGCCTATCCCGGAATCGGGTATTCCGGCAACGCAGTCGATTGCAACATTGTCGTTTTTTGCAAGAGCGCTCCCGCACCTGTTTCGGACGTATTCTACATTAATTCCTTCATATTCAGAGGCTGGATAGCCGTAATATACCCACAGGAATGAGCAAATTTGCATTTTGTCTTCCGGCTTTTTTTTTCGGACACAGGCGTCGTGTGTAAGAAAAACAATTTCACCAGGGCCGAGAAATGTTTCGGTTGAGAAGCCCAGGTTGGGAAATGCGCAGTTTTCCGAAGCGACGGCAAAAGCGCCCTCTTTTTTTCCAATAACAAGAGGCGTTCTGCCCAATTTGTCCCTTGACGCAAAAATACCTTTATTTGTAAGAAGAAGGATTGAACAGGAGCCTTTGATGAGCTCCTGGGCTCTTTTTATGCCATTTTCAAAAGAGTCTTCTTCACAAATCAGCATGGCAACAAGTTCCGTAGGATTGGTTTCCCCTCCGCTTGTTTCGGAAAAATGCATTTTTTTATTAAAGGCTGTTTTAGAGAGCTCATCAATATTATTCAGCTTTCCGACGGTAGCTATTGCGAAAGTTCCAAGGTGTGATCCTATGATAAGAGGCTGAGAATCATTGTCACTGATGACACCGATTCCCATGTTTCCTTTGAATTTCGGAAGTTCAGGTTCGAACTTTGATCTGAAATAGTTATTTTCTATGCTGTGGATGGCCCTTTCGAAACCCTTCCTGTTCCAAACCGCAAGACCTCCGCGTTTTGTTCCAAGATGTGAATGGTAATCCGTTCCGTAAAAAATGTCATTTACACAGTCATCTTTTGATACTACGCCGAACAATCCTCCCATTTTTATCATCCTTCCATGAAAAAATACGGTTGAATGCAGCTCTTTTTGTCTTGATTTTAAGAGGTACTCAAACTAACATATTTTAATTAGTATTGCTAACATTTTTCAATCAGTCCGCAATATATATAACTATCCGTAAATTAAAAAGGAGTAAGTATGCCCAGGCGTGATGACATCCACAAAGTTCTTATTATAGGTTCAGGACCGATTATTATCGGACAGGCTTGCGAATTTGATTATTCCGGCACACAGGCATGCAAGGCATTGCGTTCGTTGGGCTATGAGATAGTCCTCGTCAATTCAAATCCGGCAACCATAATGACGGATCCGGGCATGGCGGATGCAACCTATATAGAGCCGCTTAACCTTAAGACTATAACTGAGATAATTGCCAAAGAAAGACCGGATGCTCTTCTTCCGAACCTTGGCGGACAAACAGGGCTCAATCTTTCTTCGGAACTGCACCGCGCAGGCGTCCTTGAAAAATATGGCGTCAAAATTATCGGCGTGAATATTGATGCGATCGAACGCGGCGAAGACCGGCAGGCTTTCAAGGATACAATGAACAGGCTCGGAATTGACATGCCGAAAAGCAAAATTGTAAACAAGGTCGAGGATGCTGAAAAAGTTGCCGAAGAGCTCGGCTATCCTGTTGTAATACGCCCTGCTTATACGATGGGAGGGACAGGTGGCGGACTGGTTTATAATATTGAAGAATTGCGCACGGTAGCAGCACGCGGCCTGGCCGCAAGCATTGTTCACCAGATCCTTGTTGAGGAATCGGTTCTTGGCTGGGAAGAACTTGAGCTTGAAGTGGTGCGTGATGCAAAGAATCAGATGATTACCGTCTGCTTTATAGAAAACATAGATGCAATGGGCATCCATACCGGCGACAGTTTTTGCTCGGCGCCTATGCTTACAATAGATCCGAAACTCCAGAAGCGCCTTCAGGAGTATTCCTACGCAATAGTGGAGGCCATTGAGGTGATTGGAGGCACAAACATACAGTTCGCACATGATCCGGAGACGGGCAGGGTGGTCGTGATTGAAATCAATCCGCGCACTTCCCGTTCATCTGCCCTGGCGTCGAAGGCAACGGGATTTCCTATAGCAAGAGTGTCGTCGCTTCTTGCCGGAGGGCTGACTCTTGATGAGATTCCATACTGGCGAGACGGAACGCTTGATAAGTATACTCCATCAGGCGATTATGTCGTAATTAAATTCGCGCGATGGGCATTTGAAAAATTCGAGGGTGTGGAGGACAGGCTGGGAACCCAGATGAAGGCTGTCGGCGAAGTAATGAGCATTGGGAAAAACTACAAGGAGGCTTTCCAGAAGGCAATCCGGAGCCTTGAAATAAACAGATATGGGCTTGGTTTTGCCAAAGACTTTAATAAAAAGTCTCTTGATGAACTGATAAATATGCTGAGGATACCGACAAGCGAACGTCAGTTTATTATGTATGAAGCGCTTCGCAAGGGAGCCGATATAGCTCAATTATATGAAATTACCTATATAAAGCCATGGTTTATTCAGCAGATGAAGGCGATGGTCGATCTGGAAGAGATTATTTTAAAACATAAAGGGCGGCAACTTCCCGACGAGCTTCTTGTGAGCGCCAAAAAAGACGGTTTTGCAGACCGGTATCTTGCAAAGATTCTCGGTATTCCGGAAAAAGAGATCAGGGCGCAGCGGAAAAAGCTTGGCGTTGTTGAGGCGTGGGAGCCTGTCCCGGTCAGCGGAGTTGAAAACGCGGCTTATTATTACTCGACATATAATGCGCCCGACAAAGTTGGAGTAAGCGGGAGAAAAAAGATCATGGTACTTGGCGGCGGTCCTAACCGTATAGGCCAGGGTATCGAATTTGATTATTGTTGTGTCCATGCGGCTTTTGCCATCAGGGATGCCGGGTTGGAGTCGATCATGGTCAATTGCAATCCTGAAACTGTATCAACCGATTATGACACGTCGGATAAATTGTATTTCGAACCTCTTACAGTAGAAGATGTTTTAAGCATATATGAAAAAGAAAAACCGGAAGGAATAATCGCACAGTTCGGCGGGCAGACTCCGCTCAATATCGCAAGAGAGCTTGAAGAGGCTGGTGTGAAAATTCTGGGTACCTCTCCCGACACCATCGACTTTGCTGAAGACCGTGACCAGTTCCGAAAAGTTATGCGCGAACTCGGTATTCCGCAGCCGGAATCAGGGATGGCCATAAATATGGAAGAAGCGAAAGAGATTGCGGATAAGATCGGATATCCTTTAATGGTTCGCCCGTCCTATGTTCTTGGCGGCAGGGGAATGGAAATTGTCCAGAACGAGGATATGCTACGGCGTTACTTGAAAGCCGCAGTAGATGTTTCTGTTGAAAGGCCGGTATTAATAGATAAATTCCTTGACAATGCGATTGAAGCGGAAGCCGATGCGATTGCAGACGGAAAAAACGCTTTTGTACCAGCCGTCATGGAGCATATCGAGCTTGCAGGCATCCATTCAGGCGATTCAGCCTGTGTCATACCGCCTTTAAGCATACCCCCGAAACACATAGAGACAATCAGGGAATATACTAAAAAGATTGCGGTTACCCTGCGTGTGGTCGGCCTGATGAATATTCAATATGCAATATACGACAATTCGGTTTATGTCCTTGAGGCTAATCCGAGGGCATCAAGAACCGTGCCTATTGTATCGAAGGTATGTAATATTTCCATGGCAAGGCTGGCAACCCAGGTCATTCTCGGTAAAACCCTGTCGGAACTTAACCTTAAACAGCGTTCCATACCTCACTATGGTATTAAGGAGGCGGTATTTCCTTTCAACATGTTTCATGAGGTTGATCCCATATTGGGGCCGGAGATGCGTTCTACGGGTGAAGTACTTGGGCTATCAACATCATACGGAAGGGCGTTTTACAAGGCGCAGGAGGCTGCTCAAGTTACACTTCCTCTTGAAGGAAGTGTATTATTTACTGTAGCCGACAGGGACAAGGCTGCTGCTCTTGAACCCGTCAGGCTGTTCCGGGATCTCGGCTTTGAAGTTATGGCTACAAAGGGAACGCATGAGTTCCTCAAAGAAAGAGGGATAGAAACAACCCTTGTGTCCAAACTCGGTTTTGGAAGGCCTGACCTGGTGGATGCGGTAAAAACGGGCAAGATACATCTTCTGATAAACACGCCGAGCGGAAGGAAGAGCTCTGAAGACAGTTCGGATATCCGGAAAGCAGCCATAAGGTACAAGGTCCCTTATATAACAACGCCTGCAGCGGCCGTGGCTGCGGCAAAAGGTATTGCAGCCAGGCGTGAAGGGGATTCCAGGGTGCGTTCGCTGCAGGAATACCACGCCAATATAAAGTAGTTTCTTATTGAAACTCTCAACTGTAAGCAGCGGGGAATGCGCTCGCTGTGAGACCTTTGCATAACATCTGATTAAAGGGTTTGGCAGGGGTAATGGGCTTTGGCCTTTCGCAAGAAATTTTTAAGGAAACATATCAACGCCCCCTGATTGTCAACAAAGAGAGACAGGCAGAGTCGAAATCATGGCTTCGTGGGCGTTATCCATTTGGGGCTGCCCGGATTTCATGGGAGCGAATATGCTGCCGTTGGCGGAGTCTTAAATCGCATTCTTACGGAATGCCAAAACCCATTACCCCTGCCAAACCCGAATGGAAGATATTCAAAGCGCTCGCTGTTTAGGTTAATATAAATACCGGGTGGAGAAAAAATCTTTACCCGGTATTTTATTTTACTGCCGGTGACTGATTTTATATTGTAAAAAATTACATATAAGGTATATATAAAATAATTACTAGGACTTGTAGCAAAAGGAATAAAAAATATGGAGGAAACGATTTAGTATCGAAAATCAATTTTTCTTGCTATTAAATACGAAATTATTACAGAAAGCCTTCCGGCAGATTTCGCTATTGTAGCCGGTTTTAAGATATTACATGCCATTTATAACAACAATGAAAAAAGGAACATGAATGAAATCGAAAGATCTGAATGAAAAACCCGGAGAAAAAAGCGTGAGAGAAATGGCAGTAGGCGCTGATGACCTTGTGTCAGAATCAACTACCGGGAAAACGTGTGTTACGGCATATAAACAGCACATCAGCCCATTAGCAGCTGCGGCAATTGCCGTTGCTCTTAAAATTTATTTTTCCACTGCCTGCTCTTTTTGTTCAGCAAGTGTTTTAAGCAGATAACTGACCGGAATTTTATTCATTAAAATATAAAAGGATTTATCAATGTTATACAAGATCAAAATCGGGGATGAGAAATTTGAGATTGAAGTAGGAGAGATAAAGGGAGGGGTTGCAGCTGTTAATGTAAATGGCGAAGTATATGCGGTTGAAATAGAGAATTACGATTCGGTTGCTGTTCCGGCAGCAATCTCTCAGACTCCGGCGTCAACTTCAGTTCCGGTACCGGGCTCGGCGCCTATTGTCGCTCCAATTCCAGGCATTATTCTGGATATAGCGGTTCAAGTCGGAGACAAGGTTGAAGCCGGCCAGACAGTGGTTATTATCGAAGCTATGAAGATGGAGAATAATCTCGTGAGTGCCGTCGACGGTATAGTTAGAGAAATTCGTGTTCAAAAAGGCGCTCATGTGAAGACAGGCGATTTAATAATGATAATAGGATGAGCGATACTTTTTAATAACTCCTCAGGATTGTTATTTTCTGCAAATATGGAATAACGAGTTGAAGTTTATCAGTTTTTTTACAGGGTACTATTTTATGAATGAATAATAACTTCTCCGACATCAATGAATTTCCATCTTCTGCATATTTGCCGGCATGTTCCATATGTGTTGCAAACTATAACGGTACAGATGTAATCTCTGCATGCATAGATTCAATAAAAAATCAGCGATTCGAATATCCTGTCGAAATAATTGTTCATGACGATGCGTCGACCGATAATTCCGTAAGAATCATAAGCGAAAAATATCCTGAAGTAATTCTTATTGAGAGCCGGGAAAATGTCGGTTTTTGCGTAAGCAACAACCGAATGGCGGCCAAAGCAAAAGGTAAATACATATTGCTGCTTAATAATGATGCCTGTCTTTTCCCGGATGCGCTGAGCAAGCTGTATAATTATGCTGAGTCAAAAAACGAAGCCATGATACTCGGCTTGCCTCAGTATGACATGGAAACCGGCGAGCTGATAGATCGGGGAAGTCTATTCGATCTCTTTTTAAATCCGGTTCCGAACAGGGATAAAAATGTTACTGAGGTGGGGATGATTATCGGAGCTTGTTTATGGCTCCCAAAGAGTTTGTGGGATGATCTTGGCGGTTTTCCTGAATGGTTTCAAACGCTCGCCGAAGATATGTACTTGTGCTGCCTGGCAAGATTGATGGGATATCCTGTAAGAGTGCTTCCTGATTCAGGATTTAAGCATTGGGTAGGAAAAAGTCTGGGAGGCGGGAAGGTTGATGCGGGTAAGCTGGTTACAAGCATGAAAAGACGGGCATTGAGCGAACGCAACAAAAGTTATGTTATGGCATTGATCTACCCACCGCCTCTTTTTCATGTGATGTTTCCATTGCACCTGTTGCTTTTACTGATTGAAGGACTTACACTTTCGGTGGTCAAATTTGATTTCAGGCTGCTGCACAGGATATACCTGCCGTCTCTCAGGGCGGTGTTTTTCGAATATGCGAGGTTGGCGAGGCAACGAAAGATTATACAGGCAAAACGATGCATCTGCCTGCGGAGTTTCTTGTCGGTTTTTCTTCCGGTACCATACAAGGTAAGGATGTTTTTTAAGCATGGCCTGCCTGAAGTGAAGTGAACATTATGGAGGCAGTAACAGATCTTTTACTGCAACCTGCCAGCTAAATGAAAAACGATGGTATCTAAGAGATAAAAGTTCTGTCATAATTGGAATAATTCGCAGTCCGCGGGACGCCGGTAATCCGGCGCGTTTGTTAAGATGGAGCCGCTTGGCTTCTAACAGATACAAGGCTTCGGTGCTCACCGGATGGATATCGGAGGAAGCCCTTTTTAATGCTTCTTCATAGCGTGATAACTCACTGGCATAATAATTTTTTCGATTGATATGCATAGACTCATTAAAGCGCTCGACGAGTCCGCGATACCTTGCGCCAACCTGGTTTTCTCCATGTTGACGGTAAAGAATCAGAGGTCTGGAAACAAAGCCAAGATTGTTTCTGGTGGCTGCCAGCAAAGCAATCCATGCGTCGTGAACCCAGTCGGAAGGGATAGGTAAAATATATTCCTTCAGGCTGCTTCTGAAAATGAGCGTTGCTCCGGTTACGACTACATGCTTTAGAAGTACCTCCAGCGAGTGACCGTGTTCCATTTTTCTCTGCTTGCCTGAATGAAAACCTGTATGTTGCCAAAGCGTATAACCGAGATGTGACAATTTTTCATCAACTATCTCTCCATCGGAAAATACGGCATCAATATCAGGGAACTTACGAAATATTTGTTCCATTATTTCAAGTTTGTGTGTCATCCATACGTCATCCTGATCGCATAAGGCGATCAGGTCACCGGAACACAAACTGATGGCCTTCTCAAAGTTCTTTGTGGATCCCAGTCTATTCTGATTGCGATAAAAGTTTACCGGACAGGTGATTTTTTGCGAGAAGGCTTCTATTATTTCCCATGTCCCGTCACTGGAACAGTCATCACAGATAACAATTTCATCCGGAAGTCTTGTCTGTGCAGCTATGCTTGATAGCTGCTCATTCAGAAATCTGGTGCCATTGTATGTGCAGAGTGCTATTGAAATTTTCATGGTGAACTGAGACCGTTGCACAACTCCAGGAAAATTGTTTTCAAGAATTCCTTTTTTATTTCAAAAACTTATAAAAAAAGCATTTATTTTGATTTATCATATTGATTTTACATGACATGCATCTATTCAATACTGATGTTTCATCATTTTCAAGACCGAAGCATAAGCTCCGCCAATTCAGCAAAGTCAATCTTCGGCCTCCACCCAAGAGAATACATGGTTTCAGGATTTGAAAACAGGCGTATATATTCGGCGGTTAACCCATCTCGCAGTTTTACATGGTTTTTCCAATCTTTTCCGATAGAAGCAAAGCATATCTTTAGCCAGTCTTCAATGGTATATGTCTTACCGGTACCAATAACAGCTTCAAAGACTTGATCTTGTCCGACAAGGGTTGCCATGCCCTCTGCAATATCGCCTGCAAAGGCCCATTCCTTTTCAACTGAAATGTCACCGAGTTCAAGTTTTTCATAACTTCCGGCAGATATATGTTTGACTGCCTGTACAATTTTCTGACTCACATGATTTGGTTTTCGCAACGGACTTTCATGATGGAAAAGATAGCCCAAATACACTTTTACACCGAGGGTTCTGAAATATCGTGCAGCATAGACGGAATGTATTCTTTCAACGGAATAGGCAGATGTTGCATCAAAAGGATCCGTTTCACGGATTGGCTCTCCACTGTTCACGAACTGCAAACCGCTGCCAGTAAGAAAAACCTTGCACCCCGGATGCCAACGATAGACAGCTTCAAGAATATTGAGTGTTCCAGTACTGATGGTTTTGTGGTTTTCAAAGAGAGCTTCATGGCCTGTTGTTGATGTCGCAGCAAGGTGAAATACTATATCGGGGTTACGACTTCGAATTATCTCTTCCACAAACTCAAACAAAGCAACATCACCTCGCAACCAATCTCCAGTTCTGGAAATTCCCAGCACCTCACATCCTTGCCTCCGGTATAAATCCGCCAGGTAGTACCCATCCTGACCATTAGCTCCAAATATGATAACAGTTTGCATACCTTGCCTATTTGTGAATTATTTCAATTGTCGGAAGCGGGAAAATGAGCCCGATTCCCCGCTCGAGCGTTTCACGCTCGCGCTCTAAGAATTCTTCTTTGAAGTGCCACGGCAAAACAAGATAGTAATCGGGATTCATTGCTCGCGATTCTTCTTCACTGACAATGGGAATATCAGTGCCCAGCGTCAGGGCGCCGTATTTGTCAGGGTTGCGTTCGGCAGCGCAGTCAATAATTCTATGATCAATTCCGCACCATTGCAAAATAGTGTTCCCTTTTGTCGATGCGCCATAGATATGAATCTTTTTTCCTTCTTTTTTCAGTTTTTTCAGAAGAGCGTTGAGTTCCTCCTTGTGAACATTAATACGGTCCTGAAAGTGCCGGTATGGTTTGTCGGTATCAAGTTCAAGATCAAATTCTTCCTGTCGCATTAATTTGATGTTCTGCTGAAATTCGTCTCGCTTAAAGGTGAAGTTGCTGATGTGGGTCGCATGGCAACGCAGGCTGCCACCGTTGATATCGTTGTGTGAAACGTTAACTACTTTCATCTCTGCCTGTCTAAGGATATGCTCGATGACCGTAAGGCTGTAATACTCGATATGTTCATGACAAATGGTGTCATAGGATGTCATTTTAAGCATAGTAGGCATATAGGACATCTCGAATACCCAGATGCCTTCCGGAGATAGAATTTGCTTAATTCCGCGGGTGAAGGCAATAGGGTCTTCCAGGTCATAGTACATGGCAATGGAGGTGATAATATCAAATGCATGGCCGTTGAGTCGGGATATCAGCTCTTCCGAAGGGAAAATATCCTGGATAACGTTAATAGGGGCTTTGATTTCCTGTGCTACATCGGATGGATCTACCCCAAATTTGGTGAAACTATCCGGATAGTATCCCAACAACGTGCCATCGTTGCAGCCTATATCCAAAACTGTGGCTGACACATTTCGACCTGTCATTTCCATGGCTTCTTTGACGATGCCTTGCAGGTGGCGGCGCATGGTGTTGTTGGTTCCGGAACGGTACCAATAAGCCGAATATAGTATCTCTGGCGGGATTGTGTATTCCATCTGCAGAAGGCCGCAAGCTTTTTCGTCACGCATCGGATTGCAGCGCACCAGTGAAGTTGGGATTTTACGGGTGGGCGGCATTTCCTTGCCCGGCTTTACGAAAGAGCCTTGCAAGTGCTGGTTTCCAAGATTGATGACCGGTGTTAGTGCATTGGAACCACAGACGCGGCAGGTATTACGCTTAATTAGATGCAAGTGGATTACCTCCTTGTTTTTGCAAAATGGTTGTCAAAAGGTGATCGAGATTCCGGGCTCTTAATTCGACTATAAAGATAATAAAATCCAGCAATAATATTCCTTGGAAAGCAAGCGATCAGACAGGCGCAAAATTTCCATAGAACATTTACTCGCATAGTTGAAAAATATTGGCGGTAAGATCGAAGATTGTAACTTCCTTCGCTTCGCTGGTTAATAAGCTTCTTAACATTCCTCCAAGGTTCCCTGCGAATAACACTCTGTTTGGCTCCATTAGAAATATCCTTAAAAGACCATACCAGTCTGGGCCATTTGAACATCCAGATGTCAAAGCGACGTGATTCCCACTGAGCGTTGCCAAAACGGATGATTATATAGGGTTCGGCAATGATTAGGGCAGATGCCGTCAGGGGTTTCTGAAAGATCACGCCGACGTGTATAAATTCGGTGCCGAAATATGATTCCCGTTCGCGGCTTAACCAGACGCTGCGGGGTATTACCACGGCTCCAATAAAGGAAAGATAATCCAATGCATCGATAAAGAGAAGTTCCATTTCATCGTGTGCATACACTTTGTTGTCGTGCATTACAATTCGCCGACTTTGCAAGATGACTGATAGTTCGCGGTCTCGCACCTCAGCGTTTACAACTACTAAATCATAGCCTTTTTTGATAGCTGCTTTTACTGCGGCGACCGCTCCAGGCTTGAGCAGGTCGTCATCCGTGAAAAGCCAGCAGAATTCGCCACAGGCAAGCTGTACGGATTTGTCATAATCCTGATCAACCCCTCCCTTGGCTGAAAGGCGAATATAGCGGATACGCGGATTGACATCGACATATCTCCTCACGACATCTTCAGTATTATCGGTCGAGGCTCCGTCAACCACCAATAACTCAACATCGTCATCCAACTGCGGAATAATACTGTCCAGCGTTTCACCAATATAGCCGGCACGGTTGTATGTTGCGATACAGATGGATAAACAAGGGTTGGTCATTGTTTTATAAACCCAGCATTATAATCCTTGGCTTTTATTGTTTTTTTACAACAAGTGTAGCAAACGTATATTGATATTTCCCCAAATATATAAAATCAGGATTGGGACAATCCCATTGCGGTTCATCTACCAGATGGCAATTGCTCATCAACGGCAACAAACGGTCTCTCAAATCATGCTGTGTATAAAATCTTGCATTGCATTCTGGTTTTGGTTCATTAGGTTTCCATCCGTCCTT
>Ga0315268_10002398_pt1 | contig 21146 bp, 27 predicted proteins | sample C1_top_MG_FD_204535 | JGI IMG/M metagenome (GOLD analysis project Ga0315268, IMG submission 204535) | Sediment microbial communities from Yellowstone Lake, YNP, Wyoming, USA - C1_top | ecosystem: Environmental > Aquatic > Freshwater > Lake > Sediment | place: USA: Wyoming | collected 2017-08-01 | reverse complement strand
CTCGGCCAGGCCTTGACTTCCCGGCCATTTGCGCCGATATTCATAGAAAGCGGGAAAATGAGATTCCTGGTTATGTTCTTTCATGTTTTCGGCTATGCGTGGCTGGCCATTGCCGGGATTGTGATCGTTATGGGGATGCTCGGCGTTGGGATAAACATCGGATTTCCGGCGGTCCAAAGGCTCCTTAGTCCGCTCAACCTTCCAAAATTGGTCGCTGCGATTATCGCCGTGGCCCCCGGCATCGTACTGCTTATCATCGCCGATATGCTTGAGCATAAAATAAAATCAAAACGCATGTTCTAGCCAGGAGGTTTTCCATGCCCAGTTCCGAAGAAGCCTTCAATCGATCGGGTTTCTCGCGATTCCTTAACAGTCCGGCGGGCCGCATCTTTCGCCTAGTCGCCGGCCTAGCGTTCCTGGTGGTCGGCTATGTGTATCGAGCCCATGCGCTCGGCGTAGTGTCCATGGTGTGGGGTATTCTCCCGTTGAGCGCCGGAGCGCTTGACATTTGCTACGTCAGCGCTCTGCTGGGCGGTCCGCTATCCGGCGCAAAGATCCGCTCTAAATACAAGACTGTCTAACACCCAAACGTCGGAATCCGGGCTATTTGTATAGGCCCTCTCTCGGTCCGAAGGAAAAGAGAATAATCAGATGTTTTTCGGACCCGCCAACAACTTGTACCGTTTTAAAGGCAATTGGTTGGCGATGGCGTCGAAATAGCGGTCATTGTCAATCAACATAAGATTGTTTTCGATGCACTGTGAGGCAATCAAGAGATCGTTGAAGGGAACGGAAATGCCTTTTTTCTTCAAGAAAAATCCGTGGCCTCCAGCGCCGACAAAAGCAGATCGTTTGAGTTCCAAGACATGAAGTCCATCCATATAGAAAGAAAGGAACTCTTTTTCTTTCTCCGTCCGCGCTCCGATCATCAATTCGGCGATAATAATCCCGTTAACCCATACACGATTTTCTTTAATAAGATCCTCGACAAGGTCCGTCAGTGCCGAGACCGTACCTCTGAAATATTCGATCCAAACGCTCGTATCGATGAAATACGATTTCGTCATTACATATCCTTGCCTCGCAGGGCTTGGAGATCGATGTCCAGCTTGATCCTTCCTCGCAGTTCCAACAACTTGTCTCGTTTAGCTTTTTTAAGCATCGCCTCGAGGGACGTTCGGATAAGCTGTGTCTTGTTCTTAACGCCGGTAGTCTTAATAAGCTCACTCATGAGATCGTCCGGAAGGTTCAAGGTTATTCTCATGCATATCTCCTATACATATTCTAAATACATATATGAGATATGTCAAGAAGGGGTAGATTGAGGACCTCTCACTTCGTGGTCCTCAATAGAGCAAGCGTCCTATTTTTGTGCCTCGGAGAATAACGAGGCTATTCGTCTTTGGCGCGTGTTACCCTTGACGGCATACCTCTCCATGCGCTTGACAAAACCCTGGTACATGGAGAGGGCTGCCTGCTCGTAAAATTTATTGATGCCCTTTCTGCGTTCCGGAGTAATCGCGCGGTAATACCCCGGCCCAGGGTTCATTGTTACCCGGACCCGATAATCCTGGCATGATTTGATCGCCGCATCGATAAACGCTATCTCGTCCTCCGCATCCCTCTCCCCGGCCAGCCGTCGTTTCATCGCCGTAAGTGCAGCGAACGGTTTCTTCAACGATTCCGGCAACTCAGCGGGAGCTTGTGCTTGAGGACCTTGTTCGGGGATAAGAGCTGGGAATGCCGGGTAGGCCGTGGCCGGGGATTCCCCGGGCCATCCTCCTTCTGTTGTCATTTCAATTTTCGCATTTTCCGGCAAATCATTGTACAGGAGAACGACTTCATCAGACGACTTGACAGTCATGGCCCGGCCAGCGGATCGGCGAATGTCCTCGAATTTTCCCAGGCGATAGTACATCAGAATGGCCCGGCCTTCCACGGTGCCCCAAACACCTCCGTTCACCCAATCACCGAATTTATGGAAACCACTGAATCCCTCACCTGTTGTATGGCCCCAGTTCCAATACGTATCATCCAATCCAGGTGCGTTGGTCAGGAGAAAATCGAGAGGACGGATGGCCGGGAAACCGGCAATTTGTTTGTAAATGCTTTCAGCGGTTTTATCGTCAACCACGCGGAGGCCTGCGGCGTCGGCATTGGCTACGCCTTCAAGGTAGCCGAACCGTTCCTGCCCCAGAACGCCGTGTTTGACACCTCCCGGTTCCATGCTCTTGGCGAAATATCCATCGGATGTCAGCAGCAGTGGCAGTGACTCACGTGTGATCTTTTGCCGGCGCCCGTACTCATCAAGCTTCGCTTTGTCACCTGTCATCTTATACAGCTCAGCCATCCGGTCCAGGGCGGCAAGATAAGTGATCGAGAGCCCTGCGAGATAGCCCTTTCCGAAAGTCCCATCGGGTTGTTTGACTCCACCGTAGCTCGGGGCAAGGAGGTTGCTGGCGGGACCGACAAGAAACAAACCATTTTTCGGATCCCTGGTTTTCTCGATAAAATCGCAGGCTCGTTCCATCTTCGGCAGAAAGTAACGGATTGCTTCGAGATCGCGGCTAACCAGCAGGATCTCGGCCTGCATGACCACGCCGGCCGCGGCAGCTTCATAGTACCAGTCATGGACGTTCTGGTCGCCATCGCCCTGCTTGAAACCAATTTCATTAGGGCGGGCCATATCGCCAAGACTTCCGTCAGGGGCCACCAAGTGGGAAAAAAAGGAGCCCGTAGGGCTTCCTCCCCACATGCTCATTCGCTTTCCATCCCCCTGGTTATCCCAGTGCAGGTCCCACGATCGCTGCAGCATGGAGAACCACGGCTCCTCGAGAAAAGGAGTCGCGGAGTAGGAAAATCCGTAGCTGTTCTGGATCCATCAAGCGTCCCAGCCGGCGCCTTCGACGAAAGTGTCCCATTCGAGTTTATAGACCATGGTCAGGTTGGGGACTATCGGGTTGGGATGGAAAAAAGCGAACGATTCGTCGATCAGACGCAGAAAGTCTACGTCGCCGGCGCCCGCGCAGTATTGGCCATCGTAACGGTCGGTCCTCGGGACGCACTGCCAACTGAGTGATGCAATTGCCATCAAGAGGATAATTCTTTTGCCGATGATCTTTGATTTCAAGAAAGACATCGATTTCTCCGTTCGACTTTGGGAACGGGGACTAATTGATCATACCAGCTGAAAGTCTGACCAGGCTTTAGGGCGAGATCCCGGGTTTCTGTTTTATAGCGAACGGTCAAAGCGCCCCCTTTATCGGATTTGACCTGTGCTTTCACAAGTTTTCTGTCTTTCCATGACAGGCTGACCTCAAAGCCGCCGCGAGCCCTCAAACCTTTCACTTCACCGTTGGCCCAGGCATCCGGCAGTGCAGGCAATAGCTTTAAAATATAACGGTTTCCTTCTTGAAGATGGCTCTGCAATAGCATTTCGGCGATACCGGCCGTTGCCCCGAAGTTCCCGTCGATTTGAAACGGCGGGTGCCCGCAGAAAAGGTTGGGATAAGTCCCTCCTGCATTGGACATGTTGACGTCGTATTGATCGATCGGGCGAAGCAGGTTTTTCAACAGTTGACAGGCGCGATTCCCGTCTTCGAGTCTTGCCCAAAAGCTGATTTTCCAGGCCAGCGACCAGCCCGTTCCGATATCAGTCCTTGCCTCCAGGCTTTTTCTTGCGGCGGCGGCTAAATCGGGTGTTTTTTGAGGATCAACCTGGTTGCCCGGATGAAGCATATATAGGTGGGACACATGACGGTGGGTCGGCTCCGTCTCTTTGAATTCTTCTCTCCATTCCATGAGTCGGCCGTCCGATCCGATCCGCGGCAGGGCAAGATTTTTTAGGGCGGCGTCGATTTCCGGCAGCAATGGATTGGAATCCTTGAGTGCATCCGCCGCTTTCAGCACATTGGTGAACAGTTCATGGATAACTTCCTGATCGTGCGACGGCCCCATGCTCATCTGGCATACAGAGCCGTCGGGGGCCACAAAAGCATTCTCGGGTGATGTCGCCGGACCGGAGACAAGCTTGCCGGTTAGCGGATCTTTCACGAGCCAGTCGAGGTAAAACCTGGCCGATCCGAGCATAATTGGATAAACCCGCTCCAAATATTTCCGGTCAAGCGTGTAGAGATAATGGTCCCACAGGTGTTGGCACAACCAGCCGCCCGCTCCTACGTGCATTCCCCAGCCGGGGTGTTCGCCCGGCGCGGTAAATCCCCAGACGTTGGTAATGGGATGGACACACCATCCTCTGGCTTTATATTGCACAGCCGCCGTTTTCTCGCCGGGTTTCACCAGGAACTCGATCAGGTCGGTCAGCGGCCCGCGGCACTCCGAAAGATTGGTGACATCGGCCGGCCAATAGTTCATCTGGACATTGATGTCGGTATGGTAGTCACAGTTCCAGGGGGTTTGAATCTTGTTGGCCCAAATCCCCTGAAGGTTGGCCGGCAGCGATCCTTCGCGGGAAGAAGAGATCAACAGGTACCTTCCGTATTGAAAGTAAACCTCCTGGAGGCGAAGGTCGTCGGGATGGTCCTTCTGGTTTTTCAGCCGAATATCAGTGGGTATCGTGTCGGTATCACTGTCACACAACTTTAAGCTGACCTTTCCGAAGAGGCGCGAATAATCGGCAACGTGTCGTTTCCATAATGTCGCAAAAGGCCGGGAGGATGCTTTCTTAAGTTTTTTCATTGAGGTTGCCAAGGGGTCGGCTCCCTTGTCGTTGGGATATTCGAGTTTATAGTTTGTCGAAGCGGTCAGAATCAATGCCACCTCATCCGCGTGCTGCACCTGCATGATGTTATCGGAACAAGTCACATTTCCGCCTGTTGCGACGGCCTTCAGCCGGACAGCATAGCGAAGGCCTTGGCCTCCTTTCCCGTTATCCATGGTGCCGGTCATCAGCAGGTGATCTTTTTCAGCGTGCGTTTCATACCTTTCCGGGCGGGTTAAGAAACTTTTAAAGCTCAACGCCCCTTTTTTATCCGCGGTTAAATGCACCACCAGGGCTCGGTCCGGATAACTGGCAAAGACTTCGCGCTGATATCGGATCCCTTCCTGAACGTAAGAGACCGTGACCACGCCGCGGTTCATGTCGAGTTCACGGCGGTAATCCTCGAATCCCGAGCTTTTCCCAAAGTCCAGCCAAAGATCCCCCAGCGTTTGGAAGCAGCCGAACGGAACGTTGGCGCCGTTGCCGTGGCCGGAACCGGCCCCTTTGCAGACCTGCGTCTTGAGCGTCAATTCCGTGGCTTCTTTATATTTGCCCTCGAAAAGCAATCGCCGGATCTCACCGAGCGAAGCGTGGGCGTCAGGATTGTCGTTGTCATCGGGGCTGCCCGACCATACGCTTTTTTCGTTGAGCTGAAGCCGTTCCCGGTTCACATCGCCGAAGACCATGGCTCCGAGGAATCCGTTCCCGACAGGCAAAGCCTTGAGCCATTCCGCATCATTTTGCCATCCATTCTTGACATCCTGCACGGCGGAATCGGCAGGCTGAGCGTACCAGAGTTTCACGGGCAGTTTTTCTCGCGCGACAAGAGACGGGTCGATCACGCCCTTTTGAGCTTCAGCGGGAAAAGAAAGGAAAACAACCATGCCAATAGCAATTCCTGTTAAGATTTTCATCCGAGGCCTCGTTGTTGACATCTCAGATTAGGTCGGCGGCCGAGGCCGAGAAAAATTCCTCTAGCCTTAGCCCGTCGCCCCCCACGAGATAAGCGCGCGCCCCAGGATGCCGCTTGAGAAAAAGTCCGACTCCGGGGATTCCGTCCCTGACCCTCCCGCTTTTCACCTCGATTGCCGCCAGCCGCTTCCCTTTCTCCAGGACGAAATCCACTTCCCTCCGGTTCTCGAGCCAGAAGCTCACGCGAATCTCCTGCCCCACGGCCGATGCCAGCAAATGAGCGCCGACCGCGGACTCGACCATCCTCCCCCATGCCGCCGGATCCTTCCGGACCTCGTTCGACTCCGACCCGGCCAGGGCGCTGATAAGGGCCGTATTTAAGACTTGAAGTTTCGGACTTGACGCTTTTCGCTTGACCGGCGCCACGGAATACTTCCGCAGGCCCGTCATCAGCCCCGCTGCGCCTAGAAGGTCCAGGTAGTGCGAAAGGGTTGTCGTATTCCCAGCGTCCTGCAACTGCCCGAGCATCTTATTGAAGGACAGAATGCGGCCCGAATAGTGGGCCCCGAGCTCGAACAGATGCCGCAGGAGCGCCGGCTTGTCGACCCGGCTCATCATCAGGATATCGCGCGAAATTGTCGTCTCCACGATAGAATCGCGGACATAGTCCCGCCAGCGCTGCTCCTCGGGGATGAGCGGAGCGGCGCCGGGGTAGCCGCCGAAATAGATATATTGATCGAGGTCGAAGCCGAAGGCGTCCTTCATCTCGACATATGTCCAATGAGTAAGGCGAAGGATTTCGAATCGGCCAGTCAGGGATTCCGTCAATCCGCGCTGGAGAAGGAGGGACGACGAGCCGAGGAGCACGACCTTCAGAGCTTGTCCGCTGCGCGTATCCTCATCCCAGAGTTTCTTGACTGTTTCGCTCCAGGCAGGGATTTTTTGGATCTCGTCGATCACCAGGACAAAGCCCCGAGCTGGTGACACGGCGAGCTCACTACGAGCCACGTTCCATTGTTGTTCCAGCCAGGCCGGCGCATGCGCCTCCCCGGCGTCCGCCGAAGCGTAGCGAGAAGGGATAGGAAGTTCTTTAAGCACCTGACCAATGAGGGTGGTCTTTCCAGACTGCCGTGGTCCCGAAAGCACTTGGACAAACCTCCGCGGCTCCCGGAGTCTGTTATAGATGGCCTTGAATTGAGGCTTTTTATACATGACTTTCTCCCTGGAAAATTGATTTTACTCAATACCTTGAGTATTTTTACTCAATTCTTTGAGAAAATCAAGTATTAATGAATCCGGGGTCAAACCTACCCCATTTGCACATTCCCCCTAGAAAAAAGCGCACAAGGAGTAGGTTTGACCCCGGTCGCGCCCCGGTCGCGGCGGGTTGTAAATTTCGAACAAAGATGGTAGATGTTTACGGAGGAATCTCAAGGGGATTTGCCGTGAAGCTTTTCCATAAGTTTCGACCCTGGGGCTTCGTCGTCATTGTCCTGTCCGGGCTTGTCATAAATATTCCCGGCGCCGCCGCCACAAAGCCTTATTTAGATGCCTTTATCTACAAGGAAAATTTCGAAGCCGGAGAGCTTCACGCCTGGGCTTCCTATCCTCCAAACCAAGACACGGCTTATGATCCCTTTCTTTACCCGGGGAAGATACGGCTCTCCGATCCGGGATTGTGTTTGGTGGCCAAATGCGAGCCCCTCTGGAACGAAGACCAAATCGTCGGAGCGATCAAGCGAATACGGGTGATCTTCGACGCAAATTCTTCGGTTTCCTTCAGATATTTTCTAAAGTCCGTGCGCACCGCCTCTCTCTTAAAGGTCCACTTCCCTCTCCAGACCGGCCGAAGGCTCATCTATATAGTCAAGAATCCGGCGCTCAACCAATGGACGGAGGTCACGCTTCGATGGCCTGATCTTGAAAAACAAGGCCTCATCCCCGTTCCAGCCGATGAACTCCCGGTCACGGCGCTGGCCATCACGGCCGATATTCCCACCGCCGATAAGGACGTGCCCATTTTTCTGGGGATCGATGACATCGAAATTCACGGCCTTAAAGAGAAAGAATTCCGTCTCCTCGAGCCCGATGCGATCTCCCTTTCCGAATGGAGAGAAAAGATTCCCTTGCGGCATTTCCTGTCAGGCGAAAAATTAACATTAAGAGGAACGTATGATTTTTCGCCGGATTCTGTCCGGCTCGCGATCGATCCGTTCTCCGACCAAAACAAACCCATTTTTGAAGCGCCCCTGCGCAAAAACAAAAGCGGCATCTACGAACATAAGCCGATCGTTCTTGACGGCAAGCTCTTTCCCCCCGGCTTATATCGGGGCCGAATCTGGGCGGACATCGGTCGCCAAAAAGTCGGAGAAACCATCTTCACCTTTCTGGTCGTTTCAGGGAGGACCTCATTCGGCCACCCCCGTCTTCTTGTTGATAACAAGACTCTCGCCCGCTTCAAGAGCCGCCTCTTGAGCGCCCGGTTCGCACCTGTCCTGGACAATTTTCTCAAGCGGGCCCGCTCCTTCCGGGAAAAAATCGCGCCTGCCAATCTGGTTTTTGACATCGATCAGTTCCCCAAGGACGACTGGATCGCCAGCCTTCCCGCCTGGTACACGGACCGCTTCATGGCCTATCGGGAAGCCCTTTTCAACAATGCCGTAGCTTTCATTTCGGGCCGGGACCAAGACGCCGGATCGTTCTGCCGAAAGCTTTTGCTTGTCTTAGCCCGTTGGCCGCAGTGGAATCATCCCTGGATGGAGGCCAGAGGCTTCCATACATATTATCCTTTGGGCGAGTTTGCCGATGCCTATGCTTCGGCGTACGACGCGACCTTTGAGCTCATGACCGAGGCCGAGCGCAAGACAGTGAGAGACGGCCTCCTCCAAAATTATATCGTCCCCGCTTTCAAGACCTATGTCGAAGGCGATCAAGTCACAAGCGAATCGTCCAACTGGATCAGCCATATTGCCGGCGGAGCTCTATCTTCCCTTCTAGCAATCTGCGGCGACGAGGCCGCGCACACGGATCTTGAACCCTGGCTGACGGGATTCATCCTCAAGATGAATAAATATCTTGTCACTGTCTTTGGCAAGGACGGGTCCTACGGCGAAGGATTCCGATACTACAACTTTGCCATGCAATCCCTGGCGAAAACCCTTCCTCCGCTGAAGCGGCTTCTTGGCGTCGACCTGACCCAGCCTATCCTCCGATCTTATCTGGAGACGCTTTGGTCTTCGATCATTCCTAAAAATATCGGCTTCTCCTACGGCGACACGGAAAGCTATCTCAAAAAAGAATCCCAGGCCTGGTGGATCGGGACGGAAAGCGGGCCCATGAACAATTGGGCTTGGCTCCTAAACCTGTCCAAAGACCCCTATCTGGCCTGGCTTTATCACAGCCTAAAGGAATTCGACACTTTGCAGGAAGTCCTGTACGAAATCGACGATGTCGAGCCCCGGACGCCCGACTCGCTCGGCCTGGTCAAATTCTTTCCGGACGTCGGGACGGCCGTGTTCAAATCGGGCTGGGGAGAGAACGATTTCGTTTTTTCCTGGAGATGCGGCCCTTTTTTCAATCATCAGCACATGGACCAGGGGACGTTTTTTTTGGCCGATCATGGCCAGGTTTTCCTGGAAGAACGGTACGATGGAGAGCACCATTATTATGACGATCCCATCTACAGGACTCACGCCATTCAGCCCATCAGCCACAACACGATTTTAATCAACCGCAATCCCCAGAGCCAAAAAACCGGGGATCCGTCAGGCTTTGCCCCGGGCCTCGACGATCAGGCCCGCTTCAGGCGCCGGCTTGACTCCGAGTCCTTCGCCTTCGCCTCAGGAAGCCTGGAAGCGCTCTATCGGGATAAAGTCAAACAATTGACCAGGAGCGTTCTTTATATAAAACCAAGGTCCATCGTCCTGATCGATGAAGCTGTGCCCGGCGATCAAGATGTAGAGGTCAACCTTCTCTTCCACACCCAGAGGAAAAAAGATATTTCTCTAGGGGCCGATCTGACGACGTTTAGCAAAGGCAAATCCCTGCTCTATATGTTTCACGTCCTGCCGGAGACTTTAAGCCGCGACGTGCTCCAGGAACCTCATTTTCTCTATCAGTTGGCCGAAGTGCCTTTGATGGAGCGCGGATATCTCCAAGAATCGGCGAGAACACACGGCAAGAGGCTTGTCTTAGCCAATTATCTGACGGCAACACTCGAGGGACAGAAGCCGCCGGTGGAAATTCAAAGGACTGGGGAACAGGCCGTCCTCTCAGCCGGCGAAAAGGTCGTCGTCTTAAGAGGGCAGGGCAATATTTCCTATAAAGATTGGACGACGGATGCATCGCTCCTGGCCCTGGACGATCATTCCAATGTCTTCGCCGCCGAGGCGACTTTTTTGAATCAGGAAGGCGGCCCTTTCCTTCTATCTGAAAAACCGATTGTCCTAAATGTCAAACGCCGGGATCATGGCTTTCTCATCCATTTTCACGCGGAAGATAATTCCCGGCTCCGAATTCGAATGGAGACGAAACCGCAATCAATCAAAGTCAACGGCCGCTCTCAAAAGAATTGGTTTTACGACCGCAAGACCTCTCTCGTTTCGATCGTTCTTCCGGGCGGCCCGGGCAAATTGCTCCTCGATTAATATCGGGGTCAAACCTACTCATTACTCATTCTCCCCTGGGAAAAGATGAGTAATGAGTAGGTTTGACCCCAGTTGTTTTTTTGAATGATCTTAAGCATACTTACAAAGGATAGATAGGAAGATAGCCAGATATGGACGTCATCATTTTTGAAGACAACATCAAATATGATGCATGGGCAAAGCCTTTGCTCGTGTTCCCTCTCGTGTTGCTCATTGTTCTGGGGTTTTTGTTCTATATCGATGCCCATTATTCGGACATCTTTCCCAAGGAGCCCAGATCAGAATCAGTGACAGGTTCTACGGTCCTGTTTGCTTCAACAGTTTTTGTCCTGGCCATCTATTGGCTTGTTCTACCGCGTAAAATTTTTGTCACTCAAGAAGGGATCAAGATAAAATTCAGCGCTTTTTCCTGGAATATTCCCTATCGGACCATCAAATCAATCAAGCCTAAGGAGGGATTAATCGTCTGGTGGGGACATAGCTTTATCACCTCTTACAGAAGCCAAATCGAAATTGTCAGGAAGTATAGATTGAAGATCAGAATCTGCCCCAGCCGGCGCGATGAATTTCTGCGCCTTGCGAATAGAGCTCTTGAAGATTGGACGCACATCCACTGAGAATTATGCACCTTTTCATCGTCTGCTTCTCTATTAGCCTAAATTGAACCAGGATCAGCGTGCCAACGATCCTTAAATCAGGAAAATACCGTTTCTTCTTTTTCAGCAATGAAGGAGCGGAACCTCGGCATATTCACGTAGAATCAGATGACAAATATGCGAAATTCTGGCTTGACCCTATTGACCTTGCCAGGTCGGTCGGGTATAAAGAAAGTGAACTGGGTGAAATTCGGGAGCTTATTCAAGAGAACATCCATCTTTTAAAGGCAAAATGGGATGCGTACTTCAACTTTTAAAGAATCCGAGAGCTTGGCCGCAGATGTTCGGTTCGATAAAGAGAGGATGCATGTCCTCCTTAGAGACGGAAGGGAAATTAGCGTGCCTCTCAAATGGTTCCCCAAGCTAAAGACAGCCACGACGGGACAGAAAAAAAACTGGCGGCTTGTCGGCCATGGCGTCGGGATTCACTGGCCCGAGCTAGATGAGGACATATCCGTCTCTGCTCTGCTTAAATAGACCTTAGGAATCCGGGGTTAAAGCTACTTTTTGCTCACTCGCCCCCTGGAAAAAGATGAGTAATGAGTAGGTTTGACCCCCGGTCTTGATGAAAAATTGCAGCGCCCTGTTCCGTAAAATGGTCTGACCTCTGGGGTGAACTTATCTTGACAAGAGCTGTCGGGCGAAGTCTAATAATCCAAAAAAGGAAGGATAAATGAAACGCATTGTTTTCGGCGTTTGTATCGTCGTTTTGGTCTTTTCATTCGCCGCTCAGGCACAAGTCTCCGGCCAGCCCGGTCCGGAACATAAAAAATTGGAGGTCTGGGCGGGAAACTGGACTTTTCAGGGGGAGGCTAAGGACAACCCATCAGGCCCCACTTATAAGGTCAATTGGACCATGCAGGGCGAGTGGCTGCCGGGAGGTTTTTTCTTGCTTATCAATGGCTCAGCCAAGTATTCAGACAGGGAGGTCCGTTGGCTGGAAGTTCTTGGCTACGACCCTGTTAAGAAGATCCATATTGGGTATGTCTTCTGGTTACAATGGGGAGGCAGGGCAACCTATACGATGACATTTAAAGACAGAAGCATTTTAACCGGCGGCCAAGGTTGGCGGCAGGAGTGGAAATTTTCTCCTGATGGGATGACTCTCACGGGAAAGAGGGAACGTGAACAGGATGGCAAGTGGTGGACTGCATTTGATGTTAAGGGAGTCAAGAAATAGTAACCTGGGGTCAAACCTACTTGTTACGCATCTTTTTCCAGGGGCGAATGCGTAATGAGTAGGTTTGACCCCGTTATATTATTGCCTGACGGCCGCTGTCAAGCCGAGTTTGCGTCAGACTCTCTTGATCTGTCTTCGTTTATGCCGCGCGATTAGGGCCAGAATTCCGGCGACGAGATCGACTCCGAAACAGACAAGCATCAGGGTCGCCACTAACTGAAGTCCGGAGTAATTCTGCAAATAAAAGGGAGCTTCATCAATTACAACGAAGTCAAACAAAAAGAACAGGATTACGGCGAGATAAAGGAGCACTCGCACGACGCGGTTTTGGATGAAATCCGTCATCCTGCCGGCCGGCCGCCTGAGAATGAGGTAGGCCAATAAGACAACAACGGCCGCAAGCCGGAGGCCAAAAAAGATCTTGGAAGAGCGATCCACATGGTCAGCAATTGCCTGCGGATCGGCGACCAACCGAGGCAAGAACCAGAAGGCCCACAGGGCAGTCACTCCAGTAACCAGCCCGGTTGCTATGTAGGCCAATCGACGTGAAGCGGTTTCTTTGTCCATGCTGAACTCCTTTCCCCTCCTTGATTTGGATGAGTTAATTAGACTTCGCCTGACGGTCGTTGTCAAGCCGTGTTTCGATCAGACCATCTTAGAGACGGATGCGCAGCCCGGCTTGGATGCTGAAGCCGCTGAGGTCGATCTTCGGCTCTCTGTACACTATGTTCGGGGGGTCTGAAACAGGCGGGGCTTTCTCGACCGTGAACAGGCTCCAGCCTCCCTCATCGAACGTGTTAGTTTCAAGATAGATCCGGCCTTCGATCGTCTCCAAGTCCCCGTAGTTGTTCCTACTCAATACCGTGGCTTTCTCGAAATTCTTAAAACGGGCGCAGCGGCCGAGTGCCTTGACGAAGAAGCCGGTATTCGGCAAGACCATAAACTCGAATCCCAGGCTCCCCTGGAAGCCAAGGTTGTCGAAGGGCGCGTTCCGGCTGGCACTGAGGGACGTCTCTATCCAATAGCCGCCGGGGTAATCGATGCGCTGCGGCGCGTCGAGCTTGAGCGCGGCGAAAGCGGCGACGCCGCCGTTGTCGGTGAGATTTACCTTATTGCCGAGCGGGAGCGTGAGGAACAAGCCGAGCCGGATGGGGACGGCGCTCAGCGTCGGGGTGCTTGAGACTTTGACGTCCTCCGTTCCATGCGAAAAGGTCATGAGCGAGCTCTTGGAGAAGCGCATGTAGCCGGCGCCGATGCCGATGCCGACGTGCCGATTCATCTGGAAGACAAGATCCCCCCGGCTTCGTACCCATTACGAAGAGGATTGTAGTCGCCCGTTGTCGTCCCGTATCCAAGGGCCGAATAGAGCTTGTAGACCTCGAAATAGCCGTCCAGGCCCTTGTTGATATCTCCAGCCTCGGCCTGGCTGAATCCCCCGAAAAGCCGGAGTGCCACCGGGGAGAACTTGGACTCGGCCCTTTCCATTTGAAAGGCGGCGGCCCACTCGATCCGGATCGCCTTTTCTGTGTCGCGATCCGATTGCCCGGCCGCGGCGGCCGCCATCGGCCAGGAGACCAGACCTGCCGTTAAAAGCACCGCGACAGTCACGCTGGAGAGAAGTTCCCGAATACGCATGGCCCACCTCCATCGGAATTTTCTGAGCAAAGCATAGCCGAACGTAAAGGTTCGCGCAAGACCTTTCGGCCCAAAAAGCAACCTTCTATTTCTTATCGCGAGTTTTTCTGAGCGCCAGGGCGGCCTGCATCCGGGCGGGGATGAGTTTCCCGGACATCACGCGAAGCGCCCCGAAATTCAGAGTGTCCCTCGGAAATCCGCTCCTATTCGGGTCGGACCAGATGACCTGGCCGGAAGCGATCGGATGCGTAATGAGTAGCTTTGACCCCGGTTTGCTACTTCCGACTTGTAAACAAGCGCAGGAACTCATCCGGATTCATTATTTTGATCTTTCCGAAGGTTCTAAGAGCCAAAAGATGAGCATCGCCGGATATGATGCCGTTCGCCCCGGACTCGACGGCGCATTCGAGGACTCGGTTATCCTCAGGATCGTCGAGGATGGCGTCTATACCCTCTTTGGGCTCGACGAGATCGGCCAGATTCTCGATCTCCGTTATTAGGGCATAGACGGCTTTCGCAGAAAATTGGAACTTCGTGCCCCCCAGAACTTCCTTGATCTCCTCCAGGATGTCGTCCGAGATGGCCACTTCGATCAGGCCTTTGACAGCCAGGCCCAGGATTTCGCGCGGCTTCCCCCCGAATACGACCGCCGATATGAAAACATTGGAATCGAGAACGAGCTTAGGCTTTTCGGATTTCTTTTTTTGCGCGGTACTTCTTGATTTCACTGGCAACGTCTTCCTCTCGAAGTCCGAATCTTTGAACCTGCCGGCTGCCGAAAGCGAAAATCCTTTCCCACTTATTCTTCCGTCCGATGTACAGGCGGGCCGCCTCGCGGATGAGCTCAGACCGCGTCCGAGACTCCTGCCTGGCAGTCTTGTCGATCTCCGCAAGAAGTTCCTTGTTGAACGAGATGTTGACCGTGCTCCCAGCCATGGATCTTTCCTCCAAAATTGACCTCCTTCTATTATATACAAACTTTGTATGAAATCAAGCTTTATCCTTCGCCTTGTCCCGGAGGACGATCCCCTCCCTGACAAGAGACAGGAATTCCCGGTCATCTTTCTCACTTTTGAGTAATTCCACGGGAGACCAGAAAACTCATCCGTCTCTTTGCATCGCTCGAGAAAAACCCGGTCTCTTGAACGTCCCATCTCAAGACAATAGATCATTAAAAAGGCTTGACAATAGTATCTATAGTGATATCATGAATATTGATGCGATCAATACCTTCCTAAGAAGAATAAGGCGCAATCCCAAACTGGTGAAGCAAGTCTTGGCCGCGATCGAAAAACTGGAGGGCAAAAATGGGCCTGAACAATGACAAATATACGTACAGAATCACGTGGTCTGAGAACGACAGGGAATTTGTTGGCTTGTGCATCGAATTTCCCAGCCTCAGCTGGCTCGCCAAGAGTCCCGAGGCGGCCTTAAAGGGAATTCGCAGAGTCGTAAAAAAAGCCTTCCAAGATATGGAGAACAACGGAGAGTCCCCTCCCCCTCCGATCTCTAGAAGATCATACAGCGGAAAATTCGTCGTCAGGATTCCGCCGGAAGTCCACCGGTCTCTTGCGATAAAGGCCGCAGAAGAAGGAATCAGCCTCAACCGCCTCGTCAGCGCCAAGCTGACTAGCCCGTAAAACTATCGAGAAACCTTTAAGACCGTTCCCTAATCACCGTATCCGGAGCGCCACAACGGTCATGTCATCATACCGGCCGATCCGCGCAGCTTCGTCGAGGATCGCCTGCGGAACTTCGGAAAAATGACGCCCGAGCTTGGGGATCTTTGATCAGCCGCTCGAAGAACCGGACGACGTGATGCGCCGCCTGCAGCGCGTTTCCCTCGCCGTCGCAAACCGCCGCATGCGGAACCGGCTCGCGGCCGATGACAAACGCATCTTCGTTTGTGCTTCGGCCTATTTGCGGGCGTGTCGCTCCGTAGATTTCAATCATGCCAGCCGGCCCCTTGATCAGCGACGATTATGGTGGCCTCAGAACCAACCTGAGTTATAGTTATTGCTGATCGCAACGTACGTCATTAAAGCCCTGCCTCAGTTTTTTGACCTGGAAAAGTACCTTTTCGTATTTATCATCCAAATCGGGCGTGCCTCTGACCATATGTACAACAAGCCTATAATGAGAATCCTCCGCAGTTTCTTCGTCCAATATCGCTCTGACAGTGCTTAAAGTATCATGATCTGCAATCATGGCCATATCACGACCAAGCAGCCGGATACAGGCAACTTGGGTATCAAAATTCTCTTCTTTCAATAAGTCCTGCTCGTGATCAAAAAGCCTCGCAAAATTGTCAGCCTCTTCATAGTTCTGCATAATGAACAATAGATCGTCGGCATCTTTTCTCCGGTCTTGAGAATTTTCCTTCCAAGAGACGATTTTCATTAGTGCCAAGCCTGCTAAATTAGCCACTTTTATCTTAAGCTCAGGGCTCGAGCTTAATCTTAGGGTGACCGAGTTTTTAAAGGCCTCGCTAAAACCTCCAATACTCATAAAGATTTGGTGCTCAGGGGGCCAGCTGATTTTTCCTCTCTCATCTTCAATGGAACCGAAGGGAATTATATCAATGAACACAGAACCGAATTGAAATCTATGTTGTTCCCTTGCCGAGGTGAATCTGCCCTTGGCTATCAATGATTCTGAAAGCCTGTTAAAATCTTCCCAGGTGGCTACCTCAACACCCAGGTCGATATCCTGAGTCATCCTGGGAGATCGAATGTTATAACAGTGCTCTAGGATAAAATCTCGAGCCGAAGCGCCGACGACAAAGAAAGGAATATTCAGAGAATCCGCGGCTTTCTTTACCAAGGAAAGCGCTTCTATCTTCTGCTGATCAATCTTCCCTGATAAGTCGAATAATATCTCGGTCATAGATGATTCTCGCCGCGTCCATGTTTCTCTCATTTCCTGTTGCCAGAAGATCTGCATAAATTAAGATTGGGTGAACGAGTTCACTGTTTTCCGGCTTTTCACCAGGCTTCCAAAACCTTTCAAGAATTTCTACCTCTCCACGAGGGTCTCTTTTTAGTCTATTGACGAACAATAATCTATCAAGCTGTTGAGGATCCATGTAGATTGTCATTATCTCGGGTTTTAGATATTGGGTAAGTTTCGCGGCAGCCACCTCTCCGCCCCATTGTGCTGTTAGAGGATCAATCTTCACTTGTTGCCACCAATTATATTCTCCCCTGAAGCGCCCGAGAATTAGTTTCGGCCTCAGTCGCTCTGGATAAGCTAGCACCCACTCCCGGAATAGATTTTCTTTTTGGATGAGTTTGCGGCCACGCACACCCATGTCCAAGAGAAAGCCCAGTTCCTTTAGCTCTCTCATGATCCATCCGACCGTACCGAGCGCGACTTTTGTGACGTCAGCGATTTCTCTATAGGTTGTATTCTCAAATCCGGGATTGCATAAAAAAGCAAAAATCATCTTTAAGCCGACGGGCTTGAAATGTCTTCTAGGGCGTCCTTGTTCAAGATTTTCCGCGGGCTTATTCCCTTTAACAAAAATGTATAAGGGTGGTTGAACGGGCGGATCGATAAACGTATTTCCAGCAGTGTCAATAAATTCTATGCCGTCTTGCCTTAGCTGCTCCGCCATCTTCGGGTTAACATACCGAGTGATCAGCAAAAGAGGAGTATCTAATTTCTGCCTGTTCAATAGCATTAGAAGTCGAGTTTCTTTCGTGACTGTGGTCTTTATCTCGGTATTATAATCAATTGCTTTTTCTTGAATTATCATTCTTATTTTTCGGTCTGCCCTATATGCATACGTGTAAGCCAGTTCCTTTGCTAAAACCTCAATTTTCACCTTCGCAGGAACGTTTTTTTGAAATGCTTCTATGGCAAGTGTTAAGATTTGTCCTTCTAAATCATTTTTCGTTCTTCTCATGGCTTTGTTCAGCTTTCTTTTATGTTCATTTATTATGAAAATAGCAATATTATGAACAAAAGTCAATATGAATCTAATTTATTTATTAAAAAAAACTTACGACAATTTGTTCATTTATATCACATGTTCATTATTATTGAACATCAAAAATAAACAAATAATTATGGCGGCAATGAAAATAATCGGGATTATTTTTGTGTCTTATCTCTCCACTCTTGCAGAAGAGACAAAGGGACAGTCATAGAGAATTTAAGAATTGAACTCTTCATCTATCCCTCTTTGGTTCTGATGAAATTAGTCGAGATGATGAAATTTTTTTGACCGGATTATTTTAAAACTTCAACGCTACTTCAAACGCCCGGCCCGTGGATTCATCGGTGAAGGAGATTTTCTTCTCTTTAATTAATTGCTCTCTGGCATTCAACAGCTCTATTCCATAGACTTTCCCATCGGGGGATATATCGATATTGATTTCAGCGCTAATCTGGCGGGTCTCAACGCCCTTGCTTTTCGGCCTGAATCGGATGTAGGCAATATTGTATCTGGGATCATAGGTGATATCCATGGCTTAGCTCCTAAAAGTATTTTACTACAACTGTGATTGCGATAAAATCTCTTTCCTCATCAACTCCATAGACTTCAACCTGTTTTATCCGATAGAATTTCCCATCCCTATCACTCTCAAAAGGAAAATTATTCCTGAAGCCTCTTTGTTCAATCCCTATCTAGGAGGCATCTGATTCCATAAACGGCCTTCAAGAAGCCGCCCGCGTTTCTTCTTGTTTACGCCACCCCACTGTTTGAAGAAAAATGGGATGTTTGATGTTTGGCATTTTGCTTTGATATCCATGACCCAATCTTCATTCAAGGGCCGGGCGCCGGGTCCGGACTCGCCGCCGACAATGATCCAATCAATGCCCATAAGATCTAATTCTGCCATCGGCTCGAGCAATGGCTCCATCGAAATAAATTTTATGGATGCTCGAGTCTTTCTTAGGTGCTCAATACGGAAGGCGCACTTTCGATCTTCGACTGTCACGCCCATCCAGATATTGTCCGCCCAAGGAAGGGCTGGACTCATTCGGCTAAGCCGATCGGAGCGCTTGGTGAGTATTTGGAAGCGATGCCAAGAAGCTCGATTCATTATATCGAAAATACGAGCGATGAAATCATCGGGGATTTTTTCATGAAAAAGATCGCTCATAGAATTCACAAAAATTATTTTTGGCTTACGCCACTTTAAGGGAAGCTTCAACAATTCTTCATGAAGAGCAACCTCAAAGCCGTTTGCGTAATTCGGCACACCCGCAGCTTTAAGCCTTCGCGCCATTCGTTCGGCATAGCAGTTTGCGCATCCGGCGCTAATCTTGGAACAACCCGTGACAGGGTTCCAGGTTGATTCAGTCCATTCTATCGAAGTGGCGATTGCCATTTTAGATTCCCGAGTTTTTGTATTTTCCGAATGCTGGCGTATGCCTTTGCGTACTCTGTGAGAATGCTTAATTTTATTTCTGTCCAGTATCCGACAGTATCGAGTATTACGTTCATAGACATCATCGTTTAAAGCATACCATTATCAAGCCGACTCCTCCTAATCTTCCCATTCGCATTAAATGACGCATAGACCTACAAATCTTTCTCATAGCTTATAGATTCCGCTCCGGCCCTTACCCTTTCTTCTGTTTTTCCCGCGCCTTTCTCCACCATGGCGGCCTCAGTGAATTTTCCCTTAACTAACGCGATGTCTAAAAATTACCCCAAGTCCAGGGAGCATATGAGGAAAATTCGGGGATGAGATATATTTAAAAGGACGGGATTTAGGCGAGATTCTGCCTATTATCTTTTGTCACTCTTTGGCTTTAGTGCCAGGGCGGACTTCCATTTTTCGGTATTCCAAATCTCATTGTCCGGCAAGGGGGCGCGGTTGAGGACTTCCTGGCATTGCCAATATTTCCAGCCCATAAAATTGTAGTAATGAACCTTCAGGCTATAGAAATGATCCCAATAGCCCATTTCTTCGATGCGCCGGACGAGCTCGTGCCAAACCTCAGGTTCCTTGGAAAGAAGGATGTATTCATGAGGATGGCCGTGATATGGAGTAAAACGCCAATGCGCTTTCCCGATGGCATCAGCCAGTTCGGCATCGTTCATGTTGACCCTTCATGGCCATTTGATGACCTGCGAGTGATGAAAAGAAATATTTCTTCATCGGCTATTTTCCGCTTACCCCTCCGCTTTCTCTACGAGATTGCTACGCCGCAAGAACGGCTCGCAATGACAATATAACTTTGTTTTTTTGCGTTAACATTAATAATCTTGCCCCATCCACTCAAAAATATTTATCCATCTGTTGAGGGACGTGAAATAGAGGCCGGATTCTTTGACGGGCTGGCCGGTTATCCGGCTCCAGAATTTCGTATAGAGCCTGACCTGCGGAGCATAGAAATCGATGATCCGGGCAAATTCGCGGGACGACTTCCGTATCTTTTCCATGCTGAGCTCCGGACCTTCGGACTTAAAAACTTCCGCAGCGCCCGGGATCACATCGGTCTTGTAATCGGCAATGATCCAGCCGCCGTCCTTTCCTTCTTGTTCTTCGCTTCGGTCCTTTCCCTCTCTTCCCTCCTCTCCCTCTCCAGAGTCCTTTCCCTCTTCTAAGTTTTTTGCGCTTTTCTCATCATCCCTCTTTCTTCTCTCGTTTCCCTCATATCCGTCATCTCGCTCCCATCGGTCCTTTTCCGCGTTCTCGTGATTTCTGTTCCCTCTATCTTTGCTCTCGCCTAGATTCTTGCCCTCGGCTCCATTCTCCCAAAAGACAAGGTCTATCGTGCCTGTCAGGATGACGGGCAGATTGGAAATAAGGGAAAGGTCGTTGCCCCGTCGGATTTTATTGCTCCCTTTTATGCTATTTTTAGGCGCGCTAAGCTCCGATTCTGTTGTCTTGATAGAAAACGGGATCTCGAAGTAGCGCCTCTCGGCCCGCATGACGCGCTGCCAGAATTCCGAGCGCACTATCGAAACGACCAAGGCGATGAGTTTGTCTTTATCCGCCAGATCCCGCTCTTCGGCGATTAGCAGGTTTTCAACATAAAGTTCGAAGTCGGCTTGCCCCTCTCTATCCGGTCCCTCTTTACCCTGTGCCTCCTTATCCCTTTCCTTTTTACCCTGCTCCTCTTGGCCCTGACCTTCTCGCCCGGCCTCAAAATCTATCGAACGCCGAGGCTTCTGCTCTTGCACCTGCCCACCTTCCGCCATCGGCACTCTTTTTGCGCCGGCATCATCCATCAGCGGGAAAGCCACTCTCCCCGTGCCGATGGCTTCGAGCACCTTGTGGACGACTCTGCCCCAGCTCAATCCCAGCCCTGACGAAGCCCTCTGCCAGGCCGGAAGCTCGCGGTCTTTTCGGGCCACTTTAGTAACGGTCTCGACCAAATAGGTGGATTCAACGGCTCGCGCGATATTTTCCGCTATCTCTTTCCGCGCCCGCTCA
>Ga0315268_10002397_pt1 | contig 21146 bp, 15 predicted proteins | sample C1_top_MG_FD_204535 | JGI IMG/M metagenome (GOLD analysis project Ga0315268, IMG submission 204535) | Sediment microbial communities from Yellowstone Lake, YNP, Wyoming, USA - C1_top | ecosystem: Environmental > Aquatic > Freshwater > Lake > Sediment | place: USA: Wyoming | collected 2017-08-01 | reverse complement strand
GAGATGAGCCAGGTGCTGACACATTTGGCCAAAGGAAAATACGCGATTTCCGCCCGGCGGCCGAAAGTCGGACGGCGAATCTTCCTCCTGTGCCTGGTTGACCGGGAATTGCGAAAGTCGTTTCTCCGGTTCCTGAGATTGTCCCTGAGGAATCCGGCGGTTTTTTTCGGCAGGATCTACACCCAGCCCTTAGCGCTAGAACAGCCCATCGAAGTAATTGACGGTGAAATAAATGCCTGCGACGGCTGCATCAATATGATGGTCTATCATAAACGGCTCATCCCGTCCTGCCGGCTGGATGAATACCGCCGATTTGGCTCGACGATCAAGCCGCAAAAAAAAGTTCTGGGGAAGAGACTCCCGAGATCGGAGGCAAGCCATGAGCGTTGTCAGGAATAAAATGTACAGACTCCCGTGGTCTCGCACCGACAATCCCGGCGGCTGGGTCGAGGTCACGGACGTGTGCGATCTTTCCTGTCCGGGCTGTTACCGGCTGAACCTCGGGGGCCATGTTCCCCTCGACCAGATCAAGTCCGATGTCCTGAAGCTCCAACGTTGGCTGAACTGCGACGGGATCGGTATCGCCGGAGGCGAACCGCTCCTCTATCCTCACCTTGTCGAAGTCGTTGAATATATTTCCCGGCAGGGCCTCAAACCGCGGATCCTGACCAACGGACAAAATCTTTCCTGGGATCTGGCGAGAAACCTTAAGAAAGCGGGATTGACGAATATCTCCTTCCATGTCGACAGCCAGCAAAACAGGTCCGGTTGGGAAGGGAAAACAGAGTCCGAGATGAACGAGCTGAGGCAGTCGTATGCTGATTTCATCTGGGAGCTGGGGGATGTCGGCTGCAGCTTTTTAACGACCATCTTCAGGTCGACAATGAACGAAATTCCAGATATCCTAGCCTGGGCCAGAGAGAACTCTCATAAGGTGAGCAGCATCGCGCTTATCACCTTTCGGGGAATCCCCTTGACGGAAGACATCATATATCTGGTGAACGGGGAGAATATCGACCCGTCGAATCTCCGCACGGCATTCGCAGATGTCCGTGAGATCTCCATTACGGCCGAAGAGATTTTTGAGATTATCGAGAGCCGATTTCCCGGCTCTCATCCCGCAGCCTACTTGAACGGCGCTGCCGTTCCAGAAAGCTTCAAGGTCCTGATCATTCCATATCTGGGTTCAAAGAGGAGGATCTTCGGCAACGTCGGATCCAAGACGATCGAATTCTCCCAAGTTATGCATCATCTCTTTAAGGGCAGGTATTACTTGGGTCTGAAGAAATTAGTGACCGGGAAAAAGATCTTCCTGATGTCCGTGGCTGATCCCGAGGTGAGAAAAGCGTTTCGAAGCTGGCTCCAAACCGGCCTTCGCAATCCCCTGAGCTTTTTTGATCCGTTGTACGTCCAGACCATTCAAATCCAGCAGCCGAAGGAAGTTCTTGATGGGGAGACCAATACTTGCGACGGCTGTCTCAACCAAATGATCTATGGCGACAAAATCATAAATTCCTGCCGGCTGGATGAATACAGATTATATGGAGGGCCGCTCGTTCCCATGAAGTCCCCCAAAAAGGCAGAGTGACTTTCAAGGTTTCGTCTGGGCTGGATGGCAGGAATCAAAATGCCACTTAAAAAAAAGTCCTCTGCCTGCCTCGCGTCCGGCTAACTTTTTTTACTCTTTATCCGGATACAAAAGTCCATTGAGAAGGAATTTGTAGGTCCCGTGCGATTGAGCCCTGTTCTGGCAGCGGACGCCGATCAGAATGATCCGGCCGTCCTTGTACTTCGTATCGACGACGGCCGCCTTGCGGGCGATGATATCCTCACCGAGCAACCAGCCGCTCATCAGAATCGTGTCCTCGGGATAGCTGGCCACGACTTTTCGATCCCAATCGAATCCCGGCGTCGACGTGTCTAGGGCCAGACTGTTGACAAACATGGCGCCAGCTTCCTTGGGCATGCCGTAGCCGATGGGCGTTTCGTTGTTGACCAGAACCTTCAAGATCGATGTCGGACAGAAAAACTTCGTCCGGTCGACGTTTTGAAGGGCGCTGCGGGCCGGGACATCGAACTCATTGAAAGCCAATGTGCAGGCTTGGTTAAGCAGGACGACGACGCCACCCTTTTCGACGAACGCCTTCAGCGCATCCACGCCTTCCTGGCCGATCCCGCCTTCATATTCGGGAGGCGTTGTTGAAGCGGGCTGGCGGACCTGCGCGCCTCCGGGCGCTCCCCCAGGAGCTCCGCCGGGGAATCCGCCGCGTTGGCCGGATTTGATCGTCGTCCCCGCCTCGTCGGCGAAGACAATCACGTCATAATCGGCCCGGAGGTCAATCTTCTTTTCTTTGGTGCCCTTGATGTCTTCATTGTGGAGAGTCTTATAGGGGATGCCCATGTCATCAAAGACATAGCGCGTCCAGCCTTCATCCATATTGCCCCTCCAGGATTGGTACAGTCCTACCCGGTGAAATTTCAGGGGCGATTTGGCGATATCGGCGACGTCGTTGAGGTCGATGACGGCGAGATGATATTTTTGAAGCAGAGCCGGGAGGGCCTTTTTAACGTCCGGGGTGTTCTTGACGATAAAACTTCCGGCCGGAATATCGATGCCCTTTTTATTGATCTTTGTCTTGGTCCTCCAAATCTCGGCTTTGGCATCCTTGAGCAGGGCGAAGACGACCGAATAGGAGACATTGATGTGAGAACCCAGGAGTATGTAATTGGCGGTTCCCTGATTCGCCGGGACCGCCGGATAGGGGACTTGAGCAAGTTTCTCGAGCTTAATATCGAAAGGCTCCTTGATTTCTTCGCAGGCGACTCCCATTTGGAGAGGGAGTGTCCATCCGGCGTTGTCATAGGGAGGTTCCGGAGGACCGCCGGGGTATTGCCGCATGTCGGGGTATTTCTGTTTTTCCAGGAGGGCCCAAGCATAAGCTTTATACGGCTGGGCTGTCTTGACAACGAGCGAACCGGCGGGGAAAAATTTGCCGTCGGCGACGAAGTCGGCTTTGGCCTGATGGATCTCCACGCCGCCCATCTGGAGCACGTCGAGCATTTTCAGCATGGTCGGGTAATCGTGCTGTTTGGCGGGAATAACGAAGGCGAACGGCTGGTCCTTGTCCACATTCTCTACGGCCTGCTTGCACATTTGATAATAGTTGAACAGAAAGTCTTCCTTGTGGAGGGCCGCAGTTTTGACTAGGCTCTGACAGGCGATCAGCTCATATTCGACAATGTCGCGCAGCCGCCACCAGCCGCCCCGCCAGGGATCGACGAAATCCATCATCTTTTCGTAGTAGGACTTCGGAATCTCGTTCGGTTCGATGTAGACGGGCGTGGCCAAACGAACCGAAGCTGCCTCGCTCAGGATGCCGATGACATTGTGCAGCCAGGGGGTGTCATCGCAGGCGCCGATGTACCAACCTGTGTAGCTCCGGCCGTTGACAACGCCGCTCTTGCCGTTCTGTTGCAGGTCGTAAGCCATGGCCGTGCCGAGGAGATTGGTGGTCCGCCAGACCATGGGCTGGATGTTGGGCAGAGGCGGATCCATGTACGGGGGGATAAAAAGCCGGGCGCCCGTGGATCCCATTTGGTGCTGGTCGAGATGGATCTGCGGCAGCCAGTCCTGGTATTGAACCTTGGTGATAGCCCTGGTTTCAGGCAGGTTGAGCATGAACCAGTCCCGGTTGTCGTCATGTCCGGCATAGTAATGATAGAGCCAGGGCATCGAGCCGGTTTCAAATTTTGTGCCGAGATATTTCTTATACCAGTCAATGACCATTTGGTTGCCGTCGGGATTGTGGGTTGGGCAGAGGAGGACGATCACGTCGCCGAGAACCTTCTTCGCATCAAAAGGAGTCTTTCCCGTGACCAAGTTATAGGCAAGCTCCATCGAGGCTTGGGACGCGGCGATTTCGGTGGCGTGGAGGCTGGCGGTAATGAGAACGATCACCTTTCCTTCTTTAGCCAGCTTCTTGGCCTCCTCGGCGGAGAGCGCTCGGGGATCGCGCAATTTCTTAACGATCTCCCGGTATCTGTCGAGCTTGGCCATGTTCTCTTCCGAGGTGATGACGGCCATGATCATGGGTTTTTTGAGGGTCGAGGTGCCTATCGTCAGCAGCTTCAGCCGGGGCGATTCCTGGGCCAGTTTTTCGAAATAAGCTTTGATCTGGTTGTAGTCGGCTAGCTTTTTGTCGGCGCCGACCTTGAAGCCCAGGAAAGTTTCCGGCGCCGTCTGGGCCTGAACGAATACGACGAATAACAGGACAACAAAAAGGTTCAGGGATAATTTCTTTAGAGAAATTGTTCCTTCCATTTAGGCCTCCTGAGATGTGAAATAAGAGATTTCTATCATTAGCTTGAGGAGCTGTCAAGATTCAAAGAATCGAAGGCTGATGAATCTTTCAAGGACTTGACGCCGCGGACGGTTCGAGGCTCTGTCTCCCGAAGGATCTTGCTTTCTGCCGCGGCGAGCGGGCCGGCGAGAGGCCGCTTAATCCCTGGATTGCCGGATCAAGAATAGTTGAAGAAGCTGCACAGCGGCCATCGCCGTGGCCGCGACGTATGTCAGAGCTGCCGCCGATAAGACCCGGCGCGCGCCCATGAGTTCGTCCTGGCTGAGGAAGCCCCTCTCTCCCAGCAAGGCCACGGCCCGGCGCGAAGCGTTGAATTCGACGGGCAGGGTGACGACGGTGAAGAAAACCGCCCCGGCAAAAACCAGAAGCCCGATGTCCATCAGGATGCCCAGGCCGCTCGTCCTGAACAAGATGCCGATGAGGAATAGGGGAAAGGCCAAAGTTGATCCGAGGCTGGCGACTGGATAGATGGCCGATCGCAGTTGGAGGGGCGCATAATGATCGCGATGTTGCAGGGCGTGACCGGATTCATGGGCGGCAATGCCAAGGGCGGCCAAGGAGTAGCTGTCATAGACATCGGAAGAAAGCCGGAGCACTTTTTTTCGAGGATCGTAGTGGTCGGTGAGCGATCCGCCAATCTTTTCAATCCTGACATCGGAGGCGCCCCCGGAGATCAAGAGCTGTCGCGCGGCTTCAGCTCCGGTCAGCCGCGAGGATGCGGCGACAGCCGAATATCGTCGATAGGTGCTTTTCACTTTGAACTGCGCATAGAGCGCCAGGATCAGGGCGGGAATCACCAGATAAGAATAATCCCAAAGAAACATCGCTTCCTCCTACGTCAGTCATCATGATAGCCGAATGTTGTCGAAGCTGTCAATTTTGCTGCCCAGACCAAAAATTTGACAAATCCGCCCTCCCCGGATAGGATTGAATTTCGCGAGCGTTCGTCCGACTGAATCCATGATAAGGAATGTGGCATGACTGACATCCGAAAAACGCTGCGGGTTCTCCGCTGGCTGCTCTTCCTCGGCGCGGTTTTCCTGATCGTGCCCTATGCTTTTTCAGCCCAGGCCTCCCAATCCCAGGAAGAGGAAGTCCAAAAACTCTTAAACCAAGCGGACGCTTATTCTCAAAAAGGCGACTATAAGCTGGCTGTGGGCGGCTACTTGGAAGCAGCGGCGCTCGCCCAGAGCAAGCCCAACCTTTCCCGGGCGTATTTTGGTCTCGCCCTCAGCTATTTCTATCTCCGGGACATGGCCAACTCCGTGAAATGGATGCGGAAGGTCTCGGGGGTCGATCCCAACAAAGAAATTTCCGAGCTGTTCTATCCGAAAGGTTTTGCCCAGCTTTTTAACCAGGTTCAGAAAGAAAGGCGGGAAGCGCTGGCTACGAAAGCCCAAGCGGCCGCCAAGCAGGAAATCCCGGAGAAGGCCGTCGAAGAAAAAAAGCCCGGCCAGCAAGATGTCAGAAAAACAGAGCCGCCTCCGGAGAAGACCGCTGCGCCCGCGGTCAAACAGCCTGAAGCACGGGACGAAACAGCCAGACAGGCTCCCGAGAAGATGGGAGGCCACTGGGAAATCAGCGCCCATTATTCTACGTGGGGACTGAACCTCATCAAAGGATTGTTCGAAAAATCCCTGACCGATGAGCTGGGCGAAGATATCCAGAATGAGGTTACGAAGTATGTCCAAGGCTTGCATGGAGGCCTGGTGAAATCTACCTATACTCAAGACTTGAGCTTCGACACGTCCGGCTCTAATTACGGCCTCGAAGTCAGGTATTATTCAAAAGGACGGGGGGGAACATTCAGCTTTGGACTTTCGTTTGAAAAGACGCATATCAAGCTCGGGGTCTCCGGGCTCGCCAAACAAAATTTCACCAATGGCAGCTTCGCCGCGGTCGACGCCGACGCGTATATCGAAACGAGCCCGTTCACAACCAACTTCAGTTTTCGTTGGGACTTCAATTCGGGGCGGGTCGTCACGCCGTATTTCGTGCTTGGCGTGGGATTTTCAGCCCTCGAAGGGACGTGGAGCTACGTCTGGTCGGGCGACTATCAATTGGGATCGGATAAGCAGTCCATCGGCGACTCCAAGACCAAAACCTTCGTCGAGCTGTCCGAAGATATTGATTTCAACATCCCCAAGACGTTTATCCTCGTTCAGCTGAATTTCGGGGTCAAGGCAGAAGTCTATCCGGGAGCGTTTATCCTCGCTGAGGCGGGAATCTGGGATGGCCTGATCCTGCGCTTCGGAGCCGCCTGCCGGTTCTAAAAAGAGAACAGTGGAAATTGGGGGCTTGATGGAGAATCCTCTCGTCTATATCCTCATTATGAACAACGACACGATCGTTGATAAGCAGATGTTGTCAGAGTTGGTCAGGGAGGCGGAAGGATCACCCGACATCGGCATCGTGGGTCCTAAGATTTACTATTATGACGCCCCGGATACCATCTGGTTTGCGGGCGGAGACCGCGGCCGTTGGACGTGGGCCGTGACGCGGAGACCGCGCGGCCGGGAGCGTAAATCGTCCAACATCCCGCGAGACGTGAGCTTCCTGCCTGGCTGTGGCATGCTCGTCCGACGGGCGCTGGTGGAGAGGATTGGATCGTTCGATACGGGATACTTCATGTATTATGAAGATTGCGATTTCTGTGTTCGAGCGGAGCAAGCGGGCTTCAGGCTGCGCTATGTTCCGATCGCGCGGATGTGGCACAAAGTCTCGGCGAGTTTGGGGGGCAAAAAGTCTCCGTTGAACCGATATTATCGAAGTCGCGGTCTCCTGCGCTTTCTGCGGCGCAACCCATCGTGAATTTCTATTTGCCAATCAAGATCGGCTCCACGGACGGCCAGGTCGCTTTGCCCTGGTTCGCTGTCGGGGCTGCGATTTGAGCTATCTCAGTCCTCGACCGACTCCGGAGGCCATGAGCTATTACTATCCGGAGGACTACATGCCCTTTGCCGAACGAAAACTGCGCTGGTGGCTCCGTGCTTTGGTGGAGCGCTGGGGGGGCGTCGCCCGCCGTCGCCGCGCCGTCGAGCGCCTCTTGCCGTCCGGCCGAATTCTAGATGTGGGCTGCGCGACCGGCGATTTCCTGACGGGCATGCAAAAGCATGGCTGGGATGTTCACGGTGTCGAGATTGCGCCCGAGGCAGCCGCCCAAGCCTCTGCCCGCCTCGGCGCACCGATCTTTGCCGGCGATTTGTTGCCAGCGAATTTCCCAAATGAATATTTTGGCGTGGTGACGCTGTGGAATGTACTGGAGCACTTATACGAGCCGACGGCGAGCCTTCGCGAAGCATTCCGGATACTGAAACCAGGGGGATGGCTGATCCTGACGGTGCCCAACACGGAGAGCTTGGATTTTAGGCTTTTCGGGCGGTTCTGGATCGGCTGGGATACGCCCCGGCATCTTTATCTATTTTCCCCCCAGCTCTTGATAAAAATATTGCGCCAGATTGGCTTCGAGCCCAGCGGCCAGGAGTGTCTGTATGGCAGTTACTCCTCATTCGTCCTAAGCCTTCGTTTTCTGGCCGCAGAACGATGGGGAGCCCGGGCGGGGCAGTTTGTCGACCGCTGGTGCCTCAACAACCTGGCCCTTCGTGCTTTGCTGACCCCGGCCTGTTACATCATTAACGCTTTTAAAAAAGGGACGATGCTGGCCCTCTATGCGAAAAAACCGGGCAACTGAATTCAGGCTTGGCGCCTTGTCTCCTCATGACGGTTCCTAGCCCATTTCGCGCTTCTTTCTCTGAAGCCATCGAAAATTTGTTGGATCCAGTGTATAATAAACGGCCTGACCGTGCTAGACGGGGAGCTAGCGGTGCCCTGTTGCCCACAACCCGCTATAGTGGGGTCGAAGTCCTTGTCGAGGCCGGGCTCTTTCTGGTCCGTGTCCCCGCAAGTGGCGATGAGGGTCGGGGCCCTGAGCAAAGAGCTGCCTGTGAATCCCGTCAGGACCGGAAGGTAGCAGCGGCAGCAGGACGGTCTCTTGTGCGTCAGCCAGCCCTGCCTGAGCTAACTGCCCGGACAACGCAGGGAGAGGCTGGTCGAAGCAAGGTGCACGGTCTTATTTAACATCCGCTGCGCGGAATGAATCCGTGGGAAAGGAGATATGGATGAAATTCAACTCAAAGCACTTCGTGATTTTCGGGTTCGCCTTGATCATTTTGGGGGCGGCCAGCACCATCCGAGCCCAGGAAACGGACGCCGAAGGCTGCAAGGATCATCCGCTGTTCACTCGGATGAAAAATTATTATATCACCCATTGTGAAAAGAATTTCGATGCCGTGGAATTCACCCTCCCGGACGGCAAAACGGAGACCGTCGAAGGCGACAAAACCGTCGTCGACTATGGCATAAAGGAAGGCGTTGAAGCCCCCAGCGCCCTCCAGATTATCCGTAACTATGGCAATGCTGTCAAAGCCATCGGAGGGACGCAGCTCTTTTATGAAGCCGGAGGGACCGAGGCGACCTTTAAGCTCGTCAAGAACAACCGGGAGATCTGGGTTTCGGTCTCGACGTATAACGCCAATACCGGCTATAGGCTGATTGTCCTGGAAAAAGGGGAGATGGCCCAGGAAATCACGGCGGACGCCATGTATGATGCCCTCAACAAGGATGGCTTTATGGCCCTTTATATCAATTTCGACACCGGCAAGTCCGATATCAAGCCCGAGTCCATGTCGATTATCGACCAGATCGCCGCCCTCATGAAAGCCCATGCGGATTTAAAGATCAGCATCGAAGGCCATACCGATAATGTCGGGACGCCGGCCTCGAACAAGACGCTCTCGGAACAGCGGGCCAAATCCGTCATGAATGCGGTCGTCCAGAAGGGAATTCCTGCTGGCCAGATGAGCGCTGTAGGCTGGGGCCAGGACAAGCCGATCGCCGACAACCGCAGCGAAGACGGCCGGGCTAAGAACCGCCGCGTTGAAATCGTCAAGAAATAACTTTTTCTAAGGGACGGAATCGGGACGGCACTGCCCCCTTGTGCGTTTTTATTGATAGCTAATTTTGCTGAGGTCCATCCGCCATCAGCAGCACGCTCAGGGCTAAGAGGGAATTACGCAGCATCGAGGTTATTTCTCGAAACCGGTTTTTTTCAAAATTTCCTGGTACCTCGGGTCAGAACGCAGTTTTTTCCACCAAGGATCGATTTTAATAAAAGTCATTTGACCGGCATGCTCCTCATAGGCTTTGTATAGCCATTCGAATGCTTTTTCTTTTTCTTCCAGGCTGGCGCAGACTTCCCCAATCATAAAAGCGTCTACGTAGCGTTTCGATCTGATATCCAGCATGCGGTTCAAAACGCTCCTCGCTTTCTCGTATTGCCCCGCGGCGGCATAGGCACATCCCAAGGACTGTAAGCTTGAGGCATCTTCGGGATTCGGCAAGGCGGCTAGTACTTTATCGGCCAGGGCAATGGCGTCTCCGAGCATTCCCTTAAGGGCATAGCTCGAGGCTAAAACTAACTCCGCAGTCAAAGAGTTCGGATCCATATCCAGCGCTTTTTTGCACTGGGCAATGGCGTCATCAAAACGGCCGGCGATGTAATCGCCAAATCCCTGATACCAATAGGTCCCGGGCGAAGCGGGATCCAGCTCTATGGCGCGTTTGAATCCGGCACCGGCTTCATCAAATCTCCCCATCATGGTCAAATAGATCGAATAAAGAATATAGACATCCACGCTGCCGGGGCTGAGCTTGAGGGCACGATTGAACTCATGCTCTGCGCCGGCGAGGTCCCAATCAAAAAGCATCTTGAGATAGCCGAGTTGGGCGTGGGCTTCCCCAAGCTCTTCATCGAATGCGAGGGCTTTCATCACCGACTCTTTGGCCTTCGGATAGCTCTCTTTCGGAGCGAGATAGCCGCCGGCGCAAAGAACGCTATAGCAGCCGGACTGCAATACATAGGCCATGGCAAACTTTGGATCCTTGGCCAAGGCCTGCTCGACGTAGCCGATCGCTTTCTTATAGTCTTCTTCAACCGTGCTTTTGTAAAAGAAATAACGTCCGAGAAGATAGAGATTGTAGGCCTCGAGATTCTCCGTCGAACGCTTTACCAGTCTCGCCTTTTCCTCACTCAAGAGCGTGAGCTTGAGCTTATCGGCAATGGTCAGGGCGATTTCGTCCCAGATTGTGAAGACGTCCTTCAGCTCCCGGTTATATGTCTCCGACCAGAGATGAAAACCGTCGGAAATGTCGATGAGCTGCGCCGTGACGCGAAGCTGGTTGTCGATTTTTCGAATACTTCCCTCGAGCACGGTCCGGACATTGAGCTTCTGGCCGATGTCACGGATATCCTCGGCTTTTCCCTTGAACATGAACACGGACGTCCGGGCCGGGACTTTGAGCCCCTTGATATTGCTCAGCCGGTTGATCAATTCCTCGGTCATCCCGTCGCAGAAATATTCCTGGTCTTTTTGGGGGCTCAAATCCTCAAAGGGCAAGACAGCGACGGATGGCTCGCCCATCGGCCCGGCAGCACGCTTTTTAGGCAAGATACGCCAGAGGACCACGCCGATCGCGACTAGGACAACGGCCGCTGAAATCGGGATAAAGAGTCTCTTCAGACGAAACGGCCGTGTTTTTTCCCGCGAAGCTTTGGCCTTTCCCGATGGTAATGGGATGATTCTCTCTCCGCTGATAACGCCGCGTTCTATTTTCTCGAGTTCCGCGAAAACGTCCGTGGCGCTTTGAAATCTTTTCTCTTTATCTTTCTCCAGGCAGCGCAGGATCAGGCGACTCAGATCCTCGGGAAGCTGAGCGTTCAGCTCTCGGGGATTCTTCGGGATCTCGCTCTTGTGTTTCACGGCGATGCTGAGCGGCGTGTCACCCTCGAAGGGCACGCGGCCCGTGACCATCTCATAAAGAATCACTCCGAGCGCATAGAGATCGGATCGCTGGTCCGCTTCCTTCCCTTCGACTTGCTCAGGGCTCATGTATTCGGGGGTCCCGATCATCACCCCCGCTCCTGTTATGCTTTTCCCCTTGAGCGTCCGGGCAATTCCAAAATCCATGATCTTGGCATTGCCTTCGTTGTCGATCATGATGTTGCTAGGCTTCAAATCCCGATGGACAACACCCAGCCGATGAGCCTCGGACAGCCCCTCGCAAACCTGTTTGGCTATGGAAATGGCCGTTCCTATATCCAGCCGTCTAGCCCTGCGGATGAAACTTCTCAAATCTTCGCCGGACACATATTCCATCGTTATGAAGTAGGTTCCCGCTTCCCGTCCAAGGTCATGCATGCGGCAGATATTCTTATGAGAGATTTCCCTGGCGACTTTCAGTTCATTCCTGAATCGGTCGATGGTGCTCTTATCCGCTGCGATATCGGGTTTGATGAGTTTCAAAGCCACCCTAACGTTGACCTCTTTATCAAATGCCTTGTAAACCTTACCCATACCGCCTTGGCCAAGCTCTTCGATGATCTGATAGCGGCTGGCAAAGGTTGAGCCTGTGGCAAGTTCTTCTCTGGAGGTTTGGAGGGTCTCAGTCTGAGAGATTCCGATTTCGAGAGAAGACGGGAGTGGAGTGGCGCACTTTTTGCAGAACCGGGAGTCCGGAGTGTTTTCAGCCTGGCACTTGGGACATTTCATGGCCTTCGTTCCCTTGTCAGGATGAGCATAGGATAATGAATTAGGCATATAGAGTCAAATTTCCCGTCCTTGATGGAAAGCTTTAGGTTATTGTTTTTGGGCGAATTATTTGACGAAACAGCCGTTTTTATAAAATAGTTCTCCGGTATGCATCCGCACGGCTATTTTGCCCGCTTCGGCTCTCCCCGGCGCTCCTCAACCTTCCACAGCGAGAACCCGAAACGCTTTTCTCGCATGTTTTGAATAGGGCTGACAACGACCAAGCCGCCGTCCTGCAGGAAGCAGATGGCGAGGTATTCGCCGGCGGTATCAGGAGTCGGGGGATCTTTCGGCCAAGAGCGGTTTTGTTTCCAACTGTCAGGTTTAAATGGCTGGGACTCGATCATTCGGGGCGGCGCTTCGCCATCGCTAACGTCGATGCGAGCCACATGCGCTTTCCACGTTTTTGTCCAACCTGAAAACCATGTCGCAGCCAGTTCGCCCTTTCCTCTCGCTACCAGATAGGGGTAATATGCCACCTCGGGGCTCTCGCTGAGCCGCCAGGTCGTCCAGGTTATGCCCTGATCGACCGAGCGCGCCAGCCAAATTCCCTTTAAGCTGGTCCAGAACGAATAGAGTGCACCTCTTTCGTCCCAAGCCAGCGGCTCTATCCAGCGCGGGACGGGCCAGTAGTCCGGATTCCATTCCCGATAGCCCGGCGCCTCCTGCTTCCGCCACGTCATGCCCCCGTCGGTGCTCACGGCGATGAGATCAACGCCTTCGTCGTACTTCGAGCCGGCTGCCGATTGCGGCACAACCCGCACCGCGACTTCGCCGTTCGGTCCCACAGCCAGATGACTCGAGCCGCCAAGGGGATGGATTCTGGCCCGCTCAGTCCAGGTGCGGCCGCCGTCCTGGCTGACGGCATAACAGACGCCGGCGCCGTCATTCCAGATCACATGGGCGGTGCCGTCCGGGGCCACCTTGACCCAGGGGCGGTCGTCGAACCTAGTTTTTGATAGCAACGTCCACTTCCAGGTCGCACCCACGTCCTTGCTGACGCCGACGCTGATCTGCTTGCCTTCCATCGCCTTCTCATCGAAGACCAACGTCGCGAAATAGAGAGTGCCGTCGCGAGCTACCGCCAAGTCAATGTCGGAGTTGCCGGCCGCCCCGTCTTCCACGGTTCCGACATTGACTCGGGTCCAGGTCGTTCCGCCGTCCCGGCTCTTCCAGAGGGTCGCTTCATCCCTTCTCTTGCCGCTCATAAAGGCCGCTCCGTAACCACTCACAAAGAGTGTTCCGTCAGCGTGTTCCACTATCATCGGCTCGCGGGCCACGACGTCGAGATGATCGATGGGAGCGGCCCAAGTCAGCGCCCACGGAGGCGCCGTTTCAGGCGCCGGGCGGCGAACTTCGCCGGAGCGCTGGCACGCCGAAATAGCGACGAGACAAAGCATCGTAATGGCCGTCCATAGCGCCCATCGGATTTTGTTTGCGTTCATGTAAAATCACCTCCTGCCCACGAAGAATCCAAGCTTCCATTGTTCTAGCCCCGGCATCTATTCTGCTGGAGTTCCCGGCTTTTTAGAAGTTCATTTTGCTGAGGGCCATCAAATCGTCAACCTGGCTGACTGGCCTTAAACGGAAACTGTAACTATATTCTCGTGCTCGAAGCAAATATTGAGAATGGGGAAAAGCTCCCCACGAGTCATCGCCGCCCACACCCATCTGGCCGTAATCCAGGTTGAGCGAGACAAAATCCCTTTTGGCGATGTCCACAGGATGTTTGGCGCCTCGCTTGTCCTGGGTGAGGTCTTCGGCCGTGTACGGCAGCGCGCTAAAATCGATTTGAGGCATTCCTACAGCCAGGAGTCCGGTGCCTTCTTCATCTGCGAGCGCCACCCACCTTGCCTCAACTCGGTTCCCGTATTCCTGGATGCTGACATAGGGGATCGTCATCTCGGCGATCGAGTTTTTATAGACGCCGACAAAGGCTGATGTCTTCCGGTCGATGTAGTTTTCGTGAGGTCCCCGTCCGTACCATTGAATTCGATCGAATTCCACCGGCAGGGCCAACATCATGCCGAAGCGCGGGAGCTCGGGAAGGTTCCGGGACGTCGGGGAAAAACGGGCTTCGATGATGACATCTCCGCTGCCGAGGATTTTATACCTGACCTGGTATTTAGCCTGGACATCCTTGAGCGAATAATCGGCGACCGCTTCAATCAGAGAAGCCCCGGACTGCTTGACCTCGAATTTGTCGAGCGATCGATTGTTCCCGGCTTTCCGCCAAACGGCGCACCGCCTGTCCATCCTGTTGCCGAAATCATTGTCTGTCGGAGCGCGCCAAAAATTCGGCTGCGGGCTTGATTTCAAGAGATCTTTGCCGCGATACCGGAAAGAGACAAGAAGGCCGGACTTTTTATCGAACGCGACAGAGAATTCTTTGCCTTCAACGGAGGCCGCCCCTTCGTTTTGGCTGAGCTTGAGAACGGGCAGAGAGGAGACGGGCGTTCGCTTCCCGGGTATGACGATGCCGTCCTGGAACTGGGCGGCGGCGACAACGTGCCCTTTTGGAATCAGGGCTTCTTCATCGGCCGTGACGAAATAAACATTCAAAAAATATTCGACGCCCGGTTTCGCGTCAAAGGAGGGCATGTCGAGGTTGATAATCCGGCCTTCGCCCGGCGCAATATCAGGATTCGGAATCATTCCTTCGGCGATGAGCTCGTTTCCATCGGCGACATAACGCCATTGGAGATTGAACTTGCTCAGGTTGATGAAATTGTATTGATTCAAAATTTCGACGGCCGGGCGTCCCTTCCGCGTTCGCATCATTCTGATTTTGATATTTTGGTAGACTTTTTTGACTTCCCACAGGGCCGGGTGGGGCGTGCGGTCGGGAGCGACCAAGCCGTTGCAGCAGAAATCCCCGTCCGAAGGCGTGTCGGGCGGGCCGTAATCACCGCCGTAAGCCCAGAAGAGCTCTCCCTTGTCGTTCTTCTTGGCAAATCCCTGGTCCACCCAATCCCAGATAAAGGCGCCCTGGAGCTGATCGTATCTTTCGATCACGTCCCAATAGTCTTGCAGGTTGCCCGTGCTGTTGCCCATGGAATGGGCGTACTCGCACATGATCAGCGGCCGGGGCTGTTTTTTCTGGACATAGGCCTCTAGGTCCTCGATCCTCGTATACATCGGGCAAACGATATCGGTATGAGGCCTCTGTCCGGCGCGCTCGTAGTGAACGGGGCGGGTCTTGTCCCGCCGGTGGATCCAGGCCGAAGTGGCTTCGAAATTGATGCCGTCGCCGGCTTCGTTCCCCAACGACCAGATGATGACCGAGGGATGGTTTTTGTCTCGCTCGACCATCCGGACCGTCCGGTCGAGGTGGGCCGGGCCCCAATCGGGATTCTTGGCCAGGCTCTTTTCGCCGTAGCCCATACCGTGGGATTCGATGTTTGCTTCATCGATGAGGTAGATCCCGTATTCGTCGCATAGCTCATACCAGCGCGGATCGTCGGGATAATGACAGGTGCGGACGGCGTTGATGTTGAACTGCTTCATGAGAGTGATGTCCTTGAGCATGGATTCTTCCGAGATGACGTGAGCCGTGTACGGATCGTGTTCATGGCGATTGACGCCCTTGAGGAGAACACGGGCGCCGTTGACCCGCAGTTGGCCGTCGAGGATTTCAACTCTGCGGAAGCCGACTTTACAGCCGATGGCTTCGACCAGCCTTCCCCGGGTATCTTTGAGCGAAAGGACAAGCGGATAGAGGTCGGGCGTTTCCGCCGACCATTTTTTGGGGGAGAGGATTGTCTGCTCGAATTTGAGGCTTCCGGATTCCTTTTTATTCATCTCCAGCGTTTTTGTGTCGGATACGACCGTCTTTCCGCTGGCGTCCAAGAGCTTCATCTCGACACTGTAGGCCGCCGCCGTCAGGTTTGGCGTTTTGTTTTTCAAGTCGACAGAGACCGTCAGTTTTCCGTCTTTGTAGTGATCATCCAGATCGGCCACGGCCCAGAAATCGCGGATGCGCACTCTGGGTGCGGCGTAGAGGAAAACATCGCGCTCGATGCCGCTCAGGCGGAAGAAGTCCTGGCACTCGAGATAAGAGCCGTCCGACCAGCGATAGACCTCTACCGCGATAGAATTCGTCCCCGGCCGGAGATAGGGCGTGATATCCCATTCCGCCGGAGTCTTGGAATCTTCGCTGTAGCCGAGGTAAGATCCGTTGACCCAGGCATAAAAAGCTGATTTCACGGCGCCGAAATGGACGAAAACTTCCATTCCCTTCCAGCTGTCGGGGATCGTGAACGTCCGCTTATACGAGCCGACGGGATTGTAATCATGCGGAACATGGGGAGGGTCCGGCTGGGCGGGCGGCTTCACCCATTCATAGGAGCTGTTGACATAGATGGGGATGCCGTAGCCCTGGAATTCCAAGTTGGAGGGAACGGGAATTTCCTTCCAAGAGCTGACGTCATAATCCGGTTTATAGAATTCGACCGGACGGTCGGCCGGCTTCGTCACCCATCGGATTTTCCAGGGGCCGTTGAGCGATTGATAGAAAGGGGACGATTTTTTGTCATTTTTGAATGCCGAGGCTTCATCCGGAAAGGGAATAAAAGTGGCATGCATGGCCTCGGCATTGACGCTGAAGATTTTCGGATTTTCCCACTCGGGAACGGGCTGCTGCTGGCCCGTCGCGGCGGCCATAAATAGGATCGTGAGCATGGCCAAAGGGTATACTTTCATTCTGGCCTCCTTGTCAGGCCGAGCTTTTTCAGGAGGCCGCGGAGTTCCGCTTTTCCTTTTTCTTCGATCGGGAGAAGCGGCAGCCGGCAGGGGCCTCCATAGTAGCCCTGGACATCGAGGGCATATTTCAAGCCCGGGATGCCGTAGGTTTCCATAATCGATTTGTTCAGCGGAATGAGATCCTGCTGGATCTTAGCAGCCTCGTTAATTTTGTCCTCCTGGAAGAGCTGATAAATCCGGAGGCAGATGTCCGGAGCGGCGTTGGCGACGGCCAGGATGGCGCCGCAAGCCCCCATCACCAACCCGGGAAGGATCACATTCCCGGACCCCAGCAAATAGCTGAAACCGGCCGGGACTTTGGGGATAACCTCTCCCAAAAAGGAAAGGTTTCCGGCGCTTTCTTTGAGGCCAATAATGTTTGGATGGCTGGAGAGCTCCATGATAAGCTGGCCTTCGAGAGAAATTCCCGTGTTCTGCGGAATGTTATAGATGATGAGAGGAACCCTGGATTTGTCGGCCAGAGTCACATAGTGCTTTTTCAGGGCGTCGCGGCCCATCTTGGACTTATAATAGCTTGGCGGCCGGACCAGAGCCGCATCGATGCCGCAATCGGCCATGGCATTCGTGAATTCTATCGTCAGCCTGGTGGATTCGCGGGCGGTTCCGGCGATGACTTTTTTTCCTTGAGCAGCTGATTTCGTGGCCGCCCGGACCAGGCGAGCCGATTCCTCGTCCGAGAGCGAAACGCATTCTCCGGTGGAGCCGAGGACCACGAATCCGGCCAGCGCCGAGGCATTATATTTATGGATGTTATCCCTGAATTTTTCTAGGGTCAGATCCTCGCCGACAAACGGAGTCACCAGCGCCGCAAAGATGCCTCTGAATTTTTTTTCCACGGAGTGTACTCCTTAAAACCGATGTTTTCCTAAAAAGCGGCTGTCATCCTCTCCGCCTGAGCTCTCGTTCGATCCGGTGCAATTCCGCATCGCTCATGCCGAAATAATGTCCGACTTCGTGCAGGACGACCTCCTGCACTCTTTCCTTGAGTTCCTCTTCGGTACGGCTGACGCTTTCAATAGGTTTCTGATATATGATGATGACATCGGGAGGAAGATTGCCGTAATAAGGCCCGCGGTGTTTGAAAGGAACGCCGTGGTAGAGCCCGAGAAGCCGGCTGCCTCCCGAGATCCCGACTTTGCGCCGCGCTTCGCCGGAGGGATAATCCTCGACGATCACGGCCAGATTTTCGATATATTTCTTAAACTTTTGAGGAAGCGCGGCTAGGGCCTCTTCGACAAGCTTTTCGAATTGCTCTCGTTCCACCTGGAGCCTATTTTTCGATGCCGATCCGGGATGCGACACCCTTTTGATAGTAGTGTTTTCGCTCTTTCATCTCGGTGACCAAGTCGGCTCGCCGGATGAAAGACGGGGGAGCGTAGCGTCCCGTCAGAACTACCTCGACGTTGTCAGGCCTTTGGTCGAGAAAAGCGTGGACCTCTTTCTCGGAAAGGAGCTTGAAGTATAGAGCGACGTTGATCTCATCCAAGATGATTAGGTTATATTTTTTCGACAGCATGGCCGTCAGGCATTTTTTCAAACCGTCCCGAGCCCTGCGGATATCTTCATCCTCGGGATTTTCCGTGACGTGGATGAAACCCTTGCGGCCAAACTGGCGGATGGTGACGGCGGGTAATAACTTTTTTAAGGTCTTCAGCTCTCCGTACTTTTGTCCTTTCAGGAACTGCCCGATATACGACCTGAAGCCGTAGCCGGCCGCCCGGATGGCAAGCCCCAGGGCCGCCGTGGTTTTTCCCTTGCCCTTGCCCGTATAGACCTGGATGTAGCCTTTAAAATCAGGGGTTTTCTTTTTAGCGGCCATTTTATGCTTACTATATGTGAATCCAAATGGGGAGTCAACGCCGAGAGCGCAGCTTTTAGATTCGGCGGAGCTTGTGTTATAATCCGGGCCATGCTGGACTCCAAATTTGTCCTGGAAAACAAAGACCTTGTCCTGAGAAAGATAAGCTCGAGGGGCATCTCCATCAACCTGGACGAATTCAGCCGGTTGTCGGACGAGAAGAAAAAGATCCTGCGAAAGGCCGAAGAGCTGCGTTTTGAACGGAACAAGGCATCGGAACTCATCGCCCACTCGAAGCGGGAGAAAAAGGACACCTCGACTCTGATTGCCGAGATGAGAGAGGTCGGAGACCGGATCCAGGCGCTCGAAGAAGAGCTTCGGGGTGTTGATGTAAAAATCCGGCTGACTCTTCTCAACATTCCTAATCTGCCGCACGATTCCGTGCCGGTCGGTACGAGCTCCCAGGATAATGTCGAGGTCCGACGATTCGGCAAGCCCACAGAATTTTCGTTTTCGGCGCAGCCCCATTGGGATGTCGCGACCCAGCTGGGCATCCTCGATTTTGACCGGGCCGGCAAAATTACGGGGTCCAGGTTCACGGTTTACCTGTGCGCCGGCGCCAGGCTGGAGAGGGCGCTGATTAATTTCATGCTCGACATTCATACTCGGGAAAGAGGTTATCGAGAAGTCATCCCGCCGTTCATCGCCAATGCCGAAAGCCTGACAGGAACGGGCAACCTCCCCAAGTTTGCCGCGGACCTTTTCAAACTCGAAGGAACCAGTTGGTATCTCATTCCGACGGCCGAGGTGCCGCTGACCAACTATTATCGCGACGAAATCCTGGAGGCGGCCCTCTTGCCGCAGCGGCTCGTGGCCTATACGCCGTGTTTCAGAAGCGAGGCCGGCTCGTATGGAAAAGACATCCGCGGTCTGATTCGCCAACACCAGTTCAATAAAGTCGAGATGATGACATTTGCCGATCCAGAAACATCCCTCGCTGAGTTGGAGAAGATGACTTCAGATGCGGAGGAAATCCTCAAGAGGCTGGAGATTCCTTACCGGGTGGTCGCCCTCTGCACGGGCGACATGGGATTTGCCAGCCAGAAGACCTACGATTTGGAAGTCTGGATGCCGTCCCGGACGGGTTATATGGAAATTTCGTCCTGCTCAAACTGCGGCGATTTTCAGGCGAGGCGGTCCAACATCCGCTTCCGCAGGGGACCCAAAGCCAAGCCCGAGTTCGTCCATACTCTCAACGGCTCCGGCCTGGCTGTCGGGAGAACGGTCAGCGCCATCCTGGAAAACTTCCAGCAGAAAGACGGCACAGTCGTTATCCCGGCCGCCCTGCGTCCCTACATGGACGGCCTGACGTCGATCTCCTGAGTTACTATGACTCTTCCTCGGCCGGCGGTTCTCCTGAGATGAACGTCTCGAGGGTCAATCGAAAAGGAGGCTTTCGATGAACGATGAGAAAATCAAAAAGGCCGTCAGGCGGGCCTACGGCCAAGCTGCCAAGCAGGATCGGTCATGTTGCGGGCCCGCGGCCAGCTGTTGTCAAAGCTCTGCGGTCGCGCCTGACCTCAGCAAGGACATCGGATATTCTGAAAAGGATCTCCAGGCCGTTCCCGAGGGCGCCAACCTCGGTCTCGGCTGTGGCAACCCGATCGCCTTGGCGTCATTGACGAAAGGCGAGACCGTTCTCGATCTAGGCGCGGGGGCTGGGTTTGATTGCTTCCTGGCTGCCGCCAAGGTCGGTCCGAGAGGGAAAGTGATTGGCGTTGACATGACGCCAGAAATGATTGACAAGGCCAGGGAGAATGCCAGGAAAGGCGGCTATAAAAATGTCGAATTCCGGCTTGGCGAGATCGAACATCTGCCTGCTGCCGACGCTTCGGTGGACGTCGTTATTTCGAATTGCGTCATCAACCTTGTCCCGGACAAGAAGAGCGTCTTCCGGGAAGCCTTTCGCGTCCTCAGGAAAGGCGGAAGGATCATGATCTCGGATATCGTTCTGCTGAAGGAACTTCCCTTATTCTTGAAAAAATCCCTAGAGCTTTACATCGAGTGCGTGTCCGGCGCCCTCTTGAAAGCGGATTACCTGGAGGCCATCCGTAAGGCCGGATTCACGGAAGTGAAAATAAGCGGCGAGACTGTTTTCCCTGTCGAATCGCTGGTCCTTGACCCGGCGGCGCGGGCTCTTATCAAGAAGCTCCGGGTTTCGCCCAAACGATTGAAGGAACTCGCGAATTCGGTGAGAAGCATAAACGTCGCAGGAGTTAAATGAGCTTGCAGGCCATTCCTTCTCCGGATAAAATAAGTGAAACCCCACGGAGGGATGGCCGAGTGGTTTAAGGCGGCGGTCTTGAAAACCGCTTTCCAGTTATCTGGAACGGGGGTTCGAATCCCTCTCCCTCCGTCCTATAGGAGGGACACGTACCTTATTCGGGGCCTCCCCTTCTATGATTGCGAAACGCAAGCTCTCGGATACATCATTCTTTTCTCCGTCTTTTATGGCTGCCTCGGTTTCTCGAACCACCCTTCTATCCGCGCCATTATGCGCACCATAACATTCGATCTCGG
>Ga0315268_10002396_pt1 | contig 21149 bp, 18 predicted proteins | sample C1_top_MG_FD_204535 | JGI IMG/M metagenome (GOLD analysis project Ga0315268, IMG submission 204535) | Sediment microbial communities from Yellowstone Lake, YNP, Wyoming, USA - C1_top | ecosystem: Environmental > Aquatic > Freshwater > Lake > Sediment | place: USA: Wyoming | collected 2017-08-01 | reverse complement strand
GTCAACAACGAAACTATGCGGCTTATTGCTCTCATCGCAAACGAACACTGCGCCGCTACAAACGACGTTCAGCGTCTCGGAAACCTTAAAATCTCGAAGTAATACAAAGTCTCGAAGTAATACTAGGAGACTCGCCATATCCACCCTTTATCGGTCGTCAGGCTGAACGCGCTGCGCTCGACGTTGAGCTTGAGGTTGCTGCAAGCGGGCAGGCGCGCGTTGTTTTGCTCGCAGGCGAAGTCGGCATTGGCAAATCGCGGCTCTGGCAAGAGTGGTCAGCCGGCCTTGCGCCGGGCGCGATGGTGGTCGAGAGCCGCTGCTTGGAAGCCACCCAGACGATGCCTTTTGCGCCGCTCATCGAGCTGTTCAGCAGCCAGGCGTGCATTCGGAGTCTTTTCACGCCATCCTCTCCCATTCCCGCTATCTGGCTGGCCGAGGTCGCGCGGCTTTTGCCTGAAGTGCGCGCGGCACTGCCAGATTTGCCAGCGCCTGCCAAGCTTCCGCCTGAAGAAGAACGTCATCGGCTATTCGAAGCATTTACGCGCTGCCTGCGCGCGCTTGAGGGCCGCCCCTTGATCTTTTTCATGGATGATTTGCATTGGGCCGACCGTACAACGCTTGATTGGTTGAGCTACTTCTTGCGCCGTTTGCGCGATCAGCCTCTGTTGTTGGTCGGGGCGTATCGCCCGGAAGATGCCCCGGCCGCGCTCGCTCAGCTCACGGCAGGCTGGAGCCGCGAGGGGGTGATGCGGCGACTGACGCTTTCGCGTCTGACCAGCCAAGAATCAGCGGCGCTCGTCGCGTCGCTGGGCGGCGATCCGGCCCTGGCCGACCATCTTCAAGCCCAAAGCGGCGGGAATCCGTATTTCCTGATCGAACTATGTCGCGCCGCGCCCGGTGACGTGCCGCCCGCGCTCACCGAGTTGATCCGTGCTCGCCTGGACCGCCTACCGGACCCGGCGCGGCAGGTGTTGCAGGCGGCGACCGTGCTTGAACCGGATTTCGACTTTGCCACGCTGCGCCGCACGAGCGGTCGCGGCGAGGAAGAAACACTCGACGCGCTTGACATGCTACTCAATGCAGCGGTGCTCGTCGAGCGAGGTGGACGCTACACGTTTGCACATCCACTCGTCGCAGCCGTGATGCACAGCGGGTTGACCCAGGCACGCAGCGTTTTCCTCCACCGCCGTGCGGCTGAGGCACTCGAAGCCACGTATACCGGTCACCTCTCGCAGATTGCCGGGCAGTTGGCGATGCATTACGCTCAGACGGACAATCCGGCTCGCGCGGCCAGTTACGCCGAGATGGCCGCCGAGCGTGCGCTCGCGCTGGCGGCGCCGGCCGAGGCCGTAGACTTTTATCGGCAATCCCTTGCGCTCGAGCCGACACCCGCGCGGCAGATAGGCCTGGGCCTGGCGTTGCGGCAGCAGGGTGATGTCACCGGAGAGCGCGAGGCTTTCAGCTCCGCATTGGCTGGATTCGAAGCCCAGGGGGATCGGCGGGGTGCAGCGCGCGCTTGCCTGGGCCTGGCGGATGCATATCTCCCGGTAGGCCGCGCCGACGAAACGATGCGCTGGGCGGAGAAAAGCCTGGCCTACCTCGACGCACAGGCCGACCCAGAGGCGCATGCTCAAGCACATTTCCTGCTCGGCGCAGGCTCGCTGCGCGCTTCCGGGATGTTGCTTGCGGAAGCCGAAAGACATTTGGTCGAGTCTGTGCGCCTGGCGACCGAAAACAATTTGACGGAGATGGCCGCTCGCAGCCGTTTCGAGCTGGGCAATTTGCTCGCTCAACGCGGCGACCTGGCAGGCGCTGTGGAGGCCTTTCGAGATTCGATTGCGCTCTCGCAGGCGGCGAGCGCTCAGTGGCAAGAGGTGCTGGCGCACAACAATGCGGCATACCACTCACTCCTGGCAGGCGACCTGGCCGCTGCGCGTGAGCATGTCCAAGTCGGCCTGGCACTGGCCGAGTCTCACGCACTGCGTTTGCCACTTCAATATCTTTACAGCACACGCGGCGAGATCGCCTTGGCCGAGGGGCAGTGGGATGAAGCGGAGAGCTGGTTCAAGCGCGGACTGGCCGAAACGGAGCAATACGGCAATCCTGAACAGGCCGCCAACTATCGTGCCAACCTGGGCTTGGTCGCGCGCGGGCGTGGGGACCTAGACGGCGCGTTGGTGTCGCTGGAAGACTCCCGTGCCTCGGCGGCTAATCTGACGGCGCCTCACTTGCAGATTCAAATTGACCTGTGGCTGGCCGAACTTTACCTGCAACGTGGCGAGCGCGCTGCTGCCAGCGAGTCCCTTTCGCGGGCTGAAGCGCGCCTGGTAGGCGGCGAGCGCAAGAGGCTACTGGCGTGGGCGCAGCGGCTCCGTCTAGAGATACGGGATCTCGGCTGATTGACTGATTCCCAGTCCTGTGGTAGAATCCTGCCCGCAAGTTCGAAAGCAAGTGAAACTAGAAGGAGCGCGTGACGTGGCGCTGTCAAAGACCGAGAAAGACACCATTATCCAGCAATATCACCTGCATGGCGCGGACACCGGCTCGCCCGAAGTGCAAATCGCCATCCTGACGACTCGCATTAACCAGCTTACTGAGCACCTCAAAGCTCATAAGCACGACGAGCACAGCCGGCGTGGCCTGCTCAAGCTCGTTGGCCAACGCCGCCGGCACCTTGCGTATTTGAGCCGCAAGGCGCCCGACCGCTATAAAGGTATCCTGTCACGCTTGGGGTTACGCAAGTAGTTGTTCGTAACTGGCACGAACCACAAAAGGGAATACTGATGGCCTATGGCTGGAAGCTGAAACCATAGGCCATTTGTTGTTTCCCCCGCCGCTCGCATTTAGCCATTTGCCGTGATTTAACTCAGCGCGTCGAGAGCAGGAATTGGAAAGTGTCCCGTAGGGCGACATGTCATTCTGAGCCGCAAAGCGGCGAGGAATCTCTTTCACGCAGATCGAGACCCTTCGCTTCGCTCAGGGTGACGATGCCATCCTACGAGCCAGTTTCCAGTCCCTGACCTCCGTGCTGGGAATCTACTTTATGCGGGAACAGGTCGGCATGTCCTGTGACCCGACACGGAGGTTATACCATGCCGCAGAGTCAAATCTTTAAAACGACCGTCGGCTCCGACGAAATCATCATCGAGACCGGCAAGCTGGCCGGACAAGCCAACGGCGCTGTCACCATCCGCCAGGGCGATACGCTCCTACTATGCACGGCGACCATGGCCCGCGAGCCACGCGAGGGCATTGATTTCTTTCCTCTCAGTGTGGATTACGAGGAGCGGCTGTACGCGGCGGGCAAAATTCCCGGCTCGTACTTTCGCCGCGAAGGCCGCCCCACCGACGGCGCCATCCTCGTCTGCCGCCTGATTGATCGCCCGCTCCGACCATTGTTCCCCCAAGACCTGCGCAACGACGTGCAGGTCATCATTACCAGCCTTTCCAGCGACCTGGAACACCAGATTGACATCCTGGGCATCGTGGGCGCGTCCACGGCGTTAATGATCAGCAACATCCCGTACGGCGGGCCGGTCGGCGCGGTGCGCGTGGGCTACATCGGCAACCAGTTCGTCGTCAACCCGACCGCTTCGCAGATGGCCGAAAGCTTGCTCGACTTGCGGCTGGCCGGAACCGCCGACGCGATCCTGATGGTCGAGTGCGGCGCGAACGAATTGCCGGAGCACCTGATGGTCGAGGCGCTGCGCTTTGGTCACGAACAGATGCAGCCCATCATCGCGCTGCAAAACCAGATGCGCGAAGCCTTGGGCAAGGCCAAAGCGGACTATCAGTCGTTTGCCGTGTCCGAAGCAGTCGTCAAGGCCGTCCGAGGCAAGCTCAATGGACGCATCGCCGTGATCCTCAACTCGACGTTCAACAAGGACGAGCGCAACATTGCGCTCGACGACCTGGAAGAGGAAATCATCGCCGAGCTGACCGAGCAGGCCAGTGGCGAAACCGTTCAGGCGAGCGGCGTGGCGATTGACCCGGCGCAGATCAAAGAAGTTTTCCACGACGAGCTCAAGGCTGAGGTGCGCGGACGTATCCTCAACGGGGGCGTGCGGCCCGATGGGCGCAAGCTGACCCAGATTCGACCACTCTCGGCAGAGACAGGGCTTTCGCCTCGCGCGCACGGCTCAGGCCTGTTCACGCGCGGCGAGACGCAGGTGCTCACCATCGCCACGCTCGGCACTCCGCGCGACCAGCAAGAGATCGAAGACTTGGTCTCGCCGGAAGAATCCAAGCGGTACATGCACCACTATAACTTTCCGCCCTACTCGACCGGCGAGGCGCGCGTGCTGCGCGGCAAGAGCCGCCGCGAGGTGGGCCACGGCGCACTGGCCGAGCGCGCGCTCGTTGCTGTCATCCCGCCGGAGAAGGATTTCCCCTACACGATCCGTCTGGTAAGCGAAGTCATGTCGTCGAATGGCAGCACTTCGATGGCGTCGGTGTGCGGCAGCACACTTGCGCTGCTCGACGCGGGCGTGCCGATCAAGGCGCCGGTGGCGGGCATTGCCATGGGGCTGATCACCGATGGCGACCGCCACGCTGTGCTCACCGACATCCAGGGAATGGAAGATCACCTGGGCGACATGGATTTCAAGGTGGCGGGCACTGAGCAGGGCATCACTGCGCTGCAGATGGACATCAAGATCAAGGGGCTGCGCTACGAGATTTTGGAGCAGGCGCTCTCTCAGGCGCGCGAGGCGCGGATGCGGGTGCTCGGCGTGCTCCGCGAGTGTATGCCTGAGCCGCGACCGGAGCTTTCGCCTTATGCGCCGCGCATCACGACGATTCACATTCCGGTAGATAAAATCGGCGCAGTCATCGGCCCTGGCGGCAAGGTCATTCGAGGTATCCAGGACGAGACCGGCGTCAAGATCGATGTCGAGGAGGACGGCACGGTCTACATCGCGGCGACCGACGGCAACGCCGCCGAGATCGCGCGCAGCCGCATCGAGGCGCTGACCGAGATGCCCGAGATTGGCCGCGTCTATACCGGCAAGGTGGTGCGGGTCACCGACTTTGGCGCGTTCGTGGAAATCTTGCCCGGCATGGACGGGATGGTGCACATCTCGCAACTGGCCGACTACCGCGTGAACAAGGTCGAGGACGTGGCCAAGGTCGGCGACGAGATCATGGTGATGATCACCGATATTGACCCGGCCGGCAAGATTCGATTGAGCCGCCAGGCGGTGCTGCAAGGCTGGACGCCGGAACAAGCGCGGGAGCACGATTCGCCGCGCGGCGGTGGACGCCCCAGCGGCGGTGACCGAGGCGGGGAGCGTCGCGGCGGCGGCGACCGGCGCGGCGGCGGCGACCGGCGCGGCGGCGACCGCCGTGGAGGAGGCGAGCGACGCGGCGGCGGGGACCGAAGGCCGAGGCAATAAAAGCATGAACCCTTGCGAAGGTTCGGAGACCTTCGCAAGGGTGTTGGATCGTGATTTCGCGTGCCGCATCCACTGATGCGGCACTTTAATTTAGCGACGCAACTCAAAGCGTGCTAAAATAGGTCATAGAGGCCAGCAAACATGTCAGCCAATTCCGTCACCTTTGCCGACGTTCAAGCCGCTGCCGAGCGGCTGCGCGGACAGGCGCATCGCACGTCCGTCGTTACCTCCCGCACGTTTGATCAGATCGCCGGGTGTCAGGTATTCTTCAAGTGCGAAAACTTGCAGCGCGCGGGCGCATTCAAGTTTCGCGGCGCGTACAACGCGCTTTCGCAACTAGCGCCGGAGCAACGGCAGCGTGGCGTCGTGGCGTTTTCGTCGGGCAACCACGCGCAAGGGTTGGCGTTGGCTGCAAAGGTATTAGAGATTCCTGCCGCCGTCGTCATGCCATCGGACGCGCCGCAGATTAAGGTGGATGCGACACGCGGTTACGGCGCAGAGGTAGTGTTCTACGACCGGCTGACCGGCGACCGCGAGGCCATCGCACAGCGGCTTGCCACCGAGCGTGGGTTGACCGTCATCCCGCCGTTCGACCATCCGCACATCATCGCCGGTCAGGGCACGGCGGCGATGGAGCTTTTCCAGGACGTGCCTGATTTGGACTTTATGCTCACGCCAGTGGGAGGCGGGGGGCTGATTTCGGGCTGCGCCACAGCAGCCAAAGCGATGCGCCCTGGTGTACGGGTTATCGGAGTGGAGACGGAGCCGGCGAACGACGCCTGGCAGTCACTGCGGACGGGCAAGCGCGTCACCATCCCTGTGCCGGATACCATCGCGGACGGAATTCGCACGACTTGCCTGGGCGTCTACACGTTCGAGATCATGCAGAGGCTCGTGGACGACATCGCGCTCGTTACCGATACAGACGTGATGGATGCGATGCGCTTCATGCTGCTGCGTATCAAGCTGCTCGCCGAGCCGACGGGCGCAGTGCCCGTGGCGGCGCTCATGGCGCACAAGGTGCCGGCTGTCTCCGGCAAGCGCGTAGGTGTGATCGTCTCCGGCGGCAATGCCGATCCCGCGATGCTGGCACAGGTTTTGGAGGGGGGAATATGATGGAGACACCATCACCTGTTGAACCTTCCAAGAGCTCAGTGTGGAAAGAGATTGTCGGCCTGGGCCAGAGCCTGATCCTGGGTGTGCTGCTGGCGATGGCATTACAGATTTTTATTCAACCCACCATTGTCTACGGTCAGAGCATGGAGCCAAGCCTGCACGACCAGGAGCGCGTGATTTTGGACAAGGTATCGTACCGCATGGGGGCACACGCGCGAGGGGACATTGTGGTCTTTCAAGTTGAAGGCGAGCCGCTGCCGCTCATCAAGCGCGTGATCGGCTTGCCGGGCGAGACGGTTGAAATCCGCGACGGGCGTGTGGTCGTGAACGGCGTCGCACTACGCGAGCCATATGCCAGCGGGCCGACACCCGGGAGAATGAACCCGATACGCGTCCCGCCGGACATGGTGTTTGTGATGGGCGATAATCGCATGCCGGGCAGCAGTTTGGATTCGCGCCGATTGGGGCCGATCCCACTCACCAACATCACCGGGCAGGCGAGGCTGGCTTATTGGCCGCCGGCCGAGTGGGGGGCCTTGCAGGGAGCACCTTCCGCACGATAGGAGAAACGTTACTGTGTCCTTGAACGATCCATTGATGGGTCTCACATTCCGTCCGGCTCGCCCGGAAGACAAGCAGCGCATGTTGGAAATCACAGCGCGGACGTGGGGTGACGACGGCGATTACGTCCCTGAGGTTTGGGATCGCTGGCTGGTCGACCCGAAAGGCGAATTCACGGTGGCCGAGTTTGACGGCGTCGTGGTGGCGTTGGCCAAGCTCACCTGGCAAGGCGAAGGCCACTGGTGGCTCGAGGGCTTGCGCGTGGACCCGGAGCGGCGGCTCAAAGGCGTCGGCCAGGCAATGTGCGATTACCAGATCGAGCTGACAAAAAAGCTGGGGGGCGGCCAGGTTCGCTACATGACCGGCATCCACAACGATGGCTCGCATCGAATCGCAGCACAGGCGGGCTTTCGTGTCCTGGCACGGTTCGTCGAGCGCGTGGCTGAGAAACTCGATGGCCCCGTCGAGGCTGAGGTGCTGACGCACGCCGACCTGGACGCGGTGTGGAGCATTGCGTGCGACTTGGGCGCGGCCTCAGGCGTATACGTCTATGGTTGGAAAGCATTTAATCTGACGCGGGAGCGCCTGGCCGACCATCTGAGCCAGGGCCAGGTGATGGGTGTACGCGACCATGCGGGCTCTGTCCGCGCATGGTGCCTCTTTCAGGTCGAGCCAGACTGGGACCGGCTGGGCTTTACCGTACTTTACGGCACGGCGGAAGGGATTACCAAGTTGGCCCGCGCGATGCGTACCCTGGCGGCTGCCAATGGGAAGGGGATGGCCGAGGTGATGACGCCTCCGCACCCGCCCGTGTTGGATGCGCTGGCGGCTGCCGGGTACCACCTCGAAGTGGCTCCAGAGCACCTTCAAGACACGGGCGAGCATGGCGCTGACGTTTTGGAGTTGGTGTTGGGCGATTAGTTGTTTCGGCGCGTTTTGTACTATACTTGTAACAATCAAGGAGGTCGCCGTAATGAACCCAAGTCAAAGCACTCCAGAGCACCTTGAGTTGACTATCGTCCCTATCCCGCCCGATACCCTCGCCTCAGTCAAGGTGGAACTGGAGCAACGCATCGAGGCTGTATTGCGCGAAGCCGGTCATGAAAGCTTGTTGACCAACAGGCAAATCCAAATCGAGATTGAGCAGACGTTCCCAACGGATCAGGTCGTCGTCGTTGGTGTCACATTGTTGTCGGGAATGGCACTGGAAACGTTCAAGGCAATTGCCTTGCCTCATCTGAAAAAGTGGGTTGAAGTCAAGGTCAAGCAGGCGCGAAAACGAAAAAGACGAAGCGAAAAGGCTAAGCCAAAGAAGTAGAGGAGCACCACAGCTATGGGCCTGCTCGATTCGGTCGCCCTGAAATTCAGTGCTTACTCGCTCGCCTGTCATCATTTTACGGCGCATCTGCCAGACTTGGACACGGCTACGCGGGACGATACACGCCTGTCGTGCAAACAGTGTTGTGACTTGTTTGACAGGGTGCTACGCAACTTTTTTGAACTCGCGTCGCTAGCCGATGTGCCCGAAGCAGCATCTCTCTTGGGTGGCCTGCTGAAGAGCCAGGCTGACCTGTTCCGACGCAAAAGCCCCATCTCTGCCGCTGTGTTTGACAGAGTGGTCGCCACGATGACTGCCGACGCGTCCAACTGGAATTACGCGGCCGACGTCCAGACAATGCACAACCTGGGGCGCGATTTAGCTCGCCACTTTTACGCCAATTCGCCCTACGCAATCACTCAAGAACGTTGCTGCCATGAGTGTCCGCTAGAGTTTGAGTATGGCATGCCCGACGAGGGAGACGATTGGCCGATAGTGAGTGCGTTGTCATTCAACTACCGTGCTGCTCCAGTTGCCTTCCATCCCAACTCTGGGACCATTGTTGTGCGCTTCAACTTTGACAACGATTTGGCACTCTACATGGCTTATCCCTTCCTGTTCCTGCACGAGTACACTGCCCACATTTACGCGACCGATTATGGTAACGACCTCTTCAACGACGGCTGGATGTTGCATGCAGCCGATGCCTTCATGCGGCGATGTTGGAACGCGGACGATCCCATGGTTGCGGGAATGTCACGCCAACAGGTTACCATCTTCGATCACTTTTCCCGCGTCATTGAGGAACGAAACCCGATTGTAGGACGAGCGCACAGGTTTGCTCGCGACTTTGAAGCGTGGCTGACTGATTGTGCTCCTGGACAGTTCGATGCGATGACATACGATCTGGCCGCATTTGGACCAAGCCCTACCCGCTGGAAAGGTTGGCCTAATGTCTTCCTCATCTCGCTTGAGGAAGAATTCAACCGCAACCGAGTGGTGCTTCTAGATAGAATCAAATCAGTCGTCAACTTGGTTCCAACTGCAAGCGTTCAGAGAGTCGGTGTTGCTCTAGAAAAGAAAGTGATCAGGACACCCACAAATGTAAGTCGAGGAGAACTGCGCCGGATAATTGACACTTACCTTAGCGAAAGCGAGTTGCGTAATTTCTGTTTTGACCAAGATGTAGATTATGAGAACCTGCCGGGTCAGACGAAAGGAGACAAAGTCAGAGGGTTGATCGAGTATTTTGAGCGTCACCGTAGTCACGGTGAGTTGGTAGAAGCTATCTATCAACTACGCCTGAATGCTCCATGGCCCGTGTAGCCGATGCTAGAAAAGAAATATGCCGGTCTTCAAAATTGTGCTGCTTGGGCATTGTCCTTGCATGTGAACAAAGATGGTTTCAATCTCGGCGAAGGTTGGACAGTCGTCGTGGGCATGCACCTACGATGCCCTAAGAAGAACCGCCTGACCTTGTCACATTCCCATCTGATCATGACTCGCCCGATAACTGAAATGCAACTGCAACAGATGCTCAGTTGACCAATGAATCGTTTTATGCTATGATAAGGTTACCTTCAAGGCCACATAGGAAGGAGCCGCAATGGTGATACGAGCCGGAATGAGCGAGGTTAAGTTCAAGGTGCGGCTGAATGCCCTTCTCCTGTGCGGGTTCACCGCCGAACAAATGGTGCGGATCACTGGCTTGAAGCCCGAAAGTGTCCGCACTGAGCTTCAGCGGATGAAACAGGATGGCTTGTTGGAAGTGACACATAGCTCCGCCTCAAGTGACCAGAAGCGCAAGCGGGGTGGGCAGCCGGCACTGTACCGACTGGTGTCCGACCCGGAAAAGCGGCTGGCACTATCACGCAGCGTAGAAACCTTCCACTCTGAGACACCCCGAACAGACCACCCGACCAGCCGCCACTATCAAATCGCTCTGCAGCTACTCGACAAGGTAGCTAACGAGAAAGTTAACATCGAGCGTGACTCTTGGCTATCTAAGGCAGAGGAAGAACTAGAATTTGCCCTATCTGAAGAAGGAACAATCCGAGCTCCCGAATCTGTGCGGGCACACATCGAGCTTCAGCGTGGCCGACTGGCCTATCTGCGCGGGCAGGATGGACATGCTGCAGAATCGTTCCGTCAGGCATATCACGCGCTGATCGGCGCAGGGCAGACTGCCGAAGCTCTGCGCGCCGAAGAATTCTTGCTTTGTATCGAAATCCGCCGCCGCTGGGGAGTCGAGAGAGGACCTGAAGAGTGTGCCCGCTATTTGCTGAAAGTCCTTGAGCCATCTGGATTCCAGGCCAGCAGTCCACTAGTGCAGCTGATGGCCGACCTGATGCACGATTTGTCACAGACGCCTCAAGCTCGAATCATTACTGATGTCAAACCACCTGTCACTGTTGGCCCCGATGTGGGGGTAAGAGAAGATTGGCTTTTTCAGAAGCAGTTGATTGTAGAAATCGAACAAGTATTGGACAAATTCAAACCAGCTACTGGAACAGCGTATACCCAACAACAACCCGAAGAATTCTACTTGGATCTATTTGCAAGAGCAAAGTAAACCTGCCGGATCGTGTCGCAGGTAACTTGTGCGCCGCCAGAGTTGTTCACACAGCCTCTCTCCGAGGCATCAATGTCCAAAACGCGATGATAACTCAATCTCCAATGCCCCATACCATGTTTAACGGCAAAGTGAGGGACGCCTACCTCAACCTGGGCACAGCCCTACGTGAGGCCGGCGAATTGGCCACAGCTACTGATGCATTCCGACAGGCCATTGCCCGCGCTCCTGAAGACGCCACTCCCTATCTAGCTCTAGGTCTGGTCTTAAATGAGACCGGAAAGTATGACGAGGCCATAGCAGCCTTACGGCAAGCATTAGATCTCGCTGAACGGCCGGATACACGAGTGGCAGTGCACACTGCATTGGGTACTTCTCTACAAAAACAAGAACATTACGCCGAGGCCGCTGAAGCTTTTCAGGAGGCGCTTTGCTTGGGCACACCGACAGCGGAGTTGTACACTTCACTAGGCGAGAGCCTATTCTACGCCGACCGTCCGGAAGAAGCGCTGATCGCACTGGATCACGCTCTGGAACTTGACCCGAATTATGCGCCAGCTTATGCCAAGCGGGGCAACACGTTGCGCCAGCTTGGCCGCTATGAGGACGCACTGGTTACATTTGACCGTGCATTGGAACTTGAGCCAGACAATGCCGTGGTGTTGGCGGGCAAAGGGATAGTACTGCAGATGTTGGGCTCCTCCAAGGAGGCGCTGGCCGCGCTTGAACGTGCACTAGAACTCCGACCAGATTATACATTCGCGCTGGCTAACAAGGGTGCGACACTGCGGATATTGGGCCACTACGAAGAGGCATTGGCCACGCTTGACCATGCACTGGGACTCCGGCCGAACTACCGATTCGCACTGGTAAGCAAGGGCGAGGTATTGCGGATGATGGATCGCTATGAAGAGGCGCTGGTCATGTTTGATCGCGCCCTGGAACTCGAGCCGGACGATGCTTGGGCTCTGGCGAGAAGGGGTGTGACGCTGGGGAACCTAGGCCGCCACGAGGATGCGCTGGTCGCGCTTGACCGCGCGCTGGAACTCCGACCGGATTATACGTTTGCACTGGTGAACAAGGGCGCGGCACTAAGAATGCTGGGCCGGTATGAGGACGCACTGGTCGTGTTTGACCGTGCGCTGGAGACCCAGCCGGATTACGCATTCGCACTAGTGAGTAAAGGTGTGGTATTGCGGATGTTAGGCCACTATGAGGACGCACTGGTTACATTTGACCGTGCATTGGAACTTGAGCCAGACAATGCCGTGGTGTTGGCGGGCAAAGGGGTAGTACTGCAGATGTTGGGCTCCTCCAAGGAGGCGCTGGCCGCGCTTGAACGTGCACTAGAACTCCGACCAGATTATACATTCGCGCTGGCTAACAAGGGTGCGACACTGCGGATATTGGGCCGCTATAAGGAGGCTCTAACCACCTTCGACTGTGCATTGGAACATAAGCCGAACTACACTTGGGCACTGGCGAACAAGGGTGATCTTCTGCGCTGGCTAGGCCGCTACGAGGAGGCCCTAACCGCGCTTGATCGCGCGTTGGAACAACAGCCGGATTACTCGTTCGCATTAGCACGAAAAGGCGAGGTGCTAAGAAGGTTAGGCCGTTGCGAGGAGGCCTTGAGTTTGCTTGTGAACACTGCCCAGCTTGATCCCAAAGATGATTGGACTGTGTACCAAATCGGCCTCTGCCATCTGGCCCAGGGTGCCCAGGAACAAGCTGTCACCGACTTAGCCAAGGCTGTTGAGTTGGTGCAGATTGGACTGTCGAGAAAGTCAACGGACCTGAGGGCCCATTTCAACTTGGCCCTTTACCTGCTCGCCGCTGGCCAAGTCGAAGCTGCACGCCAGACCTACCACGATGCGATGGCAATGCATCCGGCCCCGCGCCGCCTACGTGCTGCCTGGGAAGACCTAGCTGACCTGCAAGGCGAATTGGGAAACCTGGCGGGCTTAAGCGAGACGGTGCAGTTGATTGAACAGGCAGTGGAAGCAGAATCCGCCAAAGAGCAATAAGCGATAAGGCAGAGAAAAACGGATCGGGCCGGTGGGAGGGTTCCCATCGGCCCTGTCGTTGTGATCATGGCCAAGAAACCCGTTTTCTGGCAGAAAACGGGTTTCTGTTAGTTGCTATCACACAACCATCGGTCGCCGGTGCGCGGCCAGGCCGACGATGCGGCTAGCCATCGCGCCGTAATCGTAGCCGGCCACGGCGGCCGTCTTGGCGAATCCACCGTCAATCGTAATGTCAGGATTCGAGTTCACGTCCACTACGTAAGCCTGCCTCTCACGGACGCGGATGTCAATCCGGCCATAGTCGCGCAGGTGCAGCGCCCGGTAGGCGGCCATGCCCACACTGCGAATGTGCTCGGCCAGCTCGTCGTCCACGGGCGCGGGGCAACGCGAAGGCGTGTGCTCAAACAGGAACGTGCCTTTGTTCCACTTGGCTTCATAGCTCACCAACCGGTCGCGCGGGTCGGGAATGTCCGAAAACTCGATCTCGTATAGCGGCAGTGGCGCCGGCACGCCATTGCCCCAAATCGAGACGTTGAACTCGCGCCCTTCGATAAAGTCTTCGACGAGCGCCTGCCCACCATAGCTCTGAACGATGTGCGCCACCCGCCCACGCAACTGGCCGATGTCTGACACGACAGCGCCCTCTGTGATGCCAAAGCTGCAATGTTCGGCGGCGGGCTTGACGATGGCCGGGAAAATGTCCCATCCCTCGACCTCGCTGGGCCTGCGGAACACGCGCCAGGACGGGGTGGGGACATTCAGCCGATCCAGGATGGCTTTGGTCACGGCTTTATCTTGCGTCATTGCTAGCGTCCACGCGTTCGAGCCCGTGTAAGCGAACCCCATTTCTTCCAGTACGGGCGGGATGTGGTCGTAGGAATTGGGCACGCCGTCAATGCCTTCGCACCAGTTAAATACGATCCGCTCGCGTGGGTCAAAGCGCTTGAGCGGCCCAGCCAGATCCTTGCGAATCAATATCGGCTCCACAAGGTGGCCGTGTCGGCCAAGCGCATCAGCCATGGTCATCACGTACTGTTCGGCCTCTTGGCTTTCTTCAGCCGTCCAAGACGAATCCTGGTTATAAAGTAGCACGACAGGCCACAGTTGGTGTTCTTCGATTCGAGGCGCTAAGGTCATGGGCTTGCTCCTTGCAGCGCGGCTGCGATGAACGGTAGGGTGGGACGGCGGCACCACCCTGATTCTCGCCTCCTTTTGGCTTCTCATCAATGTCATTCAGTCACCTTCCTCAGAATTCCCCCAGTTCCTTCCCAGAGGGCCGGGGGAACTCGGAGGAGCTCATTCAACTAATCTCTTGCTGTACACAATCAGGCTGTCGCCCTCTGCATAGAAATCTTCAATAACGGCCTCGCGACGGTAGCCGTTCGATTCGTAAAAGCGCCGCGCCGGTTCATATTCTGGCCGGCTGGATGTTTCCACCAGCACCAGCCGACCTCCATGCGCGCGAATGGCCTGCTCGGTCTGCCGGATGAGTGCGCTGCCCACGCCCTGGCGCTGTGCGCCCGGCGCGGCGCAAATCCAACACAAATCAAATGTGCCTTGCGTCAACGAGCGTGGGCTGTAGCAGGTAAACCCTAACACGCTCCCGTTCTGGCAGCACGAGAGGAACCGGTAATAGCTGGCGTCGCCTTTCGCAACATAGTCGCCTACCAATTCCTCGACAGCGGCGATTTCTTCTTGGTCGAACACCCCGGCTTGACGCGCCAGGTTGACGATTTGCCCGGCTTCGTCGGCGCGCGTCGCCCGGATTTCTGGAGCCGTTGTCATAGATGCCTGTTTCGCCGCCACGCCCACGCTGCAATCTGATGGGCCATGTGGGCGTAATCGTATCCGGCAATGCGCGCAGCATTCGCGAATCCGCCGTCCGTCGCCAGGCACGGATTCGGGTTGACTTCGAGCACGTAAGGCACGCCATCCTTGACGCGCAGGTCAATTCGCGCGTAATCTCGGCAGCCCATCGTCGCATAGGCCGCCAACGCCACCGTTCGAATGCGCTCGGCCAAGTCCGCCTCCACCGGAGACGGGCAAATGACATTCATTGTCTGATACTCGGCGCAGCCTTCGTCCCATTTCGCATCAAAGTGGACGACATGTGTATACAGGTCGGCCCAGACAGAAAAATCAATTTCGGCCAGCGGCAGCGTGTGGGCGACGCCGTTGCCCCATACACCCACGTTGAACTCGCGGCCCACTATAAACGCCTCGACCAGCGCCGGTTGACGGTATGTATCCAGAATGTACCCGACGCGTTGGCGCAATGCGCATTCGTCACGGACGACGCTGTTGCGATCAATGCCGATACTGGCATCTTGAGCCTGCGGCTTGACGATGGCCGGCAGCGGGACGACGATGGCTTCGCTGGCGCAGTGAAAAACCTGGTAAGGTGCAGTTGGCACGTGACGGCTGGCCAGTTGCTCTTTGGTGTACGCCTTGTTCAAGCACGTAGCGAGCGTCCGCGCGGGTGAGCCGGTATACTGTAAGCCAAGCTGCTCGAGCAATCGCGGCACTTTGGCCTCGTCCTCGGGTCGTCCACCCAGGTTCTCGCACAGGTTAAAGACCAGCGTGGTCCCTGGGTCGCGCTGCTGTGCAGCGCGCAGGATGTCGGCCTCGTCGTGTACCGGCGCCACCGTCACGTCATGTCCGGTGCTGCGCAGCCCCTCAGCGATGGACTCGGCGGTGTGGATTACTTCCTGGTCGGTCACCAGGTCACGGGCCTCGCCTTGGTCAAGCTGCTCTACGACGTTATATAGCAGCAGCACCGGAACTGGACTGGGAGGTTTGTCACCCTCCTCGCTGGCGGATGTAAAAGTACTCATGGCACGATTCTCCTTGTTCGGTTGTAAAGGTTATGCCGGCGCATAAGCCGGGACCTGCGCGGCAGCGCGCACCGTGCGTTTAGCGCGGCGCGAACGCGGCACCAGGCTCAATCGCCGGACAGTGGCGTCGAAAATCATATTGACCAGTTGTGTATGATCAATCCCATCGGCGGCAGCGATGATGACCAGATCGCTGATGCCGGGCGTCAGCCCCGGCAACGTGTTGATTTCCAGAAAGTATGGTTTGCCGTCGTGCTGGTCAATCCGAAAGTCCACTCGGGCCACATCCAGCGCACCCACTGCCCGGCAGACCTCCGCAGCCAGCCGCTTGACCATCATCGTCATCGCTTCGTCTAGCGGAGCCGGGCAACGATACGTGGGCGTCTCTGGAATATCGTGTTTGATAAAGTTCGTGTACAGTCCCAGTTGGTCAGGTGGGCACGTGCTCAGGTCAACCTCCAGCACCGGGAACACGTGCGGATTCTCATTGCCTACCAGCCCGCAAGTCACCTCGCGTCCTTCAATGTACCGCTCGACGAGCGCCTCTTCCTGGTAGGTCTCAATGACGTGGGATACCTGAGCGCGCAGCCCGGCCTCGTCACAGACAATGGATTTGGGCGTGACGCCCATGCCGCTGCCCTCACGGTTCGGCTTGACAAAGAGCGGAAACCGTAGTCTCGGGTTCCTCCGCTCGCGCGGGCTGCGAAACACCTGGAACGGCGGCGTCGGTATTCCGTGCGTCGAAACCACACGCTTGGTCAGGGCCTTGTCCAGGCACAAGGCCTGCGTCAGCACACGCGAGCCGGTATAAGGAATGCCCATCATCTCCAAGATAGCGGGCACATGGGCCTCGCGTGCATCGCCAAAGTGTCCTTCACACATGTTGAAACAGACATCAGGTTTCAGCCGGGCGAGCTGGGCAGGTAGTGACATGTCACCCTCGAGGAAGTAAGCCTTATGCCCTCCTGTCTCCAGCGCTTCCGCGAGGGCCAGCATGGTGCTTTCGCTGTCCAGGTCGCCCCAGGCGTCGGCTGGCTCTCCTTTCCGATGGGGCGCGTTGCGCCTCAGATTACCTAGTACGGCTACTTCGAAACTGCTCATCGTTGGTCGTTTGGTATTCCTCCCTGTCTTTGCTTATCGCCTATTGCGTATTCCATGTCGCTTGAGTTGGCGCTTGGAAACATCATGCTCCGACGCTTTATTCACAACCTCCACCCGCTCGTCGATAGTGATATAAGGCTGCCCCTCCTGGCCGATGCCGAACGGCTGCCACTCGGATTCGTCCATGTTGAGCCGGTGCTTGCCGATACGTCCGCGCCTGTGCGACGTGTCAAAGCCTTCTGGCTTGATGGACATCTGCTCCCCGTCGAAAAGCTGGGTCAGGCCTTCTTGCCCTGGCTCGGGCCGTTTGTTCTGGCAGTATGGACAATTCTTGCTGTCATGTGGCGTATAAGCGCCCGGCGCGGGTTGCTCGTAAACACCGATCATGCCCTCAAAGTTGCGCAGCACCACGCGGGTATCCGACATCGAAACCAAATAGTTGGGCGAAACGGGCATTTTGCCGCCGCCGCCCGGCACATCAATGATATAGTTCGGGACCGCAAAGCCGGTGGTGTGGCCGCGCAGCCCTTCGATGATCTCTATGCCCTTGGCCACCGGTGTGCGGAAATGGCCTGCGCCGGCCACCAGGTCGCATTGATACAGGTTGTAGGGTCGCACGCGCATCTTGACGAGCTCGTGGACGAGCTTGCGCTGGATGTGAACGCAGTCGTTGATGCCGGCCAGCAGCACCGTTTGATTGCCCAATGGGATGCCGGCATCGGCCAACATGCCGCACGCCCGGCGCAGCTCTGGCGTGATTTCATTGGGATGGTCTACGTGAATGTTCATCCACAAGGGGTGATACTTGCGGAGCATGGAGCACAATTCTTCGGTCACGCGCTGGGGCAGGAACACGGGCACACGCGAGCCGATGCGGATGATCTCGACGTGCGGGATGGCCCGCAATCGCGCCAACAGGCTTTCCAATACCTTGTGCGGCAGCGTGAGGGGGTCGCCGCCAGAAAGCAGCACGTCCCGCACCTGCGGCGTGCGCGCAATATAGTCAATCTGCGCGTCGTGCTCGGCGGAAGAGAACTGCGCCGATGGGTCGCCGACGATCCGGCTGCGGGTGCAAAAGCGGCAGTACGAAGCACATTGTGTTGTCACCAACATCAGCACGCGGTCCGGGTAACGGTGCACCAGTCCCGGCACCGGGCTGTGCAAATCCTCGGCCAGCGAGTCCTTCATCATGGACTCGAACGGAACAAACTCTTTGGCCGACGGAACTACCTGTAATCGGATCGGGTCGCGCGGGTCGTTTGGATTGATCAGCGATGCGAAATAGGGTGTAATATCCACACGGAACACTTGTTTCGATTGGAGAGCCTGTATCTCTTCGTCATTCAGTGAAATTATCTGCGCCAGTTCATCTATCGTATTCAGGCGGTGCGAAAGTTGCCACCGCCAGTCATCCCACTGAGCGTCCGGCACGTCTTGCCAGATGGCCGGCCTCGGGGTTCGTTCTACTGCACTTGACATTCTATCTCCGTTAGTAATCGAGTCCCAGATGTAGGATTTGTGCGACATAATATGCACACATCTGGCTTACTCGACAGAATTGTACACCAAACTTATGGAAATATCGGTGAAACATTAGTGAAACATTTCTGAGCGTAATTTAACCGCTTTTCCGCCGGGTTGGGCGCTTTAAGCGGCAACCGCGCCGATCATCGCATCGCCTGCGACAATCGGCGCGGCTCACGGCAACCGCAATACTGCGCGTTCGAGTCAAGTCGAGCTAGTGTCAGAATGACACTTGCATTGCCCCACGGCATCAGGCTTCTGGCAAGGCCTGCACCTCGACGCCCTGCTCGCTGGCCCAATCCAGCGCCTGTTGGATCGCGTCGTTTTCACCCTCGATGTCCACGATCAACCAGGCTTCCTCTACGCCGACGCTGGCCCGCCGGATGTTCGTCGCCAAGTCAAAGTCCTTGATCAGCCGGTACAGGATGGGCTGATCTTGCAACGCGGCCGGATAGACAAGTCTGACACGACGCTTTTCTCTCATGCCGACCTCCTGCCAGCAGACTGATAGTCGAGCAGTCGAATTGTCGTATGGTCGCCAGTCTGACCATCAGAGCACAAGACTAGACGACTCTGGGGCTAATGTTAGCATCGGCGCATGGGCTTGTCAAATGCCAAATATCACAGCCCGTCCAGCAGATGGTCACGCTTGACAGGTGGGAGTATAATAGATTTGTCGTGGAGCACGACAGCATCCACTGGAGGTGCACGGTGATAAGCAGGTTTTGGCGCGGCGTGTTGATCCTTGCGTGTCTGAGTGCGCTGTTTACGGCGGGCTCGTCTGCGAGCGCCGCTCCCGCGCGCGACGATCCACCCTGGCACGCCGAATACTTTAACAACATGACGCTCTCCGGGCCGCCGGCGTTGGTGCGCGAGGAGCCCAAGATTGATTACGACTGGGGCATCCGCTCGCCCGGCCCCGGCGTGCAGGCCGACGACTTTTCAGTGCGATGGACGCGCACTGTGGGGCTGGGCTACACCGGCAACTATCGCTTCTACATGAGCTCCGACGACGGGATGCGCGTCTGGGTGGACGACATCCTGATCTATGACCAGTGGTTCGACCGGCAAGACGCCTGGTTCACGGCAGATATTTTCCTTGCCGAGGGAATCCACTATTTGAAGGTCGAGTTTTACGAGCACATCGGTTCCGCTCTGGCGCGAGTGGTCTATATGCCGGAGGACCAGGGTGCATCCACAAACTGGCGCGCCGAATACTATGTGAATCCGGACCTCGAAGACGATCCCGGCCTGACCGAGTCGGTGCCCGATATCGCGTTCAACTGGGGCGACAGAAGCCCGGGCGAGTGGATTCCAGTCCGTTGGTTTTCCGCGCGCTTTACGCGAGACGTGATCTTTGCCGCCGGCGCGTATCAGTTCGCCGTCACGACCGAAGGCGGCGTGCGGCTCTACGTGGATGACGGCCTCATCCTCGACCAGTGGCACGAGACCGACAAGGTCACGTACACGGCCAGCGCCACTTTGACAGCTGCGGTTCACCGGATGAAGCTGGAATACATGGACACCTGGCGCAACGCCAGCGTCACTTTGCGCTGGCAGCCGGTTATCGTCAACACCAATAGCTGGAAGGGCGAGTACTTTGACTCTGAAACGCCCGGCACGACGCCGACGATCGTGCGGGAAGACAAGACGCTTGATTTCAACTGGTGGAATGCGCCTTTTACGGGAATGCCGGCCGAGCACTGGTCGGCGCGGTGGACGCGGTCGCTATCCGTTGCGCCCGGCTATTATCGCTTCACCACCGTCACCGACGACGGTGTACGTTTGTGGGTGGATGGCAACCTGTTAGTTGACCAGTGGGTTCCGAACGACAGCACCCCGTTCTTTGCCGACGTTTACCTGGGCGCCGGGTCGCACGACGTCAAGATGGAATTCTTCAATCTCACGGGCGGGGCGCGGGCGCGCCTGACGTGGCAAAAGATGAACACGAGCGCCACGACGGCCATTGTGAACGACGGCGAAGTTGGCTTTACGTCCGGCGGCGCTGCCTCGGGGTGGTACACCTCGTACTATGGTCAGGGAGGCCGCTCGCGCTGGACGTACAACCGGGCCGGATACTGGGCGCGGTGGATTCCGGCGCTGCCCAAACTGGGGCACTATGAGGTGTTCGTTTACGTCCCATCGGGAACCAATCGCACCACGGCGGCGCATTACTATCTCAAGCACGAGGGCGACGTGGTCGAGTTTACGATCAACCAGCGCGCCAAGGCGGGCCAATGGGTGAGCCTGGGGACGTTCACGTTCAACGCCGATGGCACCGAGTTCCTCCACCTGGAAGCGGCGACGAGTGAGCCGGCGGGCACGCGCACCGTCGGCTTTGATGCGGTCAAGTGGGTGTACAAGGGCCCATAGACAGACATGCCCGACCCCATGGGCCATACACTGCAAACACCCTGAGCGCGACACAAGCGACCCCGACGCCCCCTGCATTCGGTTGAGCCTGTTTGGCGAGATCCGGCAGACGTTCGAGTCGCCCGGCTATGGCACGCTCTACGTCGCCGCCGACGCCCGCCACGCCCTGGCCCACCACCACGCGCCTGGTGCCGCCCTCGCCGACGCCGCGCGCTGTTGGCCACGTCGATGGGGGCGAGCAACCTGGACGCAATCATAGACGAGGGGACGCTGACCATCGGATGGGTCGGCCCGGCGCTGCTGGGGATTCTGATTGCGGCTTTCGGGTGG
>Ga0315268_10002395_pt1 | contig 21150 bp, 16 predicted proteins | sample C1_top_MG_FD_204535 | JGI IMG/M metagenome (GOLD analysis project Ga0315268, IMG submission 204535) | Sediment microbial communities from Yellowstone Lake, YNP, Wyoming, USA - C1_top | ecosystem: Environmental > Aquatic > Freshwater > Lake > Sediment | place: USA: Wyoming | collected 2017-08-01 | reverse complement strand
GTTCAACGGCGTCATTGCCGGTTGGTCGGCGGAGAACCCGTTCTTCGAAGGCAAATGGTCAGACCTGCTCGCCTTGCTGCCGTTCATGGTGCTCATCGTGCTGCTGTATCTGACTGGGCGGGACGTGATCCTGGCCCGCAAGGCCGACTCCAAATCCTAATCATAATCATAATCCTGATGCGTGATTCGTGATTCGTGATTCGTGAACTCAGTTTTCAGGTTATCAGGTTATCAAGTTATCAGGTTTGGCCCGTCGCCGCGCACCTCCTGACGACCTAACGACCTGACAACCTGATAACCTGACGACCTGATAACCTGACAGCCGTGCCCTCACGGACGCACCGCGCATCATGCCTCAGTCCTCTCGCCGCGAATTCCTGGGCCTGCTCGCTGCTGGCGCCGTCTTTCCCGGCGCCGTCCGTGCCAGCGCCTCTGCCGCGCCTGCGGGCGCCCGCCCACCGTCCGCTCAGCCCTTTTTCCTCACGCGCGGCGTGGTGCTGGTTCCGGATGACTTGACCCTCGCGGACTGGCCGCAACGCGCGCACCGCGCCGGCCTGACGACGGTGGCTTTGCACCACGGGGCCTCTCCCCAACTGGTCGCCGACTTTGTTCGCTCCGCCCAGGGCCAACGCTTCCTGGAACGCTGCCGCCAACTCTCGCTCCAGGTCGAGTATGAGTTGCACGCCATGCGCGAGTTGCTGCCGCGCTCCCGCTTCAAGGACGAGCCGGCCTTGTTTCGCATGAACGACGAAGGACAGCGGACGGCTGACGCCAACCTTTGCGTGCACTCCGCGCGCGCGCTGGACATCGCCGCCGAAAACGCGCTCGCCTTGGCCAAAATCCTCAAGCCCACCACCGGGCGCTACTTCCTGTGGGGCGACGACGGCTGTCCTTGGTGCCGGTGCCCGGATTGCCGCGGCTTGTCCGATTCTGACCAAGCGCTGGTGCTCGCCAACCACCTCCTGCGGGCGCTGCGCGGCACGGACCCGAAAGCCCAACTCGCTCATCTGGCCTACGCCAACACCTTGCCGCCACCCAAACAGACCAAGCCGGCGCCCGGCATCTTTCTCGAATACGCGCCGATCAACCGGCGCTACGACGTGCCCTACGCCGCCCAGCGCGGCCAGTCGGAGCAGGACCGGCTCGAAATGCTCGACGCCAACCTCGCCGTCTTCGGCGCGCAAAACGCCCAAGTGCTTGAATACTGGCTGGACGTGTCGCGCTTTTCGGGATGGAAGAAGCCCGCCGTCAAGCTCCCGTGGAATACCGATGTCTTCGCCGCCGATCTTGACACCTACGGCGCGCGCGGAATCCGGCACGTGACCAGCTTCGCCGTGTTCATTGACGCCGACTACCTCGCCCGCCACGGCGAGCCGCCGCTGGACGAATACGGCGCCAAACTCGCCCAGTGGCGCCCCAGCCGCAGCGGAGAGACTGGCAAAGTGTTGTGAGCGCGCGGAACTCGTTGTACATGACGAATCGGAATTGCCCCGGTAGGGCGCGCACTCCGTTGCGCGCCGGAGTCGGTCCGAGGCGTAGTCTGCGGCGCGCAGAGGACTGCGCGCCCTACCGTCCCGTAAATGGCCGCATGTCTGAGACATTGTGCATGCCTGTATGCGTATGAAAAGCGAACCTGTCAGTGTGGCGCCCGGAATCACCCGGCGCACGTTGGTTAGCGGCAGAGCCGTGATGCTGTGCGAGTTCACTTTGGCCGCGGGCGCCGTCATTCCCAATCACGCCCACCCCCACGAGCAGGCCGGTTACGTCGTGTCCGGACGCTTGCGCATCACGATTGACGGCCAGACCAGCGAGTTGGGTCCCGGCGGCACTTACTGCGCTCCATCCAATGTCCCTCATAGCGCGCTGATATTAGAGCCAGCCGTGGTCGTGGACGCCTTCAGCCCCCCGCGGGAAGATTATCTGCCGAACGTGAATCGTGATGCGTGATTCGTGATGCGCGAAACGTGATACGTGAACATGGTCCCCTGCCCTGGAAGGGTTGTCACGCATCACGAATCACGTTCCACGGCTCGCCAAAAACGATGAAAACGGGACGGGCGGCGGCTGCCGCGAAGCGTCTTGGACTGCGCCAGTCCCCTGGCGCTTTCGCCGCCTCACCGGTCGCAGAAGCGGCAGATGACTGCCGCACTCCAAACGCTTCGCGCGCAGGCACACAGCCGCCATTTTCGCGTCAGCCTCCATGCCGCCGGCGGCGCCACAAAGCGTGAGAATCGAGGAGGAGAACGAGAACGAGGACGATTCTGACGGATTTCGCCTATGTGTTCTCGGTGCTCTCGGCGGCATTTTCCGCGTCAGTTAAGCCGGATGGCGCGCTGGATGCGAATTGGGGGCGTGAGAAGCTGGCCTTCGGCAGGGGCGGCGTGAATCTTGCGCACCACCTCCATGCCCTTGCGCACACTCCCGAAGGCGGCGAAGCCCTGCCCGTCGGGATTCCGCTTGCCGCCGAAGTCCAGTTCGGGTTGGTCGCCGATGCAGATGAAGAAATTGTCCTGCGCGGTGTCCGGCTCGGCCCGCGCCATGCCCACCGCGCCATCGCCGTGCCGCAAACCGGTGTCGCGGGTGCGTTCCAGCGCGATGGGCGGGAAGAACTCCTTCTCTTTGGCGGGGTTGGCTTGGACCTGCACGACCTGGATCTTCACGTCGTTCGTGGGCTGGTTGGAGAGCGTGACGGTTCGGAAGAACGAGCCGTTCGCGTAGAAGCCCTCGTGGACGTAGCGGAGGAAGTTCTTCACGGTCACCGGCGCGCGCCGGGCGTCCAACTCCACTTCGATGTCGCCTAATTCGGTCTGAATCAGAACGCGCGGCGCCTCTGGGATCGGTTCCTCGCGCCAGCGGAAGCGTGGCGCCTTCGCGGGGTCGAAGCCGGCCAGGTGCGCGCGGTCGGCGGGTTCCCGCTCCATCGGCTTGTGATAGCGCCACGGGTTTTCGCCAAGCACTTCGGCGCAGAGCGCGGCTAGCTCGGGATCGTACTCCTTCAGCTCGGCGCGGGTGTTGACCTGGTTGTGGAGGGCGTCGTTTTCGCGGTTGTTGTCGAACCAATCCTGCACCGCCTCGGCCCAGTACTCACTTCGGTTTTGTCCGGCATAAGTGCCCTTCCAGAGGCCGCGCTCGAGGGCGCGCTCGTAGGCCGCTTTCAGGCGCCGGTCAAAAGTCGGATCAAGCGACTTGAGCGCGATCTCGTGCACCGTGTGGGCGAACTCATGGATGAGGATGTTCTCCGTCGAATACGGATCGCCAGGATAGCAGAGCAGATTCTCTTCGGCGCAACTGACCGGCGAGCCGCCGAGGCCGCGCGCGCGGCGGTCCCAAAAGATGCGCGGCTGCAGGTGGCGATGCTCCGGCACGTCGGTGGTGTATTCGTTCCAGGCCATGACGGTGAGGCGGACGTGATTGCTGCTCAGAGCGCGGAAAATGTCCTCCCGGCCGGCGAGCATGTGCTCTAAAATCCAGGCCGCCTCGCGCAGCGCAAAGTCCGAGGCGTTGGTCGAGCCCACTATCGAAAAGCCCGCCACGGAAGTGTGCTCCTGATAAAACGGCGCAAGCTTCAACTCGCGGCGCACCGCGTCAGGCACCGGGCCCACCACCGCCACATCCGCAGCGGCGACCACCCCCATCAACCCAAACACGACCGCCAGGCCAACGCCCTCCAAGAAGGCGGTCCTCAGCGTGTTCGCCCGGCCGCGATTGACGATGAAGCATTTCACATGCGAAGGACTTTGAATCGAGAATTGAGGAACTCAAGAAGGATCTGCTTCTTGGTCTCCCCCGACGACTCCCGATCGAACATCGAACATCGAACGCCCAATCACGCTGCCGGCTGGCACCTCAACGTTCGATGTTCGATGTTCAGTGCTCGATGTTCGATTTCTGGGCTTGATTCCCAAACCGATCCTCTCCCGAGCCCCCTGGTTTTTGAGGTTGAACCTGCCGCTGGACTCGCCGCAGAATGGGCCGGTTGCCATGAACGCAAGTCACACCATTACAGAGCCGGGCCGCAACGGCCAAGCCATGAGCCGCCGGCATTTCCTCGCCACCTCGGCCGCTGCCTCGGCCGTTACCATCGTTCCACGCCACGTGCTCGGCGCGGGCCAAGCGCCGCCGAGTGAAAAGCTCAACATCGCCGGCATCGGCGTGGGCGGCATGGGCGCCGCCAACCTGCAAAACCTGGCCTCCCAGAACATCGTCGCCTTGTGCGACGTGGACCAGGACTACGCGGCCAAGACCTTCAAGAAATACCCCAACGCCAGGTCGTGGACCGACTACCGCCAGATGCTCGAAAAACAAAAGGACATTGACGCCGTGGTCATCGCCACGCCCGACCACACCCACGCCACCATCACGATGGCCGCCCTCAAAGCCGGCAAGCACGTCTATTGCCAGAAGCCGCTGACCCATGACGTGTATGAGGCGCGCCAGTTGGCCAAGGCCGCCCAGGAATCCCGCCTGGCCACCCAAATGGGCAACCAGGGCCACTCGCTCGAAGGCATCCGGCTGATCTGTGAATGGATTTGGGACGGCGCCATCGGCGAGGTCCGCGAAGTGGACGCCTGGTGCGACCTTTCCTATTACCCCTGGGGCCACGCCTACTGGAGTTCCAAATGGGGTTCGCGGCCCGCCGACACGCCGGCCGTGCCAAAGACCTTGGACTGGGACCTGTGGCTGGGGCCGGCGCGCGTGCGCCCCTACCATCCGGCCTACCACCCGTTGGTCTGGCGCTGCTGGTGGGACTTCGGCTGCGGCATGATGGGCGACCGCGGCGCCCACACGCTCGACGCCGCCGTCTGGGCGCTCAAGCTCGGCCCTCCCACCTCCATCGAGGCCACCTCTTGCGGGCTGAACCCCGAAACCCACCCGCTCTCCGCCATGGTTACTTACCGTTTCCCGGCGCGCGAGGCTCTGCCGCCGGTCAAGCTCACCTGGTGGGAAGGCACGCGCGCGCCGCGCCCGGAAGAACTCGAGGACGACCTCGAAATGCCCCGCGAGGGCGGCATGATTTTCAACGGCGCGAAGGGCAAAATCATTTGCGGCGTGTATGGCGACGGCCCGCGGCTGTTGCCGAAAAGCCTGCGCGACTCCTACCAACGCCCGGCCAAGACCCTCCCGCGCGTCGAAGGCAACCACGAGCTGGACTGGGTGCGCGCCGCCAAGACCGGGCAATTGGCCGGCTCGCATTTTGGCTGCTCGGGGCCACTGACTGAAATCTGCCTGCTGGGCAACATTGCCAAGCGGGTGGACGCCCGCATCGTGTGGGATGCCTCCAACCTCAAAGTCACCAACCTCCCGGAAGCCAACCAATACGTCCGCACCGAATACCGCCCAGGCTGGAGCCTGTAGGGATGGCACTCAGCGCTTTGGCCTCAGCAACCAGTTCTTGGCTCCCCCACTGCTTCTTGCGACGACCGGCGCTAGACTGACGGCGGCACGCAAAAAACCATGCCCTCGCGCAAGCGAACAATTCTAGTGCTGGGTCTCCTGGCCGTCGGGATTCTGCTGGCTCTATTGTGGTGGCAGTGGCCGCGAAGGGCGGCGGCGCCGGCCCTGCCGAGTCCAAACGGCTACGACGACCTGCGCCTGGCGGCGGTGGCATTGCGGGGCAGTGTTGGCTTGTCCCAGGCCAGCACGGAGGAACTGCGCCTCTATGTCGAAAGGAACCGTGAGGCGCTGCGCTTGGTTCGCGTGGGGCTGGGCCACGCCTGCCAGGTGCCGGTGGAATACTCACAGGCCTACATCAGCAACCACATCCACGACCTCGCCGGCTTCAAGGCCCTGGCGTACAGCCTCAAGGCCGAAGGCGCTTTGGCGGAGCGGGAAAACCGGCTCTCTAACGCCGTCAACAGCTACCTGGACGCGATGCGCCTTGGCCACCAAGTGGCGCGCGGCGGTTTGTTGATAGACCAGTTGGTTGCGTTGGCCTGCCAAGCGATCGGTTTGCCTCTGTTGGTGGATTTGCGGACGAACCTCAGCGCCCAGGACTGGCGCGTGGTTATCCGCAAGCTGGAAACCATTGAGGCAGACCAGGAGCCCATCGCCGCCATGCTGGCACGGGAGCGAACCTGGGGCCGGCGGTATTTGCACCTCAGATACACGCTTTATCACTTGGCCCACCTTTTCACGTCAGACTCAGTCAAACAGGCGTTTGAGAAGTACGGGCTCAAACACCAGAACTTCACCGCCCGCCGCCGGTTGCTTTTGGCGGAAGCGGCGGTGCGGTGTTTTTGGCTGGAAAACCACCGCTATCCGGAGAGCCTGCGTGAACTTGTCCCGGGGCTGCTCCGGGCGGTGCCGGCGGACCCCTACTCAGAAACCAACCTCATCTACCGGCCGCAGGCAGGCTCATTCCTGCTTTACAGCGTCGGGCCGGACGGGAAAGACGATGGCGGCACGCCCATCCCCCAGCGCCGTGGGGGGCCGTATCCGCCCAAAGGGGACGTATTCGTTGACTCGCCCATACCGTAGCCAGCGGGCGCGCGGTGACAGACTGGGCCTGTCATTGACACCCACCTTCAGGTGGGTGTCAGGCACGATGCGACAAACCCATCCGTTTCCGCGGTTTTCCAGGTGGTAGGCTTGGCCTTGGGCCGTGTCACTCCGACACAGGCACGAAACCGTTAAAAATGGTTGGGGTGCCCGCAAGGCCGTCAACTCCCACCTGAAGGTGGGTGTCAACGAGAACCTTCTCCCAGGCGAACAACGCACGCGCTTTCGCCGATTGATTCAGCCGCAATCTTGATGTCGAGGAAACGGCGCAGCGTCTCGATGTTGGTCAGGGCGTGATTGGACAGCGGCAGGGTCTTGAAGGCGCCGGCGCCCGCCAGCGCCAGCGGCAATAGCAGTTGGTCAGCCAGGTGTTCGCCCACCGGCACGCCTGCAGCCAGATACCGCGCCGCTTGCGCCGCGGCAGTTTCGGCCACCGTCTCCGCCCGCACGCCGCGTTCGCCAAAGGCAGTAAAGACTTCTGTCAACGGCTCGCTGCCGAGTTCGACGACGACGGCATTCCCCGGCCCGCACGCGGGGTCGAGCAGTTCGATTGCGCAATGTTCCTCCGGCCAGTCCAACTGGCGGCGCAGCACCGCGATTTCCCGCTCGGCAATGTGGCAGGGCAGGGCTGCCAGCAGGACCCGCGCCCGGCGATGAGTGATCGGGCCACGCTTCAGCAAATCCAACCGCGCGAGCCGAGTGGCCGGCTGGACGGTGACTTCGATCTTGCCGCCGCCGGCAGGAAAGAATCCGGGCCGATGCAGCACCGCGCTCACCCGCGCGCCCATCCGGTTGAGCAGCGGCAGAAAAGCCAACTGGAGAAAGTCGAAAGGCGGCGCACCGGGATTGTGCGTGCCACCTTCGAGCAAGAGCGTGGAGGGGCCGGTCGCGGTGAGCAGTGCCGGCAGAACGGTCTGAAGCACCAACGTGGCGCTGCCGGCCGTGCCGACGGAGAAGTGGTAACCGCCCGGCATGACTTGGCCCGGCGTAAACGTCAACGCGCCTGACCCCAGCGCCGCACCGGCGATTTCCGCCTGCCCGATTTGGCCGGCGGCGCGCACGGCGGTCAGATGCTGGTGCAGCAGCCCGGGCCGCTTGCGCCCGGCGCGGACCCGTTCGATGCGGAACGCTTTGCCGGTAACCAGCGAAAGCGCCAGCGCCGTGCGGAGGATTTGCCCTCCGCCCTCGCCGGCAGAACCGTCAAGTATCAGCATTTCATTCTCTCACCGTCGCTTCCTTGTCCACCGCGCGGAGTTTGGCGCCCACCTGTATCCGCGCGTCGCCGAAGGCGTGGAAGACGCGCACTTGGCCGGAGCGGTTCAACGGCTTGCCGTCGAGGGCGCGCAGCGTGAACAGCACGGGCTTCTCGTAACGCAGGCCGCCCCAACTGAGCGCGTGGAAGGCGGCAAACGTGGGGGAGTCAACCAGGAATCCATACGGCGGCAACAGCACCTCGTCCCCAGCCTGGCTCTGGCATCGCCACTCGCCCGAACCGGCGTTGACGGTCACGGTGAGCGTGTCCTTGCCCGCGCCAAAGACACTGCGCTGGATGAGGCGGTCCGGGCTGAGGAACTGATGGGCCGTGAGGGTCGTCTGTGCCGTGAGTTCATAAAGCGGGGAGAGAATCTCGTAAGTGTTTTTCACAAAGCGGTCCAACGGATGCAGCCCCTGCGCCCAGCCGTTGTCAGCGCGCGTGAACACGCCGGGGTCGCCCCCGGCGGGCGGCGAGGCGAGCGAGGCCGACGGCGCCGGTGTGAACTCGAGTTTGTCCGCCGCCACCCTGAGTTTGCCCAGGGAATAGCGCCGCTCGCCGTCGTGCCGGCCCAGCAGCAGCCCGCGTTCCTCGGTCGTCGGCTTGAACAGGCCCACCCGCAGGTCAAACGCGCCGCTCAAGCCTTCGGGCACGTCCACCGTGAAGGGGCCGTCCTCAACTTGCCCCGCGCTGAACCGCGAACTGGGCGTCGTTGGCTCGTGATCGTTCTGAAACTTGATCGCCCCGCCCTCGTCGGTGAAATGGACAAACACCCGCCACTCCTCGCCCGGCGGTTGCTCCACCGCCCAGCGGTAAGTGATGCGAAACTGCCGCGGCGCCGTCGCCTCGAATTTCGGCGCGCCGGGGCGCACCGCCAGTTGCCCGGCCTCGCGCGCCGGCCTTTGCCAGTAAAGATGCGAAGGGATGCTGTGATAATTCAGCGGCCGGCCAATGATCAAATGGTGCAGCACGTACTGGGCGGCGGTCGCCGGATCATAGCCGTATTTGCCGTGCATGGCGATGCAGTCGCGGTACACCATCTCAAACAGCGGCACGGGCACGGCCCCGAGTTTCTTCAACAGCCCGGTGTCGTGGTAATGCTGCCCGCTTACCCCGGTCAGCCCCTCGAAGAAATCGCTGTGCGGAATGGCCCACTCGCGCCCGCATTCGCTGCCGAAGATGCCAAACAGGTCGCGGGCGTAATCCGAAATGGCCTGCTTCCATTTCATGTCGTCGGAGCGCGTGAGCGGGTGCTTGGGATCGTAGCACTCCATCAGGCCCGCGGCATAGGTGGTGTCAATGAAGTAAGCGTCGGCGGCCGTCAGTTCCTTCACGGCTGGGAGGTTCTGCGGGCGCTTGGCCAATTCGACGGCCTTCTGCGAGCAGGTAAGATAGGCGCGCCCGCCCGCCCAGCGGCCACCGCGAGCTATTTTGCCGTCGGCGTTTTTCGTCAGGTAGTCCTCGTCCCACGAAGGCGAGTCGCGGTACATGTCCTGGTAGTTGTCATGGAGGCCGAACACGTAGCCGAGTTGACGGATGCGGCGCGAGCAAGCGGCGAAGGCCTCGTTGCCGCCGCATTCGGGCGCCGCCGGGAGGATGTCGGGATGCTGGTTGTCGTAGCCCCGGCGAATCCAGCCGCCCATCAGGAAGAGCACCTTGTCGAGCTTGAGGTCGCGCTTGAGGTGCTCGGCCACCTGGGCCGCCTCGTCGAAAGTCCAGTTGACTCTCACGGACTCCTCTTTGGTGCTTTCCTCGTTCATGCTGCGGGAGAGGACGCTCCAAAGCTTGTAATTGACGGCACCAAAAAGCCTGGCGCGTTCGGGATGGCCCTTGAGCTTCTCCGACCAGGTGACCAGCCAGCCGCGCTCCTTGGCCACCTGCCGATAAGCCTTGCCAATCGTCACGTAATCGCCGCGCCCCAGCACGTGCAGGCGGAAGGACTTGGCCGATTTGCGCAGGACCAGCGAGGTCGAAAGCGCCTGCTTCCCGTTGAGCCAGCCGGCGTTGGGCCACGCGCTCCTGACCTCCGCCGCCACGTAAGGATCGGCCCAGGTCAGCATCGCTGCCGCGCCTTGTTTCATTACGCCCAGCATGGCCGCGTGGCAGCCCTCGTAGGCGTAAGTGTCGAAGTTGTGCGTGAACGCCAGCCCGCTGTCCGCCGGGATCAGCAGTCCTTCGCGGACCGGAACCAGGACGAGAGTCTGCTCGCGGTCGCTGCCCCAGAGCGCGTCGTCCAACAGGCGCACGCTTTGGACCTTGAGCAGCGGGGCCGCCGAGTACGCGAATTCCAGTGTCTTGCGGTCCTTGAGGACACGCACCGACACCTGCACCGAGGCGGCCGGCTGGTTGGTCAGGGGGTGAAAGACCGCCTCCAACCCATCGCGCCTCTGGGTCAACTCGCAAGCAGCCAGGTCGGCGCGCTGCGGCTTGCCGCCGATTTCGATGGTGGCCTCGCCGAAGCGGGCCTGATACGGGTTGGACCGCCACGTCACTCCGCCCTTGCGGTCCGCGATCTCGTAGGCGCCGGTCTCTGCCGAAACCTGGAATCGCAGAAATGGCGTCTCCACAACCGCCGCGCGCAATGCATCCGACGGCGCCGGAGCGGCCATCATCGCCGCCAGGAAGCAGCCGAGGCAGGGCAACGCCGCCCACCCGAAAGCCGCGGGGAGCAAGGGGCCGCGTGATGCGCGCTGCGCGAGCTGTAATGCGTGAGCCGTGATGCGTGAGCCGTGATGCGTGAGCCGTGACCGCAGATTGATCGTTTTTGAAACAGACATAAGCCGGCCATCTGAATTGTCCTGCGGCTTGCCGCCTGCACCCGCCCGGTGTCCAAGCCCCGACCTGCCACAGCCGCCAAGCCGCACTTCCGGGCGGACTTCATACTACCACCCGTTCGCGCTGTCACGCTTGACCCGCAAATGATTGCCGATTGCCGACTGCCGATTGCCGATTAGCCCCAAGAATCGTCCTCGTTCTCGTTCTCGTCCTCGATCCATTTTCATCTTCTGTGCCGCCGCGTGCGGCACGGCTGCTGACCCGTAGATGCCGGCGGGCTCGGACCGAGCGAAGCTTTTGGAGTGCCCCAGTCCTCTGGCGCTTTGCGGACGGGCGGTGCGAGCGCGGCAGAGGACTGCCGCAGTCCAAGACGCTTCGCGCCAGCCGCCGTCCATCCCATCTTCATCACGTGCATTTCGGAGTTGACACTGCCGGGCCGCCAATGAGACGAATGCGCGCATGAATAAGGACAACATCCGCAACGCCTGGTTTGGTTTGATTGGGCTGGCCGCGCTCGTGATCTATGTGATCGCCTGCACGTCGTTCAGCCCCGACGGCGCGAAAGTGCTTTTCCCCACGTTCGATGGCAACACCGGCCATTTCGCCATCGGCATGTACGACCGGCAGAGCGGCAAGACAGAAAACGTCTTTGTGGCCTGAGCCGTCGTGCCGGCCGGTGAGGAGAAAGAGGGAGAGGTGCTGATGCGAGCGCTCTGGTCGCCCGATGGCAAGCGCGCGCTGGTGCTCCTTTACACCGAGCGAGAGAATGATAACGGCGCCCTCAACCTCGTCGTCGTGCCGCTCGGGGCCAAGGAGCCCGTGCGCCTCATCTTGCTGCCCAAGACGGAGGAGGAGTGGAAGGCAGCGAATCTGATTACGCCCCCGCCAATCGTGGGCCGTTACATGTTTCTGAGCGGCGAGCCGCTATTGCGCCTCGACTTGGAGAGCGGCGAGGTCAAGACCAACTATCACGGCGGCGTCTATCTCACCGCCCAGGGGAGCCAGGTCTATTACCTGGGCAAGGGCCAGGAAGACGATTACGTGGTCGGGAAGGTGGACACCGAGAAACTCACCCTCAGCCCAATCGTTGTGGTTCAGAAGAAGGACGTTGGGGCGCTGACCGATGACCTTGAGCACCAAGGCACGATCTCCCTGCCGCTGGTCAGCAAGGACGGTTCGCGCATCGCGCTGGTGTGCCGCGACTCGGAAACCAATTCAGTCGCGGTCTATCGCGGCAAGGAATTGGAAAAGCGGGTCTCCTGGGGGCCAAAAGCCGAGCGCGTTTTCCTGGGCAACCTGGAATGGGGGCCAGGCGAGCAGCGGGTCTATACCGTCTATGCGCGCCAGCTCAAGGCCGAGGAACCGGTGATGGAATTGGGCCTGGCGGACATCCCCTTGAACGGCGAGCCGGTGCAACGAGTGCCGCTCTGCCGGGTCCCGGGCAAAGATGCGCCCTTGGCGTACTTCCAGTTTGCCCTTTCTCCCGACGGCAAGACGGCGGCCGTCGCATCCACGTACCTGGCTGTTGCGGACGAGCCCGTCAAGCCGGAAGACTGCGCGCTGTTCCTGGTTGACATGGGCAGCGCGGAACACAAAGTGAACAAGATTCCCATTGCGGTGCCGGAGGGGTTGAAAAAGAAGGCGAAGGAGAAATAGGCGACACCGAGAATCGAACATCGAACACCGAACATCGAACATCGAAGTGTAGGTCGGTGCCGTCGTTCGGCGTTGGATGTTCAGTCTTCGATGTTCGATGTTCGGTTTTTAACAATCTTGGCGAAAATGGAGTGGTTGGCAGCGGTCTTCAGCCTCGTCTGCGGCCAGAATCCCACCCATACCTGGGCGCCGGCCGGGGTGATCTTGCCCTGCTGCCAGCGGTGCACGGGGCTCTACACCGGGGCCGCGTTAGCAGTGCTGCTCCAACTGCTCCTCCAACCGCGCCTGACGGACCGCTTCCTGCAACTCCACGGGCTGTTTCTGCTGCAAATGGTACCCTTCGGCTTCCACTGGCTGCCGCAAGGCCCCTTGGTTCGCACCCTGACCGGTCTGCTTTTTGGGTTTGGGGTCGTGGCGTTCCTGTTTTGCCTTCCGCGGGCGCGACGGTGTGCGAGCCAAGGCCACTGTGCGGCCGGCGAAAACTCAAAAACTGACCAGAAAACAGTTGTGGAAGTCAGCCGGAGCCCAAAGGCCAGCCAGACATCTGAGCAGCCCCGACAGGGCGAAGCGTTTGGAGTGCGGGAGCTTGCTCCCGCTTTCTCTCGTCCCGGACCTTCGCAAAGCGCCGGCGAGCCGGCGCACTCCAAACGCTTCGCGCCTCTTCCAGCGCCGCGGTCTGCCTCAGAAACGGCCAGCCGCCCACGTCAGGACGTCATTTACTGGTGCGCTCTTGGCGGGACTCTGCTGCTGCTTCCGGCGTGGGCGTCGTGGGGCGGGCCGCTGTTGGCAAGGGCGCTGGGTGTGTTTTGCTTTGCCGGTCTGCTGGCCCTGGCGGCGCTGGTAGTCGTGAATCTGGGCTTGACTCTCGCCTGGGCTGCCCGCCGGTTGGGTTGGCGCCGCATCTCGTAAGGGACCGTATTTCGTGGTGTCTCTCATTGTCCGTGTTTGTCCATGTAAGCCTGTATCCGTCCGTGTCAGCCCATGAATGACTTGTTCCTGTTCGTGCGTCCGCCGCGTCCGTTGTGGCCTTTCAACAGTCCGGCGAGCGCGTTTTGGCCGCCGCTGGCGTTTGCCTCGTTGGCGGCCGCGCTGCGCGAGCAGGCGCGCGGCTTGCGCGTCGAGATATTGGACGCGCCCGCGCTGCGCTTGGGCTGGCGGAGTCTGGAAGCCGAGCTCCACCGGCGTCAGCCCGCTTACGTGGGCATCGGCGAAGAAGCGGTGAGCTGCGCCGAAGGGCTGCGGCTGGCCGCGCTGGCCAAGGCCGCCGGCGCCACCGTCATTGCCGGCGGCTGCTTCTTCGGACACTTGGCGCCGGAAGCGATTCGGACGGGCAAGATTGACGCCGTGGTTCACGGCGAAGGGGAAGCCACCCTCGTCGAGCTGGTCGAGGCGCTGCGTTCCGGCCAAAGGCCTGACCTCAGAAGCGTGGCCGGGATTTGCTTCGCTGACGGCGAGGAAATCGTCCGCACTCCGGCGCGACCGCTGATAACTGACTTGGACCGGCTGCCGTTCCCGGCTTACGACCTGCTGCCCGTCGAGCAATATGGCGCGCAAAGCCGAAACCACCCGCGGCTGGCCGCCCTCGAATCGAGCCGTGGCTGCGTCGGGGCGTGTGACTTCTGTGTGCTGTGGCGGCAGATGGGCCGCTTCGAGGCGGGGCAGCCCGTTGCCCATTTGCGCGTCAAGTCGCCTGAGCGCCTCCTCGAAGAGGTGCGCGTGCTGGTTCACCGCCATGGCCGCCGCTACCTGGGCTGGGTGGACCCCTGTTTCAACGCCCACCCGGGCGTGCCCGGCCGATTGGCCGAATTGCTCCGCCGCCACGGCCTGCAGGTCGGCCAGAGCGCGTGGGTGCGGGCCGAGGGGATTGTGCGCGACGCCGCTTCGGGCGCGCTGGCCAGTTGCGTGGGCGCGGGGCTCAACGAAGTCTATTTGGGCATCGAGCGGCCCGACGCGGAAAGCCTCCGCCAACTCCACAAAACCGCCAGCGTCGAAGAGGCCCGCCAAGCCCTGCGGATTCTGCTGCGTCAATTCCCGCAGGTGTTCACGGTCGGCTCGTTCATCTACGGGCTGCCCGGCGACACCCCGGCCACCATCCGCGCCATCTACCGGCTGGCCCTCGAATTGGAGCTGGACAAAGCCTTCTTCATCCCGCTGACACCGCTGCCCGGCACGCCTTTTTGGAAGCCCGAGCTCTGGGACCCGACGGGCGCACGGTTCCGCCAGTTCAACTTCCTGCCCGGCGGCTCCGCCAGCAATGGCCGGGCGCGGCTGGATTGGACACTGCTGGCCTGCTTTGCCCTCTGTTGGCCGCCCGTGCGCCTCCGTTCCTACCTCAACGGGCTCTTCAGCCCAGACGCCCGCAAGCGCCGGCTGACTGGCCGGCTTTTCGCGCGCAGCACCCGGTTCGTGGCCGCCCGCATTGCCCAGGCAGTCACCGGACGAAGCTCGGCCGACGGAATGCTTGTGCCGCGTTGGTACGAAAGTTGAGACGCGCGCTGATTCGCGCTCTTGGCGCCTTTGCGTGAGGTTCTGCTGTGTGTCGGACGATGGCTTTAGCCTCACGGAAAGGCGCAAAGGGCGCAAATGAGAAGGGATTAGGATTGCGATTAAGATTAAGATCAGGATTAAGAGCGGAAGTCAGCACCTTCCGGTCAGCGGAGTTCAATTTATGAGCACTCAGGCACAGGTCCAAGCCATACCAGGCATGTTGGAGATAAGCCAGGCTCTCGGCGCTTTGGCCCAAAAGAACGTGCCGGCCGTGCGCCGTCTGCGGCGGGCTTGGTCGCGGCGGCTGGCACCACAGCCGGCGCGGGTGGTGGTTAACCTAGCCCGAGGGCTCTGCGAGCTTGGCGGCTGGGAGCGTTTGGTCGGTTACGAACTGGTGGACTCTCATCAGGCGGCTCAGCGGGCGCTGCGCACCCGCGACGTGCTGGCCCTGGGCCGAGGGCTGGCCGGTTGGGGCGCGGTGGACTGTTACGCCGGCTACATCTTGGGGCCAGCCTGGCGCGAGGGCCAAATCTCCGATGGACTCGTTCACCGCTGGGCGCACTCGCCCGACCGTTGGCAGCGCCGGGCGGCGCTGGTCAGCACCGTGCCGCTGAACTCGCGGGCACACGGCGGGCGAGGCGACCCAGCGCGCACGCTCGCCGTCTGCCGGCTGCTGGTGGACGACCGCGACGACATGGTCGTCAAGGCGCTCTCGTGGGCGTTGCGCGAACTGGCCAAACGTGAGCCGGCGGCAGTCAAGGCGTTCCTGCGGGAGCACGCCGGGCGGCTCGCGGCGCGGGTTCGCCGCGAGGTGTGGAACAAGCTGAAGACCGGGCTGAAGAACCCGCGGCGCCAGCCGGTTTAGCTTGCGCGCCAGCCGCAAATGGTCTAGGGCGGGAGCCAAGCGATATGTCCGAGCGAACCACTTACCACATGGGGGCGGAGGAATTCCGCCGCTGCGGCCGGGCGGTCATAGACTGGATTGCCGATTACTATGAGCGGGTCGAGTCGTTGCCCGTCCTGGCCCAAGTGGGGCCGGGGCAAGTCCGCGCCTCCTTGCCCCCGTCCCCGCCGGTTCAGAGCGAAGGCTTCGAGGCCATGCTCGCGGACTTTGAACGGCTCATCTTGCCGGGGATTACTCACTGGCAATCGCCGAACTTCTTTGCCTTCTTTCCCGCCAACGCCTCCGGGCCGGCGATCTTGGGCGAACTGCTCTCGGCCGGCCTGGGGGTGCAGGGGATGCTCTGGTCCACCAGCCCCGCTTGCACCGAACTGGAAACCCACATGCTGGATTGGCTGGTGGACATGCTGGCGCTGCCCGCCAAGTTCAAGTCCAACGGCCCGGGCGGCGGCGTCATCCAGGATTCGGCTTCGAGCGGGGCGCTTTGCGCCGTGTTGGCCGCGCGCGAGCGAGCGACCGGTTTTGAAACCAACCGGCGCGGGTGCGATGGCAGGCTCGTTGCCTATGCCTCAACGCAGGCCCACTCCTCAATCGAGAAAGCCGTGCGCATCGCCGGCCTGGGCAGCCAGAACCTGCGCCTGATTGACGTGGACGAGCGGTTCGCCATGCGCCCGGACGCCCTGGCGCGCCAAATCCAACTCGACCGCCATGCCGGCTTGACGCCTGGTTTCGTGGCGGCCACCGTGGGCACCACCTCCTCGAACGCGCTCGACCCGTTGCCGGCCCTCGGGCGCATCTGCCGCGACGAAGGCCTTTGGCTGCACGTGGACGCGGCGATGTGCGGCACGGCGGCGCTCTGCCCGGAGTTCCGCTATATCCACGCCGGGCTGGAGTTGGCTGACAGTTACTGCTTCAACCCCCACAAGTGGATGTTCACCAATTTCGATTGCGATTGCTTCTACGTCGCCGACCGGGCCGCCCTGATCAAGACCCTGAGCGTGCTGCCGGAGTATTTGCGCAACGCCGCCACCGAGTCGGGCGCGGTCATTGATTATCGCGACTGGCACGTTCCCCTGGGCCGAAGGTTCCGCTCGCTCAAGCTTTGGTTTGTGATCCGCTATTATGGCGTGGCTGGCTTGCAGCACCACGTGCGCCGCCACGTCGAACTGGCCCAGCAGTTCGCCCGCTGGGTCGAGGCCGACCCGCGCTTCACGCTGGCAGCGCCGGCGCCGCTGAACTTGGTTTGCTTCCGCCATATCGGCGGCGACGCCCTCAACCAGGAGCTGCTTGCCCGCCTCAACCGCAGCGGCCAATTGTATCTGACCCACACCAAGCTCAACGACCGCTATACCCTGCGCTTCTGCGTCGGCCAAACCCACACCGAAGCGCATCACGTGGCCCGTGCCTGGCAGCAAATCCAGCAGACCGCCGCCGAACTGGCATGAGAGAACTCTTGAGCCACGGATTCACACGGATGAAACACGGATACGGAATAGACCACGGAACACACGGAGCACACGGAAAGACCGAGGAAGACGACTCTTCTGCTTCCGTGTGTTCGGTGCACTCAGTGGTTTCTGATCCGAGAATAGGGTTTCGCCACGGATTGACACGGATGGAACTGGGGCAAGCTCGCTGGCCATGACGCTTAGCCAATTGACTGAACCGCGACTTCTGATCCCGCGCTTGCTCAGCGACGGCTGGGAAGGCGCGGTCCAGGAGATGACGGCTCGCTTGGCCAACGCCGGCCGCATTACCAACGCCGCCGGCTTCGTGGCCGCGGTGCTCGAACGAGAGTCGAAGGTCTCAACGTTCGTTCCTGAAGGGCTGGCCTTCCCGCACGCGCGCGGACAAGCCGTCCGCACCTTGTCGCTGGCGGTCGGCCTCTCACGCCAGGGCCTGCCTTGGTGTCGTGATCGGAACGCCATCGCGAAGGTGGTTTTCCTGACCGCCGTGCCGCTGGGCGAAACCGTGCCCTATCTGCAAGTGCTCTCCGCCCTGGCGCGCTTTGCCCAGGACCAGGCCGCCTTCGGCGCGTTGACCCGCTGCCACCGCCCCGAGCAAATGCTCCAGCTCCTGGAGCGCGTCCCGCTTTCCGCCGAAAGCCAACCGGCGTGACTGACGAGAAAACGGCGGTCTGCTCGGCCCGCGCGAGCCGGCGCCCGTTCCATTTTCATCGCTTGCGGCGCCGCGTGCGGCATGTCGTCTGACCTGAAAATGCCACCGACGGCACCGAGATCACAGAGGCGAATGCTTCCGTGGCAGGGCAGAGCTGCCGCGATTCGTTTTTACCGCTTGCGGCGGGGGCGGCCGGGGCGAGGCTTAGGCTGGCGCAATTGGGCCTTTGGCTGGCTCGGAGCTTCAAAGCTCACCACTATCCTCCGGCTCTGGCGCAGCGCTTCCAGGAACTCCTTGATCTCCAGCTTGTGGAACTTGGCCTGCTGCCGCAACTGCTCGTAGGCCTCCTTAAGCCGGCAGGGGCCCGCCCGCAGCTTGAGGTGCCCCGCCAATATCTTGATCAGCGTCCTGGCCCGGCCCATCAACCCGGCTCGGCCGCTTTGTCCCTCCGGCCAAGCTGGGAGGTCAGGCGCCAATTCGCCCAGGGCGCGCACGTAGAAGGCAAGGGGGAAGCGATGTTTTCGGGGCTGTTGTTCCAGCCACTCGGAGAGCAGCGCCGGCGTCAATGGATAGACCCCCTCGCGGCAAGCCTCAACCAGCCGGCCCAGGAGGGCCGCCAATCGCGGCCCGCCCGCCCGCCGCAGTTGGGCGCCGCGCTCTTCCAGAATCTGCCGCACCCGCTCCCGCGTCAGCCCGTGCTCGGTCGCAATCTGCTGCAGCGTGAGTTTCTTCGCATCCTCCCCGCCCAGCCGCAGAATCATCACCCGCTCATCCCGCGCGGGCAGTTGCGCCACAAGCCCGTCCAGCAACGGCAGCAGGTCCACCGGCGGCAGTTGGAGGGCGGCCGACTCCGGGCTGGCGAACTCGCCGGCAGCCACCCGCTCCAGCAGCGTTCGCAACTCCCGCAGCGTAACCCGGCCGCAATTCTTGAGCCCACGCAACGCTCGCGCGCTAACCCCGTCCAAGTCACCCAAGCGCGTGAAACCACAGCGCCGCAGGACCCCGTCAAGGCGGACCGACATCGGCAACTGGCTCAGGCTGATGTCCCGCGCTTGCGGCGGCACGGCGAAGCCCTCCGGCGCTGGCTCACCGGGCAGGCGCGACACTTGGACGCCAAGGCTCCGGCCGCGGCGGCCCGTCCCCGGTTCGGCCGCGGCGCTCCCGCCCGTTTTGAGGTCAGCCCGGGCGAGCAATTCCTTGAACTCTTTGGCCAGTTGGGCGCGGCCCGGTTGCTTGCGGCCCAGCTCTCTGACGGGCAACCCGTGCAAGTCGCCGAGCCTTTGCACGCGCAGCTTTTGCAGCGCCTCCCGTAAAGCCGGGGAAGGCCGCAGGTCGGCCACTGGCCGGGCCCGCAGCGTCTTGGGAATTGAGAAGGTTTCCTGGTTCACATGCCGTCCTCCTGTTGGCTGGTTTTTCGCTTTGTTGCTGCTTCAGGCACTTCCGCCGCCCCGCCCGCCGGATCCGCCGCCTCACCGGCCTGACTCGGCCACCAAGTATTCGCTAACGAACTCCTCGTTGAGCGTGACCCCCAGGCCCGGACCATCCGGCACGCTGATCCACCCGTTGACCGCTTGCATCCGCTCGCCGGTCAGTTGGTGGCGCATGGGGGAATCCTCCACGCAATCCTCAAAAAGGAAGGCGTCGCGGCAAGTGGCCAGCCACTGCAGGCTGGCCGCCACTGTAATCGGGCTGGTATAGCAATGGTTGCAGAGCCGCGCGCCGATTTCTTCGACCCGCGCGCGGATATAGGCCGCATCGGTAAAGCCGTTCCGGGAAATATCCACTTGGTAAACGTCCAGCGCCCGCCGGTCAATCAAGGGCCGAAACGACTCGCGCCCGCACTCCTCTTCGCCGGCGGCGATGGGCACCGGCGAGCGGTCCCGCAGCCAGACGTAGCCTTCCACGTCGGCCGGGCGCAGCGGTTCCTCGAGCCATTCAATCCGGTAGTCGGCGAACAGCTTGGCCCGCCGCAACGCCGTGCGCGCATCCCACACGCACCCGGCGTCCACCAGCAACGTCGCTTCCCCAACGCCCCGGCGGGCGCCAGCGACCAGTTCCCGGTCCAGGGCCTCGTTTTGCCCCATCGGCTCCCAACCGAATTTCACCGCTTGGTAACCGGCCTGCACCCACCGCTTCCCAATCGCTTCGGTCTCCGCTCCATCGCGGCCGAAGAGAATCGAAGCGTAGGCCTGGAAGCCCCGGTGCTGTTGGCCGCCGAGCAGGCGGTGAATCGGCTGCCGAAAGTACTTCCCCTTCAGGTCCCATAGGGCCATGTCCACGGCGCTCATGGCGCAAATCGTCACGGCCGACCGCCCGTAATACATCGTGCGCCGGTACATCTTCTGCCACACCCGCTCGGTCTCCAGCGCGTCCTCGCCCAAGAGCAACTGGCGCAGTCCGCAGGCGACGTTGTGGCTGTAAGGAGCGTCTATGATTGCCTGCACCACTTCGGGCGAAGCGTCCGCCTCGCCGATGCCTTCCAGGCCGTCGTCTGTCCGCACCCGCACCAGCGCCACGTCCTGGCAACTGGCCGTCTTCTGCTCCACCGAGCGGACCCGCAGAATCTGGCAGATGACCTGGCTGATCTTCATGGTTGCTCGCCGGCCGGCACAATTGACTCGCTCCCATCCATGCCGAAAGCAAAGTCAACCAAAACAAGCTCCCTAATGCAAGTCTAATTTGGGGATTGCCTTTGGATTGGCCTCTCCGTAGATTCAGGCCATGCGCGATGCGAAATTGACAGGAATATCCGCCGTCCTGGCCGCGTCCCTCGTGGCATGGTCTTTCACCACCAAGGCGTTTGCCATTGGCCTAGTGTCCGAGCCGCCCGCAGCCGGCGCGTCGGCTCCCCAGCAGGCGCCAGGCAAGGATGCCGCCAAGCGGGAGGCTCAAGCCGCCAAGCAAGCGACCGCCAACGCGGAGCAGTTGCAGAAGCAGGCCGACAAAGCCCGCCGCGAAGCTGACACTGCCAAAGACCGGCTCCGGGCTGCAGCAGGCAAACGAGATCGGGGAATCGCGGTGCCGGCGAGTGAACTCGACAAGCTCTCTCGTGCCGCCAGCGAGGCTGAAGCCAAGGCCGCCGACGCCCAAAGGCTCGCCGACGACGCCAAGCAGCAGGCCGCCAGCGCCGGTGAGCGCGCCCGCCAAGCCGAGGCCGAAGAGAAAAGACTGGCTCAGGAACGACGCTTGGCCGAGGAGAGAGCCGCCGCCGAAGCCAAGGCCCGTGCCGAAGCCGAGGCCAAGACCAAGGCCGAGGCCAAGGCCAAAGCCCGCGAAGAGGCCAGACAGAAAGCGGAAGCCGAAGCCAAGGCCCGGGCTGAAGCCGAGGCCAAGGCCAAAGCCGAGTCCGAGGCGCGCGACAAAGCCCGCCTCGCCGCCGAGGCCGAAGCCAAACGCCTTGCCGAAGAGAAGCGCAGAGCCGAGGAGAAGGCCAAAACCGAAGCCAAGGCCCGCGAAGAAGCCC
>Ga0315268_10002394_pt1 | contig 21151 bp, 29 predicted proteins | sample C1_top_MG_FD_204535 | JGI IMG/M metagenome (GOLD analysis project Ga0315268, IMG submission 204535) | Sediment microbial communities from Yellowstone Lake, YNP, Wyoming, USA - C1_top | ecosystem: Environmental > Aquatic > Freshwater > Lake > Sediment | place: USA: Wyoming | collected 2017-08-01 | reverse complement strand
TGGGATAAGAGAGAGAAGAAGGAGAAGAGCTTGTTTTAGGCTCTTTCAAAAAACTTATATACAACCCTGATTTCTTTTCGTTTATGAAATACGCAATATTGTTTGTATTGATTTCCATATTCTTATTGGTCGGAGGATGCAGTCTGCTTCCTGCAAAACCTGGCTCAACATTGCCTGGTGAGACCACTACAGAACCTACATCACAGCCATCAGAACCTGTTGCGGCAACACAGACTACTGAACCTGGGGAAAATCCTGCAGAAGAGGTCAAAGAGGCAGCCCCAGAGATAGTCCCAGAGAAGAAATATGCTGCCAGTGTTCCGGAAGCACCCAATGATACTATTGTCACGCCCGTCAAAGAGGATATAATCTCAGGTAACCTTAATCTTCAGGGCAATCTGGATATCTGTCCTCATCTTGTAAGGAGCTTTGATTGTGATAGATATGATATCAGAAGCTGCAAATTCAAGAATATAGTCGGGCAGGATGATTTCTTCCCTGATTTGATGGCCTGCAGGAGCGGATATAGTTATAGAAATGAGGATCCTAATCATAAGTATTGCTTTGTGCAGGAATGCAGGACGCTTGAGAAAGGCAATGTTGTCTATGCATATGGTGGTCCTGTTGCGTATGCTGAGTACATCTACCAGGTCGAAAGTGTGCCTGGCGGCATCATGACTCATTATACTCTCACGAAATGCGGTGAGGAAAGGCAGGAATTCGACACCAGCAATGGCTGCAAGTCATACAAGTCTCAATTGAAGAGCATATAAGATGGATTGTAAGCAAAAAGCCAATAAATCCAGTTGCCTATGCACATACGAATCATGCCCTAGGAGAGGTATGTGCTGCGAGTGCGTAAGGTATCACCGCAAGAATAAGGAGCTTCCCGGATGTTTCTTCACTCCTTCTGTTGAAAAGGAATATGACCGCAGCTTCGAGCGGTTCGTTCAGATGATTAAAGGAAAGTAGCTCCGCAAACCAATAATCCTTATATATCACTATTGGTTACCTTTGGTGATTACAAGGGGTGTGGAGCGCCTAATATAATGCCAGAGGAAAGGAAGAGTATTTCTGAGATTCTGATAGTGGATGATGATCCTGACGTGGTTGATGTACTTTGTCAGATTTGCGAAGATGCAGGCTGCCCGGCAGATACTGCTTATGACGGTATTAAAGCATATGAGCTGCATGAGAATAATGGTTACCATCTCATCGTTACTGATGGGTGTATGCCTGGTCTTGATGGTCTGGGATTATTGAAGAAAGTGAGGCAGTCAGAGCACGGGAATGACGTCCACGTAGTCCTTGTATCAGGGACTGAATGTGAGAGGTGGCGCGAATGCGGCTTTGATGACTGCATAAGAAAACCTATTGGATTGTCTGAATTATATGCGTGCATCCGAAAATATTGCAAGTGCTCAGGGCAATAAATATTTAAACTTCTTTTCATTTTGCTATAACTATGATAAAAGCAGTGATATTCGACATCGACAACACCCTTGTAGATTTCATGCTCATAAAGAAGAACTGCCTTGAGCCTGCAGTTGATGCGATGATAAGCAAGGGCTTGAAGCTGGGTAAGGATGATGCCATGAAAAGAATCTATGAGCTGTACAAGCTCCATGGCATGGAGTACAAGCTGCTGTTCCAGGACCTGTTGAACACGATTGGACAGTTCGACTACAGGATTCTTGCAGCAGGTATCGTAGCGTACAGGCAGCATAGGAAAATTAAGCCATACGAAGGAGTGAAGAAGGTGTTGAAGGCTCTGAAGAGTAAAGGCATAAAGCTGGCAATTGTATCAGACGCTCCGAACCTCAAGGCTTGGATAAGGATCACTTACATGAAGATAGAGGATAATTTTGATGTTGTTGTCGCGTTCGACGACACCAGGATGACAAAGCCTGCAAAGCAGACTTTCATGAAGGCGCTGGAAAAGCTCAATGTGAAGAACGATGAGTGTCTGATGATAGGCGATAATCTTGATAGGGACATCGAGGGCGCCAAGATGATGGGCTTCCATTCATGCTTCGCAAGATATGGCAATCCAGGCGTAGATAAAGGTAAGTCCGGCGCAGAATTCGAGGTTGATAAGCCTGAGGAACTTCTAAAGATTGTGGCTGGCATAAATTCTAGAAAATAAGTCTGTTATTTTCTCAATAACATTTAAATACCTCGATTTCCTATTCCTGCCAAAAAGAGGCAAAATGGAAGTCCATGAGAGTTATGTAACAAGAAAGCCGCTGGAATTCACGCTCATATGTCTTTTTATCATACTGATTATCTTGATACCGGTTTATTTCTATACTAAATATTTGAAAGAGTCAAGAACGCAGACTCAGGTCCTGATCCCTGAATCTTACAGTGAAGTTGAGTATCTATTCAGCCAGGATAGCGAACTGTCTGCTGATGATAAGAAGCATCTATTCGCGTACAAGTATGTGGGGAATTATGTTCAGTGGCAGGGAACCCTTATGAACTGCGAAAATATCGGTGGTCCATACAGGGTCAGGGTTGCTGATGAAGGCGCTTCGTTTGCAGATGTGGTCTTCACGGTTTCCAAGGATTGCACAATAATCCCGCAAGGTTCGCCAATCACATATAAGATGAAGCTAGTGGATTGGCAGGTGCGTTCTTTCATAGGGTCGGATGGTGAGATTGTAACATGGGGATAGCTCCAGAAGAAGGATGGGCAAAGCGGCATCCGGCAGCAAGCACAATCATAGTCATTCTGTTGATAGCGCTGATAGGCGCAGGTCTTAAGGTCATACAAGTCAGGTATTTTCCTGCTGAGAAGCAGGAGTACATTAATCCGGTGTTCATCAATGAAAGTTTTGCAGAGGTTGACAGTCATTTCAACCTTAACAGTAACGTCTCGGAAGCAGAACAGGATGCGCTTTTTTCAAGCAGATACAGGTATAATATCTTCAACTGGACATGCAGGCCAATAAATTGCAGGGGCATACTTGGAAAGCCGACGATGAATCTTGTCTGCAAAGAGCAGGGTTTTACCGAGGATGTCAGGATTGCCATGGATACTGATTGTGCAGACGCTGCCAAGAGCATGCAGGTCACTGTGCTGTTCCAGCTCATGACAAGGACTACAGGTGAGTATTATCTTGGCAGGTCTGGTAAGATTGTTGGTTGATGAGGTAATAAAGATGAGAAAAAGAATATCAAGTTCAAAAAAAGCACACACAATAGAGGATTTGAAAAAAGAACAGCGTGAGAGGATGTATAGGTTCGGATTCTGGGTGTTCTTTTTCCTGGTTATTTTCAGCGTGTTTTTCAGCGTCTGGGCAATCTCGTCGATATATTCGGATTTCAAGGTCGTGACAAAGATACTGGATGAGTCATTCGAGAGGACGAACCTTGTGATGGACATCACAAGCAACAAGATAATGTCATGTGAGCAGAAGCTTAAGAACTGCTCTTATTCGGAAGAAGAGACAGCATATGCTGCAGGTTAGGAAATATTATATACTCCCCGCGCCGCAACATAAAGCATGAAAAAGATCATACTGTTTTTCATATTATCAGCATTTCTTTTCCCAATAGTCTGCGCAGAGCCTTTCTTCCTCAAGCAGAACTTGTTTGAGGGGGAATCCAGGGATTATGATGTTGGCGGTTACATCTATCATATAGAGCTTTCAGCTGTCTTTGATACCCAACAGAAGGCGCAGTTCATTATCAACGGCGAGAGGACAGATGCATTGTCAGAAGATGAGGATGAAAAACTCGTCGATGGTGCCAGGATACAGGTGAGGGATGTTTTGCCGCAGGAATCAGGTGACGGAAAGGATTTGGTGCAGTTCAACTTCTTCCCAGCAGCTCACAACGAGAGCAACAAGCCTGCTGTTACGACCAGCACTGTTCCAACTAAGACACCAAATGTCACCACTACATCTGCTAAGCCGCAGGCTGCAGTCCAGGAACAGGCAGCAGTGGCCGAACCTGCTGCACAGCATCAGAAAGTGCAAGCTACTGTAGATATCACAAAGAAGATGTCTGAGAAGAACTGGTGGACAAGATTTACAGACTGGCTTAGTGGGATATTCAAGTGATAGAACAATCATAGAAAAAAAAATTATTTTATTTCTTCACAAACTCAGTATAGCTGCATTTGCCGCATGTCAGCCTCGTGCCATGCTGTGCCATGAACACTCCGACGCCGCATTTTGGGCAGAATTTGTTCTTCCTAGTGATGTTTGATCCTGATATGGTATAGCATTTGTATTTCTTTGAAGATGGTTTCTTCTTTTTTCCGCCTTTTCCGCCTTTCTTTGCATCTGCCATTTACTTCGCCTCTGCTTTCTCTTCCTTCTTTTCGCTGTGCTTTTCTAGGAGCTTCTTGTCTTCGTATTTCTTCATGTCATCCTTGTTGGAATAGACATTTGCGATGACTTTAGCCTTTTCGCTTCCGAATTTGTTGTATACGTGCTTCACTATTACTAGCTCAGGGTCTGCCTTGACCTTTGTCGCAAGGGCATCCCTTATCTGTTTTCTTGACGGGGTGCTTCCTTTGAATCCGAGTTCCATTGTGTATCTTTTCCTTGAAAGCAACGGCATTTCTCTTTCTTTGTTGATTGTGATATCCATTTCATTCACCTGCATTTCAGGGCGTATTCTCCCTTGACTGTTATCCCTATGTTCTTTGCTATCTCTGATTTTCCAGCGTCAGCGATAAATATCCTTCCCTGCCAGTTTGTGGAGAACTTGTTGTCCTTGCAGGCTGGGCATTCGTTTCCTTCGACGAACATCTTGCATCTTTTGCAGCATTTCTTCTTTGTCATTTAATAGCACCTATTTCTTCTTGGGCTTTTCTTCTTTCTCTTCCTTCTCGTCCTTCTTGCCCTTCTTCGGCTTTTCCTTGTCCTCGTCTATCCATTCGAGTTTTCCAAGGTATTCTTGCCTCATGGTCAGGCCGAGTTTCGGGTTTGATACGTCTTTGAATGAGATTGCTACTATCCTTGCCCTGCATTTGTCTCCGACTTTGAGGCTTCTCTTGCTCTCTTTTCCGCTCAGTACCTTCTCTTTTGAGAATGAGACAAAGTCGTCCATTGTCTGTGAGACGTGTATCATGCCTTCTATCGGGCCGAGATGTATGAATGCTCCGAAGTCTGCGATGTCGCGGATCCTTCCAAGCACCACTTCCTGCATCTCTGCCTTGAATGTTATAAGTTCGAATGTCGTGTCGAAGTATGAGGCGCCGTCTCCAGGTATGATTACGCCATCCCTTATCTCGATGACCTTGGAGACATCTATCACTGTGCCTAGGTCTTTTGAGATGAATCCATCGTACTTCTTCTTTATCCTCTTGGTTATCGCTTCTTCTGTCGAGAGGTTGAAAAGCTTTGGTGGAACCCGTATATTGTCCTGGACTGTTGTTCTGTAAAACACTTTATTTTACCCCTTAATCCTTTTATTGACTTTAATAAGCTGCATTCAGGCTCTTTATGGCCTAAAACCAGCTAAATAAGCTCTAAATATTGTTTCTTCCTTAAAATTATCAAATGGGCATTATTGCGCTTTAAAACTCTCTTTAAAGCCATATCCTGCGTTGCGATGATACTGTCAGGATTTTTTGCCTGTTCTACAATCAGTTTATCGATGTTTAAATTCTTTTCTGTTTTTAAATGCTTGACCTTCTTGGAGGCTATAAGCTGCAGGGCAAGTGCTGCTGCCTTCTTGTCCTTGCCAGACTGTTTTTCAGTTATCTTGTTGAGCTCATCTATTGTACCTTCCAGTATGCAGAGCTCGTATGATTCGTGCATCAGTCTGTCTATCTCAGAGAAGATATCTACCCTGAATTGCGCAGGTATCAAAAGGAAGTTTGTGTCTATTATTATCTGTTTCATTCTTTTATCTCTTCTGGGATTTTTTCTTCTTGATGATGTTCTTGATAGTGCTCTTCTCTTTTATGTGGACTGTGCCAGGAAGAGATTTTGATTTTGAGATTGTTATGCTGTTCTTTTCGACATTTATCAGCATTTCATCACCAGTAGAGAGCTGGGATAAGTTGGTGACAATCTCAGGCAGAACGATCCGGTTCTTGTCGAAAGTGACATCAGCTATGATAGTCTTTGCATCATCGCCCGTGTTGATATCTGCATCATGTTCCTCGGGGACTGTGGCAGTTCCTTTTAACCTGCTTGTTGTTTCGTATAGGTATCTGGCAATCTTGTCAGCGACATTTATTTTTGTGGCCTCTGTTATTCCCTGTAGTCCTGGGCTCAGGTTGACTTCGATGACTAGCGGGCCTTTGTTGCTGCGTAGGATGTCTACTGCGCATATGCTGGCGCCTACTGCTTTTGCTGTCTTTATTGCGATGTCTTTTGTCTGCTTGTCTAGTTCAACTGGTTTTCCTCTTCCGCCTGCGTGTATGTTCGCTCTTCTCTCTCCTTCGACTGCCTGCCTTTCCATCGCTGCAATCACTTTGTCTCCTGCGACGATAGCGCGGATGTCTTTTCCACCGGTCTCGACGTATTTCTGTATGATTACTGGTTGGTTCAGTACAGATAGTGCGTCGAATAATGAAACTGCTGAGTTGTATGAGTCTGCGAACATCACGCCTTTGCCTTGCGTCCCTGAAGGGAATTTCATGACAACAGGGTAGCTCAATCTTTCGAGGAGCTCTTTTGCTGCTAAAGGATTTACTGCTATATACGTCTCAGGCATTGGTATCTTGTGCTGCTGTAGTGTCAGATGTGTGAGTAGCTTGTCATGACCTATTGTGAATGCTGTGGCTGATATCGGCATGACTGCCTTGTTCTCTAAGGCCGTCGCTATTGAACGTAATGCCTGTATATAACGGAAACTTCCTTTGAGATAGATGCAGTCATACTCTGGAAGTTGTTTTCCCTGGTATAGGACGAGCGGGGACTGTTGCCCGAGGTCGACTTCAATCTTGCGCAAGTCGATGGAATCGACTTTCTTGAAGTATTTTCTTAGTGCTTCCAGGGTCCATTTGGAACTGACGCTGCCGAGGCTTATTATGGCTGCTCTCATTTCGGGATCTCCTTGATAGGGTCGATTAAGAATCCTTTTGATAGTATGTTCTGCCCTACAAGGACGCTGTATTTCATGTCTGCTCTGTCTGCTATTGTGAACTCTGACTTGAATTCTTTGTCTGCTAGTATTATCTTTGCTTCAACGACTGGCCGCAGTCCTTTTCCGGAAGCTGACTTGACTATCTTTGCTTTTAGTATAGGTCCCAGCGCGAGCTCAGCGGCGAGCTTGACATCGACGCTGGATTTTGTTGCTCCTGAATCGATTCGCGCAAGCACTTCTTTGCTTCTTCCAGATGGTCCTGTTACCTTTACAGGTTCGACTAGACCGACCACGGTCTTCTTGCCGTACTTAATCACAATATTGTTTTTTTCTCCTAGTATGAACATGTTTGCACCTTACTTTAGCGACTTGCGCAATACTTCTTTTGCCTTTGCTTCCTGCTCCTCTACTGTCTTTTCTCCAGCCATTGTCTTCATCGTCGGGAAAAATATGACGTCCCTTATCGATTCAGCTCCTGTAAGAGCGACTGCCATCCTGTCTATGCCGATTCCAAGGCCTCCTGTAGGAGTCATCCCATATTCTATTGCTTCGATGAAATCCTCATCCATTGGGTGAGCCTCTTCGCTTCCTCCTCGTAGTTCAAGCGCTTGCTCTTCAAGGAGCCTTCGCTGGATGATTGGATCATTGAGTTCAGAGTATGCGTTTGTGAGTTCTGTCCCTAGGCAGAATGATTCGAATCTCTCGATGAGTTCAGGGTTTTCCCTGTGTGCTTTGCATAATGGTGTGGATTCTTTTGGATGGTTAGTTATATGCACCGGCTGGATGAGTTTGTCCTCGACAAGCTCTTCAAATAGCAGCTGTATTCCTTTTCCTTTTGAGAATTGCCCTTCAAATTCTATATTATAGTTGGTGAGGAGTTGCTTCACTTCCTCAGCATCAATTTCCTTGACATCGATGTCCGCGTATTTTTTGATAGCGTCTATCATGCTTAGTCTGGTCCATGGCGCTTTGAAGTCTAATTCCACTGGCTGTCCATTATAGATATGCTTGACTTTTGTTGTCCCATTGATTTTCAGGCAAGCATGTTCGTAGCATTCCTCGACATGCTTCATCATCGTGTTGTAATCTACCCATGATTGGTAAAGTTCAAGCATCGTGAATTCTGGGTTGTGGCTCTTGTCAGCGCCCTCGTTCCTGAAGTTCTTGCATATCGTGAATACTTTCTCGAATCCGCCGACAATCAGCCTTTTTAGATATAGCTCAGGGCTGATAGAAAGGTACATCTTCATGTTCCAGGCATTTATGTGCGTGACAAATGGTTTTGCATTCGCTCCGCCGTATATGCTCTGGAGGGTTGGTGTCTCCACTTCCATGAATCCTTTGTTGTGGAAGAATTCTCTGACAGCTAATATCATCTTGCTCCGCTTGACGAATATTTCCTTGACATCAGGATTCATCATTAGATCCAGGTATCTTTTCCTGTATCTTAGCTCAGTGTCTTGTAGGCCATGATATTTCTCAGGCATTGGACGCAATGATTTTGATAGCATTTCAAAACTGGACACGTATACTGTGACTTCACCCGTCTTTGTCTTGAAGACAGTGCCATGTACACCTATGAAATCACCCATGTCTGCGAGCTTGAGCACATCATACTTGTCAGCACCCATGTCATCTGACCTGAAATAGACCTGGATTTTTCCAGTCTCATCCTGTATATGGGCAAATGTTGCCTTTCCCATCCTTCGAAGCGTCATGAGCCTTCCTGCTGTGGAAACCTTGTCAGTGGTCTTCTCTTCATTCGCAAGATGGCTGTATTTTTCAGAAAGCTGCTTTGCGGAAAACTCCTTCTTGAATGTATAAGGATACGGATTTATGCCTGATTCCCTTAATTTGTTCAGCTTGTCTATACGCTCTTTTACAAGCCTGTTGTCTTCTTCTATTCCCATATTGATCAGCACTTTAGAATGCCTGATGTTTTATAAACGTTTTGGTTGCTTAAAGACAAAAAAATAAAAGAAAAAAAATTAGATATCCAGCTTTAAGCCCTCGTCCAGGCTGTCCAGCTCAGGGTCCAGCGAGTCATCGATGCTGTCGATCTCTTGTAGAGATATGTCGATTGCTGTGACATCTGCTGTTGTTGCTGGTACATTCGCTGCCGGAGTTGATGGAAGTCCTGGCTTTACTGGTTGCTTTGTCGCACAGCCCAATGTTAGAGCTAGAGTCAATATCAATGCTATTGCTATTAGTTGTTTCATTGTATTGCCTCCTCTTATTGCTCATCAGCAGTAGCTGTCGAGTTATTGACTTCAAGCTTTCCGTTGTTGGATTTCTTTATCTCATTGACGACCTGCCGTAACAAATCCCGCGCATCTTTCAGGCTCTGTTTAGCTTCTGTGAAAAGCTGGTGCACATCCTTTGAGACAGTTCCCATGTCGCTTGGCTTCGCATTTGAGAGTTTTTCCTGCATAGCTTCATACTTTGCTTTTGCATCATCTACCTTTGCCTTGAACTCGTCAAGCACAGCGTTTAGCTTAGAGACATCTTTCCCTTTCTCTGTCAGCTTGTCTCTTATGTTATACAGCTTTGTCTCTAGTGTCTCTGTCTTTGCTATGATGTTTCCAAGTTTTGCCACGACTAGTTTGCTTGTGTGCAGCTTCAGTGCATCCTTGGTCTCTTGCCATGCCTGTCTTATCTGTTTCGCTGCGTCATTCACTTCCTGGCGTGTTGAATTATCGTTTAGGTTCTCTATCGTTACTCTTGCATCAGTCACTTCCTGTATCTTCGCGTCAAGGTCTGCTATGATGCTGGACTTCTGCTCTTCAGTCAGTTCTGTTGATGCAGTTGTCTTCTCCTTGAGATTCTCGAGCTCCTTCAGTACGAGATCAGCCGCGTTCAGGAGGTATGTCTTTGAGCCGGTTATTATATCCTGGCGCTTGCCCTTGCATGCATCTGTGCTGTCGTTCTTGCATGATGCATATTCTTTCTTCAATTCCTTGAACTTGTCCCTTTCAGTGATATATGCCTGTCTTACTTCTTGGTAATTCTTGCGTATCACCTGAATCTTCTCTCTTGTCTCGTTTACCTTTGCCTTGTAGGTCTGTATCTGTTCATGCACTTTTTCTCTTAGTTGTCCCTTCACATGCTCAGTAGTATTGGTGATATTACCAGCATCTGCTGTTGCTTGTGTATCATTCTGCGTCTCTGTTGTGCCAGTCCCTTCCTGCGCATCATCGGCAAATGCCATTGGCATGATGCTTAGGAGAAGTAAGGCCAGCACAAATATTGCGCCATATTTCTTCAACATATTTATCCCTCCATATTTGATTTTGAAAAATTGTGATTGATAACCACAAGATATAGATGTCTGATTTTGTTTATATACATGCTTTCTAAAGAATCAGCTTTTGAAGCTTTTTAGTGCGTATGAAACTTTATGAAACTTCACGGGTGCTAATTTAGAGCAATAAGGCGTATTTTGAGCGCTTTTTGTTGCATTGAGCCATTTTTGTCTTTCTTCACATCGCGATACATATTTATATCATTTCCTACCTACTAGTATATTCATGAAATCATCTATGATATTTGTGGTGCTTGCATGCGTTCTATTTGCCTCGGAAATAGTTTGTGCTGCGACCTTGCATGGTAAAGTCTACGACATTGGATTGAATGAGCTTTCGAATGTCCTTGTTGAAGTGGATTCTGTTCCGTTTCAGAGATATTTGTCAAAGGATGGGAACTATACATTTGACCTGAATCCTGGAAATTACCTTTTGACTGCAAGCTATAGCCCTGATGGAGTCAATATCTATAACACAACCGATAATGTTACAATAAAGTCAGAAGGTGATTATGTTTATGACCTGTTCATCCTTCCAAGCCTTGATTCTGAAGATGATTCAATGCTCAGTGATCAGGAAGTATTGCTATCTCCTGATATCAGTCCTTCAGAGGCAGAGCAGCAACCAAAAGTCCCTGTTACTGCTATAATCATGATATGCATCGCATTCATAGTGCTGGTCATTGCGTCAATGAAGGTTCTGAAGAGAAGATCGCATGATAATAAGCACGTACCTGAAGGTGTCAAGAAAGAAGATGTTTCAGAAGATGATTATGCCAACAAGCTTCTGGAGCTGATAAAGAAGGATGATGGCAGGACAACGCAGAAAGAGTTGCGTAAGCAGCTTCCTCTCAGCGAGGCAAAGATTAGCCTGTTGATTTCAGAGCTGGAAGCCAAAGGCCTTGTCCAGAAGATAAAAAAAGGAAGAGGGAATATAATAATCCTGAAAAAATAAAAAGAAAAAAATTAAATTATTTTACTTGCTCTTGCCTTTTCCGTTTCCGCCTTTGGCATTTGTCTCTTCTGTATCAGACGCATCTTCTGTATCTGACTCAGTCTCTACGGTCTTGCTCTTGCCTTTGCCTTTTGCGGTTGTTTCAGTGCTGGCGCTTTCGTTGCCATCGCTGCCTTGCTCGTCGTCAGATTCTGTGCTCACTGATTTCTTTCCCTGGTTCTTCTTCTCAATGTCTGTGTGAGTCACAGTCACCTTCTTGCCGCCGTTCTCCTTCTCTTCGACAAGCTTCACCTTTACAGTGACCTTGTTCTTCTTGGCTTTCACAGTCACATCTGCTTTGGCAGTTGTGTCCTTCAGGTCGTTAAGTATTGCATCAAGCTTTGCCTGCTGCTCTTTAGTGAGTTCGCCTTTCACCTTGAGCGTGACATTGCTTAGAGCTGCAACCTCTTGCTGCTGGTCCTGTATTTCAGACTCTATGTCCTGCACATCTGAAAGGTCCTCTGTGGCGTTAGTTGACTCTATCTCGTTCACTGTCTCCTGCACATCAGTTATCTCAGCGTCGTGCTGTTCTTGGGCAGATTCCGCGTCAGCAAATCTCTTCTCTGCGATCATTGCCTTGACTTCCATCAGCCTCTCATGCGCGTGCGCAAGTCCTTTCTTTGCCTTTGCAGACTTGCCGAAGGTCAGTGCAAGGTCTATCCTTTCTATAGCTCGTTCAAGTCCCCATAGGAACTTGCTGTCAGGGGTCACTCCTGCCTCTTCTGTTTCTTGTGCAGTCACGTTGATGAGTGGCTGCTCTGTCTCATTTGTCTCTGCTGCAGTCTCTTCGACTGTCTCGTTTGTGGTTGTATCTTCAACAGGTGTTTCCTCTGTCTCATTTGTTACAGCAGTCTCCTCTACTGGAGTCTCTGTTTCATTCTCTTCAACAGAAGTCTCTTCTACTGGTGTATCCTCTACCGGAGTCTCTGTTGTAGTATTTTCTACTAGTGTATCCTCAAGAGGTGTGTCCTCTACAGGAGTCTCTTCTGTAGGCGTCTCAGTGGTGGAATTTTCCTCAGCGAAGGCTACAGCCATTACGCTGAATACCATCACAAGCGCCAGCATTACGCTCAATATTTTCTTCATGTATATCCCTCCATATGATATTGTTTCACAATTAATTCTCACGTCTCACGACAGAGCCCACGTATGCAGCTCCTATCGTGATGATAAGCATGAGCGGCAATATGAATGCCTTCAATGATCCCCAGTCGAACTTTGTATCGCTTGTCTGAGTCAGGTTTTCTGTCATGAATATTGCGAATGTAGATAGTCCATTTGGGCTTATTCCATTGAATTCAAGCATTCCTTCATCGTCGATACCGGCAAATTCTGTCGAAAGGACTTGTGAGTTTCCTGTCTCTTCGTCGAATCTTAGTATCTTGACATTATTCATGTTCTCTTCGCCAAGCCATTCTGGCTCGACCTTGAATGATACAGTGGCATTCTGGACTTCCTGGCCATTCTTCAGTGCTGTCTTTTCGACTTTCAAGACTCCCCCTCTGTTGGAAAGCTTCATCTTGTTATTTTTTGCAACATCATCAAATTTGCTCTTGATATTATCATTCAGTTCGTTGTCTGCGGTGATATCAAGTGCTGAGTCATCATTCATCGAGTTGAGGTTGACATCGATCTTGGCCTTCATCCTGTGTTTGTTTCCTTTAGTGTCTGTCACAGAGACGTCGTTTTCCTTTGACTCCAGCCTTAGTGAGCGGATGCTTCGTAGCACTGCTTCTCCTTTCTGTATTCTCATCTTTTCAGAATCAGTGAGTTGGCCATAATCTGCGGTGATGTCAGCTATCTCATCTCCGCTTAAGTCCTTTAGCTTTATGTGTGCCTGCTGCTTTGTTTCTGATCCTTTCTTTAGAACAACATTGAATGTCTTTCCTGTTTTCTCAAGTGTTACATTGTCCTCTGGCTGGTTCTCTGCCTTAAGCATATCAGACATCTTTATGTTCCTTTTCGGCTTCTCTATCCTGGTGGCGAATTTGTTATTTGACTTGGATACGTCTGTGCCTGCTTGTTTTACTTCTATATTCTTGCCAGGGCTTGTTTTGTTGGTCTCAACACTCTGGATGGTTTTTTGCTGCTTTGCGTATATCTGCACTGAAAACATAGCAACAACTGTTATTATGAATAAAATCACAAATATCCTGTTTTTCATTTAGATTACCTCAACACCATGTTTTTGAATCATCAGGTATACTATTGCATGAAAGTAGTTAGTTATTTTGTGCTGAACATGTGCTTGTTATTGTTCACCAGCCTCCAAACATGCTGTTTATTGTTCAGTATTGTTCATTAACAGTCTAATTAGCCCATAAATCAGCATTAATACGTATAGAGCTGAGAAAACCAAAAATATTACGTCTTTAGGTAAACCAGGTTCTTTTTGCCTGATTTCTCCTTGTGTATTATCTTGCGCTCTTCTAGCTCCTTGAGAAGCATCGAGAGCTTTGCCTTAGAGAAACCAGTAGCAACGCGTAATGTTCCTTGCTCGCATTTGCCTTCTTTCAGCTTGAGCAGGTTGATGACTTGCTCTTCATCTTCTTTTAGATGATTCTCGATTCCTGGCGAAACATGGATTTCCTTGTGTTCTTGCTTTTCAATTTGTTTTGTTTTCTTTCCTTTCTTGCGATATATGATGAAGACAGCTGACACCAATATTAGGATAAGAGCAGCTAGTATGATTATTGTTGGAACTATGTATCGTAGCGGTTTCTTATAGGATACATACAATGCGATCTCATCCCCCACTTCCACATTCTCGAAATCCCATGATGCAGATATTGTAGTTCCATCTGTCTCAAGCTTTGCTGATGCAGGATAGACAGAGCGGCCGCTCACCGCGCCTTTGTTAAGAGGCTTTCCAAGCACCGCTCCTTCAGGAAGATTCACCTTTACATGCAATAAGTCCGTCGGGTAAGGGGTTGTTATTGTTGTGATGAGGCTGTCTCCATCCAGAAGGTCGTTTGTGATATATGAATAAGTCAGGCGTCTGCTATTTTTCAGGTTGAAGACAAGGTCATTTGCGTCAAGTATCGCAGGATACTTGAAACCATCCACCGAGTTTATTATTTTTCTTGCATCGTATGGAAGTTCTATTGAGAAGTTTGTTGATGTAAAATACTTGAAGCGCATGTCAGATTCAACTAGCACCTTATTGTATTCTATATACATCTGGATGTCGTATTTTGTTATTGTGGTATTTTCTTCCAGTGCAGTTGCTGCATGGCTTAAGCTACACAATGCAATCAATGCAAAAAGAGCATAACTAAATATCCTGGTTGGATTTACCAATTCTGTCCTCCAACCTCCAAATTCCCCATTTAAAAGGAATAAAGCCTCCTTTAATAAAGTTTCGTGATTTTCCAGTAGCTAACACCAAAATTTATAAACAACCGCTATTTTCTACTTAAAATAAGTTTAAATAAGCTAATAGGTGGTATTTCATGGAAATTAATGTTCTTGAGGATTCAAAAAACAAGCTCGTTGTTGAGATAAAAGGCGAGGGCCACGCTCTCTGCAACGCGCTAAAGACAGAGATTTGGAATAACAAATCAGTCAAGGTCACAGGTTACAACATAGCGCATCCGCTGGTTGGAATACCTAAGCTGGTTATTGAGACTAGTTCTGGCAATCCCAGGCAGATACTTGCAGATGCAGCTAAGGCTGTGAAGAAGGATGCGGAAAGTTTCCTCAAGTCATTCAGCAAAGTAATGAAGTAAAATGTTCTCTAAGGAAGAAGGCAGACAGCTTCTTTTGCTTGCAAGAAAATCCATTGAATCTTATTTCTCAAAGGAAAATATTGACCTGTCTAAATATAAGAAGTTCTCCAAGGAGCAGGGTGTATTTGTCACATTGAATGAGCATGATGAGTTGAGGGGCTGCATCGGGTTTCCTAATCCTATTTTTCCATTGTACAAGGCAGTCTTTGATTCTGCCAGGGCAGCTGCTTTCGAGGACCCAAGGTTTTCACCTGTGAAGAAGGGTGAGCTTGCTGATATCGTGATTGAGATTTCAGTACTTACAGTGCCTGAAGAATTGAAAGTCAAGAAGCCTGAAGAATATATTGAGAGGATCCATATCGGGCAGGATGGTCTGATAATAAGAGGGAAATATGCGTCAGGACTTCTTCTGCCGCAGGTCTTCATCGAGTATCCATCGACGCCAAAGCAGGCGCTTGAGATGACATGCCAGAAAGCAGGCCTGCAGAAGGACGCATGGAAAGACCTTTCCTACAAGGTGTTCAAGTTCCAGGCGCAGATATTCTCTGAGAAAGAAAAGAAATAATAATTCTGTACAGCAGCGCCGCCGTGAATTTGCGCAGGCGCTTTGCATGAATATTTGCTTCTGACAGGGGGTCGCCCCCTACGGGGATGTCAGAGCACGGTAGAAGTATCACACGCCGAGACTCACGCGGCGCTGCGAAAGAAATTCAATAAACTCTATTACTTCCCAAACCTTCTCTCCCTCTGCTTGAATTCATTTATGCATTCGACAAGGTCTTCTTTCTCGAATTCTGGCCAGGTCTTCTCGATGAAGAACCATTCAGAGTACCAGCTCTGCCAGATGAGGAAATTCGAAGTGCGGTGGTCTCCGCCAGTCCTTATGATGAGGTCGGGTTCGTCGTCCATGTAGAGGTTTTTTGCGACAAGTTCGTCAGTTATCTCTTTGTCAGTTATCTCTCCTGATTCTATTTTTCGCCCGATTTTCTTGATTGCGTCAACAATCTCTTCCCTTCCACCGTATGCCATGGCGAAATTCACGATGTAGTCAGAATAATCTTTTGTGACATCCATCAGATTTTGCATCTTCTCATAAACTTCCTTCGGAAAAAGGTTTATCCTGCCGATGAATATTATCCTTATCCTGTTGTCATGTATGGTCTTGCTGTTCGCGGCATCGCCGAAGAATTTCACGAAAATCTTCATCAGGTAATCGAATTCCTCTTTCGGTCTGTTGAAGTTCTGCATCGAGAAGGCGTAGAGTGTCATCTCCTTTATTCCCAGTTCCTTGCCCCACTCGAAGAGACGCTCGACTTTCTTTGCACCCCACTCATGTCCCATCCAGGGCTTCTCCATGAGCTTCTTTGCGAATCTTCTGTTTCCGTCTAGTATTATTCCTATATGTTTTGGGATGTTATCTTTCTGTTCCATACTCAGGAATCAACTGCGAAGATTTATAAAGTTTTTTAACCATGCTTACAGATATGAAAGAGGAAGAACTGCAAAAAGAGGCTGAACGCGAGTATAAGGAGCTTCAGAAGAAGCGCGCGCATCATGGCCTGGAGAAGCTTGATATCGAAAGCATAAGGCAGGCTGATGATACCAAGAGGAATCCTTTCTCATATCTTCTTGTCTTGATACTCTTGCTTCTGATAATCATGATGGTTGTTCCGTTCTATGGCATAAAGCTCGACCCTGAGCCGAAGAACATCCCTGCTTATTTAGATGTCTTGCCAGGGCAGTTGGACAAGCTTGCAAAGTCCATGCCTGGTTTTACATCAGAATCAAGGTCTAATTATCTCAAGCTACTGGTGCCTGACAATCAGGAGATACGGAATATGGCTGCAAGGATCTCAACGAAATCATGCTCCCAGAGCGATGTCTGCTATTCAAAGGCCTTGTATTATTTTGTGAGGGATAATATCCAGTATCTTGGCGATCCGCGCACAGGTCATCTCGAGAGTCCATTCGAGACATTATATACTAAAGGTGCTGACTGCGACGGTATGTCTATACTTCTTGCGAATCTTGAGCTTGCTGTAGGTATTCCAGTGAGGTTTGCGTTCATCCCTAATCATGCATATATACAGGTCAAGATAGATGATGCATCAAACAAGTATAAGCAGCAGGATGGCTGGATTTCTCTGGACCCGACATGCGGCAACTGCGAATTCGGCGAGGTGCCATACTCGACAACAAACAAGGAGAAGGAATATCTCTATACTTGATGCACTAATATAATAGACTCAGATTCTAAACTCAAAACTCAAAACATCACCTTTATATACCCTTACTTTCACCATCCTAAATATATCATTTGCAGTAATCCCGCGGACTACAGGCTGTTTAGGCTCGTAGGAGGGTGGAGCTGGTAGATATGGATAAGAATACCGTTAAAGAAGCATTAAAAAAGCTGAAAAGTGATTCTAAGAAGCGTAAATTCGCTCAAACAGTCGATTTAATCATAAATCTAAAGTCTCTTGACTTGAAGAAGCCTGAACACCAGGTAGAGCTGTTCGTGCCAATCCATTACTCACGGGGAAAGCCCATAAAATTGTGCGCTTTCGTAGGCCCTGAATTGAAGGAAGACGCTGAGAAAGTGTTTGACAAGGCAATTTTCATAGATGATTTTGTTCAATACCAGAATAATAAAAAGCTGATTAAGCAGCTTGCAAAGGAATTCACATTCTTTGTTGCACAGGCGACAATCATGCCAAAGGTAGCTCAGGTATTTGGTAAGGTACTAGGTACAAGGGGAAAGATGCCAAACCCTAAGGCAGGTTGCGTTGTTCCTCCAAAATCCGCGCTCCAGCCATTGTATGATAGGCTTCTGAAGACAGTTGTGGTGAAGGCTAAAGTCCAGCCAGTCATTAAATGTTCAGTCGGGGTTGAGAGCCAGAATGATGATGAGATTGTCGATAATGTCATGACAATATACAATGCATTGATCCACAAGTTGCCTAACGAGGACCAGAATATCAAGAATATCCTGCTCAAGCTGACAATGGGCAGTCCGGTTGAGGTGCAGTGAGATGGCAAAGTCATCACATATCCCGGAAGAGAAGAAGAACGCGATCAAGGAGTTCATCAAGCTCGCTAAGGAATATCCTATAGTCGGCGCAGTCAATATGGAAAATCTTCCAGCAAAGCAGCTGCAGAAGATGAGAGAGCAGCTTAGGGGTAAAGTAGTGCTGCTGATGAGCAAGCGCAGGCTGATGAAGCTTGCTATTGAGGCTGCTGCAAAAGACAAGCCAGGACTGGAGAAATTATTGCCGCATCTTAAGGGCATGCCAGCATTGCTTTTCACAAAGGACAATCCATTCACGCTTTACAAGACTCTGCAGAAGAGCAAGTCATCTGCTCCGATAAAGGCAGGCCAGAAGGCGCCTAAGGACATCATAGTTCCAGCAGGCCCGACAGGCTTCGCACCAGGTCCTATCATAGGACAGTTAGGTCAGGCAGGCATAGCAGCAGGCATTGACGCTGGTAAGGTCATTATAAAGAAGGATTCGCTCGTCGCTAAGGAAGGTGTTGTCATAAAGCCAGAGCTTGCAGCGATCCTTACAAGATTGAATATCACGCCGGTCGAGATCGGTCTTGACCTTGTCGCGACTTACGAAGATGGTCATATCTTCACAAAGGATATACTGTCTGTCGATGAGGCTGTCTATGTGAAGAATATCCAGACTGCAGCGCGCTGGGCACTCAATCTAGCGATGGATGTTGTGATATTCACAGACAAGACCAAGACATTGCTGGTCGTGAAAGCATTCAATGATGCTAAAGGACTTGCAGTTTCACAGAACATTTATGCTGACAAGGTGATGCCTCTGATTTTAGCAAAGGCTCACAATCAGATGCTTAGTGTTAAGGCTAGTGTGCCTGATTAGCTAGGTAAAGAATCATATTAACGGAGGGACCAAAATGGAATATGTTTATGCCGCAATGTTGATACACAAAGCTGGTGGTAAGATAGACGAACACTCTGTCAAGAAAGTTCTCGAAGCCGCTAATGTCAAGGTTGACGATGCCAGGGTAAAGGCTCTTGTAGCCGCGCTTGACGGTGTCAATATCGACGAGGCCATAGAGAAGGCAGCATTTGTTGCAGCCCCAGTCGCAGCAGCAGCTCCAGCCGCTTCCGGTGGACACGAGTCCAAGAAGGAAGAGAAGAAAGACGACAAGAAGTCTGAAGAGCAGGCAGCAGCAGGTCTTGGCGCTTTGTTCGGATAAATCTTTTGAATATTTTTTTATAATTTTTAATGTGCTCCTAAGCACATATCTTTTATTTTCAATGGGATTCACATGGATGAGGAAGAGAAGAGAAAATTATCCGCTGAGTTGGATGTCAAGAGGCACGAGTTAGATGCCCTTAGGGTCACTCTTAACGCTCTGAATGTGGAGAAGGAATCCTGGTTTGAGAAGAAACGTGAAGTGTCACGTCAGATTTCTGAGCTTTCAAGGAATATTCACGACGCAAAAGGCAAGAGGAACACATTCACCAAGCAGGTGAAGGACTCGAAGCTAAGGCGCTCTGAGCTGAACACCACACTTAAGGAGAAGCTTGTATTGATGAGCAAGCTCCAGGTGGAGAAGCAGAATATCACAAGGAAGTTTGGCATGAGGGTTGATCCTTCTAAGATCCAGCAGGAGATTGAGCAGCTGGAGTTCAGGATAGAGACAGAAGGCCTGCCTTTCAGCGTTGAGCAGCAGATGATGAAGAGGATTGCTGAGCGTAAGAAGTTCTTGGAGCAGGCGCGTGAAGTAAGTGATGTTTTCGAGAAGATCCATAGGCTTAGTAAGGATATCCAGAAGCTACAGCAGAAGGCTGATGAGACCCATAAGAAGGTGCAGTCAAAGGCAGAGATGAGCCAGTCATTCCATGAGGACCTCATAGAGTCTTCAACTGAGATAAAAGAGCTGATGACCAAAGAAGAAGAGGCGCTGAAGAAGTTTGTTGATTCCAAATCACAATACAATGCGCAGAACGACCTTTGCAGGTCGAAGATTGATGAGATAAATGTCTTGCGCGCGAAGCTAGGCGAGATGAACTTCGAGGAGAAGAAGAAGGCCAAGAGTGCTGATGCAAAGAAGATAACAGAGCAGGAGCAGAGCGTTGAAGAGAAGATAAAGAAAGGCATGAAGCTTACAACTGAAGACCTTCTCGTGTTCCAGGCGAATGAACAGATGCATGGCGGAAATTTTGCTGTTAAGGATAGAAGGCAAAACAAGCAGAAAGCCGAGAGGAAAGAAGAAGCAGAAAAGAAAGAAAATTAATTGCTTTTTATTAATTTCAGGTTCTCATCAATCTCAATGCATTTCCCCAGGAATTTCTCGACTGCATAAACGTTTGTTCTTGCATGGTTTGTTATTTCTGATGTCTTTATCTCTCCTCCGAATACTGCTATCAAAGGTATGAGGTTGTCTGCTGCGTGCGCATCCACGCATGCTCCTTTCTCAATCTCGTTCATGAGCCGCTTTGCTGCATTCTCGCCGACAATCTCGGCGCGTTTTCCTTGCTCTCCCAGCTCATCTGCTCCGACTATTGTCGGATTGATGGTATCAACTTCGTCTTCATGCTTCGAAAATATTGCCCACAGTGTGATTTCAGATCCTGTGCTGTATGTTTCAGCATAGTTCGACTCGATATTGACTGGGACATTGAGCTTATTGAGGACTTGCTTTGCTGCTCTTGCCTGTCTTTCCGCGACCTGTCCTTTCTCAAGGTCGCTTGATGCTATGCTGATTCCTTTTATTGCGACTAGCCTTCCTTGTTCGGTGAGATGCATCTTAGGCGCTTCATTCTTGGTCTCCAGGGTATATTTCCCTTTTACTTTGATGTCTATCTCTCCGCCCCCTTTCGGGTAATATCCCCGTCGTATAAGTTTTGAATCTATGTCAGCATATCTTTTGATCTGAGGGAGTATGACTTCTTTGAAGAAGTCGTATGTCATGCTGTGTGTTACCGCAGTGCCGCCTTTTATCTTGAGCCGCACCTTTCCTCCTGCAAGCATCGCAGGCAATAGTATAGATTGCAATAGAAGGCTGATAGAACCTGCAGTTCCGATATCGACAGAA
>Ga0315268_10002393_pt1 | contig 21153 bp, 17 predicted proteins | sample C1_top_MG_FD_204535 | JGI IMG/M metagenome (GOLD analysis project Ga0315268, IMG submission 204535) | Sediment microbial communities from Yellowstone Lake, YNP, Wyoming, USA - C1_top | ecosystem: Environmental > Aquatic > Freshwater > Lake > Sediment | place: USA: Wyoming | collected 2017-08-01 | reverse complement strand
ACCCTTCCTTAGGGTTTTCTTCCAAGAGTGTCGCTGCTGAAGATACATTGCCGGATGCTCCATGGAAGGATGGCAGTGAGCGAAGCGAGCGTTGGAAGGAAACCCTAAGAAAGGGTTTCCTTCCAAGAGTGTCCGGTTGACTTTATTTCTCCGTATCCTGTATGATGGCAACCTTATAGTTTCGGATTTTGCTTTTTTTGAGATCCAAGAGATTGAGAATGAGGTGAAGATGGCCAGTAAGCTTTTCCGAAGAAAACCCCTCCATGTCCTCCTCGAGGAGCTTCACGGCGAGAACAGGCTCCGCCGGATCCTGGGGCCGATCACGCTCACCAGCCTCGGCGTCGGCGCCATCATCGGCACCGGCATTTTTGTTCTGACCGGCGTTGCGGCTCACGACAAGGCCGGCCCGGCGCTGATGCTGTCATTCGTCGTGGCCGGCGTCACCTGTCTTTTCGCGGCGTTCTGCTACGCCGAGTTCGCCTCCATGGTTCCCGTGGCCGGATCCGCCTACACCTACGCCTACGCCACGCTGGGCGAGCTGTTCGCCTGGATCATCGGCTGGGACTTGGTCTTGGAATACGCTGTCGCCTCGGCCACCGTCGCCCATGGCTGGTCGCATTATTTTCAGGATTTCATAAGCACGTTTAAGCTCTATATTCCCAGGATCATCGGCTGGGCGCCGTTTAGACTCGATGTGGCCACGGGCAAGGTCAGCCTGAGCGGAAGCTGGATCGACTTGCCGGCCATCGTCATCACGGCCCTGGTGACGGTGGTTCTCGTCAGAGGGATACGCCAAACCGCGACGTTCAACGCTTCAATGGTCATCCTCAAGCTAGCCATCGTGGTCTTCGTCATCATCGTCGGGGCCTTCTATATCAACCCCAAGAACTGGACGCCCTTCGCTCCGTTTGGACTGTCGGGGGTGAGCTTTTTCGGCAAGACCATCTTCGGCAAGTCTATGGGGGGGGCTCCGGTCGGCATGTTGGCCGGCGCGGCGATCAGCTTCTTCGCCTACATCGGATTTGACTCGATCTCGACGCATGCCGAAGAAGCCAAGAGACCGCATAAGGACGTTCCGATCGCCATCGTCAGCTCCCTCCTTATCTGTACGGTCCTCTATATTCTAGTCTCCATGGTCCTGACGGGCATGGTCCCTTACAACAAGATCGACATTAACGCGCCGGTCTCCCAGGCCTTTAAACAGGTCGGCATCGGCTGGGCCCAATTTCTAGTCTCGCTCGGAGCTTTGGCCGGGATCACCTCGGTGCTCGTGGTCATGATGCTGAGCTTGCCCCGCGTTTTATTGGCGATAGCGCGCGACGGCCTTCTTCCCCCGAAGTTTTTCGGCGCCGTGCATACGAAGTTCCGCACCCCTTGGAAATCGACGATCCTCGTGGGTTTTGGCGTCGCCTTGTTGTCCGCCGTGCTGCCGCTCGAGCTGTTGGCCGAGCTGGTTAACATCGGGACTTTGCTCGCCTTTGTCATCGTCTGCAGCGCAGTTTTGATCATGCGCAAAACGCATCCGGAGGCCGAAAGGCCGTTTCGCTGTCCGCTATTCCCGATCATACCCATTTTGGGCGTCCTTCTCTGCCTGTTGCTGATGTTCTCGCTGCCTCCGGCAAACTGGCTGCGCCTCTTCAGTTGGCTGGTCATCGGCCTGATGATCTTTATTTTTTATGGGCGGAAGCACAGCATCATGGAACGAATGAAGGGGACGGAAGAGGCTAAAGATACCTTTGTCCCGCAAAAAAAGGCATGATCGCTGCGGCCAAAAGTCCTCGCGGAAATATTAACGCAAATTAGCAGATAGGCGCCGGTGCCAAAGAAAAAAAATCGGCAGACCCTGTACATTTTTATCGGCATGGGGATCGGCCTGCTCATCGGGACGATTTTCCCAAATGTCGGCGCTCAGCTTCGGCCGCTCAGATTGATCTTCATCCGGATGATCAAATCGATCATCGCCCCCCTGATCTTCGCCACAATCGTCGTCGGGATTGCCGGCCACAGCGACCTCAAGGCCGTCGGCCGCATGGGGCTCAGAGGAGATAGATCTCAAACGTAGAGAAAAAGCAAACTCCTATCACCCCAAAAAACCTATCGGTTTGGGAGACACGTTTCTTAGAAAGTGCATATCTCAGCGAGTAGCTTTTCTTAATCCATTTGTCTTGAGACACGCAAGAACAAAACTCTCAAAAATTTCCAGACGCCCTCCACATCAGCGAGATGATAGCGGGCATTTGTGTCTTCTCTGGCTCCGACAAGAATCGTGAGAGCACGCTTGTTAAAAGTTTTGAAAGCATCTTCATCGGTCTGATCATCGCCGATGTAGATCCGCAAGGTGTGTTCTATCGAATCGAGCCAGCCGATCAGCTCCCGAACTCCTCGTCCCTTATCCCATTTGATGTTCGGTCTTAATTCGAAAACCCTCTTGCCTTCCGTTATTTTCAATTCTCGCTGTCTCGATCCTATCTCGTCCAGGATGATCTCTTTCAGCGGCTTCCAAAACGCACCCGGTAGTTGTCTGTAATGAATACTTCCTGTTAAACCTTTATCTTCAATCAGCACGCCGGGCAGATCTTGTGTCCTATCTTGGGTCCTTTTCAGCGCATTTCTGAGGGTGGGCCGTATTTTTCTTGCCTCCGGGTGAGCCCAGGACTTTTGTCCATATGAGATTTCCAACCCATGGTTGCCGATATAGGCGATGTCTTCGATGGCGACGAGCCTCTGTATCTCGGCCAGCGACCGCCCGGAAACGATGCAGATAAACACTTTCTCACTCAAGCGCTTCAGAAAACGCCTTCTCAAAGGATGAAGGACGGCAAGCTCAGGAGTCTTTTTTACGGGGATGAGCGTTCCGTCATAATCCAGAAAGAGCAGAATCCGTTCTCCTGGCTTGATCCTCTGAACAATGTCTTTCATAGATAGATAATGTCTTTCTGTTCATAGAGGGAAAGAAAGAGAAGCAAGTAATCCCGGATGTGCCTGGTGATGAGGAAATTGCCTTGAATATGCTGTTTTCCGTTCGCCCCGAGTCGTTTTGCATATTCCGGCTCGTTCAATAACTGCTTGATCCAAAAGGCGGTTCCTTCGATCGAATGGGTCAAGATGCCGGAAAATTTATGGGTGATTTGGAGGGGGATCCCTCCTACGGCCGAAGCAATGACCGGTTTTTCCTTCCACAGGGCTTCGGCCACGGTCAGGCCGAATCCCTCTCTCAGGGATTTCTGGAGAACAATGTTCGAAGTTCTCTGCAGGGCGTTGATTTCCACGTCGCTCCCCGGCGGAAGGAAGAGGATAAAAATATCCGGGTCATTCTCGGCATCTTTGCGCACATCATCCAAGACTTTCATTCCCTCGGGGTCATCCGTCGCCTCGCCGCCGGCCAAGACGAGCTGACAATCCACATACTCTTTAACCATTTTATAAGCCTTGATGACACCCACCGGATCTTTCAAATAATCAAACCTCGAAATCTGGGTGATGATCGGACGTTCTCTATTGATCTTGAACCGTTCGCAAACGGAGTTGATCTGCTCGTCGGAAAGGTCTTTGTTCTTATCGCTCAAAGGGTCGATGGAGGGAGAAATGAGCACCTGTCGGATGGCTATCGGTCTTGAGAAGGCGGGGGCCGAGAAGACAGCACAGTCGTAGCCTTCGATATAGGATTTTAAAAATTCCCAGACGTCCTTTTTCGGATCGGTAAAATCGATATGGCACCGCCAGATCCATTTTCTGCCGGTCCGGGCTTTTTCTTCGACAAGGGCAATCGGCTGTGGATCGTGGATGAATTGAATATCCACATCGCGCAGGACTTCTTTCATATTCTCCCGGTTGACATCGACAAAATACTCCAATTCGTCCCGGCCGATGCTCACATCGACTCCATGGAGGGCGTTGTGGAACTTCTTGGTTATGTTGAAGAATCTCTCGTTCCCCTTGATCACGTCCCACCAGACGTTGACGCCGAGCTCGCGGAGAAGGGGAAGCATCTGGACGAGGATTTCGGCCACGCCGCCGCCGACGGCCGTGGAATTGATGTTCTGAATGGTCTTGCCTTTGAGGCGCTCCGCTAGGAGGAATAGCTCTTCGACCGTGCTCTTACCGCCGATGGGGGCGTATTCTTCAATCTTTGACATATTGACCCACCCGCCGAATGAGATTCTTCCGCAAACCCTCGAGGGTGATGGTGTAAGGATCGAGTCGGGAGATGTCCCGGGCCAATTTTTTCTCCCCGATTTCCTCGAGCCAATTGGAAAAGTCGTTTTCTCCCCTTTCTAGCCGGAGCCGGGCTTCGAAAATATGAAAGTAGATGGAATTGATGCTCACCTTCTGGAGTATTTCGCGAAATTCCTTCAGATCCCGGGCTTCATAAGGAGTGGGGAGGATAAATGTCCGGCAGGACATGAAATGGAATTCTTCGCCTTCCTGACAGTCCGTGCTTCGGGAGTCATTCTCGCGCTCGTAGACTTCCAAGATCTCGATAAACTTTTCCCTCAAACTCCGGATGCTCCGGAACTTGACGGTATCGATGCTGGCCAGGCGTTCTCCCAACCTATCCAGGCTTAGGGAATTCGTCACCCAGAAGGCGAAGTCGTTGGGAGGTTCGGGAGACAGATAGTGATGCTGCTGAAGAAATCGATGGGTATGATAGTAGATCGAGGAGCCGGGAACCTGTTTCAATCCCTCGAGAAGTCCGGCGACGTTTTTCGCCAGTTTTCCCAGGAGCTCGATGAGATTCAGCCGTGTGTAAAAGCGAAAAGGTTTCTCCATGGCTTCACATCAACTTTCTCATTTCGTTGACGAACTTTCCCGCCCAGCGATAGACATTGTTTTCCTTCACGATTTCCCTCATTTTCCTCATCCGCTCGGTTTGCTGATCCGGGGGCATCTCGAGGGCCTGCTTGATGGCGTCGGCGAATTGGTCTGTGGAGATCGGGTTGATGAGAATTGCCTGCTCCAGCTCCCGAGAGGAACCCGTGAACTTGCTGAGCAGGAGCACCCCCTTCTCGTCGACCCGAGAGCTCACGAATTCCTTGGCAACGAGATTCATGCCATCATGGATCGAGCTCACGATACAAAGATCGGCGGCCCGGTAATACATAAGGACTTCCTCCAGGCCGAGGTGTTTTTTATGGAGGATGATGGGCTGCCAATCCTTCTTCTTCCACCGCTCGTTGATGTCCAACATCCGGTGGTAAATCTCATCGTTGTAGATTCTGTATTTCGGAATATGGATCCGGGAGAGAGGACCCAATTGGAGAAAGACGAGTTTGGCGACATAGTCGGGATACTTTTCCAGGAACCGGTCGATGGCGTTGAAGCGCTCCAAAATGCCCTTCGTATAATCCAGGCGGTCGATTCCCACCGCAAGAAAACGATCTTTGATTCGAAAATCCATTTTCAGGAGGGACACCCGCTTCTCAAGGTCCTGGTTTCTGGCCGCGTGTTCGATCATGTCAAAGTCGATGCTGATCGGAAAGGGCCGGACCAGAGTCTCCCGCCCGCTTTTGAAGACCGAGAGCCTTTCCCGGTCTACGCGAACTTCTAAAAACCGGTCGACGGAATCTAGGAAATTCATGCAGTGGTAACGGACGTGAAATCCAAGGATGTCGTTGCCCAGAAGCCCCCATAAAAGATCTTCCGCCTGAGGGCAGACGCGAAAAGATTCCGGATTCGGCCAGGGGATGTGCCAAAACTGGGCGACGACGATATCGGGACGCTTTTCCTTGATGAGCTTGGGGAGAAGAGCGAAATGATAATCTTGGATGAAAACGAAGCCCTTGTCGTCGCCCATCTCTTCAAAAACGGCGTCGGCGAATTTTCGGTTGACGCTTTTGTAGACCTCCCAGTCGCTCTCTCGAAAAGCCGGCCGGACATGGACAATGTGACACAGCGGCCACAATCCTTCGTTGGAGTATCCATAGTAAAAGCGTTCTTCTTCCTCCTTTGTCAGCCAGACCCGTCTCAAAGTGAATGCGGGATTCTCGGGGGGAACCTGGACATGATTTTTTTCATCCACAACATCCCGGTCAGCCTCTCCCGAACCGTGGGCCACCCACGTGCCGCCGCAGGCTTTCATCACCGGATCCAGGGCTACCGTCATCCCGCTGGCCGGTGTGAAGCATCGGATTCCGGTCTCAGCATATGTATGAATATAAGGCTCCCTATTAGAAACGACAATGAACTTGTGGTCCCCGATTTTTTCTTTGACGATCTTCTTGAGGCTGTCCTTGTTCCACGGCATGCCTTTAATCTCCCGTTGATAATATCAAATTTTATCAGATTCATCCTTATTAACAAAGTCTGTCGACGATCCAAAAAAAACACAAGGATGATCCTGGGACAAGATCCGATCTCTGAGGAATATGACAGATTTATAAGACATAGAGAATTACAAAGTAGGCACCCAGGAGAATCAATCCTATGGGGAGTCCGACCACAGCCCATTCTTTCATGCTAATTTTGAGCCTGCCAGCCGTCACGATGTTCGGAATGTTTCCAGGAATGAGCATTCCTCCGCTGATCGATAAACCCATGATGATGCCAATGATCTGAGGCAGCGCCAGGGCCGGACCGATTTCAATAGCCGTGAGAGTGGCATTGTCCAGGACGGCCGAGCTCATGTTTATCCAATAGAGCGCCCAGGGCGCGATTTTGGCCAGGTACCAAACCATGAGAGGCCTGAATCCCTCTCCGATGAAGACCAACGCGGCAATAAACATGTATACCTTGCCTGCCCGAATGACGATAATCCGCGGTGTTTCAGGATCATGGGCGTGGGCTCCCTTGCCGAGGGATGACATCTGAGGCCCGAGCCAAAAGGCACCAAGAAGGGCGAGACCCAGGACACCGGGGATCATGTATATGCCGAACTGTTTTAGCGGGAAAAGGAATCCGGCATAGTAGGGGGGGCCGGCCAGCTTGGCGACCAAAATCGTGGATAGGGGTTCACCCAAGGGCGACAGACACGCTCCTAAACCAGCGGCAAAACACGTCACCACAGCCAGACGTTTTTTCCCCGTCCGGGACAAGGGAAGGGCGGCCGCGATTTCCGACAGGAGGCAGGCCGTGAGGATGACAGATATGATGCTTGACAGGAGGCCGAACAAAGCGATGATCAGGAAGATGAACAGCCGGTGCCCGAGCTTTTCGGTCATTCTTAAAATCAGGGAGGAGAACGGCTTGTTGAAATAGTGAATGAGGAGGCCGATGACGAGGACCACCTGAAAAATGCCTATGGGTGTGGAACCGATCATGACCGGCGCTCTCAGGGCTTCAAAGACCACCGGCCAACGCCAGAGTCCGGAAATGGTCAAAGCCAGGAGTCCCATCACCAGGAAGAACGGCTCCAGGTTCTCCTCGATTTTTTTGACTTTGAAAGGAAGGGCCAAGACCAGGAAGGCGACGACGGACAATCCCACAACGGTCGTCAAAATCGGCTCGGCCGGAATGTGAGACATGACCTAGACCTCCAAAATATTTTTCTATCATAGCAGGATTCGCTTTTCGCTCACAATTAATTTCTTCCTTTGAATCGTTCCTTATTTGGATCGTGCTTTTTTCAGATCCGGAGTCAGAGTTTTAAAGGAGAAAGGACGAACGGCCCGCAATTGACTTTATCTCAGGGGATTGGATATAGTTAACCACCTGCCATGGCCCGAAAAAAAAACCGGCTGACCCTCTACATCTTCATCGGCATGGGGACCGGCCTGCTCATCGGGACGATTTTCCCAAATGTCGGCGCTCAGCTTCGTCCGCTGAGCTTGATCTTCATCCGGATGATCAAATCGATCATCGCCCCCCTGATCTTTGCCACAATCGTCGTCGGGATCGCCGGCCACAGCGACCTCAAGGCCGTCGGCCGGATGGGCGTCAAAGCACTGATTTATTTTGAGGTCGTTACGACCCTGGCTTTGTTCATCGGCCTCGCCTTTGTCAACGTTGTCAAGCCCGGCGTCGGCGTCGCCCTCAAGGGCGGCGAAGTGACCGGGATCGCCAGCCAGCCCCAGAAATTCGGGGATGTCCTCATTCATGTCTTTCCGCAGAGTTTTTTTCAAGCGGCCGCCGAGGGGCAAATCCTGCAAGTCGTCGTCTTCAGCATTCTGTTCGCCTTCGCTCTGAGCATGGTCCATCACAAGAAAAAGGCCATCCTCGATCTCTGCGATTCGCTGGCCGAGACCATGTTCAAGTTCACGGCGATTGTCATGCGCTACGCCCCGGTCGGCGTCGGCGCGGCCATCGCCGTCGCTGTAGGGAGCAAAGGGCTTCCGGTTTTGATCAACCTAGGAAAACTGATATTGACGTTTTACGCCTGCGCTATTTTCTTTTTCCTGGTTATTTTTATCCCGGTCATGCTGATCTTCAAGATTCCGGTCAAGCGATTCTTCCAGGCGGTCAAGGAGCCGGCACTCATTGCTTTCTCTACGACTAGCTCGGAGGCGGCCTTGCCCAAGGCTATGCAGGCTATGGAAGGTTTTGGCGTCCCTCGCGAGATCGTCGCCTTCATCGTCCCCACGGGATATAGTTTTAACTTGGACGGGACATCCCTCTATCTGTCATTGGCTTCGGTATTCGTCGCCCAGGCGGTGGGGGTCCACATGACCTTGGGGCAGCAGTTTATCATGGTCTTTACCCTGATGCTGACGAGCAAAGGAGTGGCCGGAGTGCCCCGGGCTGCGCTGGTCATCCTGGCCGGAACGCTGGCCCAATTCAACCTGCCGCTCGAGGGGATCGCCATCCTGCTCGGGATCGACGAGCTCGTGGACATGGTCCGGACGACGGTCAATGTCGTCGGCAATTGCCTGGCCTCGGCCGTCATCGCCAGATGGGAAGGAAAATTTATCGACAATTATATCCCCAGCCAGGAAAATTCCTAGCCGCCAAACCCGGATCTTCGGACTTTAAAAACGCCTCATCGACAGATCATTTTTCCGCGAAATTTCGGAAGAATTGCGGCTTGCAATGAGCGATTGTTTTGATATATATGTAGGGTCTAAACCATCATGAAATTTTTCCTTCCCAAGGAACCCGCCTTCAATGAGCACTTTCAGGAAATGTCGGTCTGCCTGACCGAACTCACGGTCCTTTTCCAGGAGTTCGCTAAAAAGTTCAAGGACACGGAAACATATTGGCACAAGGCGAAGGACATCGAGCACAAGGCCGACAGCATCGCCCACGAAATTATCAACCTTCTGAACAAAAGCTTCATCACGCCCTTCGACCGCGAGGATATCTATCAGCTCATCCATGAATTCGACGACATCATCGACCTCCTCGAGAATACGCTGCATAGCATCTTTTTGTATGAAATCCCCCAAAAAAAGGACTTCGTCAACGAATTCTCGGATCTCATCGGCAAAGCTACGATCGCCCTGAATTCCCTGTTGGACGAAACGTTCAAGTATCAAAAATACACGGACTCGATCTGGAAGCTCATCTGCGAAATCCACGACCTGGAAGATCTTGGAGACATGGCTTATGAAAGGGCTATCCAGAAGCTGTTCCTGGATGAGAAGGACCCTATGCAGGTCATCAAATGGAAGGACATCCTCCAGACCCTCGAGCACATCATGGATGTCTACCAGAATATGAGCAACACCATTGAAGGCATTGTCGTCAAAAGCAGCTAAGCATGGCCGGCTGGAGCTTTGCCTTTATCATCCTGATCATCGGCATCGCCCTTGTTTTTGATTTCACCAACGGCATGCACGATGCCGCCAATTCCGTGGCCACGATTGTCTCCACCCGCGTCTTGAGTCCTAAGCAGGCCGTCATCTGGGCGGCCTTCTTCAATTTCGTCGCCTTTATCATATTCGGCACGGCGGTCGCGACCACGATCGGAAAGGGCCTCATCGATATCACGATCGTCGATCCCCTGGTCATTTTCGGCGGGCTTTTCGGGGCCATCTTATGGAACATTCTGACGTGGTATCTGGGCCTGCCTTCGAGCTCTTCCCACTCATTGATGGGCGGCTACCTCGGGGCGGCCGTGGCCAAAGCGGGTTTTCGGGTCGTGATTGTCAGCGGCTGGATCAAGATTGCGATTTTTATCGTCCTGGCGCCCATGATCGGACTTGGACTTGGATTTGCCCTGAAGGTCTTGACGACCTGGGTCGTTTATAAAAAACCTTTGTCCTTCATCAACCTCTGGTCCAAACGGATGCAGTTCGTTTCGGCCGCCCTTTACAGCCTGGGCCATGGAGGCAACGATGCCCAAAAAACCATGGGAATTATCGCCAGCCTGCTGTATTCGTCGGGTCATATGAAAGAGTTTCATATTCCTCTGTGGATTGTCCTGTCGGCTCACACGGCCATCGCCCTGGGAACGCTGTCGGGCGGCTGGCGCGTCGTTAAAACCATGGGGCAGAAGATTGTCAAACTCCGGCCGATCGACGGGTTCTGCGCTGAGACGGCCAGCGCGGCCAGCATCTTTATGGCCACTCATTTGGGCGTTCCCGTTTCAACCACCCACGTCATCACCGGCGCCGTGACTGGCGTCGGCACGGCCAAGAATGCGGCCGCCGTCAAATGGCAGGTTACGATTAAGATCGTCTGGGCTTGGATTCTGACCATTCCCATGTCGGCGCTTTGCGCATCTCTCATTTATTATGTCTGTGTCTTGATTTTTTATCGAAAATAATACGGACTCTCCATCAAGTCCGATCATCCTTGTCCTCTTTCTTAAATAAGGGAGGATGGGAGATCTTGCTGAATCGATAAAAGGCCGCTTAGACCTGGAGGCGCGAATGTCCACAAAGAAGATTATCGTGAAGTCAATCCTGGCTTTTGGGATTCTTTCCCTCTCTTGGCTCGGGGCTGGACAAGAAACGAGTTTCCGGCCCCCGGCCGTGCCGCTTGTCGTCCATGACCCCTATTTTAGCATCTGGTCCACGGCTAACCGTCTGAGCGACGATTGGACGAGGCATTGGACAGGAAAGACGCAAGCCCTGATGGCCATGCTCCGCATCGACGGCAAGACGTTCCGAGTGATGGGGCGGGAGCCGCGGAGCGTGCCGGCTATGCCGCAGGTAAGCTGCGAGGTCTTTCCCACGCGGACGGTTTATAAGTTTCAGGGCTCGGGCATCGAACTTGTCCTGACCTTCTTGTCACCGCTTCTGGCCGACGACCCGGACCTCCTTTCCCGTCCCTTGACGTATGTGGCGATCCGCATTCGCGCCACGGACGGACAGGCGCATGCCGCGGCGTTTTATTTTGATGCCTCAAGCGAGATCGCGGTCAACAGCCCGGACGAGAAGGTCGTCTGGTCCCGCCTGAACTTGGACGGCCTGCAGGCGCTGTCCATCGGGTCTCAGATGCAGCCCGTGCTCGAAAAATCGGGCGATGACCTGCGCATCGATTGGGGGTATTTATATCTTGGCATCCCCCGTCAGGAGGGAACGTCCGCTTGTCTGAATGCCGCACAAGAGTGCCGCTCCACATTCATCCGGAATGGCGACCTTCCTGTCCGGGATGACCCGGATCAGCCGCGCAGCGTGGGCGACGGCTATCCGGTGGCGGCCGCCGCTTTTAATCTGGGAAACGTTGGAGATACGGCTGTCTCCCGGCGACTGCTCCTCGCCTATGACGATCGGTTCTCCATTGAATATTTTTTCCGCCGGCTGAGACCATACTGGAGAGGTCGCAGCTTCGATGCGGCCGACCTTCTGGAAACGTCGGCGCGGGAGTACGACTCTATCGCCGACCGCTCGGCGGAATTTGACGAGGGCCTGATGGCTGATATGCGAAAAGCCGGCGGCGAGTCATATGCGCGCCTGGCGACGTTGGCCTATCGCCAATCGCTGGCCGCCCATAAACTGGCCGTGGATATCGATGGGACGCCTCTCTTTTTCCCGAAGGAAAATTTCAGCAACGGCTGCATCTCCACGGTGGACGTCATCTATCCAGAAGCTCCGATGTACCTCTTATTGAATCCGGCGCTCTTGCGGGCTTTGCTCACGCCCGTCCTGGAGTATGCCAAAAGCCCGGAATGGAAATTTTCGTTTGCTCCGCACGACCTGGGGACCTATCCCAAGGCTAACGGCCAGGTCTACGGAGGAGGCGCGAAGACCGAGGAAGACCAGATGCCGGTGGAAGAAAGCGGCAACATGCTGCTGATGATGGCCGGCCTGGCAAAGGTGGAAGGCAAAACGGATTATGCCGTGAAGTATTGGCCGCTCCTCCAGCGCTGGGCTGAATATCTGAAGGAAAAAGGCTTTGACCCGGAAAACCAGTTGTGCACCGACGACTTTGCCGGCCACCTGGCTCACAACGCCAACCTTTCGATCAAGGCCATTCTGGCCCTCCGGGCCTATGCCTATTTATGTGAACTGACCGGGAAGAAGCCTGAGGCCCAGCTTTATAAAAAAACGGCCGCCGACTTTGCCCGGGAATGGATCAGGAAAGCCGATGACGGCGACCATTTTCGCTTGGCATTCGACAAGCCCGGCACGTGGAGTCAGAAATATAATCTGGTCTGGGACAAGATCCTCGGCTTCGGGCTTTTCCCGCCGGAAATCGCGAACAAGGAAGTCGCCTACTATAAAAAAGTGCAGCTGCCGTTCGGCTTGCCCCTGGACAACAGACGGGAATACACGAAGCTCGATTGGGTTCTTTGGACGGCCACGCTCGCAGAATCCGCGGCTGATTTTGCCGCATTCCTTGATCCGGTCTATAAGTTCCTCAATGAAACCCCTGACAGAGTGCCGCTGACGGATTGGTACTGGACCAATACGGCCAAGAAGACCGGCTTTCAGGCGCGGCCCGTGGTCGGCGGTGTTTTAATCAAGATGCTGGCGGATCCGGAGATTTTGAAAAAGTGGAAACGCAACTGACCAAATATATATCGTTTCGGTTTTTGTAAAGGTAGATATGGGTCCTGTCACGGACGTGCCCCTAACGCCCTCGCGCAAGACCCTCCCACCCACCACTCATGCGCTTCGGGCGTCGCGGGGCAGCATCCGTGCCACCCATCCAGAATCCTTATTTAGCATGGTTGTAATATTATTTGAATTCGGATAATTTGTATTTATAGAATTCAATTATGGAGGAATGATGATGAAATATCCAATATTCACGCTCTTGCTCATAGTAGCACTTGCGGCTGGATGCGGGAAAGCACCCAAGGAGGAGCCTAAAAGCATCCTGTTCAAGGATGATGTCGCCTTTTTGAAACAGCAGACGCAGCCGGTCATCTTATCCGATCCAAGCGGTCAAGCCCAGGTCGCGGTCAATCCCGACCTGCAGGGCCGTATTATGACGAGCTCCGCAGGCGGCCCGGACGGTCTGAGCTTTGGCTGGATCAACCGCGAGTTCATTGCTTCCAAACAGAACAATATTCACATGAATGCCTTCGGCGGGGAGGATCGTTTTTGGCTGGGGCCCGAAGGCGGCCAGTTTTCGATATTCTTTAAAAAAGACGCTCCCTTCAACCTGGATAACTGGTTTACGCCGCCGCCGATCAACGAAGGGGCCTACGATATCGTCTCCCGGGAGACGGACCGCGTCCACTTCAAGAAGACAATGCATCTCGTCAATTATTCCGAAACCGAGTTTGACCTCGAGTTGAATCGCATCGTTCGGATCCTCGATGGGAAAGAATTGGAGGGGCTCGGAATTGCACCGGCCAAAGATGTCAAGATGGTGGCCTTCCAATCGGACAATAAAATCACGAACACCGGCACCAAAGAATGGACCAAAGAGACGGGGCTCCTGTCGATCTGGATTCTGGGCATGTTTAATCCCTCTCCGGCGACGACCATCGTGATTCCGTTCAAGCCGGGGCCGGAGGTTGAACTGGGCCCGGTCGTAAACGATGCCTACTTCGGCAAAGTGCCGGCCGACCGCCTCGTCATCAAAGAAGGCGTCCTATTCTTCAGCGGGGACGGCAAATATCGCAGCAAGGTCGGGATCTCACCCAAACGCGCCAAGCCGTTCCTGGGAAGTTATGATGCCCTGAACAAGGTGCTGACAATCGCCCGCCTGACAATTCCGGAGAATGCGGCCGGGTATGTGAATTCGATGTGGAAGATCCAGGACGATCCTTTCGGCGGGGACGCCGTGAACAGTTACAATGACGGGCCCTCGGCGCCCGGAGCCAAGCCCCTGGGTCCATTTTATGAGCTGGAATCGTCTTCGCCCGCGGCGGCTCTCAAGCCTGGGGAAAGTCTGGGGCATGTTCATACGACCATTCATTTTCAGGGCGAGGAGAAGAGCCTGGATCGAATCGCCCGTCAGACGCTCGGCGTCAGCCTGGCCGATATCAAGAACGCTCTCCGGAAGTAAAGGACTTTTCTGCTTTTTTAAGCGGTTTCTGATAAAATATAAAAGAGGTCGATTTTCCAAGATTCTTGGAGGGGCGGGTTTTTTTAGGCATAATCTTATCCTATAAGGAGGCCGCATGGACAGGCGAAGTTTTTTGAAAAGCGCAACGATCGGGACGGTAGCCGCAGGAGCTTCGAAGGCATTGCTCGCTCGCGACCAATATTTTCCGACGAAGGTCGATCCGAGCCTCTTCCAGACCATTAACAGGGTCAAAGATCCCTCGAACAAAACCCCTCAGGAGAAATCCCATGCCCCCGTCATTACAGCGCCCGCGACAGTGAAAGCCGGAGAGCCCTTTGCCGTTGACGTGAGCGTCGGGGAAGTCGTCCATTCGATGGGACCTTCCCACTGGATTGAGTTTATCGAGCTCAGCATCGGCAACGAGCCTGCCGGAAGGATCGATTTCGACTCCAAAGGTTACCTGCGTCCCAAGGCGACATTTAACGTCATTTTGACCAAAGAAGCAGCTCCTTCTGGCAAGGTCACGCTGATCGCAAGGCAGCGCTGCAATCTGCATGGCTACTGGGAAGGAAGCCTCGATATCACGGTCGTTTAGCAGTCTGAGCGCGCACTGACGGGCGGCACAGGAGCGCATCTAAAGCTGATCCTTCCTGGGTATAAGTACCCGGATATTAATCAAGAACATAATTCCGCACCTGTATCCCTTGCTGCCCAAAGGTACTGGCCTTTCTGTGGGTGCGCTCTGGAAAAAACGGTTGACAAATATCATTAAATGAGTTATATTTGTAAACCGAGGAGAAAAAGATGAGTTCGTTCGGAGAACGCATGCAACAAGCGAGAAAGGCTCGGGGATGGTCGCTAGCGACTTTCGCTGGGGCCGCTGGAGGAATCGTATCCAGACAAGCCCTCTATAAATATGAAAAAGGGTTGGACACTCCGCGGTCAGAGGTCCTTCTAGCTCTCGCCAATGCTCTGGGGGTAACCGTCGACTATTTCTTTAGGCCACAGAGCAGCCTCGTCACGTTGGGTGAACTTGCCTGTCGGAAACGCAGCGGGCTTGGAAAAAGGAATCTAGCTGCGATTCGAGCCCAAGTCAAAGACCGCATTGAAAGGTGGCTGGAGCTTGAATCATTTTTCCCTCCAGAGCGTTTTCCGCGATTTTTTTACTCCCCTGAGAATCTTCTGGCTATCGAACGTCTTGAGGACATAGAGACTTTAGCCAAGGAAATCCGTTCCCGTTTGAGCCTGGGCTTGGCCCCTATTGAAAACATGACTGAACTGCTTGAAGACAATGGCATAAAAATCTTTCTTTGGCCAGGCGAAGAAGGGAAATTTGACGGCTTCTCCTGTTGGGCTAATAAAAACATCCCTATAATCGTCGTTAAAACCGGGCTTTCGGGCGACCGCCAGCGATCGAGCCTCGCCCATGAACTTGGGCATCTGGCATTGCAACCCGCAAAAGGCCTTGATTATGAAAAAGCCGCGCTGCGTTTTTCCGGCGCTTTCCTTGTCCCCGACGAAGTTGTCTGGCGTGAGCTCGGAGCCAAACGCCATAAACTCGAATTGACTGAGCTCTGCACACTGAAGCAGAAGTATGGAATGAGCATTCAGCAGTGGATCTATCGAGCCAAAGACCTGGAAATAATCACTGAACGATATGCAGCGAGCCTATTTCGCGTTTTCCGGGCTCAAGGCTGGCACCTCAGCGAACCTGGAAATCAGTTGCCGGAGGAAACCTCCAGCCGGTTGAAACGTCTGGCTTTACAAGCGGTAGCCGAGGACCTCATTTCTCCTGCCCGGGCGGCCGAACTTGCCGGAATTTTCGTGGATGAACTCCGCGAGGAAGTGCGGCACCAGAATCTCGTATGAAACCAGCAGGAATTGCCGATACATAGCTAATCTCTCTCTGGATGGATTAAGAGTAAACCTTTTTTATTTTTCTTTCGTAGCAATCAGAGAAGACCGATCTATGGATCAATACCACGGATGTCAGGGGTGAATGCTTGTCGATAGAGGACCAAACTATGATTTATACAAAACGCGTGCTTTTCACCGCCCTGGTTTTGGCGCTGCTCTGCGCTTTAATCCTTGCCCAGACGCAGAGTCTGGAGGAACAGTGGCGTGCTTCCAGTGCCGAGCTGGCGCGCTATTACGGCCAGAAGAACTGGCCTGAGGCCCTGCGCGTCATCGAACAGCAGCTCAAGCTGGCTGAGCGCACGGGCAATCGTGAAGCTCTGGCGAGCGTTCTCTACAACAAGTCTTGTGTCCACGCGCTGGCGGGACAGAAGGAGCCGGCCCTGGCGGCCATTCGTAAGGCGGTCGATGCCGGTTTCACGGACTACTCTAGGTACCTCAATGATACAGACTTCGATTCGCTTCGCGCCGATCCCCGTTTCAATTCGCTGCTCGCAGAGTTGAAAGCGAAATACGGTCCCACGCCCTTGATGTGGGACCGGACGCAGCCTGCGCCGGAGTTCCAACAGTTTTTCGACAGTCCGCAGGCGCAGGAGTTCCTCGAGATGCGGCGCGAGTTCTCGATAGACGCCGTCCTGGAAGGGGCCAAAGACGATTATGAACGATTGCGACGGCTGACGGCCTGGGTCAGCTCCCGATGGCAGCACAGCCCAAACCAGATGGCCTCGAAGTCCGATCCGCTCACGATTCTTCGCGAAGCTCAGAAGGGCGGCCGCTTCATATGCCGCGAGTACGCCATCGTGCTCGCCGGCGTTGCGACGGCCTACGGCATGCCAGCCCGCGTGCTTAATCTGTTGCCTCGCGATGTCGAAACGCGGAGCGAAGCTCACTCCGTTGCCGAGGTTTGGCTCGATCAGTTCCACAAGTGGGTCTTGGCCGACGGCCAATACGGAGCTATCGGCGAGCTGAACGGCATTCCGCTGAACGGCATCGAGCTCCAGGCGGCCTTGGCATCAGACCGACCGGTTGTCTGCAGCGTGGGAGCTGCGACCTGCAGCGAATGGAAGCCGTTTTTCCTGCGAAATGCCTACTACTTCAAGGCCGCCGATGATCAGCATTTGTTCAAGCGCAGCATGAAAAGCCAACTTGTGCTCGTGCCCAGGGGAGCTCCGAACCCAAAGAAATTCGCCGGAGGCAACGAGGACGTCTTCGCAGGGGCTATCTATACTTCCAACCCGGACACGTTCTATGCGCCGCCAAAACGATCGAATTAGCTATTCGACCTCCTCGCTGACTTTCTGTGGCGACGGCAGGATCTTGGGTGGACACTTGCTCTAGGAATTCTCGAGCCTCATGGGTGGCTTCTAAGGGAGAGAAGCTTACCTATCGGCAAAGCGGGAGGCTTTATCGAACCTTAACGATGATAAAATCCCATGCCGGCAGAGTGATTTTTTGGGATTTCTTGACAGGCTTATTGACCAGAAGATCGAGGCCGTCGGCATAAGAGTAAACGAATATCTGCGGCTGGCCGGAAAAGTTGAAATAGAAATGGAGCGTTTCGCCCGCTGTGGTCTCCGAATGTTTGGTTTTTATCGGCCCTGGAAGGCCGGCGTCGCTGAGGGAAATCCCCGCGATCTTTAAGGTCTCGGCCAGGATTTTTTCCTGGAGCTTATCGGAAAGCTTCGTGCCTTCATAGGTGAGTGTTCCTTTACCGTACGCATTTCTTGTGACGGCCGGATATTTGCCGAAAAACGGGTGATCGTAATAGGCAAGAGGCTTGGCTTTTTCCGGGATGAGGAATTCTGCCCAGACCGAGACCTGGTTCTCCGAACCGGCCTTATATGGATCTCCTTTGAGGGCGAGCGGCTTGGCCAAGTTCGAAAATTCTTGGTAATAGAAACCCGCGGCTTCCCGGAGAGGCCCGGGCGCCAGCATCCAGCGGACCGTGGAATTTTCGTTGCAGAACCCACTCTTGAAGGCCATAAGGACGTGCCCGCCGTTTTTGACATAGGACGCCAAGCGCTCAAGCAGGCCATCGCTGGAGACATACAGAGGGGGCACGATCACTAAACCATAGCTGTCGAACGTTGGTTTTTGAGGAAAAACAAAATCGGCCTCGACATTCAGGTTATACAAAACCCGATAAAACTGATTGAGGATCGTATGATAGTTTGTATCCTTATCGAAGGGCATGAAATTCAGGCCGTTGATCGAATCCAGACTGTAGAGGATCGCCACTTTGTTCTTTTTTTTCAGGTTGGCAACGTCGCTTCCCGCCTTTTTGAGGTCTTGGGCGATACGACTAACCTCTCGATAGATCCTGTTGGGCTCGAGGTCGTGGGCCAGAACGCCCTTCCAGTAGGTCTCCTGGCCGTAGTGAAGTGAGTGCCAGTGCCAATAGGCCACCAGGTTGGCGCCGCTGGCGACATTGGCAAACGCCGCAAGGCGGAGCTGGCCGTCATAGGGAGGGATCTGTCCTTCTGAGCTCCAGCCGATTGTCTGAGCATTTGTTTCCGTGACCAGGTAATTGCCCGGCTGGAGAGAGCGGACGAAGGCGCCAGCGAAAGAGATCTCAATACCGCTGAGCTCGTCCTGCATGCCGTGGTAGATGTTGACTGCCGGAATGTCGAGCGCTTTGGTGACCTCGTAAAGGTCCACATCCGTGGGGATGCCGGCGAAGTCGTGGCTAATGAACTGGTCGGGCCGCTTGAGTTCTCGGATAATAGCCGCCTGCCAGCTTAGAAAATCCGCGGCGATTTTCTGCTGGAAGCGCTCCCATTCCAGCTTATAGCCGGGATTGAGGATTCCGTCTCTCGAAGGCAGGTCCTGCCATGCCGCAATGTTCTGTCCCCAGTAGTTCAGTCCCCAGGCTTTATTCAGGTCGGCCGGAGTCTTGAATTTTTTCTGGAGTTCTTCGGCAAACTGACGCTGGACATGGGCGTCCGCCGTTCCGGAAGGATGTGTTTCGTTGTCCAGTTGATAGCCTATGATCGCCGGATGGTCTTTGAACCGGGAGACGAGCTTGCGGATAATCCGTTCGGCATAGCGCCTGTAGACGGGATGGGTGAGGTCTGTCATCTGGCGCAGGCCGTAGGTATATCGGGGCTGGTTAATCTGTTTGACCTGGATTTCTGGATGTTTCTTATAAAGCCAGGTGGGGATGGAATAGGTCGGAGTTCCCAGGATGACTTTGATACCCGCTTTGTCGAGACGGTTGAGGACGCGTTCGAGCCAGTCGAATTCAAACCGGCCGTCCTCGGGCTCCATGACACCCCACGTCGATTCTCCCAGGCGGACGAAGTTGATGCCAGCCTTCTCCATCATCTCCACATCTTTCTCCAGCCTTTCATAAGGCATGTACTCCCAGTAGTAAGAGACGCCATAGAGAACAGAAGGAAACTTTGGCGGGTCAGCCAGGAGGTAAGCGAAAGATAAAAAGATGATGAGGATCGAACCAAGAATCACGACTTTTTTGGCTTGATCTGACACAGAACCCCCTCCAGAGAAATTTTCAAGAATCCCGATGGATATCCTTCTTTCGGCAAAGAAGTGCCTTTCCCAAGTCTAAGGGCCACTGGACGAGCCGCCAAGGATCCGCTCGGCTTCGGCCATCCGCTTTCTGATGGCGACGCCATAAGGACAGGCCTTCTCGCACGCACCGCAATTTTGGCACGATAAAAGCGTTCGCTCCTTGCCCAATCGCATATATTTCGCTTTTGCCGGATCGACCTTCCCGTAGCTCTCTGCGTAAGCCAGGTACCTCAGAATGTCGGTGGTCCTGATTCCGGACGGGCACGTCTTTTGGCAGGAGCCACACATGTGGCAATAATCTCTAGAATGCTCTGCCACGAACCGATAGAGGGTCTCTCTCTCTGGGGCGGAAAGCGGGCTGCCGACAACGGCCAGGTCTTCTCTGAGCTGATCATAGTTCAAAATTTCCGTGACCACAGCGGTCAGGTCTTTGTTGTCTAAAACCCATTTCAGCATAGCCTGGAAGATGGACGTCGTTCCGGTTTTATATTTTTCCAGGTCCTGGCGTCGGCCTCCCACTTTTAGCGTTTTCATGGCGATGACGCCCACATCTTTGGATTTAGCCAAGGCTATGAGAGCCCTCGTTCCGCTCTCCCCGAGATAATCGGCGTAGGTTTGAACGTTCGTCTCGCCCTCCTGGATATCGAAGGCATTGTAGCCCAATTGAACCATATCGTAGTGGCCGCACCCGACGGCCGTCCTGATCACACGATCGTGGTTAGAATGACAGGAGAGGCCTAGGAATTTGTATTTTCCCTCTTTCTTGAGTTTCTCGAAAGCGCCCAAGACTCGATCATCGGTGAGGTCGGCCTCGTTCTCCGCCCCATGAATGGCCAGGACGTCGATCACATCCGACCCAAGCCGGCGCAAGCTTCCCTCAACGGAGGCGATAATGGACTTTTCCGTAGTACGCTCTTCGATATGAAATTTTGTCGAGACATAAACTTTATCCTGTCCGATTTCTTTGAACAGGCGGCCGATCTGACGCTCGCTGTTCCCATTATTGTAGGTATGGGACGTGTCGATATAATTGACGCCCCGTTCGACGAGCTGCAGAAAAAGAGGCCAATCGGGGAGAGGGCTTCCGCCCAGTGAGATTTCTGAAACAAAGAGGTTCGTCCGGCCCAGGCGCCGGTAAAACATATCACCTTTCTTGAGACGATTATTTGCGACCGGAGATCGAAGCGCGGATTGGGGAATCCTGGCCGCCAGGGCCAAAGCGCCCGCAGCCAGCTCTTTTATGAATTGCCGCCTGCCGGCAGGATGACGGGGAGGAGCTTCGGGCATTTTAATATCAATTCATTGGTTGAAGTGAATTGCCGGGTCTGGCGGCGCCAAGTCCGTCCGCAGCCCCCGGACCCCGGGGGAACCAGTCCCGTCGGTTCCCCCCGTCGGAAAAACCGACGGGTCCCCCCTCCGCTACGGGGG
>Ga0315268_10002392_pt1 | contig 21163 bp, 16 predicted proteins | sample C1_top_MG_FD_204535 | JGI IMG/M metagenome (GOLD analysis project Ga0315268, IMG submission 204535) | Sediment microbial communities from Yellowstone Lake, YNP, Wyoming, USA - C1_top | ecosystem: Environmental > Aquatic > Freshwater > Lake > Sediment | place: USA: Wyoming | collected 2017-08-01 | reverse complement strand
AGTTCCTTGCGATGGAGTGGGCCGTCCACGTCCGAAATCCCGCGCTGGCCGATCGCTGGGACGATCTTCTCGCCGACCCGCTGCGTTTCTGCGAGCCGCATTTGAAGGAGTTTCATGGCCCGGCCGCGGGATTCTTCCGCCAGGCGGCGATTCAGTCGCCCCCGCGGCGCGTCTGCGTGGGCAATGAGTTCTGCGAAAGTTTGCTCCCCTCGCTGGACGCTTTCTCCGACCTTTGCGAAAAACTCTGGCTGCGGCAGTTGGAAATCAGTTTCCTCACGCCGCCCGCCACCGACGAAGGTCTGGACGCACTGCGCGTTTTGTTCGCGTGGCTCGCGCGGCAGGGACGTCCGGTGGAAGTGGTCTTCAACGATTGGGGAGTTCTGCAACTGGTGCACACGGAATTTCCCGGTTTGCGGCTGGTGCGCGGACGGCTGCTGAACAAAACCATGCGCGATCCCCGCGTCGTTCCCCTGTATAACGCGGCCAACGCGCCCGCTGGAATCCGCGCCAGCATGCAGCCCGCCGGCTTGGATACGCCGTTTTTGCGCAGTCTGATCGGCAAATACGGAGTGGCCACGGTGGAGATGGATCTCCTGCCCAATTCCGCGGACATGGATTTCCGCGAATTGCCGTTTGCGGTGGCCTGCTATGTCCCCTGCGGATTTGTCACCAGCGGGCGCCACTGCATGATCAGCTCGCTGCACATCGAGGAAGGCAGCCAGCGCTTCCGTCCCGGCGCGCCCTGCCGCCAAGAATGCCGCGAGTATTCCACGACGCATACCTTCAGCGCGTCCGCGCTGCCCACCGACGGCACGCGGTTTTTTCAGCGCGGCAACACGTTTTTCTATTACCCGGACGAAAAGGCGCTGCACGGTTTCCTGCAGGGCGCGGCGGAACGAGGCGTGGCCCGGCTGATTTATGAGCCGGGGCTGCCGATGTGAGGGACTCTTGAAAATTCTTGCTCCCTTAAATGGTGTGGATGAAACGGAGATGCTCCTGGCCAACGGGGCCGAGGAGCTGTACTGCGGCATGGTGCCCGACGAGTGGGTCGAGCGCTACACCGGAGCGGTGTGGCTGAACCGCCGCAGCCCGGTGGGCGGCAATCTGCGCACCTTCGCCGATCTTGGCCGGGTCATCGAGCAGGCCCATCGCGCCGCCGTGCCCGTTTTCATCACGCTGAATGCGCAGACGTATACGGCGGGGCAACTGCCGCTGGTGGTGCAGCTGGCGCGGCGCTATGTCGAAGAGGCCGGTGCGGACGCGCTGATCGTTTCCGATCCGGGGCTGCTGATGGCTCTGGCCGAAGCGAATCTTCCCTGCGCGCTGCATCTCAGCTCGATTGCCGCCACGCTCAACAGGAGCGCCATTCAATTCTTCCGCACGCTGGGCGTGCGCCGGGTCATCCTGCCGCGCAGCCTGACTCTTCCCGAAATCGCCCGCATCGTGGCCGCGGCCGGGCCGCAGATGGAGATTGAAACTTTTATTCTGAACGACGGCTGCATCTTCGAGGAAGGGAACTGTCTCACCACGCATCATCATTCCGTCGGAGCTTTCTGCACCAATCTCGTGAAAATGTCCTCGGAAACGGTAAAGCTCTCCGGCAATCCCTGGCGCGCGGGGGAAGAGGAAGCTGCCGCGTTGCTTCTCGAAGAGTTCCGTCAGCGCATCGGCGTTCTCACCAACAGCGCCTGTTCGGAGACGGGCACCGGCGCGGTCTTGCCCGGCCCGTGCGGACTTTGCGCCATTCCCTTTTTCGAAAAGATCGGCGTGGCTTCGCTCAAGATTGTGGGCCGCGAAGCCTCGGCCATGCGCAAATTAATGAGCCTGCGGCTGGTCCGCTCCGTCGTGGCCCGCCAGCGCGCCGGCGCTTCCGTGGAAGAAGTGCAGGAACATGCGCAGAGCATTCGCCTGGCGCCCGCGCGCTGCGTGCCGGGGGAGATGTGCTATTACGAATGGCAGGAAAATCCGGCGGCGGTTAAGCGGCCGGCAGCGAATCACGGATTGGTGAATATTTCCGAAAGCCGTCCGGCGTCCATTCCCGGCGACTAACGCCCCACCCAGCAGGCCGGGCGTTTCTCCAGAAATGCGCTGATGCCTTCCTGCGCGTCCAGCGCCAGCGAATTCATGCTCATCACTTCCTTGGCGTAGGCGTAGGCCTTGGGCTGATCGAGATCGATCTGCGAGTAATAGGCCTGCTTGCCCAGGCCGATGGTCAGCGGACTGGCGCCGGAAATGCGTTCGGCCAGCTTGCGGGTTTCCGCGGCCAGCGTTTCCGCGGGCACGACGAAATTCACCAGGCCCCAGTCCGCCGCCCTGCTGGCATCCACGACTTCGCCGGTCAGCAGCATCTGCAAGGCGCGCTTGCGTCCCACGGCGCGGCTGAGCGCCACCATGGGCGTGGTGCAGAAAAGCCCGATGCGCACGCCGGGCGTGGCGAAGGAAGCTTTTTCCGAGGCGATGGCCAGGTCGCAGGTGGCCACCAACTGGCATCCCGCCGCCGTGGCCATGCCCTGCACTTCGGCGATGACCGGCTGCGGCAGGGATTGAATGCGCGTCATCAGCACCGTGCACACGTCGAACAGGTGGCGGTACTCGTTGATGTTTTTTCCAACCATTTCGCCGAGGTCGTGCCCGGAGCAAAAAACATTTCCCGCGGCGGCGAGGATGACGGCGCGCGCTTCGGGGTTCACGGCGAGAGCGTCAAAGCACTGGATCAGCTCCTGCATCATGTCCAGCGCCAGGGCATTGCGCCGCGCGGGCCGGTTGAGGGTCACCACGGCCGTGCCGCCTTCCATGTTCAGGGTAATGTGCTGGTAGCTCATGAGTGTCTCTCCTGGCGCGCGTTTATCTTTCCGCTTCCAACGTTGACGATATTCACGCGGCTATTGTCCCGCAGGGTAAGAACCCGCCGAAGACAGGGAACTCCGCGCGCTGGTCCGCTACGGTAAACCACAACGAATGTCTTGACAAGGGCCGTGTGGCTTCACTATATTGCGCTCAACCAGCCGGCCGCTGGCCAACTGCAATGAATTCAGGCGGACCTGTTCGGCGTTCTTTCCTTCTTGCTGCCGATAAATTGTCCTCCGGCAGGCTGCTCTTGCCATTCTTACGGGTCTCCGTCATGGAGGATGCCATGCGCTGGTTGCTCACTCTTGGTTGTCTGATGCTGGCGGGAGGTGTTTCCGCGGAAGGTTTGCCGGTCAAGTCTCAGTTGGTGCGCGACTCCTGCGGCGCCTGCCACAAGGTGGATGCTGCGGGGCGCATGAGCCGCATCTCCTACGTGCGCAAGTCGCCCGAAGAGTGGGAAGAGACCATCCGGCGCATGGTTCGTATTCACGGCGTCTCGCTCACTCCCGAGGACGGGCGCAAAATCGTCCAGTATCTGGCGGACAATCACGGGCTCACCGCTTCCGAGCTGGCCCCCTTCGCTTACGCCCTGGAGCGCGAGGACGTGAACGAGCAGATTCCCAACGAAACCATGAAAAGTACGTGCGTGAGCTGCCACAGCTTTGCCAAGATCGCTTTGCAGCGCCGCACCCGCGACGAATGGATGAAGCTGAAGGATTTTCTCATGGCTATGTATCCCAGCTTGGTCTACCAGCACCGCCATATTGACTGGCCCAAGTCCGCCGATGAATCGCTGGCCTGGCTGGCCGACCGCTATCCCCTGGAAACGCCGGAATGGAAGAAGGAAAAAGACGCCACGGCTCCCGGTGAAGGCCAGTGGGTCATCCTGGGCAACCAGCCGGGGAAGGGTTCCTATGCGGGGCTGCTGACCGCCCGGGTGCTTCCGGACGGCAACCGTCAGACCGAAGCCGCGGTGGTTTACGCGAGCGGGCAGAAGGAGACGGTGATTGGCAAGGGGCGCTGGTTCGGAGCGTCCGCCTGGAGAGCGCGGGCCATGCGCGGGGAAAAGGAAAAGACGCGCGAAGTGTTTCATCTTTCCGCGGACCAGAAGACGCAGCGGGGACGCTGGTTCCCGCTGGACCATCCGGAGCTGGGAGCGAGGGAAGTGCGCTATCGCGTGGAAGGTTCGCCGCGTGTCCTGGGGGTTCTGCCCGGGGCGGTGCGCCGCGGGAGCAGTCATGTGACCGTACGCGTCGCCGGGATTCTTCTGGCGCCCGCCGCGCAGCCCGCGGATCTGAAGCTGGGCGAGGGCGTGACCGTGGAAAAAATCGTCGACGCGGCCCCCGACCACATCGAGGCGGTGATCAGCGTGGAGGGCGCGGCAAAGCCGGGAGCGCGGGATGTGCAGGCCGGGACCGTCACGGGCGCGGGCCAGTTCATTGTCTACGACAAGGCGGACTATCTGCGGGTTACCCCGGACCACGCCATGGCGCGGATTGGCGGAATCCACTATGAAAAAGAGTTTGCGCAGTTTGAAGCGCACGCCTGGAGCAATGGAGCGGATGGCCAGACCGGCACCGCGGACGATCTGGACCTGGGCCCCGTGCAGGCTTCCTGGAGCATGGCGGAGGCGGTGGGTTCGTTCGGGGATAATGATGTTGCCTATGCGGGAAGCGTGAACCAGAACGGGCTGTTCACTCCCGCCGAGGAAGGGCCCAATCCGGCCCGATTCCGCTCCACGAATAATGCCGGTGACGTCTGGGTGGAAGCCAGTTATACGCCGCCGGGCGCGCCGCAGCCGTTGAAGGCCCGGGCCTACGTTCTGGTCAGCGTGCCGCTGTACGTGCAATTCCCGATTCGCTGAGGAGAGCCGCCGGATGAGCCACGCCCACGGGCTGCCGCACAATTTTCTTCCGCTCTCGCACCTGCTTCCCGCGGGCGCTGCCGGATTGCTGGCCGGACTCCCGGAAGCGGTGGCGGAAGCGCCGCTGTGCGTTCCTCCTGACGAGCCCGCCGTGCTGCTTTCCGATGTGCGCGAATTCGGCGCCGCTGGCTCCTCTTATGTTTTTGTCGTCGACGTCACCGCCGTTTTTTCGCTGGACGGATTGAGCCGGGACATTTTGCGTTTCCTGCGGCCGCAACAGTCCGCGCCGGCTGCGGCCACCGAAGGCCGTCAGACCGCCGGAGCGGGTTACGTCTTGCTGAAGGATATTTTCAGCGCGTTTGAAGCGGCGCATGGGCGGCAGGAGATCGGCGAAGCCCTGCGGGAGCTGCGCAGCATTCGCGCGGTGCGCTTTTCCGGATTTGCCGGCGAGGAATGGAAAACGCCGCAGCGCCATCTTCCCCCCGCGCCATTCCCCCAGCGCTCGCTGGTCCTCAACGTGGCCAACGATTGCAATCTGGGCTGCAGCTACTGTTTTGCGGCGCAGGGAGACTACGGCACGCCCAAGCGCATGATGCAGGAAGAGACCGCGCGCAGCAGCGTGGATTTTCTGCTGGCCAATTCCGCGGACCAGAAAAATGTGACGCTGGTCTTTTTTGGCGGTGAGCCGCTGATGAATCTCGGCCTCATTCGCCGCGTGGTGGCCTACGCCGGGGAGGCTTCGGCGAAGGTGGGCAAGCACGTGGATTTCACCATGACCACCAACGCCACCGGCCTGACCACCGAGGTCATCGACTTCCTCAGTGTAAATCGCATCGGCGTCTCGGTGAGCATCGACGGCCCCAAGGAATACAACGATCTCCGGCGCACCTACAGGAACGGCATGGGCTCCTACGATCACGTGCGTCCGCGCATCCTGGAACTTTTGCAAAGACACAAAACCAGACCGGTGGCTGCGCGCGCCACGCTCACTCACGGCATCACCGCCGTCGAGGAATGTTTCTGGCATTTACTGGAGATGGGTTTTCACGAAGTGGGCTTCGCCCCGGTCACCTCCTCCGCGCAGGAGGATTTCGCGCTGACCTCTGAAGAACTCTGGACCGTCCTGGAAGCCTTCCGCAAGCTTTCCGATATTTACGTCGAGCGCGCGCTGAAAAACGAATTTTTCGGTTTCTCCAATCTTTCCAATCTGCTCGGCGAGCTGCACACGGGAATTTCGAAAAACTATCCCTGCGGCGCCGGGCTGGGCCTGCTGGGCGTCGGCGCCGACGGCGACCTCTATCTCTGCCATCGCTTCTCGGAATCGCCCGCGCACCGCATGGGCAGCGTGCAGGAGGGCCTGGACGTGGCCCGGCAGACTGATTTCCTGAGCCGCGCACACCTCAGCAACAAGCCCAACTGCAACACCTGCTGGGTGCGCCATGTTTGCGCCGGCGGCTGCTACCACGAAGCCAACACCCATTACGGCAGCCTCTATCACGCCAACGCGCACTACTGCGAATGGATTCGCAGCTGGATCGATCTTGGTCTTCACGCCTATGCCCGGATTATGGAAAGCAATCCGGATTTCTTTCCTCAATTTATCGAGAAACGGGGTGCGGTATGAAACACGTGCGTCCTCTCAACAAAAAAGCGCGAAACTTCGAAAAGCAGCTGGCCGGGAAGCCCGCCGAGGGCGATCCCAAAGAGAGCGTAAGCGCCATGCAGGGTGCCAGCATGGGCTGTTCCCTGATTTTTGATCCCGGCTGGGAGGTGGATTCCACCGGCGGAGTGACCGGCTTGTGCCAGCCGGTCGAGGCGGACCTCTATGGCTGCGCCGACGATTGCTGGTGGCCGGCGCAGGTGCCCGACCAGCTGACCAGCTTCCCGGACTGGGCGGACAAGTGCGCCGCGGCCGAGCGCGACTGGAAAAATCTTGATTTGCTGAACCCGGACAAGCCCTGAGGATTCGGCGGCAAGGAACGGACGCCGGCGGGAAACCGCGGCGCGCGAAATCGGAAACAGGTAAGGGGGCAGCCGTGAAAAACAAGACAGCTTGCAATCATTCTTCCTTTGGAGTCCTCCGCGCGCTCGCGGCCGCGCTGCCGGTCTTTCTTGCGGGGGTTCTTGCTCTCCCCGCCCCGGCCCGCGCGCAGGAGCCGGAGATGTACGCCATCGGCATTCATCCCCACGCCATCGCCCTGCTGGACGGCAGCAAGGATGAAATCGTGGGCGAGATTCAGGTCAGCGGCCGCTCTCCCAAGGAAGTCGTTTTTTCTCCCGATGGAAAATATCTCTATGTCACCGGCGAGGGTCGCTCGAAGCTGGAAATGGTCAACGTGGCCCAGCGCAAGGTGGAAAAGACGTTTGACCTGACCCCGCCCGGACATCGCATGACCATTTTTGGTGTGACCACCAACGCCAAGGGCGATCTGCTGTATATCCACGTCAAGCCGGTGAAGCTTTTGCCGGACGAATACCAGGTCGAACCCCCGCAAGTCTGGTCGGTGGACGTAAAAACCGGCAAGACCAAAAAAATTGTGGAGGTGCCCGAAGGCGTCATGACCCTGGTGATGACCACGGATGACAAGCAGCTCATCGCCTGGGGCCGGGATCTCTATTACATCGATCCCGTGCAGGGCCGCATCACCGGAACCTTTCCCCTGATGTCCCGCAACTTGCCGGACGAAGGCCCCGTAAATACCCTGGCCGCCTTTCTGCAGTTCGAGCGCAGCGGAATCCTGAGCCTGCCCTACTACACGAAAGATCCGATCACGGGCAAGGACATCTGCGGCTTCGCCAACCTGGATCTGACCACCGGCAAAATGGACTTGATGGAACTGGGGCCGCCCATCCCCCTTTATTCCGTGATCGTCTCGCCGGACCGCAAGAAGGCCTACGGAATGATGCTGCAGCTGGTGGAAGTGGATATGCAAGCGCGCAAGGTCGAGCGCATGGTGAATCTCGAGCGCACCAAGTATGTCGCGGGCATCAGCCGCGACGGCAAGAAAGTGTATGTCTCGGGCGCTTCTCCTTTCATCCACGTCTATGACACGGCCAGCATGAAGCTTATCAAGACCATCCCCCTTTCGGGTGACCCGGGCGTCACTTCGTTCCGGTCCCTGCCTCCGATGGCCCACTAGGCGGAAGGGCGCGCCGGGAATTTAGCCCAGTGGAGAGCACACCAAAAAAACCGGACGGGCAGCGGAATCTGCCGCGCATGGAAGAATTTGGCCTGCTTCTTCCGTTCCTCCGGCCCTACGCCCTGCGCCTCGGCTTCGTTTTCTTTCTGACCCTGGCCGCCAGTCTGGCCGGCCTGGCCTATCCTCTGGGCGTCAAATTCCTGGTCGAGGCCCTCACCGGTCGAAACGAACGCCTGTTGATTCTCACCGCGCTGGCCATGGCAGCGCTGGTGCTGGGCGGCTTCGCTCTGGGCGTCCTTACACGCTACCTCTATATGCAGGTCTCCTCGCGCATCCTCATGGACATGCGCGTATCGCTCTTTCGCCACCTGCAAACCCTTTCACCGCGCTTTTTTGCCCGCACCAAAACCGGCGAAATCGTCTCCCGCTTGGGCAGCGACGTGGCCGAAATTCAGTCCGTGGGCACCGACGCGCTGCTGAGCCTGGTGCTGAGCCTGCTGACGCTCGTGGGCACTCTGGCGGCGCTGCTCTGGCTCGATTGGAAACTGTTTCTTCTCTGCACATTTTTTCTTCCCGCCAGCGCTTTTTTCCTGGCGCGCTTCCGCAAGCGCGTGTCGGAAAAGGCCCGCGATGTGCGCGAACGCAACGCCGAACTCAGCAGCACGCTGCTCGAATCCCTGCTGGGCATGAAATGGATTCAAAGCATTCGCGCCGAGGAAGCCGAAGCGGGCAAGCTCGAAGCAGGGAATAAGAGCTACATCGCCGCGCTGCTCGGTTATCAGAAGGTTTCGTCCTGGGCCGGAGCGCCTTCCGCTGTTCTTCTCGCCGCCAGCACGCTGGCCCTGCTGCTCTATGGCGGCCACCGCGTCATTGCCGGAGATATCAGCCTTGCCAGCCTGGCCGCCTTCGCCGCGTATCAGGCCCGCGCGCTGGGCCCGGTGCAGAGTCTAGTGGGCCTGTTTCTGAGCGTGCAGCGCGCGCGTGTGGCCTTGAGCCGCGTCCTAGAATTCCTTTCGCTGCAGCCGGAGGTCCGCGAAAAGCTCGATGCCGCGGCCCTCTTCGCGCCACGCGGAGAAATCGAACTGCGCAACCTGAGCTTTTCCTATGTTGCCGGCGCGCCCGTTCTCGACCGCCTCAATCTGCGCATTCCGCCGGGAAGCCGCATCGGCATTGTGGGGCCCAGCGGGGCGGGGAAGTCCACGCTGGTGGATTTGTTGCTGCGCTTTTACGACCCGCAGGAAGGCAGTCTGCTGCTGGACGGCTGCGACCTGCGCGATCTGCAAATGAACAGCCTGCGCGGCGCCTTGACCGTGGTGAGCGCCGAACCATTCCTCTTCCACGCCAGCATCGAGGAAAACCTGCGCTACGCCCGGCCGGACGCCACTCTGGCGCAGGTAAACGGCGCGCTGCGCATGGCCGACCTCGCGGAATTTGTCGAGGCCCTGCCCGACGGCCTGGCCACCGTGGCCGGCGAACGCGGCGTGCGCCTTTCCACCGGCCAGCGCCAGCGACTGGCCCTGGCCCGCGCCGTCCTGCGCGACGCTCCCGTGTGGATCTTCGACGAAGCTACCGGCTCGCTCGACGTGCTCAGCGAATCGCGCATCTGGGCCGGCCTCGGCCAGTGGCTCTCCGGCCGCACCACTCTGATCATCAGCCATCGCCTCTCCTCCGTCCGCGATGCCGATCAGATCATCGTGCTCGACCGCGGCAAACTTGTGCAGCAGGGCAGCCACGACCGCCTTTTGGAAGAGGAAGGGCTTTATCAGCGCCTCCTTCGCGCCGCCGCGAACGAGAGCCAAAACTCTTTGACCGCGGGAGTCTTCCTCCCATGACCGCCCAGGGCATCTCTCGCGCAAATGTGAACGCGGAGACAGGAGCCTCTCCTTGGCGGGGCACGGGCCTTGGCGTCTCCATAGCCGTCATCGACAGCGGAATCAACCCCCGGCATTCCCACGTCGGCCAGGTCGAGGGCGGAATTGCCATCCGCATCGGGGAAGACGGCGCAGCCATCTTCGAGAACGACTGGAACGATGCCCTGGGCCACGGCACGGCCGTCGCCGGAGTCCTCCGCGCCAAGGCGCCCGGCGCGCTGCTCTATAGCGTGCGCATTTTCCAGCAGCGTCTCCAGGCTTCCCCCGAAGCGGCAGCCGCGGCCATCCGCTGGGCCGCCGACTGCGGCGCGCAGATCATCAATTGCAGCCTGAGCACGCCGGAAACTGAGCACCGAGAATTATTTCAGGCCGCTTGCGGCCATGCCGCCGCGCGCGGATGCTGCGTCGTCGCCGCTTCGCTACCCGGCCGCGATGATCTCCTGCCCGCCTCGCTTCCCGGCGTGATTGCTGTCGCCGCCGACCCGGCCTGCTCCTGGGATGAATATCGCGGCAGCGTCAGCGGGCCGTCCGGCGGGCCTCTGTTCCTGGCGCACCCATTTCCCCGTCCGTTGCCCGGCCGCCCGCAGGAAAAAAATCTGCGCGGCGCCAGCTTTGCCGCGGCGCATATCGCCGCCTGGGCCGCGCGCATTCGCGAGCAGGCGCCGTCCGCGGACGCAGCCGCAATCGTGCGCATCCTGATGGCGCACGAAGCGGCCGTTGCCGTACCATCTTCGCCTGTAAATCGAGGAGCATCGTGAGCGATCCCGTTTCCGCCAAGCCGCAGTTGAGCTACGAGCACGGCACGGGAAGCATTCCCCTGCTGGGCCTGTGCATCGGCGAAGTGCTCGACCGCGCCGCCGCGCAGTATCCGGAGCATCTCGCGCTGGTCGTGCGCCACCAGATGAAGCGCTACACCTATCGCCAGTTTCACGAAGAGGTGGAGCTGGCCGCGCGCGGCCTGCTGCGCCTGGGCGTGCAAAAGGGCGATCGCGTGGGCATTTGGGCCACCAACTGCGCCGAATGGGTGGTCACGCAGTTTGCCGCGGCAAAGGCCGGAGCCATCCTCGTCAACATCAACCCCGCCAACCGCGCTTACGAACTGGAATACGCGCTGAATCTTTCCGAATGCCAGACCCTGCTGATGGGGGAGGGTATGCGCGATTGCAGCTATCCGGAAACACTGCGCAGCCTCTGCCCGGAGATTCCGGCTTGCGCGCCCGGCGCTTTGCAGGCCGCCAAGCTGCCCCTGCTGCGCAACGTGCTCTATATCGGAGAAAAGGATTCGCCTGCGGGCATGTTCCACTGGCGCGATTTATTGGCCCTGGGCAGGGAAGTTCCGGCAAGCGATCTTCGCGCGCGCGAAGCGGCGCTGGAATTCGGCGACGCCATCAACATCCAATTCACCTCCGGCACCACGGGCATGCCCAAGGGCGCCACCATCACCCACCACAACATCGTCAACAACGCGCTGCTGGTGGCTGCCTCGATGAAGCTCACGCCCAGCGACCGCATGTGCATTCCCGTGCCGTTCTACCATTGCTTCGGCATGGTCATGAGCAACATGGCCTGCGTCTTGAACGGAGCGGCCATGATCGTTCCCGCGCCGTTCTTCGACCCGCTGGAAACGCTGCGGGCCTCCGCCGAGGAACGCTGCACCGCTCTGCAAGGGGTGCCCACGATGTTCATCGCCCAGCTCGATCATCCCGATTTCGCCCAGTTCGATCTCTCTTCGCTGCGCACCGGCATCATGGCCGGCGCGCCCTGTCCCATCGAAGTGATGAAGCGCGTCGTCAAGCTCATGAATCTGCGGGAGATGACCATCGCCTACGGCTTGACCGAGGCTTCCCCGGTCATCACCCAGACCGTCACCGATGATCCCATCGAACTGCGCGTCTCCACCGTGGGCCGCCCGCTTCCGCACACCGAAGTGAAAATCATTGATGTCGCCACCGGACGCATTGTTCCACGTGGAACGGCGGGCGAACTTTGCACCCGCGGCTATCTGGTCATGAAGGGGTATTACCGTAACCCCGAGGCCACACGCAAATCCATCGAGGAGGACGCCTGGCTGCATACCGGCGACCTGGCCAGCATGGACGAGCAGGGCTACTGCAAAATCACCGGGCGGGCCAAGGACGTGATCATCCGCGGCGGCGAGAATATTTATCCGCGCGAAATCGAGGAATTCCTCTATCACTGTCCCGGTGTCAGCGATGTGCAGATCATCGGCGTTCCTGACGCCAAGTACGGCGAGCAGGTCATGGCCTGGGTGAAAGTGAAGGCTGGCGCCACGCTGACGCCGGAAGAGATCCGCGAATTCTGCCAGGGAAAAATCGCCACGTTCAAGATTCCCAAGTACATCAAGCTGGTAGACGCGTTTCCCATGACCGTCACCGGAAAAATCCAGAAATTCAAAATGCGCGAGGTGGCCATCCAGGAACTCAACTTGGGCGCCGCCGCGGGCATCAAGACCGCCTGAGGCCGCCCGTGACCATCGCCAGCTACGAGGACTATTACAAGAGCTTCCGCTGGGAGATTCCCGAGTATTTTAATTTTGCCGTGGACGTCGTGGACCGCCACGCCGCCGACCCCGCGCGCATGGCTCTGCATTCGCTGGACGCGCAGGGCCGCGAAGAAAAGTTTACGTTCGCCGCGCTCAGCGAGTTATCCCGGCGCTTCGCCAATGTTCTCGCGGGCCTCGGTCTGCAACGCGGCGATGTGGTCATGGTCATCCTGCCGCGCATTCCGGCCTGGCAGGTGGTCATGCTGGGCCTGCTGCGTCTCGGCGCGGTCGCCGCCCCCGGCGCCACGCTTCTTCAGCCCAAGGACATCGCCTACCGCGCGCAACTCTCCGACGCCAAAGCCATCATCACCGACACGGAGAATTCGCCCAAGGTTGATGCCGCGCGCAAGGACGCTCCCGGCCTGAAACAGTTCATCCTCGTCGGCGGGGAGCAGCCCGGCTGGGTCAGCTATGAAAAATCCATGTCCTCCGCCTCCGCCAATTTTCAGGCGCCGCCCTCGCGCTCGCAGGAGCCCGCCCTGCTCTATTTCACTTCCGGGACCACCGGCGGCCCCAAGATGGTCCAGCATTGCCACGCCTATACACTCGCGCACAAACTTACGGGCGAATTCTGGCTGGACCTCACCAAAAAGGATCTGCACTGGAATCTTTCCGATACCGGCTGGGCCAAGGCCGCCTACAGCACGCTGTTCGGCCCGTGGCATCCGGGAGCAAATGTATTTTCCTACGGCGGGCCGTTCGATCCGAAAAAAACGCTGGAAACTCTTCAGCAATATCCGATCACCACGTTTTGCGCCCCGCCCACCGCGTTTCGCCTGATGGTCAAGGAAGATTTGCAGCGCTACCGCTTCTCGCTTCGCCACGTCGTCGCCGCGGGCGAACCGCTCAATCCCGAAGTCATCGAAGTCTGGAAGGAAGCCACCGGCACGACCATCTACGACGGCTACGGCCAGACGGAAACCATCATCGCCGTCTGCAATCACCCGAGCGTGCCCGTGCGCCCCGGCTCGATGGGCAAGCCCATGCCCGGCCATGAAATCGCCATCGTGGACCCCGAAGGCCGCGAACTGCCCGCCGACGAAGAAGGCGAAATCGCCATCAAGGGCCATCCGCCTTCGCTTTTTCTGGGCTACTGGAAAGAACCCGCCCTCACCGCGGGCACGCGCCGTGGCGCATGGTACGTCACCGGCGACAAAGCCTGCCGCGACGCCGACGGCTACTACTGGTTCGTGGGCCGCGCCGATGACGTCATCATCAGCGCCGGCTACCGCATCGGCCCCTTTGAAGTGGAAAGCGCGCTGGTCGAGCATCCCGCCGTCGTGGAAGCCGCCGTGGTGGCCAGCCCCGACGAAGTTCGCGGCCACATCGTCAAGGCCTTCGTGGTCCTCAGCAAGGGTTACACCGCTTCCGCCGAACTCGTTCGTGAGCTGCAGGAGCACGTCAAGAAAACCACCGCTCCGTATAAATACCCGCGCGAGATCGAATTCCTCGCGGAACTGCCCAAAACCATCAGCGGTAAAATCCGCCGCGTGGAACTGCGCAAGCGCGAAATGGAAAAGGGCCGGCCCGCCAAGTCGTAGAAACGTGCGCGGACGATTTTTCCTTCAGGAAGCAAATCGTCCGGGGCGGTAGGGTTCCAGCAAATCCACGCGGACCCCGTCGAGAATCTCGATCGCTCCGAGTTCACCCAGCAGCGGCGCCAGCGTCACTCCGCTGTGGGTCACCGCGAGATACAACTGCGGCGATTGCGGCGCGAAGCCCACGATGGGGAAACCGTCCTTGGGCAGCGGCCGCCAGCAGAGGGACACCTTGTCAATGGGGGCATTGGCCACCGCTGGCAGATACCGCGCCGCCTGCCCGCGAATGCGCTCTCCGTGCCGCTGGGAATACGCCGGACTGGGAAAATCCTGCGGATGCGATTCCAGCAGCTGGTGGATGGGCGTGGGCGGCGGGTTGTAATCGTCCCCCAGGACAATGACTCCGTCCGCCTGCTGGCGGAAGTGGGAATCTTCCGTATTCAATACGCGCTGTACCATGCGCGGCTGCGGCGCGGTGCGTACCACGATGCCGGGAGCGGGAATCAGCGGCACGCGGACGCCCGCGAGAGCCGCGAGTTGCGGAGTATCGACGCCGCAGGCGAGAATCGCCACATCGCCGCGTAATTCTCCCTGCGTGGTTTTCAGCAGGGCGCCCGCGCCGGATTTTATATCGATCCCCTGCACTTCGCAGGGATAAACAATCTTGGCCCCGGCGGCCTGCGCTCGCTGCAGGAGAAACCGCGTGGCCGCCCCGGCGTCCACGCTGCCTTCCATCCCGGAAAAGGCCGTAGCCATCGATTTGCCGGGCGTGACGCGTGGTTCCAGTTGCGCGAACTCTTCGTCCTCGAGGAAACGTATGGGGTAACCCCACTCCTGCTGCTGGCGGGCCATGTGCCGCAGTTCCTCCGCCCGCTCGGCATTCGCGTACCACTCAATCGTGCCATTCCATTCGGCGGCCAGCTCCGCCCCCAGCTCCTGATGCAGTTTTCGAAACGATTCCACGGCCAGCCGGCTGAACAGGTGATAGTGCCGCGGCTGCTTGCTGAAATTGGCGTTGATCCAGGCGAAGGATTTTCCCGTGGCCCCCGCGGCAGGCCCAGTTTTTTCCAGCAGCGTCACCTGCGCCCCGCGCCGGGAAAGCTGGTAGGCCAGGGAGGCGCCGACAATTCCGCCGCCCACAATCAGGATGCGATCCTTGGCGCGGCCCAATGCGCGCTGGCCCGCCAGGGCGCTTAGGGCTAACCCCGCGCCGAGTTGAATGAAGTGTCTGCGTCTCACGCCGTCTCTCCCTGCTACCCGAAGTCCGCCGCGGTCCGCTGCTGAATGGCCCGTTCGCCGGGATTGTAGCACCTCTCGCGGGCACTGTTGCGGGGCAGTTCGTGGACAGGAGCAAGCTGCGAATCTGAACTTTACTTTCCCAGTGCCGCGTCGAGTGCCAATTTTTCTTCCGCGCTCAGCGCCCGCGAAGCGCCTTTGGCCAGCGTACCGAGCGCCAGCGGACCGATGGCCACGCGGATCAGCCGCAGAATTTCGACGCCCAACGCCTCCAGCATGCGCCGGATGTGCCGGTTCTTGCCTTCTTCCAGCGTAATTTCCAGCCACGAGTTGCGCTCGCCCTGGCGGAGAATCGCGGCGCGGGTGACGCGCAGAAACTCCCCCTCTTTCGTGGTCAGTCCTTGTTCCAACTTTTGCAATAGCTCCGCGCCGGCGACCACGCCGATTTGCACATGGTAAATCTTCGGCAGGTGCGTTTCCGGAGCGGTGACGCGCGCGGCCCATTCCGAATCGTTGGTGAGCAGCAGCAGCCCTTCGCTGGCTTTATCGAGCCGGCCCACCGGAGCCACCCAGGGAAGATCTTCCGGCAGGCAGGAGTAAACGGTTTCGCGACCGCGTTCGTCGGCGGCGGTGGTGACAATCCCGCGCGGCTTGTTGAGCACGAGATAGATCCGCGCGGAAGCGGCCAGCGACTCGCCGTCCACGGCCACGCGGTCGCGCCCCAGGCGCACGGGCGTTTCCGGGTCCAGCCGAATCGCGTCATTCAAGCGCACGCGGCCGGAACGAATGAGGTCGGCGGCCTGCGAGCGCGAGCACAGTCCCAGTTTCGAAAGCGCGCGGGCCAGGCCCACTTTGCGCGCGGTCTCGCGCGGCTGCTTCGGATTTTTATTGTCGCGGGGAGGCACGCAAACAGTATAGCGGGAATGCGCCGGGCGCGGGCTACATCGAGCCGGCGTTGGCCCCGCCATCGACCAGATGGGCGATGCCGGTGACGAACGAAGAGGCCTCGCTCACCAGATAGAGGACGGCCTGGGCGATCTCCTCCGGCCGGCCGACTCTGCCGAGCGGGCGATTCGAGCAGGCGGCGAGAAACTCCGCGTCGCTCTGGCCGAGCTGCGCCGATTCCGCGCGCAGCATGGGCGTGTCAATGTCGCCGGGGCAGATGCAGTTGACGCGGATGCCCTGCGCCGCGTGGTCAATGGCCATGGCCTTGGTAAGCAGGACCACCGCGCCCTTCGAGGCGCAATAGCCCGCGGCGTTTCTGCCGCCATTCAAGCCCCAGTCGGAAGCGATGTGCACGATCGCGCCGCCTTTGTTGCGCGCCATCGCCGGCACCGCGAATTTCGAAAGCAGGAAAGCGCCCTTGGCGTTGACGTCCATCATGGCGTCCCAGTCCTCTTCGGCGAGTTCCACCACGGAAAAGCGCCGGATGATCCCCGCGCAAGTGGCCAGGATGTGCAGAGCGCCGCAACGCGCCGTGACGGATTCAACCACGCGGCGGCAATCGGGAGCGCGGGAAACGTCCGTCTTTTCGAACGCGGCCTTGCCGCTCGCGGCGGTGATTTCGCGGACGACCCCCGCGCCCGCTTCGGCGTTGAGGTCGGCAATGGTCACGTCGGCGCCTTCCAGAGCGAGCAGCATGGCCACGGCGCGGCCGATGCCGGAGGCGCCGCCGCTGACGATGGCGGTTTTTCCTTCAAGAATTCTTCGAGTGGTGGGCGCCGGTATCGTGGTCATGGACGTAAGTTTCCCCGTGTTTGGCGAATAGTATAAAGAAAATGTTTGCGGCTGAAAACCGAACAGGCCCGGCGCCGGCCGGGAATTAAAATCGCGCCGTTAAAAAGTCGTGGCGCGCGCCTTTTCGATGATGCTGTCCCACTTGCCCTGCGATTTCAAAATCAGTTCCACCACTTCGCGGATGGCCCCTTCGCCCCCGCGCGCCTTGGTGATGAAGTGCGCCGCGCGCTTGACCTCGGCCACGGCATCGCCCACGGCCACGGCCAGTCCCACGCGCTTGAGCAGCGGAATGTCCGGAAGATCGTCGCCCACGTAGGCCACCTGCGTATCGCTGACGCCGGCCTTGCGCAGGATCTCCTCGTAGACGGGAATCTTGTGGCCCTGCTTCTGGTAGACGAATTCCATGTCCATCTCGCGCGCGCGGCGGACCAGCGCGGGACTTTCCCGCCCGGTGATCACCCCGGTGCGAATGCCGGCGGTGCGCGCCAGCGTAAGACCCTGTCCGTCATGCGGGTCGAAGCTCTTCAGTTCGACGGCGGTGCCATCCGGACGCGAGAGCAGCCAGACGCCGCGCGAAAACGTGCCGTCCACGTCCATCAGCAGCACTTGTATCGGTTTGGCCCTGCGGGAGAGTCGCGCGGGGATTTTCTTGGCCTTGGGCACGGGTTCCTCTTTCGGTCGTTTGCTGCTGCGAAAAAGTAAAAATTGTCATTCTGAGTCCCGGTGGTTTTTACCGGTACGAAGAATCTCAACTTCACGTATTGCGAACGCTTGCAGTTGAGATCCTTCGGCTTCGCCTCAGGATGACCTTTTCATTGAAACGGTACTGCGAACTGCTAAATCAGCTCCAGCGTCCACAAATCGTGCAGGTGCACCACGCCAAGAACCTTTTGCGCGTCGTCCACGACGATGACGCCGGTGATTTTTCTCTTTTCCATCACGTTCAGCGCTTCGCTCGCCAGCGCCAGCGGGCCGATGGTCTGCGGGTTCTTGCTCATGCAATCGGCGGCGGTCATTTCCAGTACCGAAGTTTTCTGTCTCTCCATCAGGCGGCGCAGGTCGCCGTCGGTGACCACCCCGGCGAGGCGGCCCTGCGCGTCCACCACGGTGGTCATGCCCAGGCCCTTCTTGCTCATTTCGTAGATGACGTCCGGCATGTGCGCATCGAGCGCGACTTTGGGCAGGTCCGCGCCCTTGTGCATGAGGTGTTCAACGCGCAGCAGTTTTTTGCCCAGGCGCCCGCCGGGATGCAGAGCCGCGAAATCGTCGGGGCTGAAGCCGCGCCGTTCCAGCAGGGAAACGGCCAAGGCGTCGCCGACGGCCATGGCCACGGCGGTGCTTGCCGTGGGCGCCAGATTAAGCGAACAAGCCTCTTCGCGCACGCTGCAATCGAGAGCCACGTCGCTCGCGGAAGCCAGCGTCGAGCGCAGATTGCCGGTGAGCGAAACGAGATTGATTTCCAGCCGCTTCAAAGTTTCCAGAAGCCCGATCAACTCCTCGGTTTCGCCGCCATAGGAAATCGCCAGCATGGAATCGCCCCGCGCCAGCATGCCCAAATCGCCGTGCATGGCTTCGGCAGGATGCAGGAAAAGGGAAGGAGTGCCGGTGCTGGCAAGCGTGGCCGCGATTTTGCGGCCGATCAGTCCGGACTTGCCCATTCCGCTGACCACAACGCGCCCGCGGCAGTTAAAAAAAAGCTCCACGGCTTTTTCGAAACTGGCATCCAGCCGCGCCAGCACGTCCTGAATCGCCTGCGCTTCAATGCGCAGGACGCGCCGCGCGGATTCCAGGCTCATTGCGCCCCCCAGCGGCGAACCATCGCGGAAAGTTCCTTCAGCCGCGCCAGCAGCGCGGGAAGCTGCGCGAGGGGCAGGGCATTCGAGCCGTCGGAAAGCGCCTGCGCGGGATTGTCGTGGAGTTCCAGAAAAACGCCGTCGGCTCCCGCGGCGACTCCCGCGCGCGCCAGCGGCTCGATGAATTCTGGCTGCCCGCCGCTGGCATTGCCCTGGCCGCCGGGCAACTGCACGGAATGCGTCACGTCGAAGACCACGGGATAACCCAGCTTGCGCAGGATGGGAAACGAGCGCATGTCCACCACAAGATTCTGATAGCCGAAGGAAGCGCCGCGCTCCGTGAGAACGATCTTCGAATTACCCGCGCCGGAGATTTTTTCGGCCACGTTGCCCATGTCCCACGGCGAAAGAAACTGCGCCTTCTTGACGTTCACGATGCGCCCGGTCTTCGCCGCGGCCAGCAGCAGGTCCGTCTGCCGCGCCAGAAACGCGGGAATCTGCAGAATGTCGGCCACTTCCGCGGCGGGCGCGGCGTGCGACTGCTCGTGAATGTCCGTGAGAATCGGCAGCTTCAAATCGCTCTTGATCTTGCCCAGAATGCGCAGCCCTTCCACCAGGCCCGGCCCGCGGTAAGACTTCACCGACGTGCGATTCGCCTTGTCGTAAGACGCCTTGAAAATATAAGGAACTCCGGCGTCAGCGGCGATGCGCGAAACCTCCTCGGCCATCTTGCGCGCGTGCGCTTCGCTTTCGATCACGCACGGCCCGGCGATCAGGAAAAGGGGATTAGCCCCGCCGAGGCGGAGGGAACCGAGAGCGATTTCGTGCACGGGAGTCATCGCGTCAAAGGCTACGCACAGAACGGACTTTTTGCAATGGTTTCGTCAAGCCGTGGCGTGCGGCGCTGCGCCCAGCGTCCGCGCTCGCTGCGGCTCGGCGGCGGAGCGTTCGCGGCGCTTCTGCTGCTCGATGGCCGCGCCGATAAACGCGGCGAAGAGCGGATGCGGTTCGAGCGGCTTGGATTTGAATTCCGGATGAAACTGGCAGCCCAGGAACCAGGGATGGTCGGGCGCCTCGACGATTTCCACGTAGTTCTCGTCGGGCGTGCGCCCGGTGATGCGCAGCCCCGCGCCGGTAAGCGTCTTTTCGTACTCGCGGTTGAATTCGTAGCGATGCCGGTGCCGCTCGCTGATTTCCGTCTTGCCGTAAGCCCGCTGCGCAAACGAGCCTGGTTCGAGCTTGCACGGCCAGGCCCCCAGGCGCATCGTGCCGCCCATTTCGTCCACGCCCAGCAGCTCGCGCAGCTTATAGATGACGCGATGCGGCGTCTGCGGGTCGAACTCGGTGCTGTCCGCATCGCCCAGCCCCGCGGCGTCCCGCGCGTATTCGATCGTGGCGCACTGCATTCCCAGGCAGATGCCGAAGAAGGGAATCTTGCTTTCGCGCGCGAACTGAATCGTATGCACCATGCCCTGAATCCCGCGCTTGCCGAATCCGCCGGGAACCAGAATGCCGTCGTAACCCTGCAGCCGCTTGGCGGCAGCCTCGGCGGAGTCAATCTCCTCCGCTTCGATCCATTCCAGAACGGTCTTATATCCGTGCGCCAGCCCGCCGTGCAGCAGCGCTTCGCGCAGGCTCTTGTAAGCGTCCTCCAGTTGCACGTATTTGCCCACCACGGCGATGCGCACTTTCCCCTCGGGATGGTGCATGCGCTGCACCAGATCCAGCCAGGGCTTCATGTTCGAAGGGCGATCCTCCAGATGCAGCAATCGAATGATCTGCGCGTCCAGACCCTCCTTGCTGAGTTCCGCGGGCACCGCGTAAATCGTGTCCACGTCTTCCATGGAAATCACGCAGGACTCCACCACGTTGCAGAATAGCGCGATTTTTCTCTTCAGCTCGGCGGGAATATGATGATCGCTGCGGCAAAGCAGAATATCCGGCTGGATGCCGATGCCCAGCATCTCCTTCACGCTGTGCTGCGTGGGCTTGGTTTTCAATTCGCCCGCCGCGGCGATATAGGGCACCAGCGTGACGTGCACAAACAGCGTGTTCTCCGCGCCCATCTCCAGCCGCAACTGCCGAATCGCCTCCAGAAACGGCAGCGATTCGATGTCGCCGACGGTCCCGCCGATCTCCACGATGACCACGTCCACGCCTTCGGACACTTTCTTGATGATGGTTTTGATCTCGTCGGTGACGTGCGGAATCACCTGCACGGTTTTTCCCAGGTAATCCCCGCGCCGCTCCTTGGTCAAAATCGTTTCGTAGATCCGCCCGGTGGTCCAGTTATTGTCGCGGGTCAGCTTGGCATGCGTAAACCGCTCGTAGTGCCCCAGGTCCAGGTCGGTTTCCGCCCCGTCTTCGGTCACGAAGACTTCGCCGTGCTGGAACGGGCTCATCGTTCCCGGATCCACGTTAAGATAGGGATCGCATTTCTGCAGGGTGACTTTGAAGCCGCGGCTTTCGAGGAGACATCCGATGGAGGAGGCGGCCACTCCTTTTCCCAGAGAGGAAACAACACCGCCGGTTACAAAAATATATTTGGGCTTCATTCTTGCGGGCGGCATCCCC
>Ga0315268_10002391_pt1 | contig 21166 bp, 24 predicted proteins | sample C1_top_MG_FD_204535 | JGI IMG/M metagenome (GOLD analysis project Ga0315268, IMG submission 204535) | Sediment microbial communities from Yellowstone Lake, YNP, Wyoming, USA - C1_top | ecosystem: Environmental > Aquatic > Freshwater > Lake > Sediment | place: USA: Wyoming | collected 2017-08-01 | reverse complement strand
TCTATCTGTCACCTCCTTATTGAGTTTGCCAAGACCCAAAAAGGATACAGTAGATGCTCTCTTTTTCATAGAGCAGGTAACGCGTATTTTACACTATCAATAAGTTAATGGGAAAAAGACCAGGCCACAAAATCCCCTGGAAACTTTTTTTCTGAACATGTCGGCTACAACCATCAAATAAGTGACTAGCCAGATAACTACGGCGACAAATTCAATTTTCCCCACAGAAGCCTCCCATGATATTTAACCGCGCGCGTCACGCGCCGCCTTCTGGCGCGTCGCAGTGGACGCGCTGGTTGAAATCATCGCAGTATTAATCTCTGTTTAGTTCACAGGAGATGTGCTTAATCTTTATTGTGTACGAGAAAGAATGACTCGCCATTGAAAACATAAAAGTTTGAAAAAGGCGCCACACTTAAATCATAGACATCGATATCTTCTTTTAACTTTGTTGTTTCCTTAATAGTGACGTCATTATTTAAACCAACGACAGTGTCGCCAATACATAAATCTCCGGCCTCTTTCCATTCATCACGTCCAATAGCAAACGGATGATGTTCAGTTACCGTAAGACTATTTATAATCAAGTGAGTTTCTGAAATAGCCGATGTTATCTTAACGACTTCAGTTGTTACACGCTTATTATTTCGAAAATCAAATGAAGCAACACGTTCCCCTCTCTTGATGTCTTGAATGAATCTGAGAGTCCCATCAGCCATAAGAACAAGCGTATTTTTACCGAAACACCAAAAAGTTTCCCTACAAAAGCCATTGTTGAATAAGTTGATGCGATCCATACCTAATTTCTTGCCATCCGTATCGACAGCATAGATAATCATATAACCATAAAAATCATCTGTGCTTTTTCTAAACGGAGGGGGTATCTTTATTTTATAGATAAACAGCTCGTCTCCATTAACGATCCTACGCTCTGCAGGTGTCTTCGCGTCTAATTTAATACTGCCGGGATTTCGTATGTAACTATTTGGCCCGGTTATTATGTATTCCTTGATATTCGGCCAGGGTGAATATAGTCCAATTTCCAAAGTGGGCGTACCGCTGGCGATGTCCTTAATTGAACAAGCGTAAATGAAATATTCTCCCGCGGGCCGCTTATGCCTTATCTCGGCTCCGGGGGATGTGGCATACATCACAATAGCAAATTGAAGGAATAATAGTATTGTACAATAAGCTTTTTTAGTCATATGCGAACTCCTCAATATTCACAAAATCGTACTATTAAATAGCATGAGAGAACCTGTTATTGACTATAAGTACTCTGGCATCTACTATTAGATGCCAGCATCTAATACTATATGCTTTTCCAGCGCCGTTCCTTTTATATTTCCATACCGGATGAACCATAGCTTCTCTTCAGGATTCCATCTGCCTTTTGCTGTTTTCGCGATCGCCATCAGGTCTTTTCTGAATAACTAATTCGAACAGGCACAAGATCGCCATCGCTGTATTTCCGCTTTGGTGGCTTCCATGCTCCACCACCAGCTTCTTTGTTCCCTTTTGTCCTGGTTTCAGCTTCAGCCGTGCTATCAATTAAACACCCCGGATTCTGAATATAACATCGCTCCCGTACGCGTACACAGACTTATTCGAGTAAATGAAGCGAAAACAGATATCGGGTAAGAATGCTTCACTTCCGGCAGGGATCGATTCGATTATAAATACATTCGGAGAATTGTCAAGAAATTCGATGGGGTATTATAAGGGCATGCTGAAGGGAACATTAAAATAGCCGGAGATCGTCTGATCTCCGGCCGTTGCATGCATTAACCGCTTTGCTTTACTTCAGGCTCAATATCGTCTGCATGAGCTCGTCCGTGGTGGTAATGATCTTCGAGTTCGCCTGGAACCCGCGCTGCGCCGAGATCATCTTCACGAACTCTTCCGCAAGATCCACGTTGCTGAGCTCGAGGCTGTTCGCGAGCACCTTGCCGAGACCCGACGTGTTTGCCATGCCCACGATCGGCTGGCCCGAATCGAACGACTCCCCGAAGAGGTTCCTGCCGAGCTTGGTAAGCTGCGTGGTTGAGATAAACCGCGCGAGCGACACCTGTCCGATCGACCGCGTCTGTCCATTGGTGAAGATCCCCGTGATGATGCCTTTGTCATTCACATTCACGCTCTTCAGCGTTCCTGCCGAGTAGCCGTCCTGCGTCGCGCTCATGACCGAAAAGTCGGATGCGAATTGCGTCGTCATATCGAGGCCGGTGCCCGGCGGCACCTCGAGTGTGCCGGTGCCGTAATTGAATGTGAGGTTCTGCGCCGGCATGCCGTTGCCGAAATTAAAGGTAATGGCCGCGTTGTTGTCGTTCGCAAGGGATCCGTCGGTGTTGAAGGTCAGCGCCTGGGTCACCGCCGCGCCGACCGGGGGCAGCCCCACGCCGCCGCTGGTCTGGCCGCCTTCCATAAGCTCTCCCGGATTCAAAGGGTCCGCCATCGCATAATGCACGGTCCAGGCATTCGATCCTGTTTTGACGAAATACTGCGTGACCTGATGTGCTCCACCCTGGGCATCGTAGACCGACGTGGAGTTCGAAAAGTTGTAGTTCGTGGGATCGTCGGAAATACCGTCCAGGTTCGCGTCGAGCGTAAAGGCCCCGGCAGGCGCAACGGCTGCGGCATTGAGATTGATCGCCAGGCTGGCCGATGTCGTGGCATTCGCAGGGCTTTGCCGGGTCGTGATCTGCAGATCGCCGGTGCTGCCGGTGATGTTCCCGGCCGCGTCAGCAAGGTAGCCCTGCAGGATCAGCCCGTCGGGATTCACCACGTAGCCGTCCTTGTCCAGGGAGAACTGTCCCGCCCGCGTGTAGTACTGGGCGTTGCCTTCTTTGACCATGAAGAACCCGTCGCCGTCAATGGCAAAATCCAGTCCGTTCGCCGTGGTCTGGAACGAGCCCTGCGTAAAGAGCGGCGTGATCTTCGTTACCTCCACGCCGCGTCCGATCTGCGAAGAACCGCTCGACCCTGCCAGGCTCTGGCTCAGCACGTCGCCGAACGAGATCGAGCTGGACTTGTACCCCACGGTGTTCATGTTCGCGATATTGTCCCCGATGACCGAAAGCGAAGTACCGTTCGCGTTCATGCCGCTGATGGCGGTATAGAGTGATGTCAACATGTTAGGCTCCTCCTACTTCCATAATATCTCCGAGCTTGACCTTCGTGGTCCCGTTGATGCTCAGATAGGTCACATTGTTCTCAAAGGACACGCCGGTAACCGTGCCGGACGTGAGCGTTGTCGTTGCAAGTGCAGTGTTGTTGCTGTCCACCGCTTCAACGGTGAACGTATACTGCCCCGCGGGGACCGCTGAACCGTCCTGGTCCTTGCCGTCCCAGGTGATCGTGTGATTTCCCGCTGTCTGGCCGGCCATATCTTCCTTCCTCACCAGCGCGCCTGCCGAGTCATAGATCGAGACGCTGACCTTGGCCGCTGCGCCCGGGAGCGAATAGCTCAGGTCTGCCTGTTTGTCGAGCGTAACCGTATTCCCCACCACTTTCACCTGCTTGCCGATGAGGCTGGTGGTCATGGTATTCTGCAGCGAGCCCTGATAGCTGACCATGTCCTTGAGCTGGGTATTGATATTGGTCAACTGCTCCAGCGAGCTGAACTGGGCGAGCTGCGCGGTAAACCCCGTGCTGTCCATGGGATTGAGCGGGCTCTGCGCCTTCAGCTGCTCGGTAAAGAGCCTCAGGAACTCGTCCTTTCCCAGGTTCTTTACCGCCGGTCCGGCCTGCTCCTTGTTCGAAGTCTGCAAAACGCTCGTGACTGCTGTATCCATGACCTTCTCCTTTCAAACAGGACCCTTCATGAACCATGCTGCTCTGCGCTGCACTGTGCATTCTTCCCGCGCCAGCGCTAAATGAATATGCTCACTAAACCGTTTGACGCGATGCGGTCGGCGTTGCGGACCGCTTCTGTCTCGGCCGCGCCTGCCTTGGCGCTGTTCCGGTAGCCGTTCTCTCCGGACCATGCCCGGGAATCGCCTTTTTGGAGCGAAACGGAAAATCCTCCAACGCTCAGGCCTTCCTTCTGGAGCCCGTCCAGGATCTGTTGCATGTTGTTCTCGATCAGTTTTTTCGTGGCTTCGTCATGCACGTTGATATTTCCGTGCACCATGCCTTTTTCGAGGCTTAAATTGATGTCGAGCTTGCCGAGGCCGTGGGGTTCGAACTTCACCGCGAGCGTGGTCCCGTCCTTTACGATCGTGACCATGGTGTCCAGCGCGTCGGCCGGATCGGTTGCCGCAGCGTGTATCTGCCGGCCCTGCTCAACGCTGTCCACGACCCTGTTCACCGACGCCTGGATTGCCTGCACCTGGGGCATTTCCTGCTGCGCCTTGTTCAGCGCCGCGTTCGCGGCAACCGAAGAAGCATCGTCGGTCCGGGCTTTCAACGTTTCCGGATTTTTATTCTGGCCTTTAGCAGCAACAAGCTCTTGCTGCTCCAGCATCAGGGCCTCGCTGTCCTTTATCTGAGCTGCCAGCGGCTGGACCTTCTTGTCATCGGATGCCGATTTATCGGTCTTGATCGGCTGCCCGACTGCATCTTTTTCCGTGGACGCGCTCTTTTTCCCGTCTTTGGAAGTGTCCGCAGCATTCGAAAGGACCTTGGTCAGCTCCTGCGCCGCCTCGTTGTCTATCGGCGCATCAGCCGCTGTTTGGACGCCCAGGAATGTCGGTCCGGCTTCCTTTGTCGGCGCGGTGGTGTTCATAAGCTTCATGAGCGGGGCCTGATCAGCCAGGACCTTGGTTGACGCGACATCCGCAGGAGCGGTCGACGTCAGGACCTGAAGTCCCATGGTGTTCTGGGCAACAGCAGAGACGCTCTGAAACGAGGGAGCGGCATTGGTGCTTGAACTGCTCGTTGCATTGGTCGTGGCGTTGGTAGCGGCACTGCTCGCGGCAGTGGTATGAGCCTGGGCCATGCCGAGCATCTGGCTGAAGTCACTCGTAGTTGAGCTCTTTCCGCGGTCCTGTTCAGGCTTTTCCGTTTGCGCTGTTTTCTGCAGCGGACGGGCGTCCTGGATAAGGGTTCGTACTGCTGATGTTGTAAGCGATGTATTCATAGTCACTGCCGTATAGAGCAACTCCCGTGCCAGAACGCGGAAGCCGCTTTTCCGCACGCTGTGGACCGCCCTCTTTTTCAAATAGCGGGAAATATCAACACGTTGCTTCCTGGCACGCGTTTCCCGCGATCTTGCACAAGCAAGAAAAAATTGCTCGATGCGGAAAAGTTTTCTTATTCACTAAAGTTCAGGAGCCATTGTGACGATAGCAATAGTGAGAAGCGGCTTCAAAGCGCTTGTCCCCGACGACGATGACTGACAAAAGCGAAGTCAAGCAGTTCATAAAGCGATTTCACGATCTTTCCACCACGCCTGCCCTGCTCGGGAAGATCCTTGCCCTTATCAGGGACGATACCTATTCGATTGAAAACCTTTCCAATGTCATCTCGTACGACCCCGCCATGGCTGAACGCGTTCTCCGGATCTCCAATTCCGCCTTCTTTGCCCACCCCGGCCAGATCAAGGACGTGCAGCAGGCCGTGCTGTTCCTCGGCGCGGACCGCATCAAGGCCATTGCCGTGGGCATGACCGTGATGAACATTTTCCCGTCTCCGGGATCGTTCCATATCGAGAACCTCTGGCTCCACAGCTATGAGGTCGCCTTCCTCTCCTCCGTGATGTCCGACAAGATCAGCATTACCCAGCCGCAGGAATGCTTTCTATCGGGCCTGCTGCATGACATCGGCCGTCTCGTCCTGTACAGCATGGACCACCAGCGGTTCCATCAGATCGAGACCACCGACACAATGCTCGCGCAGGAAACCGAACTGTTCGGATGCGACCACGCCGAGGCTGGGGCATTGTTCGCTGAGGAGATCGGGCTGCCGTCCGGCATCGTCACGACCATCAAGTACCATCACACGCCCTCGGCTGCTCCGGAAGACATGAGCATGGTCTCGCTCGTGGCGCTCGCTGAAGCGCTCACCAGAATGATCAAACCCCGCGTCGAGGATGACGGCATCTGGACCAGGGAGCACGACGCGATCCTCCTCGAGTTCTCGCTCGCCGAGAACGACCTCCACGAGATCGGCGAACGGTTCAAGGAGGCACAGGTCCAGATCGAGAGCTTCTTTTCTTCAACCGGACAGGAGGCGCCCCTTCCTTCTGCGCAGTCCGACAAAACGAAATAAGCTCAAACCTCGAAATACGTACATCGTAAACCCATCCTCATTGGTCAAAATGTTGACATTTTACCTTTGCTAAACCTATTAACAACTTTCTTCATCAGAATTCATTGGCACCCAACCCGCGCGTATCAACATCAATAACTAACTGTTTTACCGCATTATTTATGCACCCCCTTTCCAGCAGCAGCCTGATCACGCGCAAAACGCTGTTAATTAATTCCAGAAAATGATCATGGCACGTGTCTTGCTCTTATACACAGGTAAGCACGGCTGTCATAAAACGGTCAGCGATATATTCCCTGTCAAAACGACCGTTCCGCAGCCGGTATCCAGGTCAGGAGGAGCGTCCATCATGCCGGTAGAACCTCCGGGAAAGATCAGCGGAACCCCGATCATCCGACGGGAAGAGAGCGCCACGCAACAGCAGCGGAAAAAACAGCCCCCGAAAAAAAAGGAAGAGAAACCGGTTCCTGAAAAACCCGGGAAAGTGGACATTAAGATCTGATATGACGATGACCTTGCTACCATCAAAACCAAAGACCCCCCTGGAAAAAGAAAGGGGGTTGCTCACGGTCGAGTTGACCGAGATCAGGGATATCTCCGAGATCCTGTTCAAGAAGCTAGAAAAGAAGATCCGGCACATAGAAGCGCTCGACGCCTGCGTTGACAGAAAGATCGAGACGCTCGAACGACTGCTCCAGAGGTCAGAGGCGCTGGACGTTTCCGGAGCAGGAGCGAACCGGCAGCATGAGATCATGGGCCTCCAGGCAAAAGGCCTGGCAAGCGCCGAGATCGCCGAGGTCCTGGACATGCCGCGCGGCGAGGTGGAGTTGATCCTCGAGCTGCATACGCTGAACGCGTGAGGCAATTCTTGCCGAACGGGAAAATATTTCCGGGAAGCGAACACAGCCCGGATCTACCAATATCGGGTGTCGCTCAGAAACTCGTTGAATTCTTGTTCAAAGCGCGGTCTGGCCTGCTGCACGCCCTGTCGACCATTCTATGGCACAGGACTTGCTCTTTTGCCTGCTGAGAGGAAAGGTGATTAAACGTGTACAAAGGGATCTACATAGCCGCCTCAGGCGCCATCCTGAAGCAGACGCAACTGGAAGTGGTGTCCCAGAACATTGCGAACATGAACACGAGCGGGTACAAGAAGGACAATGTTTCGTTCAAGGAATATCTGCTCTCGACCGAAGCAGCGGCAGTGCCCGACGGCCGGGCCATGAGCGATTATTCCGAGTTCAAACTGGACCTTTCGAACGGGACCATCATCAGAACGGGCAACCCTCTTGATATCGCGATCGACGGCAACGGCATGATCGCGCTGGAGAACGGCCGCTATACGCGGCGGGGCGACCTGAAGCGGAGCAGCGAAGGCTACCTTACGAGCCATGACGGCGCAAAGGTGCTCGGCGCGAACGGCCCCATTCTTCTGCCCACGGACAGCACCGTGATCGAGATCGATCCGGAAGGAAAGGTCTCCGCCATGCAGCAGGACACGAACATCCCGTCGGACATCGACACGATCAGGATCGTTGAATTCGGCCCCGACGGAGGACTTGCGAAATCCGGCAACGGCCAATTCACGGCAACCGGCGCGGCCGGCCCGTCGACCTCCGGGGTCAAGCAGGGATATCTCGAAACATCGAACGTGGATACGGTCAAGGAAATGATCCGCATGATCGACACCATGCGTGAATACGAGAGTTATCAAAAGGTCATCCAGATGTTCGACGATGCAACGGCAAAAGTGAATAACGAGATGGGGAGGATATAAAATGCTGAGATCACTGTTCATTGCCGCAACCGGCATGGAAGCACAGAAGCTGAACATCGATGTCATTTCCAACAACCTCGCGAACGTCAATACCACGGGCTTCAAGAAAAGCAGGGCCGACTTCCAGGACCTGATGTACCAGACCATCCGGGCGCCGGGCGCAACCTCGGCCGAGGGCGTGCAGATCCCCTCGGGCATCCAGGTGGGCCTTGGCGTGAAACCGGTCGCCGTTCAGAAGATCTTTTTGCAGGGCGACTTCGTATCGACCGGCAATAATCTCGACCTGGTCATCGAAGGCGACGGGTTCTTCCAGATCCAGAGGCCCGACGGCACGACCGCCTACTCGCGGTCCGGCGCGTTCAAGCTGGACAGCGAAGGACGCATCGTGAACTCGGATGGCTACCCCCTGGAACCGAGCATCTCGATCCCGGCGAACACCACGAGCATTACCATCGGCTCCGACGGCAAGCTGACCGTTCAGCAGGCAGGCACCACCACGCCCACCGAGGTCGGCCAGATCGAGCTTGCTAAGTTCCTGAACCCCGGAGGCCTCAGCGCCATCGGCAAGAACCTGTATCAGTCCACTGCATCCTCGGGCGAGCCGACCACGGGCAATCCGTCCCTGGAAGGCATGGGCACCCTGAACCAGGGATTCCTCGAGATGAGCAATGTGAACGTGGTCGAGGAAATGGTGAACATGATCGTCAGCCAGCGGGCCTACGAGATGAACTCAAAAGCGGTCCAGGCCTCGGACGAGATGCTCCAGGTTGCGAACAATCTGAGGAGATAGTATGCCGCATCGTATCGTACGCATAGCAGCAGGCGCCTGCTTCTTGCTCGTGTTCATCGCTGCAGGAGTGCTGCCGGTTTCAGCTGCCGCGGAACCGGGGAGCCCGGAGGCTGCGCTCACCGCGTTCCTCAAGGAGCATTATCCCTGGTCCGAGGTAGAGGTGAGCGATCTGCACGCAAGCGCGATGCTGCCGAACAAAACGCCCGCTGACATTATCGTGGAACGGACGCCTCCAGGCCGGTCCTCGTTCCGCTTTGAGTTCGCCGGCCACAAGAGCATCACGGTCACGGCGCTGGTCAAGGCCTATGACCCGGTCCTCAGGAGCAGGAGCTCGTTCCGCAAGGGATATATTCTGAAACCGGGCGATGTCTACCAGACGCTCATGGAAGCGGATCGCATACCCAAGGGCGCGGTGCGGGACGAAGACCGGGTCATCGGCAAACAACTGCTCCGCTCCGTGGTCCCCAACATGCCGATCACGGATGTCCATGTTTCGGAGAAACCGTTTGTCGTCCGCGGGTCCAAGGTAACACTTTCAGCCGACACGCCGGGATTCGCCATCCGGACAGCGGGCGAGATGAAGCAGGACGCCTCGGTCGGCGACCGGGTGAAGGTGATCAATCTGCTGTCGAAAAAGATCGTGACAGGCCTGTTGCTGGACGAACGGACCGTCCGCGTGGAGTTTTAACATGAGAACCGCTGCAGAACAGAAATCGGGAACAGGGACCGCACATCGAACGGGATCGCCGTTGTATGCCGCGGCTGTTCCCGTGTGCTCGCTGCTCTGCGTGCTGGTTCTGTCCGCGTGCTCGTCCGCGCACAAACTTCCTCCGCCGCCGCCGCGGTATGTGTATCAGAACACCAAGACCGAGGAATCACGCTCTCCGATCGCAGGAGGCAATTCGCTCTGGCGCGACACCGCAAGCCTGTACGAGGATGCAAAGGCCAGACGCCTGAACGACCTGATCACCATCAATGTGGTGGAAAACATCTCCGGATCCGGCACCGCGGACACTAAGGCAAGCAGAAAATCATCGGTGGACGCGGGCGTGGACAACATCTTCGGCATTCCCACGGACCTTTACCTGAAGAACCTGTACGGACGGAACATGACGTTCGGACCCGCGGTAAAGGGCTCGATGCAAGACGCCTTTACCGGCAGCGGCGCGACCACGCGGCAGGGAAAATTGATCGGCACGATCACGGCCAAGGTGGTCGAGGTCATGCCGAACGGCACGCTGGCGATCGAGTCAAGGAAAGAGATCACGATCAACAACGAAAAACAGATACTGATCCTCCGCGGCATGGTGAGGCCCGACGATATCGCCATCGACAATACCGTGTTAAGCAACCGTGTTGCGGATGCTGAAGTGTTCTTTGTCGGGGACGGCGTTGTCAACGGCAAGCAGGACACCGGCTGGCTGGTGAAGCTCGTGGATAAAATATGGCCATTCTGAACAACATAAGGGTCAAGGGGCAAGGATCAAGGGGCAAGGGGATCGTGAGGCTATTTTCGCTATTCCTTGCTACTTGCTACATGCTACTTGCTACCGAGGTCTTTGCCGAGCGGATCAAGGACATTGCCAGCTTCGAAGGCATGCGGGAGAACCAGCTCATCGGCTACGGCCTGGTCGTCGGTCTTGACGGTACCGGGGACAAAGGCAACCAGACGATCCAGAGCATTGCGAACCTCCTGCAGCGCATGGGCCTGACCGTTAAGACAGCGGACATCAAGATCAAGAACACGGCCGCGGTCATGATCACTTCGGCGCTCCCTCCCTATGCAAAACCCGGCGTGCGGCTCGATGCGCTCGTGTCGTCCATTGGTGACGCGAAAAGCCTGCAAGGTGGCACGCTGCTGCTGGCGCCGCTGAAAGGCCCTGACGGCAAAGTATATGCGCTCGCGCAGGGCGCGGTTTCGGTCGGCGGATTCATCGGCGGCAGCGGCGGCACCACGGTCCAGAAGAACCACACCTCGGCCGGCAAGATCCCGGGCGGCGTGACCGTCGAGAGCGAGCCGCAGTTTTCGCTCGGCTCGGGGAACGAGATCAGACTTTTCCTGCAGCGGCCGGACTTCACCACCGCTGCGCTGGTGACGCGTAAGATCAACGAGGCTTTGAACGACGAGACCGCTTCGGTCACGCTCGACCCCTCTACCATCAAGCTGCGGATACCGGATGACTATCAGACAAAGCTGGTCCAGCTCATCGCGCTGGTGGAAGGCTTGGATGTTGCCGTGGACACGCCAGCGCGGGTCGTGATCAACGAGCGCACCGGCACGGTCACGATCGGCGAGAACGTCAGGATCGCGCCGGTTGCGATCGCGCACGGCAATCTCACGATCGAGATCAAAACGCAGTTCAAGGTGTCCCAGCCGCCTTCTTTTGCTCCTGATCAGGCTGAAACCGTTGTTATTCCGCAGAAGGAAGTGAACGTCAAAGAGGAAAAAGGGTCCTTGATCCAGATCTCGGGCACAACGCTCGGCGAGATCGTGCGTGCGCTGAACGCCCTCGGTGTTTCACCGCGCGACCTCGTCTCGATCCTGCAGGCGCTCAAGGCATCGGGCGCGCTCCGGGCCCAGGTGGAGATCATCTGATGCAGAATACTCCGGACGTCAAAGGGTTTGTTCCCCGGAACATCGAGGAGTATCGCAGCAGGAACGATCCCGAAGCCGTGAAAGCGGTTGCCCGCGAAATGGAGTCCCTGTTCGCGTACGAAATGCTCAAGGTCATGCGCGAGACCGTGGGCGCCTCCTCAAAGGGTACCCTGGGTCAGGATTCCTATATGAGCATGTTCGACATGGAGATCTCGAAACTTTTTGCACAGCGCGGACTCGGACTGCAGGACATGCTTGCCAAGAGCATCAAACACCTTGCGGAAAAGAGCGGCAAATCTCCTGCGCAGCAGGTGAAGCCCGTGCTGCATCGCACTCATGCGGAGCAGTCGTTGAATGAAGGGATCAAGGGCCTGCTGCCGGAAGTTGACGATCCGAAGGTCAGTTCGAACTACGGATTGCGGAACGATCCCTTCAGCAATAAGACCGCATTCCATCACGGCCTGGACATAGCAGCGCCGTCCGGCGCTGACATCCACCCGATCAGCACCGGGACCGTTGTGTTCAGCGGTAAAATGCAGGGATACGGCAATCTGGTGGTCATAGACCACGGGGACGGATTTCAGTCAAAATATGCTCACAACCGGGAAAATCTCGTGCAACAAGGTCAAGTTGTCGACACGGGGTCGGTAATCGCACAAGTTGGCGACACAGGAAGATCAACCGGCCCTCATCTGCACTTCGAACTTCTGCATGAAGGCAAAGCAGTTGATCCTCATGCCCTACTGGACAGCGTCAAGGTTAAAGATTCTATCGCATCTGCCGATAAGAAGAACACAAACCTTGCGTCATCCTGAAGGAGGATACCATGAAAATAGATTCGCAAAAACCGCCGGAAAGCCAGGGCCCGGCACGCAGCGCTCAGAACATCCAGAAGAATGCGGGCATGGAGCCGAAGGCAGCAGAGGTCAAAAAACCGAGTACCGGCGACACGGTGCAGCTCTCCGAACAAAGCAAGCAGCTTGCTGACATCAAGTCCGCGGTAAACCAGCTGCCGGAGATCAGGGACGCCAGGGTCCAGGAGATCAAAAAAAGCGTTGATGCCGGAACCTACACCGTTGATCCGCAAAAGGTCGCTGCAAACATCCTGAAAGAGATATGACCATTGTAGAGAACATACGGTCCATTCTGTCGGAGCAGGTCGCCGGCTATCGGGCCCTCGTTGAGATCCTTCGAAGAGAGCGCGAATGTCTGGTGCGGTTCGACCCTTCGGGAGTAGAGACCCTGTCCAAGGAAAAGGACACGCTCGTGCTGAAACTCAGGCTTCTGGAAGAGGAACGCATCAGGCTCGTTCAGACATTCGCAGCGGACAACAAGATCGCGGAGCAGGCCGCGCTCCAGCGGCTCATCGAGGTGACCGGGGACGGCTCTATTCAGCAGCTTCGGTCGCAGCTGGTCTCGCTCCTGCAAGGCATCATGGAACTGAACGAGTTCAACCGCGTGCTGATCGAACGGTCCTCGGGGGTCGTGGAGACCGCGCTGAACTTCCTCGGTTCTTTCGGCATTGCGAACGCAACGCAGCACAAGGGGAGGCTCCTTTCACGGGAGGCATAAGACAATGTCTTTAGCAGGCATCCTTGATATCAGCAGAACGGCGCTCTTTGCCAGCCAATCCGCGCTCAGCGTGACGAGCAACAACATCGCCAACGTCAATACGCCGGGCTACAGCAGGCAGGACGTTGTTCTGAACATCGCCAATCCTGCATCCTCGACCTTCGGTTCGGTCGGACGCGGCGTGACCGTGGCCGGCATCCGGCGCAACTATGACCGGTTCCTTCAGGCCCAGCTCCTGGGACAGGGGCAGAGCCAGGGACGGTCTGCGACGCTGGACAGCGCCTGGGGCCAGATCGAGTCGGTCTTTAATGAGAACATGGGTATCGGCCTCTCGTCGGCAATGACCAATTATTTGAATGCCTGGCAGGACGTACAGGCGAACCCGACATCCCTGACCCCCCGGACGGTCCTCCTGAAAAAGGCGGACTCGCTCATTACGTCCACCAAAGGGATCGAAAAAAGCATCCTGAACACGCTGAACAGCACCAACGAGGCCATCATCACCGACGTTTCCAAGGTCAACGTCATCACTAATGACGTCGCCAAACTGAACGAACAGATTTCGCAGCAGGAAGCTGGGACGAACCTCCCCTCCGCGAACGATCTTCGTGACCAGCGCGATCAGAAGCTGAACGAACTTGCGCAGCTTGTCGATTTCTCCACTTATGAGGACAACAACGGAGCTGTCACGGTCACGGTCAACATGCGGAACCTCGTGTCCGGCGGCAACGTCAATACGCTCTCGACCGTGATGAACAGCGACGGGAACAGGGACCTGGTCCTGGACAACGTGAACATCACTGCCGGGGTCCAGAAGGGCGAGATCGGCGGTTTGATCGCGGCCAGGACCGATATCCAATCAATGGCCCTGACGAGCTTGCGAACGCTCGTCGGATCGATCACTCAGCAGGTCAACCAGCTGCACCAGGCCGGCTTCGGCCTTGACGGGTCCACGGGGAACGATTTTTTTGCGCCCCTCCAGCTCACCACGTCGCAAAATTCATTCGGTGCGAGCATTACTGCGGCGGCGATCACGAGCCAGACAGCGCTGACGCTTGATGAATATACGGTCACCTTCGACACTGTGGGAGGCACGTACAGCGTGCTCAACAAGCAGACCGGCGCCACCGTGATACCGGCGACCGGCTACAACGCCGCGGGCACGGCCATCGCGCTGCCCGGGATCAGCGTCACGATCGCGGGACCGGTAACCAACACCGACACGTTTACGATCAGCCCTATCGCGACGGCGATCAAGAACTTCGGCGTCGCGATCACCGATCCTCGTAAAGTGGCTGCATCTTCGAACCTGGCCGAACTTCCGGGCAACAGCGACATTGCGCTGCAGATCTCGCAGCTGAGCGATCTATCCCAGGCCAGCCTCGATGGTTCGACCTTCTCGGACTTTTACGCCGGGATCGTCGCGACGGTCGGCGTCATGAAGCGAACAGCAGCCGACTCGGTCACGTTTGACAACAGTCTGATGGAAGCCTTGCAATCACGCCGCGAATCGATCTCGGGCGTATCCCTCGACGAAGAGGCGGCGAATCTTATCCGATACCAGCGGTCCTTCGAAGCAAGCGCGCGCATGGTGAACGTGGCCGACGAGCTGATGAAGACCGTATTGAGCCTGTGACGCCATGAGAATAACTCCTAATATCATCTATAGCCAGCTGAACCGCTCGATCGACCAGACCAATGAAACGCTGGGCCGGCTGACCGAGATGCTCGCCACGAATAAGAAGTTCCTGGCTCCCTCGGAAGATGTCACCGCCGCAACGCGGGCACTCGACTACAAGGTCAGCATCAGCAGCAATGACCAGTATCAGCAAAACATCGACCATGCTCAGAACAGACTGAAGTTTACCGATGCCGTGCTGACAACAACGTCGAAAATGCTTTCAGATATAAAAGACCTTGCGAACATTTCTGAAGGCGCTGTCGACCCTGCGACGCTGACCATCCTTTCCCAGCAGGTGTATCAATATCGCGATCAACTTGCAAGCGTGGCCAACTCCCGCTACCTAGGCCAGTACCTCTTTTCCGGGTTCAGGACCGATCTGCAGCCCTATGCTGCCGGCACCTTCGTGTATCAGGGCGACACCGGCGTGATGAACGTCCTGATCAGTCAGGCCAATACCCTGCCTGTCAATCTTACCGGAGATTCCACGTTCAGCTACACGCTCGCAGCACCGACGGTAAAGCAGCTGGGCGGCGGCCAGTATGTTCACTACACTCCCGGCGCGGGCACCACGGTAAATGTGGAGATCCGCGATACAACGGATACCGCCGTGCTCGACACGTTCAGCTTTTCCAACGTGATCCAGATGACCGATGTGCTCGGAGCGGCCATCGGTACGGGCAATGCCTTGCGCGTTCAGGCTCTTTCCGATCCCTTTGGCCAGGTCGGCGACCAGATGCGCAACGCGCAGGCGGAGGTCGGCTCACGTCTGAACAGGCTCCAGGACCAAACCGACTGGATCACCTCAAGTACGAATACCCTGAAGGACGCGCTGTCCTCGGTCGAGGATGCCAATATCAATGAGATCGCGATCAGTCTCCAGAAAACGAACGTGGCGCTCCAGGCGCTGTATGCTGCTTCGTCGAAGATCATGCAGCAATCGCTCTTCAACTTCCTCACCTAATGGCAAGAACCTCTTTCGACCAAAAAAAAGGGCCCCTGATCAGGGGCCTTTTCTCTGTTCTGCGCCAAACTTCAAACAGGCAATACTATGCTGTCGCAAGGATCAGGATCGGCATGTGCACCCGCTCCGGCTCATCAAGCAGGATCGCAGCCGCCTTGGTAAGCTCGGAAGGCGTTTTTCCGCCTGCGGGCAGCATGATGAGCGATACCCCGAACTCCTCCGCAGCCTTCAGGATCTCTTCGTCAGGATACCCGGACCGCATGCTGTCGGACACCTCAAGCCCTCGTACCGTCAATAAGCGCTTTACCTTCTTCACGGTCTCTGCTGCGCCCTTTTTCACCAGTTCAAATTCCTTTTTCTCGCCAACACTATAGAGATGCACGGGAACGATGCCCAGGAGCATGACCTTGGAACCGGAAGCTTCGGCCTCCTGCACGATCGCGTCGATATCTGACAACAGCGTGTCGGAATTGTCAACAGGCACCAGGATCGTCCCCGGCACCAGACGCACAGGACACGCAGCGGTTTTTGCGATCGCCTTATAACGCGGCGTGGTCAGGACCAGATCGACCTGCTCGCTTCCTGCTATCCGGAGAGCCTCCTCGACCGTGTCCCCATCCATGGACAGGACACGCACGGATATGCCCTGCTGACCAGCTTCGCGTACCAACGTTTCCGCATCCCGGCGATGCTGGTCTGTTTCCGCGCGCGCGAGTTCCTCTGCCCGAGGTCCGGCGTCGTAATCAACGAACAAGCTCGACTGGAACACCTGGAGCACGATAAGCTCGCCGTCCCGTTTCTTTGCCTCGCGCAGCCCATAACGCAGCGCGGTCTTGGATTGAATTGTCCCGTCATAGAGCGTAAGGATCTTCATATGTGCCTCCTTGAACAGGATTCTGGATCCAGTTCAGTACACAAGTGCAACACGGGAGATAAGAGCATCATTTAGATGCACTAACAACCTATTAATTAAATGAACCTTATCTATTATTGCCGAGGAAAAACATATTAACAATGCATCTTATAATTGCACCATTATTTCACTATTACCACATTACGCCAATTAATCAATACCTTAATCGTAGGCATGTCCATTGCTATATATACTGCGTAACACACTACTGACCAATGGAGGCTACAATGAAAAACTTTACAACGATGTTAGAAGATCTCTGGGTCGCCATTACCTTTGCAGAAGCCGGCGTGTCTGAAACCGTTTTCATGAACTCCGATCCCCGGGTTCCTGAACAGGTCAGCGTTCCTGCTGTATAACGAGTAACCCGATGAATGCGAGGAGATAACGATGTCCATTGACGGAACGACCATAACCATCAGAAACATCCTGGCCTTGACCCTGTTCACAGTCGTTATCATAAACGACCATTCCCCGCTTGTCCAGCAAGAGTTGCTCAAGATATGGAAAACGCTGAACACACCGCTTCTTCCGAAGCAGCCCTCCCGGACCAATCACAAGTCCAATTCGTTCTGGGAGATAGACATGACCGACTTCGAACCCTGATGCAGCCGCTCGCGTTACTGCAGCTGTGCAACATGATACAAAACGTAAACGAGTATCCCAACCGGCCCGAAGCTTATCACATTCGAGGCCAGCATGTTCACGACCTTGCTGTAGAGGTCCGTTCTGCCGATCATACCCGGAACGAGCAGCGACCCCATGAACATCATCTGGAACATCAAAAACAGATTCGATTGCTGCAATGCATGTTCAAGTTCCATGACAAATTCTCCGTTCGATTAATTATGTTACCGTAAGAACATTCCGGAGAAATGGGGAGAACTCCAGCGTCCTCACCATTTCCCCTTCCAGGGCCATTCAGGTTTACATCATTTTTGTCGAGAGCGCGGCGATCTGCGTCGTGCCTGCCACTCCGGACTCGGCCAGCGCCTTCTGGTACTTGCCGATGATCTCGGTGAACTTCGGGGGGCAAAGCAGCACGTCAACCTTCTCCGTCTTTGCGAAACTGACAACCGCTTCGGTCGGATCGCCTTCGGTGCTGTACAAACTCGCTTTCACACCTTTGCCTTTTTCGCGGATAATGGCCTTTGCTTCATCAACGAACCGTGCAGCCTCGGCCCTGGCAGTGTCCTGCGCATTCACCGTGGCATCATAATCCACGAACATCCCGCTGTTGAACACATGGAGAGCAACCACCTCGCCGCCTTTTTCCCGCGCCTTGTCCATGCCGTATACCAATGCTTCCTTTGCCTGCAGTGTCCCGTCGTACGCAACCATGATCTTCATTTTACTACCTCCTCTTAGATTTTTTTAATGAGTGCTTGTTGCTTACTGCTTCCTATATTGCACACGCCATGCCAAAATTCCCGCATTTACTTTTCAATGAGTTACATCACGCAGCGCAGTAATTTTACTGCATAAGGCCCGCAAGATATTACTGCGGTTGGAGCGCTGCCCCTGTATCCCGCATGGAGATGCGGAACAAATAACAGACCCATAGCCCGTTCCCGTTTGCTGAGGAGCTCATCCCGCGATTACGTTTCGAGTGGGTCCTCCGGCGGGAGCCGGGGATGCCAAGGCACGGGATTGCACCTATCCGCCTAGATATGTTATACTCGGTGCGTCTTGGATCCCGGCATGAAGGAGGGCCGCTTGCTTATCGAAAAAGGAACATTGTGGGAGAGCATCGTACGAAGCACCAGGAGCGCGATCGCACAGCGGGCTATCTTGCCGATCCCAACGGAGTATGCGTTCATTGAGGACAGCGGCATGCGCTTCTTTGTCCGTATTCTGGCAGGACTGCGGAAGAAGGATGAAGCGGCAACAAAGAAGGGGCCGGATTCCGGACCAGCAGGAATCATCGACCCCTTTCTTCCGCCCGAGAAGGACCTGCTTCTCGGCGATATTTCAGACACCCACCTTGCGGTACTGAACAAGTTCAATGTCGTAAAGCACCATCTGCTCATGGTGACCCGAACGTTCGAAGAGCAGGACACGCTCTTGACGCTCGCTGACTTCGAGGCGCTCTGGCTCTGCATGGCCGAGTTCGAAGGCCTCGCGTTCTATAACGGCGGCAGGGAAGCAGGGGCGAGCCAGCAGCACAAACACCTCCAGATGGTCCCGCTGCCCCTAGCGCCGAAAGGCCCGGCAATACCGATCGCCCCCCTGCTCGCGCGCGCGCCGATGTCTGGCATCGGGACCATTCCAGGACTTGCATTCCAGCATGCGTTCGTGCGCCTGGATCGTGATCTGCTCGAGACGCCGCGCGAAGCTGCGATACAGACCTGCGACCTCTACCGGGCGATGCTCGCGAGCGTTAACATGGAGATATCATCCGGGTGCGGCCCGGCACGCCAGTCTCAACCCTATTGTTTCCTGGCCACGCGGGAATGGCTGCTGCTTGTGCCGAGGACGCGGGAGTTCTTCGAGAACATATCGTTCAATGCGCTTGCTTTTGCAGGGTCGCTCTTCATCCGGGACGATCAGCAGCTCAGGCGGCTGCGATCGGTCGGGCCAATGAAGGCGCTCAGGTCGGTTACTGTGGCAACGTAGAACGGAAAGTTCGTTGTGCGGGCAGATGGGACGGTTCATCAGGAGAACCGTAGTGGAGCAAAGAAGATAATCACAAAATGGACCAGTAGCTCATCATTGAACCGACCGTATCAATGCTCTCCGATCGTCATTCTCGCAATGCCTCTGAGCGGGAATCCCGTTCCGGTCCATGTAATCCTGGATCCCCGATAGGAACATTCGGGGATAACGAACGGATGAACACAAGTGATGCCGCAACATGCACTACAATCCCGCTCACGCCATCTGGCGGATCGTGATCGACTGCGTATCAGCCATCTTATCTCCGATCCCTCTCACCATGAGCATATAATCGCCTGTGTTGGCCAGCTTCAGCTTCTTCATATACGTTTCCGCGAAGGCCATGCGCTTTTCGACCTCGAGCCGGCTGCTGACCAGGATGGGCACGACACCCCACAGCAGCTGGAGCCGCCGCAGAACATGCTCGGACTGGATCAGCACGATGATCGGCGCGGACGGCCGGTCGGCTGCGATCACCGATGCGGTATGGCCGGAACGGGTCACGACCACAATGCACCTCACCATCAGGTCCCGCGACAGCTGGGCGATGGCTGAGCTGACCGCGTCCTGCACGCCCTTGCAGCGGTCAGGCAGCGGGTCCCGGAACAGCCCGTTGCGGGCAAAGAACCGGTAGGACTCGGTCTCGCGCAGGATCGCATCCATCATCTCGAGCGCTTCCAGCGGATAGTTCCCTGAAGCGGTCTCGCCGGAGAGCATCACCGCATCAGCGCCGGACAGACAGGCTGCGGAAACGTCCGTGACCTCCGCCCTGGTGGGCCGCGCGTGCACCAGCATGCTTTCAAGCATCTGGGTCGCGACAATGACCGGCTTCCGGTGTTCGATGCAGGTCTCGATCAGCTTGTCCTGGACGAACGGCACCTTCTTCGCAGGTAGTTCCACGCCGAGGTCTCCCCGCGCTATCATGATGCCGTCCGCAGCAGCGATGATCTCGTGGATGTTCTCGAGCGCTTCGGGCTTCTCGATCTTCGCGATCACCATGATGTCCGCTTTGCCGCGTTTCAGCAGGGCCTTCAGGTCCTGGATGTCCCGGGCCTTGCGCACGAACGAGAGCGCGATATAGTCCACCTTTGCCTGCATACAATATTTCGCATCCGCCCGGTCCTTGGCAGTCAGCGCAGGGATGTTCAACACAGTGTCAGGGAGGTTCATCCCCTTGTTGTTCTTCAGGATGCCGCCCCGTATGACCCGCGCCTGCACGCAGCCGCGCGCTTTGCCCGTGACCTTCAATTCGAGGTTGCCGTCGTCGAGCAGGATCTGGTCATTCACCGAAATCTCGGCAAGCAGCCGCTTGTACGAGCAGGGGATCAGGGTCGCGTCGCCGATGACGGGTGCGACCGTGATCTCGACCGTTGTCTTCTCCTTCAGCACGGTTTCGCCGCCTTTGAACACGCCCACCCGTATTTTGGGGCCGCACAGATCGCCGAGGATAGCTACCGGCATGCGCAGCTGGTCGGACACTTTCCGGATCAGCTGGATCGTGCGCAGGTGGTCTTCAGGCTTGCCATGGGAAAAGTTGATCCTCGCGACGTTCAGGCCTTTTTTGATCAACTCCCTGATCATCGCGGGAGAGGATGACGCGGGACCGATGGTGGCGATGATCTTGGTACGTCTGAAGTGAAGATACTTGTGCTTCAGGCCGAGTTCGAAATATTTCTTGTCTTCGGGCGATTGTGCGGCAGCGCTCATTGTTCAACCTCGTGCTCGGAACGTTTTATCCGCGAACCTTGAACAGAACAGCGCTGATCTTGTCAAGACGGATGACAGCATCATAGTATTCCTTGCCCGCGATCTTTGAAAGATGCACCACGAACTCGCCGACCTTGCTCACGGTCCCTATCAGGTTCTCGCCGGTATCGAGGCGAAGGATCACGGTCTTTCCCGTGTTCTCCGTCAAAATGTCCTTCATCGTTGTTGCCGGGGACTTCATCTCGTATTTTTGTTCTTCTGCCGATGTCAGGGGCGCACAGATCACCATACAGCAAAACAA
>Ga0315268_10002390_pt1 | contig 21173 bp, 20 predicted proteins | sample C1_top_MG_FD_204535 | JGI IMG/M metagenome (GOLD analysis project Ga0315268, IMG submission 204535) | Sediment microbial communities from Yellowstone Lake, YNP, Wyoming, USA - C1_top | ecosystem: Environmental > Aquatic > Freshwater > Lake > Sediment | place: USA: Wyoming | collected 2017-08-01 | reverse complement strand
GGCTGCCTGGGCGCCGTCACCCTCGACGGCGACCGCGTCGAGCGCAACCCCGCCTATTACATCGTCGCGCACGCCAGCAAGTTCGTGAGACCCGGCTCGACGCGCGTCGCCTCCGACTCGATCGAGGGACTGCGCACCGTCGCCTACCGCACGCCGCAGGGGCGCTTCGTCCTGATCGCGCGCAACGGCGGGAAGTCCGCGCGCGATTTCGGGATCCGCCAGGGCGGGAGGACGTTCCGCGCACGGCTGAACGCCGGCGCCGTGGGGACCTTCGTGTGGTGACGGCGTTTCTGCTCGCGGCGGCGCTGGCCGCGCCGGCGGCGGCCCGCTCTCCGGCGAAGCTCCCGAAGGTCCAGCTGATCAAGCCCTCCGTCACCGTGGAGATCAGCACCGTGTCCGCGGCGGCCCGGCACGCCATCAACGCGCAGATCCCGCCCAACGCCCAGCCGTCCATCACCGACGCGTCGCTGGAGAAATCCGCGATCGGCCCGGGCTACACGACCATTCCCCTGCCCGCCTTCGTCTACAACCGCAACGAGGGCGCCTGGACCGGCGCGCTGCTGCCGATCTTCCGGGCCAACGCCCAGGGCCACGTCGAGGACATCTACGCGCCGCTCTACCTCCACAACGACCTCATCGGCGAGACCTTCACCTTCAACTACTTCGGCTATCGCACCGACACGCGCCAGTATCACGCGATCATTTCGTACGCGACCAAGATCGAGCGCCTGATCGACCTCGGCTACAAGGACATCGCCTTCGGCGGCGGACGCTACATCGTCTCCCTGCAGGCCAACGCGGGGAAAAGCGCCTTCAACCGGTTCTACGGCTTCGGCAACAGGGTCGGCGAGCAAAAAGAGAGCAACTATACCTTGGCGGACACCAACGTCAAGGCGGGGGCGGGCGTCAACCTCGCCGACTCCCTGTCCGTGGTCGCGACCGAGCGCGTGCGCTTCGTCGCGATCGAGAACGGGGCGGTCGCCAGCCTGCCGCAGACGCGCCGGGCCTTCCCGACGGCGCCCGGCCTGGACGGCGCCACGATCTGGGGACAGGGCCTGACCTTCGCCTACGACAGCCGCGACAACCAGCTGACGCCGCTTCACGGCAGCTACGCGACTTTGACCGCGGAGCACGACGACAACTTCGAGACCGACAACCGCGACCACTGGTGGCGCGTCACGGCCGAGGCCCGCCATTTCCAGCCGCACCTCGACGACCGGGCCGTGCTCGTCACCCACGCGCTGTTCGACGCCCTGCCCATCGACAGCAAGGGCCTCGTGCTCCACGGCGTGCCGTTCTACGAGCGGCCGACCCTGGGAGGCGAGACGACCTTGCGCGGCTTCGGCCGCGGCCGCTTCGTCGGCAGCTACGCGCTGCTGGTCAACGTCGAGGAACGCGTCAGCGTCGCCCGCTGGTCGGTCATGGGCAACGTCGTCGAGCTCGAGCTCGCGCCGTTCCTGGACTGCGGCCGCGTCCAGAAGTACCTGAGCGACCGCCGCGTCCTCAGCAACCTGCAGTACAACCCCGGCCTGGGCGTGCGCGCCCTGGCCCGCCCCAACATCGCCGGCCGCCTGGACGTCGCCAGCGGGCGGGACGGCGCCGCCGTTTTCGTGGGCCTGGATTACCCGTTCTGACGCGCGCGCGTCAGGGCGTCAAGCCGCGGGAGGTCAGCCGGGGGGCGAGCGCGGACGCCTGCGCGATCAGGCGGGCGACGGCGGCCTCGTCCGCGGCGGCGTTCAGCGCTTCGTCGCGGCAGCCGTCGGCGCGGAAGGCCTGCAGGACGTGGCGGCGCGCGCCCAGCGCGAACAGCTCGCCGGACAGCGCGGCCAGCTCCGGCGCCGCGAACAGCGCCGGATGGACCGTCGTGCGGCACTCGTGGTCCACGCCGCTGGCGACGAGGAGGCGCAGGCTCTCGCGCGCCTTCGCGCCGCTTCCGGGCGCGCCGTTGACGTCGGCGTAGCGCTCGAACGGCGCCTTGACGTCGAATCCCACCCAGTCGGCCAGGGGCAGGACCTCCGCGAGCCGCTCGGGAGAAGACCCCGCCGTGTGCAGGCCGATCGCGAAACCCAGGCGCTTGACCTCCGTCATCGCGGCGGCCAGGCCGGCCTGCACGGTCGGCTCGCCGCCGCTGAAGACGACCGCGTCGAGCAGGCCGGCGCGGCGGCGCAGGAAGTCAAGCGCGGCCTCCCATTCGCGCTCCGGAGCCGCGTCCGGCGGGATCAGGTGCGGGTTGTGGCAATAGACGCAGGACCAGGAACAGCCCTGGCAGAACAGCACGGCCGCCAGGCGCCCGGGCCAATCCGTCGTGCTCAGCGGCGTCAGGCCGCCGAGGCGCAGGCCCGCGGCCTTAGGCGCCGGGGCGATCGAGACCGGCACGGCATTCCTGGAAGAAGCGGCGTTCGTAGTGCTCCCCCTTTTTGCCGATGTTGAACGAGGCCACCGGGCGGTGATAGCCCATCACCCGGGTCCAGACCTCGCAGGGCTGGCGTTCCGAGTCCTCGAGCCCGACGGGGGCCGGGGACGTTCGCGTCTGGGACGGAGTCTTGTTCATCGGGGGCTCCTTTGTTTTTGCGCCAGGCGTTCGACGTCGCACTTCGGGCAGAACGGATGCTAGCCGTTGAGATAGCCGTGCGTCGGGCAGATCGAGAAGGTCGGCGTGATCGTGATGTACGGCAGGCGGAAGCGCTCCAGCGCGCGCCGCACCAAGGTCTTGCAGGCCTGCGCGCTGGAGACGCGCTCGCCCATGTACAGGTGCAGGACCGTGCCGCCGGTGTACTTGCGCTGCAGCTCGTCCTGCCGCTCCAGGGCCTCGAAGGGGTCGTCGGTGAAGCCGACGGGGAGCTGGGACGAGTTCGTGTAGTAGGGCCGCTCCGGCGTGCCCGCCTGCAGTATGCCGGGGAAGCGCTTGAGGTCCTCCTTGGCGAAGCGGTAGGTGGTGCCCTCCGCCGGGGTCGCCTCCAGGTTGTACATGTGGCCCGTCTCCTCCTGGACCTTGACCATGCGCTCGCGCACGCGGTCCAGCAGGCGGACGGCCAGCGCGTGACCGCGCGGGTCGGTGATGTCGTACGCCCCGTCCGAGAAGTTGCGGACCATCTCGTTGATGCCGTTGACCCCCACGGTCGAGAAGTGGTTGCGCAACGTGCCCAGGTAGCGCCGCGTGTAGGGGAACAGCCCGTCGTCCATCAGGCGCTGGATGACCTTGCGCTTGATCTCCAGGCTGGTGCGCGCGATCTCGATCAGCGCGTCCAGGCGCCGGTGCAGGCCCTCCTCGTCGCCCTTGTGCAGGTGCCCCAAGCGGGCGCAGTTGACGGTGACCACGCCCAGCGAGCCGGTCTGCTCGGCCGAGCCGAACAGGCCGTTGCCGCGCTTGAGCAGCTCGCGCAGGTCCAGCTGCAGGCGGCAGCACATCGAGCGGATCATGTTGGGCTTGAGTTCCGAGTTGACGAAGTTCTGGAAGTAGGGCAGGCCGTACTTCGCGGTCATCGCGAAGAGGCGGTCGGCGTTCTCGCTCTCCCACGGGAAGTCGGCGGTGATGTTGTAGGTCGGGATGGGGAAGGTGAACACGCGGCCTTTCGAGTCGCCGGCGATCATGACCTCGATGTAGGCGCGGTTGATCATGTCCATCTCGGCCTGGAGTTCGCCGTAGGTGAAGGGCATCTCCTTGCCGCCGATGAGAGGGTTCTTCCCGCGCAGGTCCTCCGGGCAGACCCAGTCGAAGGTCAGGTTCGTGAAGGGCGTCTGCGTGCCCCAGCGCGAGGGCACGTTGAGGTTGTAGATGAGCTCCTGGATGCACTGGCGCACTTCCGCGTAGCCCATCTTGTCCTTGCGCAGGAACGGGGCCATGTAGGTGTCGAAGGAGCTGAACGCCTGGGCGCCGGCCCACTCGTTCTGCAGCGTGCCCAGGAAGTTGACGACCTGGCCCACGGCGCTGGACAGGTGATTGGGCGGCCCGGCCTCGACCTTGCCCGGAACGCCGTTGAGGCCTTCCTGCAGAAGCGTCTTCAGCGACCAGCCGGCGCAGTAGCCGGCCAGCATGTCCAGGTCGTGGACGTGGATGTCGCCGCTGCGGTGCGCGTCGCCCACCTCGGGAGGGTAGACGTGGTTGAGCCAGTAGTTGGCCACGACCTTGCCCGAGACGTTGAGGACCAGGCCGCCCAGGGAGTAGCCCTGGTTGGCGTTGGCGTTGACGCGCCAGTCCAGGCGGTCCAGGTACTCGTTGATCGAGGCCTGCACGTCGAGCACGGTCTTGTGGTCGCGCCGCAGCTTGCTGTGCTGCTCGCGGTAGACGATGTAGGCGCGCGCGGTCTTGAAATGGTCGTTGGTGATCAGGACCTGCTCGACGACGTCCTGGATCTTCTCGATGGTCGGCGCGGCGGCGCCGCTGCGGCGGGAGAGGACCTTGACCACCTGGTCGGCCAGCGGGCCGGCGGCGTCGTCGTCGAACTCTCCGGCGGCGGCGCCCGCGCGGGAGATGGCGGAGCGGATCTTGGCGGGATCGAACGGGACGCGCGAGCCGTCCCTCTTGTTGATCGACTGCAAAGTCAACGTCGAATTCTTGGCGGTCTGCGTCTTGGTCGTCATCCCGTTATTCCCCCCGTCGAGCGAACGCAGCAGGTTCCAATACGCAACGGAAATGCCGAACTTCGGGGTCCGGAATTACTTAGAGGACGAGGGCCGCGGCCAAGGCCGCCGCAGTGACCGCCGCGCCCGCCAGGAAGGAGTCGGACCGGTAAAAAAACTCGAGACGGTGGCGGCCGGCGGGCACGGGGACGGCCAGGAACACGCCCTCGAAGGTCTCGACGGGAACGCGGCGCCCGTCCACGCGGGCGCGCCAGCCCGGGTAGGCCGCCTCGGAGAGCACGGCCGTCCCGCCGCGGGACGAGTCGATCTCCGCCGTCACGCGCGCCGGCTCGTCGGAGCCGAGCGCGACGGACGCGCCGGGGTCGCCGGGGTCGCCGGGCAGGAACACGCGCCCGAGCGTCACCGGGCGCCGGACGGCGACCAAGGCGCCGGCGTCGGCGCGCGCGGCGCCGCGGCGCAAGGTCACGACCGTCCCGACGCGCGCCCAGTCGAGCAGCGGGGAGGCCGCGCCCGCCGCGGCGAGCCGCTCCAGGTAGTTCTCGGCCGATGTTTGCCGCAGGACCTGATAGCTGGCGGCCTCCCTCGCGCCGAAGGCCGTCCCGAACGACGGCGCCAGGAATTCCCGCATGGCGTCGTAGTCCGCTCCGGTCTCCAGCGTCTGCCTCTGCCACGCCGCCATGACGGGCGGGGAGTGGTAGATCCGCCCGCCCGCCTCGGCGGCCGCGCGGGCCAGCGGCGGCGCGTCGAGCAGGCCGGGAAGCGCCCAGGCCTGGCGCGGGCCGCGGGCGAAGCCGATCAGGTCGACGGCCAGAAACGCGACGGCCGCCCAGCCCGCGCGCCCGGGAAGGGCCGCCACTCCCGCGGCGGCCAGCAGCGCCGCGCCCAAGGACGCGGCCAGCAGCCAGTTCGCCGGAAAACGGAACACGTGCAGCGGCGTCAGGAACCGGAAGCCCGGCAGGTTGCCGCCCAGGCTCAGGAGCAGCGCCGCGGCCGTCGCCAGCGCCAGCTTTCGCTCGCGGCGCCCCCCAGACCGCAGCGCCCACGCGCAGAGGACCACGGCGACGGGACCGGCGTAGAAGCTCTTGATGGCGGGATCGCCGGTCAGGAAAGCCCCGAAGCGGTCCCATTGCGGATGAAGAATCTCCTTGGCCAACTCGGCGGCCGTCAGGGAATATTGGGCGGCCTGAGCGGCGCCCAAGACCATTCCCCGTCCGGAGCGCAGGACCATCTCCAGGAACGGCAAAGACTGCGCCGCCGCGAAGCCTCCGGCCCACAGCGCCCCGCGGGCCAGCGCGCCCAGCGCGTCGCGGCCCTGCGCGGCGGCGACGGCCAGACAGGACGCGGCGCAGACCAGGAACAGCGGCGGAAATCCCGCCAGCCACGCCAGGGCCAGGACGGCGCCCAGCAGGCGCGGCGCGCGCAGGTCCAGGGCCAGCAGGGCCGCGGGCAGCCACGCGGCGGCGGCAAAGTGATTCGGGAAGGTTCCGCGCGCCAGCAAGGCCCCGCCCGCGCCGTAGACGAGGGCCGCGGCGGCGCAGGCCGCCGGCACGCGCGTCCGGCGCCAGGCCAACGCGGCGGCGGCGCCCGCCGCCAGCAGCGAGTGCAGGACGATCCAGTACCGCAAGAACGCCGCGAAGCTCGGAAGGAGGGCTCCCAGCCACAGCGGCGGATAGAGAATCATCGCCTGGGGATCGGCCAGCAGGGGCTCGCCCATGTCCCGGGACGGATCCCAGAGAGGCAGGCGCCCGCCCAGGAACGCCGCGCGCGCCTGGGCCCAGTGCGGGAACGACAGCGTCATCAGGTTGCCGTCCACCGGAATCAGCCCGCCGAGGAGGAGCGGCTGCCAGCAGGCGCACAGCAGGATGACGGCCGCGGCGGCGACGGCCGCGGCGCGCCAGGGGCCGGCGGCGATTCGAGCTACTGCGCGGGGCACATCGCCTTGCCGTTCTCGGTCAAGGCGTCGGCGGGAATCAGCATGACGTTGCCGACGGTCTTCGCGGTCCGGTCCGCGTCGTCGAAGACCTGGAGGCCGTCCACGCCGACGCCGCGGTAGAGGGCGCGATGATACGGATAGGTCGCCAACGTCGCGGAGCCGCGGCCGACGCCGGCGGCGCCGGAGAGCTTGAGGGACACGGTCACCGCGCCGTCGGTGGCGATGCGCAGGACGGCGGCGTAGCGGCCGTCGGCGCTGGCGAAGGAGCGGGTCTCGGCTCCCGCGGACGAGACGCAGGAGGCCTGCGCGAGCAGGGCGGCGCAGGGGACCTCGTCGGGATTGGTCTTGTCGGTGATCCAGAGGGCGAAGGACTTCGCGTCGAGCTCGGGGTTGGAGGCGCAGGCGGCGGTTTGGGCGCGCGCGGCGGACGCGGAGGCGGCGATCAGGAGGGCGGCGATCAGGGCTCGGGACATGGGACCTCGGGGGCGCGGAGTTGAGCGGCCGTTCATTAGGATACCGCGCTTCGGCACGGCTGTCCTGAGCCGTGGGGCCCAGGCGCCTCTAGGCCGAAAGGCCCATCTTCCCAGCGGGCGCGGCAAAGGATATAATGCGCGCGCACCATGGCCGACACTCCACTCAAGATCGCCGTCTGCGGCGCGACGGGACGCACGGGCTCGCGCGCGGCCGCGCTGGCCGCGTCGGACCCGCGCTTCCACCTGGTCGCGCGGGTGGACCGCACGCGCACCGCCGAGTTCGAGGACGAGTCGGGAAGCGTGGCCGCCGTGATCGACTTCACGTCGCCGGACGCGTGCGTGCGCTACGCGGCGGCGTGCGCGCGGTCGAAGACGGCGTTCATCACCGGGACGACGGGGCTGTCGGTGGTCCAGCGCGCGCAGCTGGCGGCGGCGGCCAAGAAGATCCCGGTGTTCGCGGCGCCCAACTTCAGCCGCGGGGTGACCTTGATGCTGCGCCTGGCCGAGGAAGCGGCGCGGCGCCTGCCCGACTACGACGCGGCGATCGTGGAGACCCATCACAAGGAAAAGAAGGACGCGCCCTCCGGCACGGCGCTGCGCCTGGCGCAGTCGGTGCGCGACGGGCGCGGAGACGACGCCCCCGTCGCCACGTCGTCGCGGCGCCTCGGCGACGTGGTGGGCGATCACGAGCTGACGTTCGCGGGGCCGTTCGAGACCTTGGTCCTCGCGCACCACGCGGAGTCGCGCGACGTGTTCGCGCGCGGGGCGCTGGACGCGGCGCTGTGGGCGGTCAAGAAGAAGCCGGGGCTGTACGACATGCTGGACATGCTGGGGCTGCGGTGAACGCCTGGAAGCGCTGGGTCGCTCTATTTGAGGAAAAGGAAGACCCGGCGGAGCCTCATTACGATCCGGTTCATCTCGCCGTGGTCCTCACGGCCTGCCTGGTGGTCATCGGGGCGCTGTTCTGGCTTTTGTGGACCTTGCTCGTCTACGAGGGCGGGCTGCCGCTGAAGATCGTCACGCTGTTGACGCCGGGCAAGCCCGATCATCGCGTCACCATGGAAGGCTGGCAGGCCAACCTCGCCGCGCTGTTCCTGAGCGCGTACGTGATCCAGCTTTTGTTCAAAGCCGACCGCCGCGCGGCCAAGCGCGGCCCGTGAAGCCCGTCACCGCTCTCCTTCTATTGGGCGCCAACCTGGGCGACCGAGAGAGAACCTTGCGCCGCGCCGTCGCGGCGATCCGAGACTGGGACGGCTGCCGGATGGCGAAGGTCTCGCGCGTGTACGAGACCGCGCCGGTGGGGCCCAGCGAGAAGCCCTACCTCAACCAAGCGGTCAAAATCGCGACGACGCGCACGGCGATGGGGCTTCTGCTGGAAGCGAAGATCTTGGAAGCGGCCGCCGGACGCAGGCCGGGAATACGCTGGGGAGCGCGGCCTCTGGACGTGGATGTGATCGCGCACGGGAGCACGCGCCTCAAGACGCCGTGGCTGGTCGTCCCCCACCCCCGCGCCGCGACGCGGGCGTTCGCGCTGGCGCCGCTGGCAGACGTCGCGGGCGCCTGGAAGCCCGACGGCGATCATACGACCCGTCAACTCCTGTCGGCCCTCAACCCCGACGCCGCGACCGTGCGGCTTTGGCCGAGCGATTAAAGCCGGCCGCGGCTCAGCCCGCCGAATCCGGCTCGGCGTAATGCACGCGTTCGCACTCCGGGCAGACGCTGTGCGTGAAGGAGACCCCGTCGCGCTCGTTGAAATAGGCCTCGACGGGGTTCCAGGCTTCGGCGCCGCGCTCGGCGCCGCCGCTCGTGCGGATTTTCTTGCAGTGCGCGCAGATGGGGAGCAGCGACTCCAGGCTTTGGATCTTCCGCTGGGCGGACCGGTAGCGCCGGAGGTAGACGGACGCCAGGACGATGAGGGCCCCGCTGAGGAGCGCCGTCAGTCCGCCCACGATGAGATGCTCCTCGTCCAGGTAGGGAATCTCGGGATGAAGGAACAGGTCGACGAGGGCGTTCAGGTTCCCCATCAGAACGACGGCCGCGACGGCCGCCGCCCGCAGCGCCGGCGAATACCGCGAGCGATAGGAGCCGCTCTCGGGGAGTCGATCCATTTTTTTATTTTATCACGATTTCGCGCCGGCCGAACGGTCGCGCCGAATTCCCGGCGCAAATCGTTATAATGCGGTGGATGAGCTATTTCGTTGCGTAAGCTAATTCTCCAGAGAGGTACTTCATCATGAGCGGAGTCGCGGAAAGCATGGGCATGGTCGGTCTGGACGCGGAGACGCGGAAGATGGTGCTGGACACCATCCGCGAGTTCGGGGACAAGAATTTCAAGCACTCCGACCTCATCGAGTTCGACAAGGAAAACAAATACCCGACCGAGCTCATGAAGGCGCTCTACGACCCCAACCAGGTCGCGGTCAACCTCCTGATGATCCCCCAGAAGTACGGCGGCCTGGGCGGCAACTCCTTCGACATCTACCGCGCCTGCGAGCTGCTGGCGCGCTACGACCTGGGCATCTGCACGTCGGTGTTCGCGACCTTCCTGGGCATGGACCCCATCTTCGTGGGCGGGACCGAGGCCCAGAAGGAAAAGTGGGTCAAGAAGATCGCCGAGACGGGCTGCCTGGTGGCCTACGGCGCCACGGAAGCGGCGGCCGGCAGCGACCTGCTGCACCTCAAGACGAAGGCCGAGCGGGTGATGGAGGGCGACAAGATCGTCGGCTACACGCTCAACGGCGGCAAGATGTGGATCACCAACGGCGGCGTGGCGGGAGTCTACACGATCCTGGCGCGCGCGCCGAAGGGCGTGTCCTGGTTCGTGGTCGAGCGCGGCACCAAGGGGCTGACCTCCGACAAGCACGAGGACAAGCACGGCATCCGGCTCAGCGACACCACGCCGGTCAACATGAACAACGTGTACGTGCCGCTCGAGAACCTGATCGGCGAGGTCGAGGGCAAGGGCCTGCGCCAGGCGCAGGCGGTGTTCGGCTACACGCGCCTGATGGTGGCGGCCATGGCGCTGGGCGGGGGCTGGATGGCCCTCGAGCACGCGATCCGCTACAGCCAGCAGCGCCTGGTGGGCGGCCAGCCGCTCTTCACGAAGCAGGGCTTCACGCACAAGCTGATCGTGCCGTTCGCGGCGCGCTTGGAGGCCTGCCGGGCGTTCGTGGAGGAGATCGCGCGCCGCATCGACGCGGGCGAGGACGGCCTGCAGACCGAAGGCGCGATCGCGAAGCTGCTCTCCTCCGAGACGGCGAACACGGCGGCCGACAACGCGATCCAGGCGTTCGGCGGCAACGGCTACGTCCGCGAGTTCCCGGTGGAGAAGATCAAGCGCGACATCAAGATCACCTGCATCTACGAGGGCACCAGCGAGATCCTGGCGCTGACCACGTTCCGCCAGCGCTGGCAGGACAACATCAACGCCGACGGCCATTACTACGACAAGGTGGCCGCCGAGATGGACGCCCTGCACGCGAAGGGGCCGGACGTGGGCGCCTTCTCGGCCGCGGTGGCGGCGCGCGCGCTGTCGGCGGTGCTGAAGGCCTGCTACGACCAGAAGCTGACCAGCAACCAGCACGCGCACATCAAGCTCGGCGAGCTGATGTGCTACGCGGAGACCGCGGCGTCGTTCTGCCGCGCGGCGGCCAAGGACGCGGTGTCCGAGGCGGTGGTCTTCGACCTGGAGACGTGGCGGGCGATGAGCCGCATCCACGCGGCCTCCTCCGCGTCCTGGATCGCCTCCGAGGGCCTGCGCCTGGTGGCCGGCTGCGCCGACATCGAGACGATGGGGCTGACGGAAAGCCTCAACATGAAGGCCGTGGCCAAGGCCCAGAAGGGCACCATCGCCGACATGGACCTGGTGGCGCTGAAGATGGTCGAAGCCTTCAAGGTGGACGCGCCCGCGGCGTAACGGTTCGACGAAAAGCCCGCTCTCCGAAAGGGGGGCGGGCTTTTTCATTATTGTTGTAAGACCATAAGGCCTATTTGGACGCAGGCCCATTAGCGGCCGCGGCTGGCCCAAGAGTCACAGCCGCGGCAGGCGCCGCCGCCGCATAATCCCCGAGACGTTGAGACAAGATTCAGGGGAGGCGCACTTGATCGTCGAACGAACCGCCGCGAAGAAATCCTTCGCCGTGACCTTGGTCCTGGCCCTCGGCCTCGCTCTCCCCGGAGGGGCCGCCTGGTCCCAGATGTACGACGCCCGCGCCGTCTCCGCGGCGCCCGGCGCCGGCGCCCAGTCCGCCGCCGCCGCGGGGGCCCGAACCGTCGGGGCTCTCGCTCCCAGCCTGTCCGTCAATCCCCTGAATCTCTCGGTCCCCGCCGTCCTCGCGGCGCCCGCAGCCGCTCTCGCCGCGCCGGCGGCCCTGCCCGCCGCGGCGGCCGCCGCTCCCGCCGCCGCCGCACCGTCGCCCGTCGTCGCTCCCGCCGCCGCGCGCCGCGCCCAAGCGTCCGCCGTTAAATCCGCCAAGACCCCCCTCCCGGCGGCCTCGAGCCGCGCCGAACTGAACGCCGTCTCCGGCATCGCCGGCGAGTCCGCCGGCGGCGCCGCATCCGTGGAGATCGTCTCGATCGGCCGCTACTTCGACGGCGCCCGGCCGTCCGCGACCGACGTCCGCACCGCGCCCGTCGACTTCGCCCGGGGCGGCACCCTCCACGCCTTCCACCCCGTCTTGGCTCGGGCCTCCGGCCTCGCGCCCGCTCCCGCCCCCGCGCAAGCCAACGCGACCCAGAAGCGGATGCTCGCGTCGCTCTACCAGGTGGCGTCGATCTTCGCCGAGCAGTACGCGCCGCTGGACCTGAAGAAGGCCAATTTTCAGCTCGACCTCAAGCGCGAGTACGACGAAGCCAAGGCCGCCATCCTGGCCGATCCGGCGATCACGACCCGCGGCTACCAGGACCTCCTGGCCAAGCTGGTGGCGTCCATGCGCGACTACCACGTCAGCATCTCCTTCAACTCGACGGAGAGCTCCAAGCTTCCCTTCCAGGTGGCCCAGGCCGAGGGCCGCTACTACCTGACCTACATCGACCGCGAGAAGCTCCCGAAGGAAGCCTTCCCGTTCCAGATGGGCGACGAGGTCGTGAGCTTCGACGGCCGGCCGACGGCCGCGGCCGTCAAGGCCCTCGCCGACAAGATGACGGCCAACACCCCGGAGACGGACCAGCGCATGGCGGAGATGTTCCTGACCAACCGCCGGCGCGCCCGCGGCGACAAGGACATCCCGAAGGGCCCGGTGGAGGTCGTCATCCGCAGCAAAGGCCGGTTCTACAAGGTCCGGATGCCCTGGGACTACACGCCCGAGCTGCTGGCCCAGGACGTGCCGCTGCGCAACGCCGGGCTGCTGGAGCCGGAAGGGCTGGGCGCCGCTCCCGCGGGGCCCGCGGGCTTCCTCCACTCCGTGGGCCAGGCGTTCTCCGACGCGGTCCACCCGCTCATCGACCTCTTCGCGGACGTCCGCGCGGAGTCCTCGGACAACGCCTTCCTGATCGGCGCCCGCAAGAGCTTCATCCCCCGCCTGGGTCAGGTCCTCTGGCAGAGCGACGAGGACAGCCACTTCCACGCCTACATCTTCAAGACCAAGGACGGCCGGAAGATGGGCTTCATCCGCATCGGGGCCTACGACGGCGAGAACAAGGAGGTCCAGGAGTTCGCCAAGATCATGGCGAAGTTCCAGGCCGAGACCGACGCGCTGGTCATCGACCAGGTCAACAACCCCGGCGGCAACGTCTTCTATCTCTACGCGCTGGCGTCGCACCTGACGGACAAGCCGCTGCTGACGCCCCGCCACCGGCTCATCATCGGCGAGGCCGAGGCCCAGCAGTCGGCGGATCTCCTGCTCAAGGTGATGCGCGACTCGAAGAAGCCGGCCGCGCTCGAAGCCAAGGACAAGAAGCCGAAGAAGGCGGACGCGGAGGCGCCCAACGCCTCGGGCTATCCGATCACCGCGAAGTTCATGGCGCTGCTGATCCGCTCGTCCCAGTTCATCCTCAAGGAGTTCAACGCGGGCAAGCGCTACACCGACCTGATCCACGTCGGCGGCGTCGACGACATCGACCCCGCGCCGAAGGAAGAGGAGCGCTACACCAAGCCCATCCTCCTGCTGACCAACGCGCTGGACTTCTCCGGCGGGGACTTCTTCCCCGCCATCATGCAGGACAGCCGGCGCGCGACCATCCTGGGCGTGCGCACCGCCGGCGCGGGCGGCATCGTCAAGCCCTACGCGGTCAGCCAGTTCGGCATCGCCCGGCTGTCGGCCACCGGAAGCCTGGCCCAGCGCGCCAACGGCCAGCCGATCGAGAACCTGGGCGTCACGCCCGACGTGCCCTACGAGATGACGGCGCGGGACCTGCGCACCGGCTTCGCCGAGTACCGCTGGAAGATCCTGAAAACCCTGAACGCGATGCTCGCCCCGGCGAAATAGCCGGACCGCGGCCGGGCGGGTCCGGTATGGTAAAATCGCGCTCATGAAAATCGCTTCGAGCCTTCTGCTGGGCCTTCTCGCCGCGTCCATTCTGTCCGCTCCGTGCCGCGCCGAGGAGAAGGACGCCAAGGGCTGCCAGGACCACCCGGTCCTCAACCGCATCCCGAATTACTGGATCCAATCCTGCGTCAACAAGCCGTTCGACGCGTACAAGTTCATGGTCGCGGGCGGCAAGACCAACACGGTGGAAGGGCAGTTCTGGAACATCCGCTACCAGCCGCTGGCCTCCCTGTCCCCCAAGCCCGGCACGCTGCAGCTCCTGCGCAACGTCGAAAACGCGCTGAAGCGGATCGGAGGCGCGGTGCTGGCGACGGACTCCTCCAAGGAGACGCTGACGCTGACCAAGGACGGCAAGGAGCTGTGGCTCGAGGTTTGGGCCGACTACAAGGGCCAGTACATCCTGACCATCGTGCAGAAAGACGCGATGGTCCAGCAGCTGGCCGCGAACGCGGACGCGTTCGCCGACGGCCTGCGCACGACGGGGCACATCGCCGTGGACGGAATTTTCTTCGACACGGGCAAGGCCGCGCTCAAGCCCCAGTCCTCGGCGGCGATCGCCGAGGTCGTCAAGCTCCTGAAGGCCGACGCCGGCCTGAAGGTGTTCGTGGTGGGACACACGGACAACGCGGGCGCGGTGGACGGCAACATGACGCTGTCCGCGAATCGCGCCCAGGCCGTGGTGCAGGCGCTCGAGGGCGGCGGCATCGCCGCGGCGCGCCTGCGCGCGTTCGGCGCGGGTCCCTACGCGCCCGTGGCCTCCAATTCCTCGGAGGAAGGCCGCGCGAAGAACCGCCGGGTGGAGCTGGTCAAGCAGTAGAGGCCTGAACTCCCGCTCGCTGCGCTCCGCGGGGCGCGCCCGCCGCCGTCAGAGAAAGTGCGTGTAGGAGAGATACAGCAGGACGGTCCCGAAGAGCATGCACACGCCGGCCGCGAGGATGTCGAGCCACGGCGCCGCGATCTCATCCGCCTCGCTGGGAACGCCCTCGCTCACGAACGTGCCGTGGCCCCAGAAGCAGCGCAGCGCGCGCAGGTCCTCGCGCGTCTGCAGGGCGCGCAGGAGGTCGGGCGGGAGGTCCGCGGCGGCGCCGCTCATCTCGCTCATCATGTCGGCGAAGCTCCCTGAGCCGCCGGCGACGGTCACGACGCTCCCCGAGCTCACGTATTTCTCGTAGACGGTTTTTCCGGGAAAGTCGCGGCCGCTCCAGCCGTCGGAGAAGGTCACCTCGCCGCCCGTCGGCCAGACCAGTAGGGTGCCGCCTTCGGCGTCCACCAGGAACGCGCCGCATTCGCGCTCGGCGGGATCCGAGCTCAGGGGCTTCTCCGCCAGCTCGTCGGTCTTGTCGATCTCCGCGTAATAGACGCACTCATGGCCCGACCCCGGCGATAACAGCGGCGCGATGGCCCGCGCGGGCCCCATGTGCGGCCGCGGCGCGAGAGACCCCGGGCCTTCCCCGCCGCCGGGGCGCCTGATCCAGGACCAGGCCAGGTAGATGCCGCCGAACATCCAGGCCAATATGCCGGTCCAAAACGCCCACGAGTCCGTCCAGGGAGGGTTCATGGCCGGATATTACCAAACGCGCACGGGAACATTTTAGGGGGGCTCTTCGTATATATAGTGGGACTTTGGGCCCTTGTGGCCCCGACGACTAGGAAATACAATGATCGAAGCGATGAAGCAGAACATCGAGCAGTTGAAAACGGACATGACCGACGTGCGCGGAACGACCCGGCGCATCGTCTCGACGCTCGTCCGCCTTGAAGGGAAGTTCGACGACATGGCGGAACGCCTGGCGACCGAAATGGCCACCAAAGGCGATATCAACGTCATCAAAAATCAGCTCGACGGCTTCACCGCCGACATCCAGGCCGCCCGGCGCGACCGCGCGCTTCAGAGCGACGCCTACATGGCCCACCAGACGCGACTGGACGACCACGAAGCGCGTCTCAAGCGCATCGAAACGCCGAAAGCCTAAGCGCGGCCAAACGGCCGATCAGGATTCGGGCGAAGCGGCCTCGGCGATATCGGGGTCGAGAATGTCCTCGGAAGCGTTCTTGGATTTGTTGGCGGCCCCCTCGATGAGCAAGCTTCTGCTAGAATGGCGCATGGACGCCCGCCCGAGCGCCGCCGCCTTATGACCTCCTGGAACCGCGTGCTGGGATTCGGCGGAGCGGGGCTGGCGGCTTCCGCCCTAGGCTGGTTCCTGTTGAGGGCTTATACGGGAATCTTCGACATCTTGAACCTGCGGGTCTTCGTCGGGGTCACGGCGCTCTTGCCGGCCATGCTGCTGCCGGTCTGGGGCTTCGATCCGCAGATCCTGACCCGGAACGAGGACGCCAAGGTCCCCAAGCCGGTCAGCGCCGCGGCGGCCTTCTGCGCGGCGGCGGCGATCGTCCTGGGGGAGTTCGCGGCCGGCCTCGTCAAAGGCGCGCCGGTCTCCTGGGAGAAGTTCAACCTGATCTGCCTGCTGGTCGCGGTGCTGGTCCCCTTCCAGATCGAGCGGGCCTTCAAGAAAAAGTAGGGCCGCCTCGCCGCGCCGTTTGGGACTAGGCCGGACTTCTCGGCAGCCTATTCCACAAACTTACTCCGGAGTAAGCTCCCGTTCAAAACCCCGTGGACATTGCATCATTCCGCACCCACCAAGGCCTTTCTCGCCCCCTCCCCGAATTGTTAGACTCGCCGGACATGGCCGACAAACCCAAACCCGCCCCCAAATACGCCGCCGTCGAGACCGCCGCCCGCTCGCGCCCCGTCACCGTCTCGACCCTCCTTGATATGAAGCGCAAGGGGCTCAAGATCGCCATGATGACCGCCTACGACTACCCCACCGCCCGCATCGCGGAGGAAGCCGGAGTGGACGTCGTCCTGGTCGGCGACTCCGTCGCCATGACCAAGCTCGGCTACGAAAGCACCTTGCCCGTCACCATGGACGAGATGCTCCACCACGTCAAGGCCGTCAAGCGCGGCATGTCCCGCGCCCTCCTCGTCGCCGACATGCCCTATCTCAGCTACGAGCTGGACCACAAGGAAGCCGCCCGCAACGCCGGCCGCTTCATGAAGGACGGCGGCGCCCACGCCGTGAAGCTGGAGGGCGGCATGGAAGTCGCCCCCATCGTGAAGGAATTGATCAAGGTAAACGTCCCGGTGATCGGCCACCTGGGTTTGACGCCGCAGTCCGTCAACAGACTGGGCGGATATAAGGTCCAAGGACGACGGCCGGAAGACGCGGAGAAGATACTCACGGAAGCACGGATACTGGAGGGCGCCGGCATTTGCGCTTTGGTCTTGGAATGCGTTCCCGCCGACCTGGCCAAGGACATCTCCAAGAGACTCCAGATTCCCACCATCGGCATCGGCGCCGGCCCCCACTGCGACGGCCAGGTTCTCGTCAGCGACGACTTGCTGGGCCTCACCGAAGGCACGCCCCTGAAATTCGTCAAGCGCTACGCCGACCTGCGCAGCCAGGCCGTCAAGGCCGTGGCCGACTACTGCCGCGAAGTCCGCGACGGCTCCTTCCCCGGACCCGAGCACTCCTTCACCTCCCAGCCATGATTCTTTGGGTGGCCGCGGCGCTCCTGCTGTTCGTCGCGGGCACCTTGGCCCTGTGCTGGTGGGGCGCCGGACTGATCCTTCATCCGCCCGCCATGTCCCCCATGTGGGTGTTCCCCGAGCAGTTCGGACTGCGCTACGAGAAGGTGTCGTTCAAGACCAAGGACGGCCTGGAACTCAAGGGCTGGCTCCTCCCCTCGCCCAAAGGCGACGCCCGCACCATCATCATGTGCCACGGCTGGGGCGACAACAAGGGCGAGCTGCTCAAGCAGACCTATTTCTTAAACGAAACGGCGGGCTTCAATCTTCTGTACTTCGACTTCCGCTCCCACGGCGAGAGCGAGGGCACGATCACCACCATCGGCTGCCTGGAGACCGTCGACTTCGACGCCGCCGTCGCCTGGCTGCGCGCCGAGCGCCCGGACTTGGCCAAGCGCGCCGGCGTGTTCGGCCTGTCCATGGGCGCCGCCGTCAGCGTCGCCGCCTTCCCCCGGCACCCCGACCTGCGCTGCCTCGTCGTGGAAAGCCCCTTCTCCGACTACCGCGGCGTCATACGCCGCTGGGGCTGGAACCACTTCAAGATCCCCCATTTCCCCCTCATCGACATCGTCCTCTGGGTCCTGAAGATGCGCGTCAACGATCCCCACGTCGCCGCCTTCAACCCCGTGGAGGCCGCCCATCACATCGCCCCCCGCCCCCTGTTCGTCATCGGCGGAGAGAACGACGACCTCATGCCCGAGGAGGACGTCCGCCGCGTCTTCAACGCCGCCCTCGAGCCCAAGCAGCTGTGGATCGTCCCCGGCGCCTTCCACGCCAAGTGCCGCGAGGCCGCCGGCATGGAGTACGACACCCGCGTGTCCGGCTTCTTCGACAGGAACCTGTGAGCGCGTCTCTCCTGCGCACGAAAGCCGCCGTCGGACGGCTGGTGGACGGCTGGCGCAAGAAGGGGTTGAGCGTCGGGTTCGTGCCCACCATGGGCGCTCTCCACTCCGGCCACGCCGCCTTGGTCCATCGCGCCGCGAAGGACTGCGATCGCGTGGTCGTGTCGGTCTTCGTCAACCCCATGCAGTTCGGTCCCAACGAGGACTACGGCCGCTATCCTCGCGCTCTCCCCAATGATCGGACATTGGTCTCCGCCGCGGGAGCGGATGCTGTTTACGCGCCGAACGTCGACGAAATGTACCCACGGGGGTTCCGGACTCACGTGGAAGTCGAGGGGCTATCCGATCTGTACTGCGGTCATTATCGTCCCGGGCACTTTCGGGGAGTCGCCACTGTTGTGTTAAAACTATTCAACCAGGTCCGCCCGGACAAGGCGTACTTCGGTGAAAAAGATTACCAACAAGTCGTGATCTTGGAGACCATGACCCGCGATCTGGACGTTCCCGTTCAGATCGTGCGCGTTCCCACCGTCCGCGAAGCGGACGGTCTGGCGTTGTCTAGCCGCAACGCCTATTTAACCCCGGATCAGCGCACCGCCGCCCCCGCTCTTCGAAAAGCGCTGCTCGCCGGCCGCTCCGCCGCCCGCCGCCGCGCCCCCGTCGCCGCCGCCGTCAAGCGCGCGCTGGCCGGGACCGGCTTGAAGCTCCAATACGCCGCCGTCGCCCGCGAGCTGGGCCTGCCGCCGCGCCTTCTGGCCGCCGCTTATTTGGGGAAAACCCGTTTGATTGACAATATCTCTCTCTAAAGTTACGATACCAACTTCATGACTCACCCAAAGGCCCACGACCACGCCGCCAAGCCGGCCAAACCCAGCTACAAGCGCCAGCAATACTGGGTGGACGCCCCCCTCCAGCTCCAGATGGTGGGCTTCGTCCTGATCCTGATCTCCGCCAGCCTCCTGCTGACCGCCTTCAGCGTGTTCCGCGGCGTCCAGGAAGCCTCCTACGCCTCCCGCCAGATTTTTCACTCCCTCGAGTGGATCCAAACCGCCCTGCGCGCCCCGCTGCTGCTGGCCTCGGCGATCTCGCTGCTGGCCGGCGGGCTGCTGACCTTGTTCTGGTCCCACCGCTTCGCCGGCCCCCTGCGCGTCCTCTCGGCGGGCATCGCCCGCATGCGTCACGGCAACCTGGCCGTGCCCGTCAAGGTGCGCACCACCGACGCCCATCAGGAGCTGGCCGCCGAGTTCCAGAAGATGCAGGAGGAACTCGCCAAGATGATCGCCGCCGACCGCGCCCGCGTGGCCACGGCCGTCGCGGCCTTGGAGAGCGAGGAGCCCGACGTCGCCCAGGCCCTGGACCAGCTCAAGGGCGCCTGCACCCACTACCACCTATGAGGCGAGCCGGACTTCTCGCGGCCGTCCTCCTGGCCGCGCCCGCCGCGAAGGCCGCGCCCCTGGACGCCTTCACCGCCGCATTCAGCGAGGACGGCGTGAAGACCTTGGCCGAGCGCGGCTACATCGTGCTTCAGGGCCGCGACGCGGACCGGCGCCTGGCCGCCGTCCATTGGAAAGCCCTTGAGGGCTTGGCCGAGGCCGCCCCGTCCTGCGCCGCCTTGGTCAAGGGCGAGCCCGGCGTCGCCGCCTGCCGCGCTTTGCCCGAGGATGGTGCCGTCACCCCGCGGCTTCACGCGCTGGCCGCCGCGCTGGCCGCCGCGGAGGAGGAACGCGCCGCCCTGACCGCCTCGGGCGCGAGTCTGACCGAGCCCGCGGGCCTGACGAACCTTTTCGAGACCGCCTGGGGCAAGGAGCTGGCCGCGCGCCTGCGCGCCGACCGCCTGGAGGATCCCGCCGCGCTCGCCAAGGGCTACTTCGATGAGTTCCTCGCCGGCCCGCGCCCGAATGCGGACGCGATCAAGCATTTCCTGGCCGTGGAGACGGGCGCCGCGGCGGCCCTGACCGCCGACGCGACGCACGGCGCCGCGAGCGACGCCCTGCGCATGGTCCTGCGCCGCTACCTGCAGGACGAGCGCCGCCGCCGCGGGCTGGCCTTGGCGCGCGAGCGCGCCGCGAAGCTGACCGCCGACAAGGACGTCCGCCGCCAGTTGGACGCGCTGGGCGCCCTGGCGGCCGCGCTGACCGTCCAGCCCGGACGGCTGGCCGCTCTCGAGGCCGCGGTCTCGGGAGCGCCGTCGCCCAAGGGCGTTCCCCGCCTGCGCTCGGCCGGCATCCACCTTCAGGACTCCACGCGCCTGGGCCAGCACGAGCTGGGCGACGAGGCCGTCGTGTCCGGCGCGTACTGGGTGGACGGCCTGCCCGAGGGCGCCTCCGCCGACGTCGAGGAGACCACCTTCCTGGAGACCGCCCGCGGCTTCTCCCGCGTCGAGACGAAGGTCTACAAGCGCCGCGACGGCGGACCGTACCCGTACGAGCGCCGCGTGACGATCGACGAGGTCCGCCCGTTCGCCGTCGTCGCCATCGTCTCCGCCCCGTCCGGCACCATCGTCGCCGAGCGCGCCGAGGTTCCGCTGGCCCCCGACTACGAGCTCTCGCTGAAGAAGGAGGCGGCCGCGCTGCAGGCCGCCCAGTCCTGCGACCCGAAGTCCGCCGAGGCCGCCTACGCCGAGCTCGAGGGCCTGATCGCGGACGCCGCCAAGATCAAGCCGCAGTACAAGTCCCTGCTCGAGCGCGTCTCGCGCGGCCGCGCCGCGGCCGCCGCCGACGCGGCGGCCCTGGCCAAGCTCGAGGAGGCCGTCGCCGACGCCCGCGCCGACTCCTCGCCCCAGCAGTGCCGCTACGACGCCGCGCGCACCGACGCCGCGATCAAGCTGGCGCGCAGGCTGCCGCCCGGCTGCGACCGCGTCCTGCCCGAGCTGTTCGCCCAGCGCGCCTTGATCTCGCGCCGCGGCGCCGACCAGAGCTGGTTCCTGAAGGCCTCCGCCGAGGCGCGCTCGCGCCGCCGCTCCTGCGACTTCGCCGGCGCGGCCCGCCGCTGGAGCGAGGCGCTCTCCGTGCTGGACGCCGACCCGGCCGCGCGCTGCGGCAAGGCCGACGCCGAGGCCAAGTCCGCCGAGACGGAGCTCGCGTCCGCGCGCCTGTCCGCGGCCTGGAGCGACTCCTTGGCCAAGTCCCTGGACAAGGCCGAGGCGGAGCCGCTCCCGGCCCGGCGCCTGGCGGCCCTCGCGCCCGTCCTGGCCCGGCTGAACGCGCTGGACGACCGCGACTGCCGCCGCGACCAGCTCAAGCGCGCCGAGCGCCTGGCCGACAAGGCCGGCCT
>Ga0315268_10002389_pt1 | contig 21180 bp, 19 predicted proteins | sample C1_top_MG_FD_204535 | JGI IMG/M metagenome (GOLD analysis project Ga0315268, IMG submission 204535) | Sediment microbial communities from Yellowstone Lake, YNP, Wyoming, USA - C1_top | ecosystem: Environmental > Aquatic > Freshwater > Lake > Sediment | place: USA: Wyoming | collected 2017-08-01 | reverse complement strand
CCACTTCGTTGAAGCCATGCTCCTTCCGGCGTGCATCCACCTCAGCGCGTGTGAGGCCAGTCCCAGCGTTCACATTGAGCGCCGTGAGCGTGTCGGCAACCGACGCAGACGCGATCTCGGGTGCGTTCGTCGTCACCGGCTTTGGAGGCGGGGTTTCCATCATCATAGTGTCAACATTCGTGTCCTCACTCGAAGTAGGCCTTCAAGACGTATTGCTGCACCATGCGACTGGTGTTGAAGAACGAGCCGTTGAGCGCGATGCAGTGACGCATCATGTCGATGAACTTCTCGCGCTCGGAATAGAAAAGTGGCAGCACGACGAGTTCGAGTTGGTCGTAAAGCGAGGACGCGTCGCGAGCGGAACGATCCTCCTCCGCGTGGTTGCCGGGTTCAAGCTGCCCGATCGCCCATCCGGTCTTGCCTTCGATGCAGCCTTCGATCCACCAGCCATCCAGGACGCTCAGGCTCGGCACGCCGTTGAGCGCGGCCTTCATGCCGCTGGTGCCGCTGGCTTCCAGGGGTGGCTGCGGCGTGTTCAGCCACACATCGACGCCGGAGGTGAGGAGCTTCGCCAGTTCCATGTCGTAGTTCTGGAGGTAAACCATCTTGATGTCCGGCCCGAGCATGGCCTTCAACTGCACGATGCGTTGGATGAACTGCTTGCCCTTCTGGTCCTGCGGATGGGCCTTGCCGGCGTAAATGACCTGGAGCTTGCCTGCCGTGGCCGCGACGCGCTTGAGCCGGTCCAAATCGGTGAAGAGCAAATCGCCGCGTTTGTAAGCCGCCGCGCGGCGGGCGAAACCCAGCGTCAGCACGCTCTCGTCCATGCCAGCATGAGACTCGCGATTGACGCGCTCCAGCAGTTGCCGCTTGGCCTGCTGATGGGCCTGCCAGACTTCGGCGGACGGAATGTTCAGCGCGTGCCGCAGGCTGGCGTTGTCCATCTCCCAGCCGGGGATGTGGCGGTCGAAGAGGGTCTGAAACGAGGCGGAGGTCCACGTCGCCGCATGCACGCCATTGGTGATGTCGTCGATTTTGTATTTGGCGAACATCATCCGCGTGACTTCGGTGTGCTTCTTGGCCACGCCGTTGACGTAGTGGCTGAGATTGAGCGCGAGGAAGGTCATGTTCAACACCTCTTCGCAGCAGAAGACCTCTTTCATGTCGAACATCTCGGGGCGCCCCAGCACGCGGCCGACGAGTTCGAGCGAGAACTGGTCGTGCCCGGCGGGCACGGGCGTGTGGGTGGTGAAGACGCATTGCGGTCGGATGGCTTCCACGTCCTCGTGGTTGAACTGGTCGCGATGGAACCAACGCGCGCGTTCATCGAGTAACTCCAACCCGAGCAGCGCCGCGTGCCCTTCGTTCATGTGGAAGCGTTGCACGTCGTGATGCCCCAGCGCCCGGAGCATCCGCACGCCGCCGATGCCCAGGATGACTTCCTGGCAGAGGCGGTAGTAGGTGTCGCCGCCGTAGAGAAAATGCGTGAGCGTCCGGTCCCATTCGGCATTTTCCGGCAAATCGGCGTCGAGCAGTAAGACGGGCACGATGGAACCGCCCAGACCCTTGACCTCGTATTGCCAGGCGCGCAGATGCACCGTGCGTCCCTCGATGACGACGGTTACGCGCGGAGGCAGCTCCTTGAGAAAATCCTCGACGCGCCAGTCGGCGGGTTCCTCGTGCTGCCATCCGCTCTCATCGAGCCGCTGGCGGAAGTAGCCCTTCCGGTGCAGCAGCGTGACCGCGACCATCGGCACTTTGAGGTCGGCGGCAGAGCGAAGGGTGTCGCCCGCGAGAATGCCCAAACCTCCGCTGTAGGTCGGCATGCCGGGTTCGATGGCGATCTCCATCGAAAAGTAAGCGATGGATTCTTGCTGTCCGGCTGGATGAGTCATAGCGCGGCTCCAAACAAAGCGCCCACTCCGGCGGTCAGGGCCATGGCCAGCGCGCCCCAAAAAGTCACGCGCGCGACGGATTTCCAAACGGGTGAACCTCCGGCACGGGCCGCCGTAGCTCCCAACAGCGCGAGGAACAAAAGCGAGCCGCCGGAAACCGTCCAACTCAAGGCCGGTCGCGGCACGACGAAGACCAGCAGCAGCGGCAGCACGGCCCCGACGGTGAAGCTGCCGGCCGACGCGAATGCAGCTTGCACGGGGCGGGCGCTCAAGGTGTCCGAAATCCCCAATTCATCCCGGGCATGGGTGCCGAGCGCGTCCTTGGCGGTCAACTGGATGGCCACCTGTTGGGCGAGCTCGGGATCGAGTCCGCGGGTGACGTAGATGGAGGCGAGTTCAGCGAGTTCGTTTTCACCGTCTGTGGCCAGTTCCTTTCGCTCCCGCTCCAGATCCGCGCCTTCGGTATCGGCTTGTGAACTGACGGAAACATATTCCCCGGCGGCCATCGACATCGCCCCCGCGACCAGCCCGGCCATGCCCGCCACCAGCACGTTGCCGCGACTGGCCTCGGCGGCAGCCACTCCGACGATCAAACTCGCCGTGGAAACGATGCCGTCATTGGCCCCAAGCACAGCGGCGCGGAGCCAGCCGACGCGGTCGGTGCGATGAATTTCTTGGTGTCTCATGACAATCTGCTAGATGCGTGTTTCATTAATCAGCACGAGCTGGTTTTCACGAACCAGGGTGCGGACTTCGTTGAGAGCGGTATATCATTTTCGCAAATCCTTTCCGGTCGGTTCCGTGATCGCTTTCTTCCACCACTTCCCCTCGGGGCCGAAATACTCCATGAGCTTGCCGGCGTTTTTCACGTCGGTGGGCTCGTTCCAGATCACGGGTTTCGCATCCATGCCATAGCCCCACAGGTCGATTTTGATCCCGTGGCAGGCGGCACACGCGTTGGGCATGCCGCCTTGCTTTTGATATCGCAGGGTCTTCTCGGGCGGCACGACCCTGACCTCGTGCGTATGCAGGGGCGACTCATGCTCTGCGGCGGCGACCGCCGGCATGTGGCAGGAAGTGCAGCGGGACAGGCCCAGGGTGCGCTCGGGTGCATAAGGATGGTGGGTGTGGGCGCTGACCACCGAGCCGATTTCAGTCACATTGTCAGCATACTTTGCCAGCATCTGCGGACTGATGTTCTCGAAAGGCTTCTTGGTGGCGTGGCAGGATAGGCACAGAGTGTTGTCTTCGTTGCGGGTGGCTATCACGACTCCGCCCTCGGTGCGGTGCGTGATGATCTGGGGTGGGTTCGTCTGGGCATGCGGGTCGTGACAATCCGAGCAGCGCAGCTTGGCGTGGGCCGAGCGGTTCATTTCGCTGTAATGCTGGTTGTGTTCGTAGGACGTCTCTCCATCGGGCCAGTTCGAGTTGTTGTCGGTGGTAAAGGCAGCCAACGGTTCCTTGCCCGGCGTCCACTGGGTGTCGGTATCGTCGTGGTAGGCGTAGCCAAAGGTTTTGCCGGGAACCGAACGGACCCGGTCATGACAGCGACCGCACACCTGATTGGCTTGGGCGGCGTCAAGTTTGGCGGGATTCACGATCTTCAGGGGATTGTTCACATCGGATAGGTGCGCGGAACCGGGGCCGTGGCACATCTCACAGCCGATGTTCATGAGATCCTTCCGTCCGTCTCCATCGTAGTCGAAGTAGGCCGGATCGTTGGCCTCGAACTTGATCGCCGGATACGGCCGCAACAGCCATTCGCCCTGCGGCGTCTGGCCCACGCTGCGGATGCCGGTGACGTGACACCCGACACAGTTCTTGCTGAAAGTCGAAAGCTTGACCGATTCGGAAATGGCCGCACGTGTCGTGCCCGGCGTGACCAGCGGCCGTTTGGTAGGCCCATACCAATTGCTGATCTTGTAGGCGAAATAGGTCTTGGAGTCTTCGTTGAACTGCACGGGTGAAGTGTAAACCTCGTCGCTGTAACCCGTGGGGTTGTCCGTGGTGGGAATCCGCACGCCGTAGCGCTCGCGCCAGTCACCGGTGCCCCCGACGACGAAAACAACCGGCATCTTTACCTCGCCCAACGTGATGTAATACTGGTCACCGACGACGGAGAGCACGGGGGCGTAGGGCTTGAACGGATCGAAAACGGAAGCGATCTCGTTGAAGTCGAGACCCTGAATAAAGTCGTCCACCCCGTTGCGATCATAGTCCGCCACCACGCCCTTGCCGGGGATGAGCGAGTAAACCGTCATCGGCCGGCGAATGGACGTGGCATGCTTGGTTTTTTTCCAGGGTTCGTATTTCTCGTGGCACTCCAGGCACAGTTCCGAACCGACATAGACGCCCCGCTCAAGCTCGGCCTTGGTGTAGTGCGCGTTCAGCGCCTGCTCGGTAGGATCCGGATCGACGGCAGCATTACCCGCCGGCTCGGCGGATTGTGCTGGGACGGAAAACAAAATTGCCAGCGCCAGAATGATCCAGCCCGGCTGCACCATGCTGGTATTTCGTTTGACTTGGTGCGCGGGAAATCTGCTTGGCTTCATTTTGTTTTTCCTTTCAGCAGCAGGGCCAGCCCCAGCCCGGTAACCAGGGCTGCGCCCAGGGTCCAAGCCAGGACGGCGATCAGTTCGGTGCGATAGTGCCAGGTCGCGATGCTGGAGGCGATGAAGCCAATCTCGGTGGCGCCGAAAACGATGGTGAGCCAGAACTGCAACAGGGTCATCTGGCGCTGGGAGCGAGTCGTGATGGCGAAGCTCACCGCCGCGAGCTTTTCCATCACCGCGTCGTGGATGTCTCCGAGCCCGAGCAGGCGCTCGCCGTTGGCGGCCACCGCATCGCTGAAGCGGGTGGCGTTGGTGATCGCGCCGTAGTATTCCTCCAGGCCGTCGGTGACTTCCTGCTTGAGGACGAGAAGATCTTCGACCGATTTCGGCATGTGGCGCGACAATCGATCGTAGAGGTGTTGCAGCACGGCGTGCTCCAGCAGCAGGAGTTCCAGCGTAATGAGAAAAGGCAGCGCGCTCTTCGGCGGTTGGCCAGCGGACGAAGGATCCGCGGCGCTGTCTTCCTCTCCATCGCGCAAGTCGATCCCGCTGCGGCGGGCGAGCAAGGTCATGCCGCCTTGCCGGACGCAATAGTCGCGCGCCAGTTCCTGCGCCACGACTTCGGGCTTCAAGGCCCGATGCGAACGGTCGAGCAACAACAGGCGCACGAGGTCTGCTCCGTGCTGCTCGACGAAACTGGCCGGCGTTTGCTGCCCCAAACGGATCAGCGTAAGCGGAACATACAGCCCCGACCAAGTGCTCTTGCCGGTGATCTCGTGATTGACCACGCCGAGCACGCGCCACAGCTGCGCGATCAGCCCGTCCTCCGCCTCCGGGTCCAGCCAGGCGATCCAGCGCGTTGCGTCGAAGGACTGCGCCGTTCCGGGCAACCACACCTCCCACAGCGCCACGCCCGACTTGTGGCTGAGCAGATAGACATCAGCGTGGGCTGGCGAAGCGTCCATCAGCCCCGCCAGCGCGACCCGGCCCAGCGGCCAACGGGTGATGCGCCGCGTCTCCAGATAAGCCTGGCCCAACAACCGCCGTTCGATATCGCCGAGACTGGAGGTGTAGTCCCGCGACGTTTCTGCCGGCATGGGCGCCACGCCGGGATGCGCTAGGGTGAACCCCTTGAACGCGCCTTTCAGCCTGACGGAAAACAGCAGCGCAAAACCGTGCCAGAAGTCGGGTTTGATGGCGGTTGGATTCATGGTGTTTGGCTGGATTTGGTTACAGCGCCCCCCCAAACAAGGCTCCCACTCCGGCAGTCAGGGCCATGGCCAGCGCGCCCCAGAAGGTCACACGCGCGACGGACTTGCCGATGGATGAACCGCCCGCGTGGGCGGCCACCGCACCTAACAGGGCCAGGAATAGCAGCGAGCTGCCGGAAACCGTCCACGTCAGCGCGGCTCGCGGAACAAGGAAAACCAGCAGGAGCGGCAGGACGGCGCCGACGGTGAAACTGCCTGCTGACGCAAAGGCAGCCTGCACCGGGCGGGCGCTCAAGATATCGGAGACGCCCAGCTCGTCCTGCGCATGGGCACCCAAGGCATCCTTGGCCATCAATTGAGCGGCCACCTCTTTGGCGAGGACGGGATCGAGTCCGCGGCCGACGTAGATGGCCGCGAGTTCGGCGTGCTCGTTGATACCGTCGGTGGCCAACTCTTTGCGCTCCCGCTCCAGGTCCGCGCCCTCGGTATCGGCTTGGGAGCTGACAGAAACATATTCACCAGCAGCCATCGACATGGCTCCCGCCACTAGTCCGGCCATGCCGGCCACCAACACACTGCTGCGGCTGGCCTCGGCCGCGGCGACGCCGACAATCAAGCTGGCGGTGGAAACGATGCCATCGTTGGCCCCGAGCACGGCGGCGCGCAGCCAGCCGACGCGATGGGTGCGGTGATTTTCGGGGGATGTCGGCATGGAATTGATTGTGGCCGTGTCGCAGGCCCGCGGCTCAGGTGATTTCCCGCCCCTCACCCGCTTCCTCGACTGTCCGCCCGTCGCGGATGCGGTAGATGCGTTTAAAAGTTGGAATGATCTTTTCGTCATGCGTGACGACGATGATCGCGGTCTGGTATTGGCGGGCCATCTGCCCGAGGATGCGCATCACGGCCAGCGCCCGCTCGCTGTCCAGCGGCGCCGTGGGTTCGTCGGCCAGAATCACGGGCGGCTGGTTGGCCAGCGCCCGGGCAATGGATATCCGCTGCTGCTCGCCGCCGGACAGCTCGGAGATTTCCGCTTGAGCCCGGTGCGCGACCTCGAGCGCGGTGAGCAGTTCCAGCGCCCGGGCGCGGGCTTCGGTGTTGGGCCGCCCCGCCAGCATGGGCAACAGCGCCACGTTGTCGGTCGCATCCAAGAACGGGATCAGGTAAGGGGCCTGGAAAATGAAACCGATGCGATCGCGACGCAGCACCCGCAGGTCGGAAATCTTCCAACCGTTGTCGTAAATGACCTCGCCGCCCAAGGTCATGCGGCCACGCGTCGGTTCGGTCACCGCGCCCAGGCATTTGAGCAGGGTGGTCTTGCCCGAGCCACTTGGGCCGATGAGGCCGACCACTTCGCCGGGAGCGACGCTCATGTTCACTTCCTTGAGCGCATCGATCGCGGACGCGCCCTCGCCGTAGCGCTTGCTCAAGCCTTCAATATGGATGGCGACGCCGTTGTCCATGTCAGCCCCCGATCGCGGTGCCCGGATCCACCTTGAGCGCCGCGCGTATCGCCAGCGTGCTGGCGAGCACGCAGACGATCATCACGATGACAAAGCCAGCCACCGCATCAGCCGGTTCGAGCAGCACATATTTCGGGAAGGCTGGCGCCCAGATCGAGGCGGCAATCTTGCCAACGACGAAGCCGACCAGCCCCAGCCCCAGCGCCTGTTGCAGGATCATGCCGGCGATGGTGCGGTTTTGGGTGCCGATCAGCTTCAGCACCGCAATCTCGCGGATCTTGCCGAGCGTCATCGTGTAGATGATGAACGCGACAATTGCCGCGCTGACCACGGTTAGAATCATCAGGAACATGCCAATCTGTTTGGAGGCGGTGGCGATCAGCTTGGCGATCAGCAGGTCTTCCATCTGCTCACGGGTGTAAGCCTGCAAATGTTTCCACCGGCGGATGTCCTGCGCCACCGCCTCGGCGGCGTGGCCATCGGCCACCCGCACCAACACAGCGTTGACGTTGTGGTTGCTGGTCTGCGAAGCACTGATCGCATCCAGCAGGCCCGGCACGCCGGGACGATTGAGCGCGGGGTTGACGGCAGTGCGGGCGCGGCTGTTGACGATGGCGTCGTTGTCCTTGAGGAACTGCGCCTCCTGCGCGTCCTTGAGCGGAATGAACACCATCGGGTCACCGCCGGAAGACACCATGCGCTGAGTTAGCCCAACCACGGTGTAATCGTGACGGCGAATGCGGATGAGGTCGCCCAAGGCAAAATGGGTCTTCACATCGGCCACCGCTTCATAGTGGCTGCGAGTGATGCGCCGGCCCGCCACCAGGTAGCCCGGCTCGCCCGGCTGGCCAGGCTCGAAACCCACCACCATGGCGCGCACGTCGGCGTTACCCCTGCGCACCTGCATGGTGAGATAGGTGACATTGGCGGCCTGCGCCACGCCGGAGAGACCGAGGATGCCTCGATAGAGGTCGTCGGGAATGCTGGACGATTCGGCATAGGGACCGAGCGTGTCCTTCTGCACCACCCACAGATCGGCACCGCTGTTGTTGAGCAGCACTTTCGCGTCGTCCACCATGCCGCGATAGACGCCCGCCATGGTGAACGTAACGCCGATCAGCAGCCCCAAGCCGAAGCCGGTGAGGACGAACTTGCCCCAGGAATGGAGGATGTCGCGACCCGCGAGGCTGATCATTTCTCATTCCCTCCGAGTGAAGTAACCACCTTGATGCGGCTGTCATCCTTGAGGTCGCGCTCGCTGTAAACAATTACCTCCTCGCCCACGCGAAGCCCTTCGAGAATCTGCGTCGTGCCGTCGAGACCTTCGGCCCCCGTTTTCACCGGGGCGAAGCGCAGTTTCCCTTCGGCTCGCACCCAGACGCCCACTTGAACGCCGCGATGCCGCACACTGGCATTGGGCACGATCAGCGCATCGCCGACCGTGGGCAGGCGGAGCGTCACATCAGCCATTTCGCCGACGGATGCGTCCGGCGGCAGGTGCTCGAAGGCCACTTTGGCAACCCGCTCCTCGGTCACGCTGTCGCTGATCGGCTCGACGCGGGCAACTTTACCCGCAAACGGTTTCCGGGAATCGGAGCGGAGAGTAATGTCGGCCGACAGTCCCACCCGGAGGCCGGCGGAGCGTCCTTGGTCCAGCCTTACGGTTACCCACACGCTGGCCGGGTCCATCAATTGGAGCACTGCCTGGCCCGCCACCACGGTGGAGCCAGGTTCAGCATCGCGCGCTGTCACCACCCCGTCCACGGGAGCGGAGAGACGGAGAATCTCCCGCTGCTGTTCGGCCCCGCCGAGGTCGGCCTCGAGCCGGGAGAGATCCCTCCGGGCTGCGGCCAATCCCGCTTCGGCGGCGGCGAGTTGGGCATCCGCCGATTGCCGGAGTTGCACCTTGCCATCTACCTCGCTCTGACTGTTAGCCCCGGACCTGCCGAGCTCCAGGGCGCGAACGGCCTCGACGGAGGCAAATTCCCGGTGGCTTTTGGCGTCGCTCACCTGCGCCTCAGCCGCCGCCACGGCGCTGCGTCCCCGGGCCACTGCCGCGGCGGTGGAAGCCACCCGCTTGTCGAGATCCACCGGGTCCATCTCCGCCAGTAGTTGTCCCGCTTTGACCGTATCCCCCACATCAACCAGGACGCGCTTGACCCGACCGGCGACGAGCGGCCCGATGAGGTAGGCGCGTTGCGCCTCGACCGTGCCGATGCCGAACAGGGCTGGGGCAACTTCCCCTTTCACGACCTGCGTCACGATCACCTTGATCGGTGCGAGCGGGCCGCTGGTGGTGGCCACCCAGCCGAAGGCAAGTAGCAGGGCAACGCCGAATACGGCAAACCAAACCTTCCGAGTTAGAGCCAGGTGAATCTTCATAAAGCTAATAGTCATGGAGTGGAGGCAGACAGCGCCATGATTATCTCCATTTCTCGGTGCGGAGGCCGAAGAGTCGGTTGACGCCGACAATCAAGCTGGCGGTCGAAACGATGCCGTCGTTGGCCCCGAGCACGGCGGCGCGCAGCCAGCCGATGCGGTGGGTGCGATGTTTTTCGGAGTGTTTCACCACGGATGTCTACCCGTCAAACGGCGATGCCCTGGACTGGTCATGCTCAAACCCGGGCGCCTGGAGGCAGATTGAGTTTTCCTTTCGGCAACTTTTTGAAGGTCATGAACCAGTCGAGCGCATAAGTGTCGGCGGCGGGTTTCTCCATGCGGTCCTTGGCCGTGCCACAGGAGCCGGGCGGCGGCACGATGACATCGTCGCCGGGCTGCCAGTCGGCCGGCGTGGCGCAGTCGTGGGCATCGGAGGTTTGCAGCGCAATCAGGAGGCGCTTGATTTCAGGAAAATTACGCCCGTTCGACAGCGGATAAAACAGGATGGCGCGGATGATGGCCTTGGGGTCGATGAGGAAGACCGCCCGCACGGCTTGGGTGTCGCTGGCACCGGGCTGGACCATGCCGTAGGTCCTCGCCACGTCCATTTTCACATCGGCGATGAGCGGGAACGTCACTTCCACATGCTCCATGTTCTTGAATTTGATTTTTTCCGTGATGGTCCTCAGCCAGGCGATGTGGGCGAAGTGACTGTCGATCGAGAGGCCGACGAGCTGGCAGTTCAGCGCGTTGAACTCCGGCATCATGGTGGCGAACGTCATGAACTCCGTGGTGCAGACCGGGGTGAAGTCGGCCGGGTGGCTGAAGAGGATCACCCATTTGCCCTGGTAGTCTTCGGGAAACTTGATCGGGCCTTGGGTCGTTTGCGCCGCAAAGGCCGGCGCGGCTTCGCCAATCAACGGAATGCGGGCGACGGTTGTGGGTTCAGGGATTGTGGCGGGTGTGGTCATGGTTTTGTTGCTTGGTTGAGCGTTGTTTTCATAAACTAAAATAGGTTGAACGTCAAACGGATGACAAGGGGTGGGCCTTTTCCTCAATCACCGCGTTCGGGCCGAATTGCTTCAGCCGCGCCTGGGCTTCGGCGGACGAGAGACCGGGTGAGTTTGAGGCTGGGACAGGTTGGTCGTTGTTGGTTTTCATGGTGCGATGGGCGGTAGATTTTCCTTCAAGTCATCAGCATCACCCAGGCGACCAGTCCGGCCAAAGCCGCCAGCGTCACTGGAACACCGATTCGGGCGAAATCGCGAAAGGAGATGTGGATGCCTAATTCGCGCGCCTGTTGCACGACGATGATGTTGGACACGCTGCCGAGAATGATGAGACTGCCGCCGAAGCTATTGGCGAGGGCGAGCACGTAGGCCGCCGGAGGCTGGGCGACATTCGCCACCTTGAGCAGCAGCAACACAGCGCCGGAATTCCCAATCAAATTGGACAGCACCGCCGTGACCACCGCCAGGGTCGGCGGAGATTCCAGATGCACACCTCGGCTCGCCAGCCACCCCACGGCTTGCTCGCCGTAACCTGTGGATTGAAACGCACCGGTCGTCACGAAGAGGCCCATGAACAAAACCAGAATCGGCCAGTCCACCAGTTTCAACAAATCTTCGGTGCGAAACTTGGGACTGGCCAGGTGAATTCCGGCCGCCGTCAACGCGACGAGTTCTTTGGGCAGCGGCGAGAAGAAGAGTCCGATGACGACGGCCAGGAGGACCAATCCCTTGATGGTGTGTGGCCGGTTAAAGGGGTGTTTCGTCACCGTGGGAACGGACGGCGCCTGCACGGTTGCGCCAAGATGCTGGGGCGATAACTGCCAGATGATCGCGTAAGCGCAACCGAGCGCAAACAGCACCGGCACGATGCACCAGAGCGCGTAACGCCCGAACCCCAGCCCGGCGATCTGCGCGATCATCATGTCCTGCGGATTGCCGACGAGGGTGGCGGCCGCGCCGATATTACTGGCAATGGCGAGCGCGATCAGGAAGGGAACGGGATTGAGTTGTCGCCGTAATAACGCCGCTCCGACGATGGGCGCGAAGACGAAGCAAACAATGTCGTGGTTCAGAAACGCCGACAGCCCGGCCGTGGTCAGCATCAGGAGGAGCAGGAAACGCGCGGGGTTTCCGAGTTGGGCGGCGACGCGATTGGCCACCGCGTCGAAAAATCCGGACAGCCGCAGTTGCGCCGAGATCACAAAGAAACCGAACAACAACAGGATCGTAGGCCAGTTGATGCTGCTGATGACCGCGGTCGTTGGCAGGCCGCCGAAAGTCATCATGGCAATCGCGCCCAACAGGGCGATGCCCGTGCGGTCAAGTTTCAGGCCGGGCACCCGGCCCGCCGCGATGCCGAGGTAGGTGAGCGTGAAAACCACCAGCACCGCCGGCGGGGCGGAGGCAGGGTTGAGGATGGCGGCACTCATGGTGGCGGCTAACGCGATCATTTTATCCGAAGCTGACGATCCTCGACGGTTGATTTCATACCGGGTGCGAGCCCGATTTCCCGGAATCTTTTCCCGGGGTGTGGTGGCCCGGTGGCGCGCTCACTGCGGGTGGTTCGACCGGGCGTGGCGCTGGGGCGGGCAACCGCTTCAGCATTTCCTCGATCATCGTTCGCAACTGCGCGACCTCGCCCGAGAGTTGAAGAATGGAGGCCTGGTTGGGAATCTCCGATTTCGGATCCTCCGCATCCCTCCCAATGATAATTGCCGCCAGCACCGCTGTCAGATAGCCGAAGATGGCGACCGCAAAGATGGAAATGCCGAGACAGAGGATGTGCCCGCCAACCGTCACGGGTTGATACGCGGAGCCGATATTGGTCATCTGCATGGCGACCCACCAAAGGGCTTTCGGATAGCTATGAATGCCTTCGGGATCTGGGGCTTCGTTTTCAAAATGCAGCATGCCGGCCGCACCTGCCAGAATCACGACCATTGTGAAGACGAGCGCGTAGCCGGTGCCCCGGCGTCCCATGAGCCGCCGCAGCCAGCGCAATCCTTGATCGGCCGAGGCGAACATCCAGATAACTTGCATGCCAAAAGTTGCAGTCAGCGCACGCGCCAGGGGATACGATTGCAGGTAAGGGAAAAACCGAAGGATGGGCACCACGATCGCGAGGACAAAGAGCCAGTTCCGCTTCAGGAAGACCACGCGATGGGGCGCGATGGCCAGCCGCAGACCGAAATAGAAAACAAACAACGCCCACAGAACCGTCCCCAAACTGTGCAGGATCGGGCTCATGCCGTTCACCAGTTCGGCGATAATGAGGAGAAACCATGCGAAGCTGAGCAGCAGCATGGGCCGTTCGAGTTTTCGCGGCAGTGCTTTGAGCAAACCCGGGCGGACAGCCAGGCGATGTGCGTTATCAGTCATTGGCGCCGGCGTGCCACCGCGAATTCCTGAACGCTTCGGGTCGCTTTGCAGGTTTTTATCCATCATTGGCATTGGGGATACAACATCGGCATGAAGGGTTTGGCGGCAAGCGACCGGGGCGACACCCCATCAAAGCTCTTTGCGGATGGATTGCAGTTCCCGGCGATGCTCCTTGCTGGGTTTGGGATATTGCATTTTGAGTTCATCGAGCGTGTCGAGAATCGCCTGCGAGATGATGAGGCGGGCATTCTCCTTGTCGTCGGCGGGAACGATATACCAGGGTGCGTTTTTGGTGCTCGTGGCACTCAGGCACGCCTCGTAGGCTGCCATGTATTGCGTCCACAATTTGCGCTCTGCGATGTCGGCACGGCTGAACTTCCAATTCCTGTCCGGGTCGTCAATGCGGGCGAGAAAGCGTTGGCGCTGTTCCTCCTTGGACAGGTGCAGGAAGAATTTCACCACGCGCGTGCCGTTACGGTGCAGATGTTTTTCGAGATCGGTGATCGAGCGATGGCGATGTTTCCAGAAGTCATCGTCCTTCAGCGTTTCGCCCGGCAGGTTTTGCGCAGCGAGAATCTCCGGATGCACGCGCACGATCAGCACTTCCTCGTAATAGGAGCGGTTGAAAATGCCAATGCGCCCGCGCTCGGGCAGGCAGCGGCTCGTGCGCCAGAGAAAATCGTGATCGAGTTCCTGCGCGCTCGGATGCTTGAAGCTGAACACCTGGCAGCCCTGTGGGTTTACGCCGGACATGATGTGCTTGATCGCGCCGTCCTTGCCCGCTGCGTCCATCGCCTGAAAGATGAGCAATAGCGCGTAACGGTCGTGCGCGTAGAGCAGGTTTTGCCGCGCACTCAACTCTGCCACATGGTGGCGGAGACGTTTGTGGTAATCTTGCTTCGACTTGTAAACCGGCTTCGCTCGCGTTGGCCATTGGTTGAGCTTGATCTTACTTCCGGGCTCAACCCGGAAATCCTTTGAATTTATTTGCATGATGTTACGTTGCTCGCCAGTTCCGCGCTTCGATGTGCTTTTCCTTTTGATAACGCCTCAAAGCCGGAGTTGAGTGGCCTTCTTTGTCCACCTTCGGCGAAGCCGCGATCCGTGGTGAAGGAGCGTGTCTTTCCCGCTTCAATAGCCGGGTGAAGAGATGGGAGTAAGGATGCACGCGCTGCGTTGTTCTGCCCGGCTGGTTCGAGCGGCATGCTAGCATCCCACACGCGACCGATTTCCTCTGCGTGCGGCGCGGCAGGCGGTCCAGTCTCCGCTGCGAACTTCGTGGCTTCATTGTTTTTCACAGTGGCGTGAATGGGCGCCCCTGTCTAACGCTCACGCGTTTCCAACTCGGCGGAATACTTGCCGAACCGCGCCGCGCCGTTGCACCGGGCACGATGAAGGAGCGTCTGCTGCCCCGCCCTGACATTCTCCGGTTTGCCTGCCCAGGCTTTCAGTGCTGGCGCTTGCAGCGCGCGGCCAAAGGAAAAACTCAGCTCCCAGGGCGCGCCGCCCGGTTGGTTGAGGGCATTGAGGTTGCGCGTGGCTTCCACGTCGCTCTGGCCGCCGGAAAGGAAGACCAAGCCCGGCACGGCGGCGGGCACCACGCGGCGGAAGCACCGCAGCGTTGCCTCGGCCACTTCCTTCGGTCCGGCCGGTTGCGAACACGCCTTTCCAGACACAACCATGTTCGGCTTGAGCAGCATTTCCTCGAACCTGACCCGATGCTCAAACAGCGCCGTGAACACCGCCTCCAGCGCGGCGGTGGTGACCTCCTCGCAATGGGCGATGGTGTGTGCGCCGTCCATCAGGACTTCCGGCTCGACAATGGGGACGAGTCCCGCCTCCTGGCTTAGAGCCGCGAAGCGGGCGAGAGCATGGGCGTTGGCCCGCAGGCACGCCAGCGTCGGAATGTCCGTGCCGATGGTGATGACCGCGCGCCATTTGGTGAAACGCGCGCCGAGGCGGATGTATTCCGCCAGACGGTCGCGCAAGCCATCAAGTCCTTCGGTGACCTTCTCGCCGGAAAAATGCGCCAGTGCCTTCGCGCCCGTGTCCACCTTGATGCCCGGGATGATGCCCTGCCGCCGGAGCACTTCAACGAGCGGGGTGCCGTCGGCGGCCTGCTGGCGGATTGTTTCGTCAAACAAAATGACCCCGCTGATGAACTCGCCCAGTCCCGCTGTCGCAAACAGCAGTTCGCGGTAGTCCCGCCGGTTATCCTCGGTGGAAGGGACGTTGAGGCTGCGGAATCGTTTCTCAATGGTCGGCAAACTTTCGTCGGCGGCCAGAATGCCTTTCCCCGGTGCCACGAGTGACCGGGCGGTTGTTTCCATTTCTTGCATTATCATAGTTTGGCAACACTGTTGGTCCGCGCTCGGCTTCAAACCACCTGGCGCACGGAGTTTTCGCCGCCGAACGGATTCGGCACTCGCACCGTGGATTCGGGATCATCCCGCCACTGGCCGTCCACGATCAACCGGTAGTGATACGTCCCGGGAGCGAGTTTGACCGTGGCCTTCCAGACGTCACCTGCCTGTTTCGCCATCGGGATCGCCTTTTCCTGCCAGTGCGTGAAATCGCCGGCCAGCAGGACGTTCGTCGCCGTGGGCGCGGTGATGGCGAAGGTCTGCGACTGTGAGTTGTTGTTTTTCTTGCGTTTCATGGCTTGTCCTTTCTCTTTTCGATTTCAGTTTTTCAATCCAGTTCATGCAGGGTTCAACCTCGGGCCTGGCGCACCACGAACACGGGGCATTTTGCGTGGCGCACGACTTGTTCGGCGGTGCTGCCCATCAGCATCCGTTCCAATCCCGTGTGGCCGTGCGTGGAGAGCACGATCAAATCAACCCCTTTCTCCTCCGCCGTCGCCACGATGACGTCGGCGGCCCGGCCGTGATCAATCAACGAAGTGACTGGCACCGACGGCGGAACAAATCGCCGGGCGACTCGCGGCAAAAGAGTCTGGGCGTTTCGGGGAAGAGCGGAATCCGGCATCACCAGAACCTCGCCCTCCAGGCCGGCGGGATAGGGATCCGGCTCGACGACGTGTAACAGGAAAAGTTGCGCGTCGCTTTGCCTGGCCAGCGGCACGGCGACGTGCAGCGCGCGCAGCGAGGTGAGGGAGAAATCCAGCGGCACAAGCATTCGCCGCCAGGGCAATCGTTCCGGGTAAACCGGTTTTTCCTGCGACCATCGCCGCAGCGCTGGCCCGCCGGGCTGGCGGCGCACGGTGAGCACCGAGCAAGGCGCGTGGCGCACAATGCGTTCGGCGGTGCTGCCCAACAACAAGCGCGGGAGTCCCGAGCGCCCGTGCGTGGAGAGAACAATGAGGTCGGCCTTGAGGGCTTTCGCCGCCGCCGTCACCTCGTAGGCGGGATTGCCCTCGCGGACAACGGTACGATCCAGCAAATCGCCCGGCAGGAGTTGAGTCGCCAGGGCCGCCAGTCGCGCCTTCGCCATGTTCACCAGGTTGCCGGTGTTTATGTCGGTGTTGACCGGCAGGTGGGAGACGCCATCGGGAAGGGCGTCCAACACCACCGGCGGCTGCACGACATGCACCAGGCTGATTTTCGCTTGATGCTTCCGCGCCAGCGGCACCGCGCAGGCCAGCGCCTGTCGCGCAAAGCCGGAGAAATCGAGCGGCACGAGGATGCGGTGAAATTTCAGTCCTGTCCGTGGCGGCCGTCGTGCGCGAGCGGCTGGTGGCGTTTGGTTCAAAGTCTTTCGCATGATTTTCAATTCCAGGTTTTCCTGCCTAAAAGATAACTTGGTTCCGGGTCCCCGACCATTGGTTGATTCCCGACGCGCAGCTCAGTGAAACGGTGCTGCCTTGGAGGCGCTGATCTGCACCGGTGCAGGCGATGGAAGCAAGCTGGCTGCGCAGGTCCGATAAAGTCGCCGGCGCGGAGGGCGACTCCCCGGCGGATTTGCGACCCGGCGATTTCCGGTTGACGCGGGACAGTGGTGTCATGGCAGCGACGCCACCGGTGTCGTCCGGTTTGAATCGCTGCAACAGGGTATGCAAAGCTCCGCCACAAGCCAGTCGGAATGTACCGCCCCGCTTGCCCTTACGCGAAACCTGAGCCGGTTATCATCCGCAGCATCAATCCGTGGTTTCAACCGACCAGTTCGGCTTGCTCCGTCACAGATAAGGCGTCAGGAGGCGCGCCACTCCGTCGCGCAGTTTCACCGGCAGCGTGCGGCGGTCAACTTGTTCCAAAGTCACTGGCTCGGCATGTTCCAGTTTCAAACGGATCAGGTTCTCGAACTGGGCCGCCAGTTCGCGACCGTAACATTCCAGGTTGAACTCGAAGTTGAGCCGAAGGCTGCGCGGGTCCCAGTTGGCCGAACCCACCAACGCCCAATAGCCATCCACGAGCATCAGCTTGGAGTGGTCGAAGGGCGGTGGCGTGAGCCAGACGCGGCAGCCGCGTTGCAACACCTGCCACCACATCGCTCGTGACGCCCAGTGAACAAACGGGAGATTACTCTCGCGGGGCAGAATGATGTCCACCTGCACCCCGCGCAGCGCGGCCAGGTTCAGGGCCGAGATGAGCGCCGGGTCGGGCAGGAAGTAGGGTGTAACGATAACCACTGAGGTCTGCGCGCACGCCAGCGCGCCGAGAATCGTCAGGCGCAGCTTCTCGAAATCCTCGTCCGGCCCGTCGGGAATAGCGCGGGCCATGACGGTCCCCTTGCTGTCTAGTGGCGGAAACCAGTTTTCACCGCGCAACGATTCCTGCGTGACGAAGGCCCAATCGGCGGCGAAGGTTTCCTGTAATTGAGCCACAACTGGGCCTGCCAAACGAAAATGCAAATCCTGGACCGGGCGGCGCGGGTGTTCAGCCACCCGATTGCCTTCTCGAATATTCATGCCGCCCGTGAAGCCCAAGCTTCCGTCCACCACCAGGATTTTTCGGTGGTTGCGCAGGTTCATGGTCATCAGCCGCCAGGGCGCAAACGTGGGTAGAAAGCGCCCCACCGGCACCCGCGCCCCACGCAACGGGTGAATTATCGAAGGCCAGGAATAGCGCGCGCCGGCATCGTCAATGAGGACGCGCACTTCGACCCCGCGGCAGACGGCGTTGCCGAGGGCGGCGACGAACAAGCGCCCACTCCGGTCGTTGTCGAAGATATAAGTGGAAAGCGAGATGGTCCGGCGGGCCGCTGCGATGGCTGACAGCATGGCGGGATAGGCAACATCGCCATTAACCAGCGCCTCCACGGAGTTGCCGCCAATCAGCGGACGGCCAACTACCCGGCCAACCAGTTGCGCCAGCGAGCGCAGGTGCAGCGCATCCGGCAACAGCGCATCGGCGGAGGGCAACGAATCCAAGGCGGCGGCGGGAAGGACCGGAGGCCGCGCCGGGCTTCCGCGGAGCGAGACAGCGCGGCGGCGGATGCGGTTGATGCCGAGCAGGAGATAAAGCACGGGACCGAGCAAAGGCACGAGCCAGATGAAACCGACCCAAAGGACGGCCGCCCGTGAATCGCGTTTGTGAAGAATGGCATGACCCGAAGTCAAGGCCGCGATCAGCAACGTCAGCAAGCCCACGAGGTGTGGCCAAACGTCGGTGACGCGGTCGAGCAAGTCCATGCGATTTCAATTTACCGAACCCGACCTGCAAGTCAGCACAAACCGAAGGCAAGCCTGGTGGCCGGGAAATTTCACACCGCGCACAGATCGCCGACAGGTTGTCGCCGCCGACGTGAGGAGGCGGATGGAGCGTGAGTCGCATGAGGGTCCGCCTCCTCACGTCGGCGGCTACGAAGTTTGCCGTTCCGGTTCAATCAAGAGATGTTGGCACTGGTCGCAGCGAGCGGGCTTGCTTCGCCAGTGCAACCGCAGTGACTTTGCACGCCATCTCGCGGGCGTCAGGCGGTGGCATCCCGTTCGGTTCCACACTTCCAGCACGCGCGAAACTGACCCTCAAGCGCCTCTCCACATTTGGGGCAAGTCCAAGGCGGTCTGATCTCAAACGCGGGATGTCGCCAAGCCTCCAAGAGACGAATCGCCCTCGGATAGTCCTCATCGTTCACAACCCACAATTCGGGGTAAAAAGGCGCTGTGGGAAACGCTTGCGAGACCTGCTCATTTCGATCAACACAGGAGACGCCAGCTTCCTTCAGCATCCCCTCAAGCAGGCCCACCTCGGCGCTATCGGGTGAACAAAAGATTCTTTTCATAAATGCAAGCGGGACGGAGCGATGATTTAGGTGTCGTTGACTTCGTTTTTACTTGTGATATGGAAGCATACATCGAACTCAATTGGCAAGTCGCGCATCGCGGCAGGGCAAAAGCGTTAAAATCATTTCACATCGGCGGGGGCGAAATTAAATCCAGCCGAAAGGCTTTGATGGCGTTGAGCATGAATTGAATGGCGACCGACGCCAGCAATAATCCCATGATGCGCGTCGCGATGCTCATCGCAATCGGGTTCAGCCATTGGGGACCACGGGCCGCGATTCGTAAAATCAGATAGCTCGCCAGCGAGACCGTCAGGATGCAGCCGTAAAGTGCAATATGTTGGGAGAGGTTCTTCGCCTCGTTTTGAAGCAGGATCGTCGTCGAAATCGCTCCCGGTCCAGCCAGCATGGGAATGGCCAGCGGCGTCACAGCGATGTCCGGCTTTTCCGTCCCGGCCTTCGTTTCGGCAGCGGTTTCCTGGACGCGCGAGCGTTGGGCGCGCAACATGTCCAGCGCCACGAGCAGCAGCACAATGCTCGCGGCGATCTGGAACGCCGGCATGGTGATGCCCATGACCTTGAAAACCAATTGTCCGGCCACGGAAAATGCCAGCAGGACGCCCGCCGTCACGCCACAAGCCAGCCGCGCGGTGCGGATGCGCTGTGCCGCCGTGTCGTTCGGCGTCATGGCCAGAAACGCCGGCACCGTGGCCAACGGATCCACAATTACAAACAGCGAACCGAGCGCCAGCAGAATGTATTCAAACAAGCTGATAGGAATCGAATTAGAAGCAGATCGGGATGAAAGTCAATTGAGAGAATGGGCTATTTCTTCCTGAACACGAGTTCCTCGCCTTTTGCACCGACTTTGATTTTATCACCCGGCTTGAATTCACCCGCCAGCAGCTTCCTCGCGCGCAGGTCGAGCAGGTGTTCCTTTACGTCAGCCCGCTCCAATCAGCCAGCCCGCAAGAAAGACGAGCACGCCGCCCACGACGACTTGGAAGATCGCCGAGAGCAAAGGCGTGTCCATGTAGCGTTTGCGAATCCAGGCAATGACCACCAGTTCAACCGCCACGACTGCGAGCGCGATGGTCGTGGCGAGATGAAAATCCCGGATGAGATATGGCAGGGTATGGCCCAATCCGCCGAGCGTGGTCATCAGGCCGCAGACCACGCCGCGAATCCAAGGGGTGCCGCGTCCGCTCAACTTGCCATCGTCGGACATGGCCTCGGCAAAGCCCATGCTGATGCCCGCACCCACCGATGCTGCCAGCCCGACCTTGAAGGTGTCCAGCGTGTTGCCGGTGGCGAAGGCGGCGGCGAACAACGGCGCGAGCGTGGAGACCGAGCCGTCCATCAGCCCGGCCAGTCCCGGCTGGACGAAGCGCAGCACGAACAACCGTTGCGCGACGTCGCGCTCGTGGCTCAACGCGCCGGATTTGTCCTGCGCATCCGTGATCGCCTCGGCAGTGTCTTCGTGACGCTGCTCTTCCTGCGCCAGATCGCCGAGCAGCTGGCGGACGCCGGCATCAGTCGTTTGTTGCGCGGCGGCCTCGTAGAAGCGGCGCGATTCGATCTCCATCAGCGCCGCCTCCTCGCGCGCGTGCTCGGGCCGGAGCGTCTGCGTGAACCACGAGGAACGGCGCGCGATAAATCCCTTCACCTCCTGCCGGCGGATGAGCGGAATGTGCTCGCCAAATCGCTGGCGATACAATTCCGTCAGCCGGTGGCGATGACCATCCTCTTCGGCAGCCATCTTGGTGAAAAGTTCCGCCGTGGCAGGGAAATCCGCGCGGAGCGATTCGGCGAAGTCGCGATAAATGTGCGCGTCCTCCTCCTCGGCCGTGATGGCGAGGGCGAGTATCTGTGCTTCGTTCAGGTCGCGGAATAACATGGGCGTAATGCTTGTCTCAAAAGTGCAGCAACCAGAATATCATTTCTTAAGGAAAACCAACCCGTCCTCCTTCGCGCTGACTTTGATCTTGTCGCCCGGTTTAAATTCGCCGGCCAGCAGCTTCGTCGCGAGCGGGTCGAGCAGGTGTTCTTGAATCGCGCGCTTGAGCGGGCGCGCGCCGAATTGCGGGTCGTAGCCCTCGCTGGCCAGCAGTTGC
>Ga0315268_10002388_pt1 | contig 21182 bp, 13 predicted proteins | sample C1_top_MG_FD_204535 | JGI IMG/M metagenome (GOLD analysis project Ga0315268, IMG submission 204535) | Sediment microbial communities from Yellowstone Lake, YNP, Wyoming, USA - C1_top | ecosystem: Environmental > Aquatic > Freshwater > Lake > Sediment | place: USA: Wyoming | collected 2017-08-01 | reverse complement strand
AGCCGCTGGACGACGTGATGCTGACCGGCCAGGGGTCGACCACGTCGTCGGGCAACCTGCGCATCGTGGAGTACCGCTGGGAGATCATCAACCAGCCGCCGGGCAGCCACGGCTCGCTGGACGACGCGGCGTCGATGACGCCGCGCTTCGTCTGGAACCGCTCTGGCGGCACTGTCTACGGCGTCGATATCGCCGGCTTCTGGGAGGTCAAGCTGACGGTGGTGGATTCGCGCGGTGCCGGCAGCGTGAACGAGGCGGTGGTGTCGTTCAATGCGATCCCGACCGACGCCATTCACATCCAGATGGTGTGGGACACACCTGACACCGACATCGATCTGCACCTCACGCGTGAGCGTCCGGCCGGCACCTTCAATGGCTGCCAGGACACCGGCGACGATTGCTACTATGGCAATTGCAAGGCCGAGTACGGCGGCGTCGATCCGGCCTGGTTCGCGACCGAGCCCGACGCCAACCCCTCGCTCGACGTCGATGACCTGGACGGTTACGGACCCGAGAACATCAACATCGATACCCCGCACGCGGGGCGCTACGAGGTCGGGGTCAACTACTTCAGCGGCTCCGAGGCGACGGTCGTCATCATCCGGCTCTATGTATTTGGCAATCTGCATTCCGAGTTCATGCGGGAGTTGTCGCCGCAGGACTGGTGGCAGGTGGTGGTCATCAACTGGCCGTCGCGCGAGGTCGAGGTGGTCGACGAACTCTCGGTCGACTACGCATCGTGTCCGACCTTTTGAGCCGCGGTTCCAAGGCCTGGCCCATCGGTCAAGCCGAGGACCCCAAATTGCCTGGCAGATCGATATTCGCTGCGTTAGCCTTCGGCCGGGACTGGCGGTATCGACCCGCGACCGGCGATGGTGGCAGAGGGGCGAGCCGAACCGGCAACAGGTAATACCTATGCGGAGGACATGAGCATGCAGCGTCGAACGAAATTGTGGCTGGTGGCGGTGCTGGGAGCCGCGACGTTTGCGGCGTGTCAACAGGACCCGTGCGAGGAGGTGTTTGTCGAGCTGGCACCGCGCATCACGCTCGACGTGTGCGCCGGCAACTCGGGCACCAGCGAGTGCAGCATCGACTTCGGCCAGGTGGCGCTGTCGACGCGGGCGACGCGCGAGATCAAGGTGCGCAATCCGTCCAACATCGTGCTCAAGCTGACCCAGCCGACGTTCAGCGAGGCTTCGGATCCGGCGTTCCGGGTCGAGCACTGGCCGGACCACGTGGGCGAGGGATTGGAGTCGACCCTGGTGGTGTCGTTCAGGCCGCTGGTCGAGAGCGAGGTGACCGGCGAGCTGCTGGTGCACAGCGACGCGGCCAACATGCCCAATGCCGAGCCGGTGCGGGTGTCGCTCAAGGGCAGCGGCATTGACAACGGCTTGCCGCAGATCGAGATCAAGGCGCAAGCGCCGTGCCTGGGGACCTATCCGGGCACGACCGAACCGACCAGCCTGGGCATCACAGCGGTGGATTACCCGGCGAAGTGCACGTTCGAGGTGTTCAACCGCGGGACCAAGGACCTGGTGCTCGAAAACATCACGTTCATCGCGGACGAGACCGACAACGGGTTTGATTTCGTGGGCCGGGTGCCGGGCGTGGACCCGGACACGGGCGAGCGGTTCGAGAGCGTGATCCCGCCGCCGGACAGCGGCAACACCAGTTCGCGCAGCTTCGTGGCGCGCGGCGCACCGCCGGCCCTGGGCATCTTCAACGGCGTGATCCTGGTCGAGTGCAATGATCCGGCGAACAGCGCGTTGCGCATCCCGGTCGCGGTCGAAGGTGCGGTGACCCCCAATGCGATGGCCGCGATCAAGAGCATCAACGGCGATGAGCACTATCCGACGCCGCTGCGGGTGGAGCCGCTGGACGACGTGATGCTGACCGCCGAGGGTTCGACCGCGTCGTCGGGCAGCCTGCGGATCGTGGAGTACCGGTGGGAGATCATCAACCAGCCGCCGGGCAGCCACGGTGCCCTCGACGACACCGGGTCGATGACACCGCGCTTCGTGTTTGACAGCTCGTCTCACATCATCAATGGCGTCGACATTGCGGGCTTTTGGGAGGTCAAGCTGACGGTGGTGGATTCGCGCGGGGCCGGCAGCGTGAACGAGGCGGTGGTGTCGTTCAACGCGATCCCGACCGACGCCATCCACATCCAGCTGGTGTGGGACACACCCAGCACCGACATCGACCTGCACCTGGTGCACGAGAACCCGACCGGGGTGTACGACGACTTCGATGACGACGAGGACGGCGACATCGACGACGACTGCTACTTTGCCAACTGCAAGGCGCAGTCGGACCGCGTGCGCGTTCAGTGGTTCAGCGGTCAGCCCGACGCCAACCCCAGCCTCGACGTCGACGACCTGGACGGCTACGGACCCGAGAACATCAACATCGACTCGCCCGCCACCGGCAAGTTTATGGTCGCGGTCCACTACTGGGGTGGCTCCGAGGCCACGGTGGCGGTGATTCGCCTGTATGTGTTTGGCAACCTGTACTCCGAATACATGACCGAGATCGTGCACGAGGACTGGTGGAAGGTGGCCATCATCGAATGGCCGTCGCGTACTATCACCGAGGTCAACGAGGTCGTCCCGGGTTACCGGTGAGGCGACGGCGCGTGAGCTGGGCGACCGCTGGTTCGCGACGTTCGACCAATCGAATGGTGCTGGGAAGGAGCAAGGACGTGAAAACCAATAGTCGAGTGCAGTGGATGGCGCTGGCGATCGGGTTTGCAGCCGCTGGCTGTATCCCGGATACGAACATGCCTCCCCCGACCAACATCGTGAATTCGTGCACCAACTCCGACCAGTGCGCCAAGGGTGAGGTCTGCAGCTCTGGCGTCTGCATCATCGGCGATTGCATGGTGCGCGAGGATTGCCCGCATCCGCTCGACCAGCTTTGCAACGAGCTCAACAAGTGTATTCCCGACCCGGCCAGCCCGATCGGCAACGAGTGCCCGGGCGGCACCAACGACTGCGAGATGGGCGAGTTCTGCTCGGCCGGCACCTGCTACAGCGTGGCCGACGCCAAGGTCTGCCGCCGCCAGAGCGACTGCTCGGGCGGCCAGCGCTGCGATCCGGTCAACGGTTTTTGTGTCGACGACCGCGGCGGCTGCAATCGCGCCAACGAATACCCCGAGCTGGCCTGCGCCGAGGGCGATCTGTGCGACGCGGTCACCGGCCATTGTACCTCGCCGACCGGCATCCCGTGCACGCCCGAGACCGAGGTGGCCGACTGCGGCGAAAGCCTGCACTGCATCAGCAACCGCTGCGTGCAGTGCACCTCCAACGAGAATTGCGGCGTCGACAGCAACATCTGCTGCACGGGCACTGGCACCCAGTGCAACCTGGCCACCGGCCGCTGCGTCAGCGCTTTTCTTTGCTCGGGTGACGAGGACTGCACCGGCTGCCGGACCCGGCCCGGCCTGGGCGAGACCCGGTACTGCTCGGACCACAGTACCTGCGACGACGATAGCGACTGCTCGTCGCTGAGCAGCCGGCGTTGCGCCACCGGCACCGGCGAATGCGTGCAGCCCGAGTGCACCAGCGACGCCCAGTGCGACGGCGACTACTCCTGCGACCTGTCCAACTACCGCTGCTTCCGGCCGACCCCCCACTGCGACGAGAACAACGAGCCCAACAACGCGCCGTCCTCGGCGACGCCAGTGACCGGCACCACCTTCAACGATGTGCTGTGCCGCGGCGACACCGACTACCTGCGCATCAGCGGCCACGCCAACACCCGCCTGCGGGTCACCATCGGCGCCTCACCCAGCCCGTACTACGACGTCGACGTGGCCCTGCTCGACTCGGGCGGCAACGAACTGGACACTGCCAGTTTCAGCTATTCGACCGAGCAGGCGGTGTTGACCACGTTCGTGGCGGCGCAGGCCGACTTTTACGTCAAGCTGGTCTCGGACGCGACCTCCGACGAGAACCAGTACAGCTACACCGTCACGATCACCGAGCTGGCGCCGTTGCAGTGCAACAGCGAGTCGGGCGAACCCAACAACGTGTTGCCCGAAGCGAGCCATTCGGTGCTGCATGTCGGTCCAGCCGTCTCGCGTATCCTGTGCGGCGAGGACGACGTCGACTACCACCAGTTCGTGGCGCCGGCCGGACTGCGCTCGATGGTCACCGTGACCTATGCCCCGGCTGACGGCGATATCGAGGTCGAATTGTTGGACTCCAGCGGGGTCGAACTCTCGGCCTCGAGCGCGGGCACGGGCACCGAGATGGTACGCGAGACAGTGACGGTCGATACCACGCTGGTCGTGCGGGTGTACCGGTACTACTACACCGGCGACGCCGAGCAGGAGTCGTACAACATCGCGGTCACCACCGAAACGCCGCCACCTTGTGTCGACCCCGAGGAGCCCAACAACTCGATCGCCGACGCCAGCGACTCGGTCCTGCACACCGGCCCGGCCAGCTCGCGCATCCTGTGCGGCGAGGATGACGAGGACTTTTTCCAGATCATCGCGCCGGCCAACCTGCGCACGGTCGTCACCCTGTCGTTCCTCGACAGCGAGGGCAACATCGACCTCGAGCTGCGCGGCGCCGACGGCGCGATCCTGAGCTATTCGCGCGGCTACGTCGACGGCGAGGTGGCGTCCTATGGGGCGCTGACCCAGACCGTGATGTATGCGCGCGTCTATCGCTCGTATCTCTACAGCACCGACCTGACCGAACAGAGCTACTCGATCAGCTTCGCGACGACCGACCTGCCAAATTGCGCCGACGGGTATGAGCCGAACAATAGCTTTGACACGGCGAGTGCGATCGGCCCCGGGAACTACACGCCATCGTTGTGCGACGTCGATGACGACGACTTTTTCTCGATCTCGCTGGCCGGCGGCGGCAGCATCTCGGTCAGCCTCACCTTCACCCACAGCGAGGGCGATATCGACGTCTACCTGTACAAGCCCGATCGCTCGAGCAGCGTTGACAGCTCGACCGGCACCTCAAATCGCGAATGGGTCGGTGGCACCAATCTGGCGCGCGGCACTTATTACGTCAAGGTGTACAGCGTCAACCACAACGTCAGCGGTCCGCAGGCCTACCTGATGGACGTATCTGCCACCGGCTATTGCGTCGACGACGTGTACGAGAACGGCGGAAACAATACGCTGGAAACAGCCTATCCGCTGCGCGATGAGGCGCTCAACACGTTCTCGCTCCAGCAGGACCTCAGGCTGTGCGGCATGGATGACGACTGGTACCGTCTGCTGCTGCTGGGCGACGAACTGTTCGAGGTCGAGATCGATGGCCCGACCGGCATCGGGGTCGAACTCTACCAGCAGGATTCCGGCGGCGAGGTGTTGGTTGCGGGTGGTCGCGAGACGGCCGCCGCTTCTGGCCGCAGCACGATGTACCTTGGCTACCACGTGCCAGTCCGCGGGGCCATCTACTACCTGCGTGTGTTTGGCGGCGGCACCGCGCCGCGCGACTATACGCTCAAGGCCAACGCGTTGAACGACAGCTGCGCCGAGGACACGACCGAGTCCAACGACGTGCCGGCGCTGGCGACCCCGGTGACGCCACCGCAACTGGTGCAGAGCGCGGCGCTCTGTCCGCTGCGCGACGTCGATGTCTACCGGGTGACCGCGGTCCCGGGTCGCGCGGTTCATGTCGCGGTTGCCTTCAATGCCGGCGACGGCGACATCGATGTGGTGGCCAAGCTCGGCAGCCAGGAGGTGGCAGCCGCGCGCACGGTCAACAGTGCGGGCGCGGCGACCGAGACCATCAACTACAGTGCGACCGGCTGCGGTGAGCTGTATATCAGCGTGTTGCGCCACGACGGCGAGACCGCCTCGAGCATCCCTTACACCGCCACCATCGATGTGACCGGCGGGGTGGAGCGGGACGGTGGCAGCTGCAGCGCTGCCGACGGAGGCGGCGCAGGGGGTTGAGATGACGCATCCGCAGCGCCGATTGCGGATCGCGAGTGCATTGCTGCTGACGGCGGCGCCTTGGCTGCTGGCCGTCGAGTGCAATCCGCCCGACGTGGTCGAACTGGACCCGGTCATGCAGGTCGAACCGACCAGCGTCGATTTCGGCGCGGCGCCGCTCAGCGCCGACAGCAGCCGCACGATCACGGTCAGCGACCCGTCCGGCCTCGACCTGCACCTGGCGGCCGCCTTCAGCACCGATTCGGACCCGGCGTTCAGGATCGGGCGCAGCGCCGACCTGGTGGTCGCCGGCGGCACGGCCGAGATCGAAGTCGTGTTTCGGCCGCTGGTCACGTCGCAGGTGAGCGCCACCCTGGTGCTGACCTCGGACTCCAAGAAATACCCGCGCCAGGAAGTGGTGCTCGTCGGCAGTGGCGTCGATCTCGGTCTACCGCAGATCGTGGTCAGCCCCAACCCGGTCGACTTTGGCTCGGTGGGCAAGGACACGGTCACGCGACTGGACGTGAGCATTCGCAACAGCGGGGTGCGCGATCTGATCCTGGACCAGGTGCTGCTGACCGACGACGGCAACGGCGCCTTCCGGCTGGTGACGACGGCGCCGGCCGAGTTCGTGTTGCGGCCGACCGACGAGGTGTTCTTGCAAGTGGCGTTCGCGCCGCCGGTGCTCGGCGATTTCGTGGGCGAGCTGAGCATCGTCAGCAACGACCCGGCCACCCACGACCTGCGGTTGCCGCTGCTTGGCACGGGTTACGACACCCCGGTCGCGGTGCTGACCACGCTGGACGACATCTCGCACGCGCGGCCGCTCGACACGGTGCGGCTCGACGGCAGCGGCAGCTTCAGCCCGACGCCCAGCGTCACCATCTCCCACTACGAGTGGCATCTGGCGCTGCGTCCGGTCGGCTCGACCACGACGCTGATCTCGGCCGGCCAGACTGGCGTCGACGTGACGACCGCCTCGCCGCGCGCCGACGTGGTGCTCGACCTGGCCGGGCGCTACGAATTTGCCCTGTACGTGGTCGATTCGCGCGACGTGCGCTCGGCCGCGCCGGCGGTGCTGCGCGTGCGCGCGGTCCCGGACGAGGACCTGCACTTGCAGCTGGTCTGGGACCACCCGACCGCCGACTTCGATCTGCATTTCGTGCGCGGCAGCAGCGGGCTGTTCAACCACGACATGGATTGCTACTTTAGCAACCGCTTTCCCAACTGGTTCCCCGACACGCCCGACGCAAACCCGAGCCTCGACCTCGACGATCAGAGCGGCTTTGGCCCGGAGAACGTCAACGTCAAGCATCCGCTGGACGGCGTCTACACCGTGTTCGTGCACTACTGGAACGCGCGCACCACCGGCAACCCGGCGGCCACGGCGACGGTGCGCATCTACGTGCGTGGCCAGCTGGCGGCCGAGCTGACGCAGACGTTCGAGCACGACGAGCTGATGTGGAGCGTGGCCGAGCTCGATTGGCCGGTGACGCTGGACGACCCGGTGCCGATCACCCCGCTCGGCGATGTGGTCGCCTATCGGAGGCCGTTCTGATGCGCGCTGCCGGGTCGCGCGCGAGCGCGCTGCTGCTGCTGCTGCTGGGGCTGGCGCACTGCCAGTGCCCGGGGGCCAACGCACCGACCGACGCCGGCGGTTGTCGCAACAGCGCCGACTGCGGCGCGGGCCAGGTGTGCGGTGATGCCGGCACCTGCACCGCGCTGCCGACCTGCCAGGGTGACGGCGACTGCCAGCCAGACGAGCTGTGCCGCATCGTCGACCACACCTGTCGCCTGCGGCCCGGATTTGGCCGCGAGTGCAGTGCCGACCGCGACTGCTATCCGGGTTTCTTTTGCGCGCTCGGCCGCTGCCGCGACAGCCACCAGGCAAGTGTCTGCGCGCGCGCGGTCGATTGCCCGCTTGGCATGCGCTGCGACCGGACGCACTTCTACTGCATCGAGGAGGTGCCCTGCACCCTCTCCAGCGACTTCCCCGAGATCACCTGCGACGTCGACCAGGTGTGCGATCTGACGACCCAGGCCTGCCGCTACAGCGGGCCACCCGAGTGCACGGCCGAAAACCAGGTGACCACCTGCGGCCCGGACGAGGTGTGCGACGCCGGTGGGCGCTGCGTGCAGTGCATCACCGACGACCAGTGCGGACCTGGCCTGCGCTGCAATGCGCGCGCTGGCCGCTGCGAGTCCGAGGACCTGTGCCACCGGGACAGCGACTGCACGCCACCGCTGGTCTGCGATCCGACGGTGGCGCTGTGCCACGTGCCGCTGCCGCCGTGCGACAGCGACCTGCAGTGCGCGGTCTCGGAATTTTGCAACCACGTCACCAGCACCTGCGAATCGCGGGCCGGCAAGTGCATCGACGACCGGTTCGAGGAGAACGACAGCCCGGCCGGCGCGACACCGGTGACCCTGGTCGACGGCGCGGCGCTGGTCGACGCGCTGCAGATCTGCCCCGACGACGACGACTTCTTCGCGCTGACGCTGGCGGTCGGCGACGGCATCACGGCGTCGCTGCTCAACGTCGATCCGATTGCGCGGGCGGTGATCGAGCTGTGGGCCAGCGACGCGGTGACCGTGCTGCGGCAGGCTGAGGCGCTGCCGCGCGGCAATGGCACGGTCTCGTTCACTGCGACCAGCGCCGGCACCTACTACCTGCGCGCGCTCTCGCTCGCCTCGCCGACGCCGTACGATTTGGCGATCGCGGTGTCGCCGCAATTGCCGTGCGCGGTCGACGCCCTCGAGGGCGCCAACGGCAACAACACCGTGTATCGCGCGGCGGCGCTCGAACCCGGCAGCTACCCCGACTTGACGCTGTGCGACGGCGACGTCGATTACTACCAGGTCGCGCTCGAGCCCGGTGCCGCGCTGCGCGCGCATGCAGTCGGGCAGACGGTGCTGGACCCGCAGTTGCAAGTGCTCGACGGCAACGGCGCCACAGTGCTGGCGCTGGCCGCCAGCGGCGGCGTCAGCGAGACCGTGTTTTACCGGAGCGCGGCCGGCGGATCGCTGCTGCTCGAGGTCAGTGCGACCAGCGGTCGTCCTGACGGCTATGCGCTGACGGTCGAGGTGCTGCCGCCGTTTATTTGCAGCGCAGACCTCTTCGAGGCCATCAACGACAACAACACACCGGCAAACGCGACCGTGGTCGGCACGGCCGGACTGGTCGCGCAACCGCTCTCGCTGTGCGGTGGCGACCAGGACTGGTTCAAGCTGTCGCTCGAGGACTTCGAGCGGCTGGTGGCGCGGGCGACCTTCGAGTCGGGCGACGTCGATCTCGACCTCGAGGCCTATGCCGACGACGGTACGCGGCTGGTCGCGGCCAGCCGCGCCGGGGTCGGACTCGAGGCGCTGAGCGTGCCCGCCCCGGCCGCGGCCATCGACTACTGGGTGCGCGTCGTGGCTGCCGACGGGGCGGCTGCGCCCTACACGTTGACCCTGCTGCGCGAGCACCGGCTCGAGTGCATACCCGATCCGGACGAGCCGAACGATGTGCCGGCGGACGCCAAGGTGGCCCCGGCCGCAGGCCAGTTCACACTGTGTGGCTTTGACGAGGACGTCTACGCGGTTGCGCTGGCCGTCGGCCAGACGCTACACGCCAGCATCCAGTTCTCGCCGGCCGAAGGTGATCTCGACCTGCAGTTGATCCACCCCGATGGCGTGACGCCGCTGCTCACCAGCGATGGCGTGGCGGCGAGCGAAGCGCTGCTCTGGCCAGCTGCAGTGGATGGCATCCACTACCTGCGCATCTATTCGATGACGTCGGACCCGCACGCGCGCTACCTGTTTTCGCTTGCGCTGACCAGCGCGCACTAGAGAAGCTAGGTACCGCTTACCTTGCTGCCTTCGCTGCTCTTCTCCGCGCTTCTCTTCTCTTCGCTGACCTCGGCGCTGCTGTCGCCTTCGACCTCGGCAGCACCCGAGTACAGGCCGAGCAGGCGCGCTGCCAGCGAATCCTCGGCATCGTTGGCCTCGGGCGCCTTGTAGCCCTGCCAGCCGCAGTAGATGCAGCTGAAGTACTCGTCGGCGGCGTACGAGCGTGCCAGCACCACGCCCATCGAATGGCACTTGGGGCATTCGCTGCGGGTGGAGCGCTTGCCGCCACCGGCAGCAGACCTGGCGGTCGAGGCTGGCGTTGCTGCCGCGCCCGGCTTGCTCTTGCTCGGTCGCGTCGGTTTGGCCTCGGCCTGAGCCGAAGTGGCGCCGGCTTTCGTTTTTTTTGGCCTGCGGCCGGTCGGCCGGACCGCAGCGTCGCCTTCGTCTCCCTTGCCCTCGGACTTGAACTGCATGCGAAAGTCGTCGAGCAGCGCTGAGATCTGGGCCACCAAGTCCTTGGCCGGCCGCTTGGCGATGACCGCGACCTTGGCGACCAGCGCCTCGCGCGCGGTGACCTGCGAACCGGCGTCGGCCGGTGGTTTCTTGTACTGCACCCGGTAGCGGCAAAGCAATTCGTCGAGCCGCGGTTCGACCTCGGCCTTGCCTTTGCCTGAGACGATCTCGACGATCTCGTTGTGGAGCTGGGCGCGCGCGGTCGTCATGTGTCCAACCCAGAGGCTGTGGCCAGGGCGGGGTTCTCGCCGCCGTCACTGCCCCAGCGTGGTCAAGCAATATGGCCGGTGCCGCGGCAGCACAAGTGATTTCTTTCGGGGTTGGCGGCTTGCCAGCGCGCGGGGGGTGCCTAGTTTTCTTCGCATCCGCACGGTAGCGCTCCGTGGACGGTGACCAGGACGAGAACCGCAGCGCTGGGAGGTGTGTCATGGCAGTGTACCGCTGGGCGATGCGCAACCCCTTTGTACATTTGCACGAGATGCAGGACGAGATGACGCGTCTGATGCGCGAGATGGCGGGTGATACGCCGGCGTCGTCGGCGCTGCCGCAGCTCAACGTCTATGATGACGGCGAGGCCTTTCACGTGCGGGGCGAATTGCCCGGACTGCAAAAGGACAAGCTGGACATCAGCGTTGCCGGCGACGTGATGACGGTCAAGGCCGAGCGGCTGCCCGAGGAGAGCCACGGCAGCTACCACCGGCGCGAGCGCAGCTTCGGCAGCTACAGCCGCAGCGTGACGCTGCCGGACGCGGTCGACGCCGACCACGTGCGGGCCAACTACCAGTACGGTGTGCTCGAGGTGACCCTGCCGCGCGCACCCGGTTCGCGGCCGCGCAAGATTTCGATCGAGTCTCGTTGACAAGGAGGATTCCGATGACAACCCGCAAGATCGCTGGCCAGGAGCTGGCGACGACCCAGAAGCAGGAGATCGACGTCACCCGCGGTGAACCGACCCGCGAGGGGCGCTATTTCACTTTTGCCGCCGATATCGTCGAAAGCGACGAGGCGGTGACCGTCGTGGCCGACCTGCCAGGAGTGGCGCCGGCCGGCATCGACGTTGACGTGCGCGACAGCGTCTTGACCATCATGGGGCGGGTCGACGACGTGCCCGCCGCCTGGCGGCCGATCCACGCCGAGTACGAGGTGGGTGGTTACCTGCGGCAGTTCAATGTCGGGCCCGCGATCGACCAGGACAAGATCACGGCCACCATGCGCGACGGCGTGCTGACGCTGGTGCTGCGCAAGGCCGAGCGGCTGCGCCCGCGCAAGATTGAGATCCGTTCGAACTAGGGGTGATTGCCGCCGGCCTGATCGATCAGCGCGCGGATGCGCTGGCCCATGACGACGAACAGGCCGGTCACCAGCTCAAACCGATCCGAGCACAGGTCCATGAACGCGGCGCGCTCGATCGCAAGCAGCTTGGCGCCGGCGCCGCCATCTACCACGCGCGCGGTCACCGGCCGCGGTCCAGCGTCCATGATCGAGGTCTGACCCAGGCTCTCGCCGGCGTGTAGCTGCAGGATCGAATTGCCGGCCTTGAGCAGGTCGACCGCGCCCTCGATGATCACGAACATCACGTCGCCTGGCTCGCCCTCACGGTAGATCAGCGCGCCCGGCTCGAATTCCCGCTCGCCGGCGATGGCGGCGATGGCTGACAGATCGTCCGTCGACAGTTTGGCAAACAGGTCGACGCTTTCGAGCAGCAGCATGCGCTCGATGAATGGCCGTTCCATGGTTTCGCCCTCCATGTCGACGAGGTCACCGCGCTCGTCGACTGCCACCACCACCCCCAGCTTCTCCGCCACCACCTCGGCCAGCCCGCGCAGCAGCGGATCGCGCGAGCTGAGCAGGGTGCGCAATTCGTGCTCGGGCAGGGTGCCGGGCTGCGTCTCCTCCTCGACGAAGTCGAGCAGCCAGGCGCGCATCCGATCGCCGCTGAGCGCAACGTCGATCAGTTCGAACGCCTCGGCGTGCAGGACCGATCCGCGCTCATCTAGGCAGGCGAAGATGCGCATCATCAGGTCGCCGTCGCGCAACAGTCCGATCAGACGCAGCGCCATCTCGAGGTTCTGCGACACCCGGTCGCCGAGCGCGCGCACCAACGGTGCGTAGGCCGGGTGCTTGGCGACTTGCAGCGCGCGCAGCGTCGGTCGGTAGTAGCGGTAGGCGTGCAGCCGGCGCAGCGCGGCCTCGTCGACCCGCGTTGCATCCAGCTTGAGGTCGGGGTGGGCGCGCTTCATCTCGAACAGCGCGCTGGCGATGCGGTAGCGCAGCGTGGCGTTGTCGGCGATATTGGAAAACAGCAGCACCCCGGCAGCGGCGTCGGTGCCGATGGCGCGTAGCACGCGTGGCGCCTCGAGCCGCAACCCGAGCGGTGCTGTCCGATCGTTGAGCACCTGCTCCAGGCGCGGCACCACGGCGTCGCCGTAGGCGGCCAGGGCGAGGCGCGCGGCCCCGCGGGCGTGGCGGTCGCTGTGCAGGCCGATCATTTCGTCGACCAGGTCGGGGTGGCGCAGCTTGGCCGCCGACCGGCAGGCCAGGCGCCGCACGCTGGGTTCGGGATCGTGCAGCAACTGCACCAGCGTCGGCAGAAACGAGTGCTCGCCCAGGTCGCCGAGCAGCTTGGCCAGCTCGCGCCGGACCGGCGGCGTCTGATCGGCGCCGCCGAGCAGCGAGCCGAGTACCGCGTGCGCGGGCCCCTCACCCTCGGGTTCCAGCGGTAACAGCGCACCTGCGACCGCGACCCGCACACCCGGGTCGGCGTCGTGCAGGTACGGCCGCAGCGCCTCGGCCGCGTGGTCCGGATCGACCAGCGGCAGGATGCGTGCGGCATGGGCGCGCGGTCGCCGCTGGTCGGTGGCGAGAATGGCGCGCAGCGCGGTCGCGATCTGCGGGTCGTGGGTGCGGCCGGCGCGCTCGATCGCCGCCAGCCGCACGCTCGGGTCGTTGTGGCTGAGCAGGTGCAACAGCGACCCCGCCGGGTCCCAGGCCGGGTCGCGCTCGAGCACCGACAGCGCGGTCAGCACCGCGCGCGGCTGGTCCGAGCGCAGGGCGCGCGTCAGCGCACGCCGGGTCACGCGGTCGGCCGGATCGATCTCGAAGTGCACCTGCTGCCGCTGCACGCCCAGTCGCTGCTCGAGCGTTGCCACGTAGCCCAGACGCACGGCGCGGATCAGCAGCAGGATGATGACGGCGCAGGTCACGATCGCGCCGGTGACGACGAACCGGTTGTCGGACGCTGCCAGCAGCAGCAGGCCGATGCCGCCGGCAGCGACGCCCATCTTCTTGGCTGCGCCGTCGACGAACGGTCGCAGCGTCTGGCGTTGCTCGGCGGCCAGCGGGTTGTAGAGCAGCTGGAGGCCGGGTTGGTACAGCGAGTAGCTGCCCGCCATCTCGACGCCCTTGAGCAGCACGATCAGCGCGAAGAACGGCCAGGCCAGCTCCCCGAGCGCCATCACCCCGATCAGTGCCGGCACCGTGCCGAGAAACACGAAGACGCCAAAGCTCGACAGCAGGCGCCGCGTCACCAGTGTCTGGAACACGATACCGGCCACACCGATCGCGACGTTGAGGTCGCCAAAGAGTGTGGCCATCGCGCTCTCGGTCAGCAGGTTGGCCGAGGCAAAGCGAAAATGGTAGTCGACCAGAGTCGCCAGTACGGCCAGCGCCGCCACCAGCAGCGCGATCGACCGCGGGAAGCTCTGCCGGACCATGCTCAGCGCGGTCTGGCCGCTGCTCGCGGCAGCGTTCTCACCGCGCGCGCGCTGGCGCCGTTCACGGTAGTCGTTTCCCAGCATTGGCAGCGTGACCACCAGCGTCATTCCGGCCAGTGCCAGCATCGAGGCGACGCCCACCGATCCGGCCAGCGGCCGGACCAGCGCACCGCCGACGATGGCGCCGATGTTGCCGCCTGCGGCCAGCAGGCCGACGATGCGCTTCTGCACGCGCAGGTCGAAACGCTCCAGCGCATCGGCCCAGAACAGCACCGACAGCATCGTCGCGTAGAGCTCGCCGACGACGTAGATGACCGCGTACCCCTCGGCCAGGTGCAGGTAGACCATGCCGCAGAGCGCGATCAGCACGGCCGCTGCGATCGCACCGCCGATGCGCAGCAACCACAGTGGCCGCCGCCGCGCCAGGCCGCGCGAGACGACAAAGCTGGCCAGCGCCACGGTCGCCGCGAGCGCGATGTACAGATAGGCGAGGCCGCCAGGATCGCGGTGGGCCAGGTAGAGAGCATTGGACGCCGACTTGACCTGGGTGACGCCGGCCACGAACACGGCGTGAAACCCGACGCGCCGCAGCACCAGGCCGACCTTGGCCTCGGGGATGCCGATCCAGCGGCTGAGCTGTTCGCGCAGGGCGTGCACGGCGGCACCTTAGCGCACGGCCCGTGGCCGGGGCCAGCGCCGTGTCGATTCCCGTGCTGGCGTCGTGGGCGGCCATGATATGCTGCGCCGGCTCAATTGCGTGCACGAGCACGCGGCGGAGGTGCCGTGACGACGCGACCACGAGAGACCCCAGCCGGTCGCGCGCCGGTCGGTCGGCCGGCTCCAGGCGGGGCGACGGCCAGACCGCGCGAAGTACAGGTCAAGCCGGTGCCCTTGACGCTCGATCTGCCAAACTTCAAGTGCTTTGGTTGTTCGGCCGCCAACGAGTACGGCCTCAACTTGCAGTTCTTTCGCAAGGGCGTCGAGGTGGTCTGCGACTACACGCCGCCCAAGCACCTGCAAGGCTGGTACGGCACCGTGCATGGCGGCATCCTGTGCACGCTGCTCGACGAGCTGGGGTCGTGGGCGGTGACCGGGCTGCGCCGGCGCATCGGCATGACGCGCGACGTGGTGGTCCACTACCGGCGACCGGTCTACGTCGAGGAACCGATCCACCTGGCGGCCACGCTGGGCGAGGAGCAAGGGCCGCTGGTCAAGGTCATTGGCCGCATCGGCAACCAGCGCGGCGACCTGTGCGTCGAGGGCGAGATCACGGTTTTCATGCTCGAGGAGCCGCAGTTCGCCCGCATGGTCCCGGATGGTCAGGTGCCGCCCGCGCTCAAGCCCTACTTTCCGTCGGCTTCGCCCGCTGCCCGGCCGTTGCCCCGTCGCTAGACCGCTTTTTTCCTGATGGTGATGCGCCCGGTCGCCGCTGAAATTTGAGATCGCGGCCGCGTGGCGCCTGCCTCGTCGCCGTGTTCGTCAAAAAAATACATAAATTTCAATTAATTAAAATCGCCACGCAGCTGGCACGAAGCCTGCTGTATGTGGCGGTGTCCGCCGAAAACAAGGCTTCTCATCGAAGCACAGGAGATAGAAATGAAGACCAAGATCGCAACGCTGAGCATGCTGGGCGCGGTCGTGCTGGTGACCGCTGGCAGCTACGAGAGCTGTTTTGGCGAGCCCTGTCCCGACCTGTACATCGCCTGTCCCGCCCTCGAATGTCCGCAGGGCTTCAAGGTCGACAAGAGCGGCTGCGCGATCTGCGAGTGCGTGGGCGACACCACCCCGGTCACCGAATGCTTCAGCGACACCGACTGCCAGGCCGGCGAGTTCTGCGACTTTGGCGTGGTGCCGATGACCGACGGTCTGTACGCCCCCTGCTACGACGATGGCACCGGCGCCGATTACTGCGGTTGGCCGCAACAGGCAGGCGAGTGCAAGCCGATCGAGGTCAAGCCCTGCGCCGGCCTCGACGAGTGGACCTGCATCGAGACCGCGGGTTGCGAACCGGTCTATGAGGGCAGCTGCGATCGGTGCGCGGTCGAGGGCGGCTGCGGCGATGTGGCGTGCGAGGTGTGGTTCATCGAATGCCGCGAGGCGCCGATCGACCCCTGCTCGGGCGCTTGGATCGACCAGAACGGCCAGTGCCGCGCGCCGAACGACGGCAGCTACCCGGCCGAGTGCTGCGGTCTGGCCACCTGCTACAGCGACGCCGATTGCGGTGCAGGTTTTGTCTGCCAGCTGGTCGAGCCGATGACTGGCGAGCGCTACGCGGCCGGTGGCATCTGCGTGCCGGCGACGACCACCTGCTTCAGCGACTTCGATTGCCAGCCCGGTTTCTTCTGCGCGCTGCCCATGGTGGACTGCGCCGGGCCGGTCGACACCAATGGCGACGGCGTCATCGACCAGAACGACGAGCAGGTCGATTGCATGGCAGCTGGCATCTGCACCCCGATCGAGGAGCCGCCGGTCAACTGCTTTGGCGATGCCGACTGCGCTGCGGGCTTCTTCTGCGCGTTCGATGTGACCACCGACCCGGCCGCGCCGATCAACTGCGAGCCCGACGCCAACGGCAACTGCTTGGTGGCTCCGCTGGGCGTGTGCATGCCGATCGAGCCGGTTGACCCCTGCCTCAACCTGGACGAACAGACCTGCGCCGCGACCACCGGTTGCCAGGCGGTGTACGGCCCCTGCAACGTGTGTGATTGCCTCGAGACCGATCCGGATTGCGTGTGCGCGGTCGAGGGATGTGGCCAGTTCGTGGGTTGCCAGGCCATCCCGCTGCCCGTGGTCTGCTTCAGCGACGTGGAGTGCGGCGCGGGCATGCTGTGCAGCTTCGACCTGACCAACTGCGGCGGGGCGGAGCCGGTCGATGGCGGCGCTGCGGCCCCGGTGAACTGCGGCGGCGTCTGCGTCCGCGCCTAGTCTGGCCTGGCAACGCCTGGTCGTCCGTTCTGTACTCTGATTTACCCCCCCTGGTACCGCGCTTGTAGCCCTGCACCACATTTGCTAAAAGCCATGCCTCGTACTGCGGAACAGCGCCGTTGGTGATCACCCGGCCTGGGCAGCGGTCTCGAGTGAGCGGTCTGGCCACGCCAGTCGCTACACAATGGAGTGAACATGAGAGGGTTGATGCGCTGGTCGCTGGCATGTGCATTCGCGTTGCTCGCAGTCGGTGGATGCGATTGCGGTACGCCACCTGAGGAATTCGACGCCACCTTGCCCCGTCGCGACAGTGGCATCCAGCCCACCGACTCGGGCGGCGTCGACACCCGGCGCACCGATGGGGCCCGGACGGACACCCATACCAGCACTGACGCGCGCCGCACCGACACCTTCACCCCGACCGATGCGCGCCACGCTGACACTCGCACCGGTGTCGACCGCACCATGGGTGTCGACCGCCGCGCGACCGATCGCGTCGGCACCGATCAGGCGACCGCCACCGGCCGCGGCCAGGAGTGCACCGGCACCTGTCCGTCGCCGTACACCTGCGTCATCCCGGACGGCTACACCTCGGGCTTCTGCCTCGAGGCGTGCACCAACACCTGCACCAGCCGCAGCCAGGTCTGCCAGTCGCTCGGCGCGTCGATCCCGGGCACGTTCTGCCTCGACACGGTGCAGCGCGGTGGCTCCTGCTGGGAGGTCTACCAGATGTGCGCGACCGGCACCGATTGCTACATCACCGACGAGGATGCCCAGGGCAACCCGACCGCGGCGGCGTGCAAGAAGACCTGCGACGTCGGCGGCAGCGGCACTTGCACCAGTCCCGAGGTGTGCGTCTCGACCGGTTCCGTCGACGTGCAGTACGATAATCAGGACAACCCCGTGCTGTGCGAGGGCGACGGCGGCCCGGCCCATTGCACGTCGCCGTATACCTGCATGGACCTGCAATACAGCGATGGCCGCCCGGTCAAGGCGTGTGCCAAGGCGCTGGGTTGGTGCGGCACGGCCGGCGGCATCGGCGCGGCCTGCAACCCGGACCAGGACAAGTACTGCCAGACCGAGCTCTCGGGCGCAGCGGCCGAGGCTGCATTTGGCTACTGCGACGGCGTCTGCTGGTTCGTCTGCTTCATTCCGGCTTCTGTCTCGGGCGCCGACGACGTCAGCTACAATTGCTCGACGACGACCAGTTGCGTCGATCCGCCTGCCAGCTCGCCGCTGCCGGCGGGCATCCAGGTGTGTGCGCCGCGCGACGGCGGCATCCGTTACGACTCCGGCACGCGCGACGCGATTCGCCCGGACGTGCCGCGGGCCGATGCGGCCCGCCCGGATACCGTGGTGGTCGCCGACGGCGGCTGCCAGCCCTGCGGTAACGTCACCTTCTACGGCGCCTGCCAGACCAACCAGCTGGTGTGGTGCGGCACCGACAATTGTCTGCACGGTGTCGACTGCACGGCTGGCGATCCATCGCTGCACTGCGCGCTGTTCAACAGCTCGTGGGGCTTTGACTGCCTGGCCGGCGTGGGCCAGCAGTGCGATCCGAACTATCCAGGCGACCAGAACAACCCGCCGGACTACGCGGGCTGCGATCCGGCGGTCGGCACCTGCAATGCGCAGACGCTGATCTGCACCGGTCGCGTCGACGCCGGTGTGGTCGTCGATGGCAGCCGCACCGATGCCAGCGGTTGCGTGCCGTGCGGCGCGGTCGACCAGTACGGCGCTTGCGACGGCACGGCTCTTGTGTGGTGCACCAGCAGCTGCCTCTACGGCTTTGACTGTGCGGACTACGGACGCCACTGCCTGGAGGTGACTCTCAACACCGGGACCGAGCAGATCCCGTGGGCCGATTGCTTCGGCGACACTGGCGACCTGTGCGTGCCGGATGGCGACTACTTCAACGCGCTGGATCAGTCGTACGCGGATCCCTACTGGCTCTGCGACCCATGGGATACCAATGGTTGTCCCTCGATCGGTGGGACCTGCCAGTAAGCGCGATCAGGATCGCGAGGGTGATCGATGGATAACGACGAACGCCGCGGCGGCCCGCGACTCGACCTGCGCTTGCGGGTCAAGTTCGCCCAGGGCTTGTATCCCGAGGCCGAAGCCACGGACATCTCGCCCGGCGGCGCGCGGCTCGAGAGCCGCGTGCCGATCGAGGCTGACACCAAGCTCAACCTCGAACTGGATGCTGGCGACGGCGAGACGGTCGATGCGGTGGGCACCGTGTGCTGGTGCCGCCCGCGCAAGGGTGTGTCGCTGCGCAAGCTGTACGACATCGGCATCCGCTTCGACAGCGAGTGGCTGGCGGCACGGCGCGGCAAGCTGGGCCGTGCGCTCGGCCGCATCTTCTCGTTTAGCGAGTTCGAGCCGGCGCGCGCCTACGACCGCGTGCTGGTGACGCTGCGCGCGGAGAGCGTCGACGGCAAGGATCTGCGGCTGCACGTGGTCGACATCTCGGAGGGCGGTATGCAGTTTCGCTCCGAGGGGCCGCTTGGCACGGCGATCTACATCGGCGCCCCGGTCATCGTCGAGATCCCGGGCGATACCGATGGCATCTCGGTCGACGGCGAGGTGGTCTGGGTGGCCGAGCAGGACGAGAGCCAGGCCAGCATCTACTCGTCGTTCGGAGTGCGTTTCTCGGACCCGGGCATCCGCGAGCTCGAGGTGCTGCGCTCGATCAAGGACGGCGAGAGCACGCCGCGCGCGTTGTCGCTCTTTCTCCCCGGCTGAACTATTTTTTCTAGGGGCTGTCGGCCAGCCCCTCGCCGGTCGAGAGTGAATCTCGACCGGCTCACCCAAGCAGCAACTATTTTTTCTTTGCTGCGCGCTGACGGCACAACTCGTACAACAGCACGCAGGCCGCGTCCGCGGCGTTGAGCGACAGCCCCTTTGCCGTCATCGGGATCGCCACCGCCAGGTCACAGCGCTCGCGCACCAGCCGGCGCACGCCGCGATCCTCGCCACCGACCACGATCGCTACTGGACCGGTCAGGTCGATCTGCCACGGCCGCTGCTCGGCGTCGGCCTCGGCCGCGACCGTCCACACGCCAAGTTTCTTGAGGTCGTCGATGGCGCGCGCCAGGTTGGTCACCTGGGCCACCGGTAGCTGCGCCAGCGCCCCGGCCGCCACGTGCTCGGCCGCCGGCGTCACCGGCGCAGCGCGATCGCGCGGGATGACCAGGCCGGTCGCGCCGAGCGCCAGCGCGGCGCGCGCAGCGGCGCCCAGATTGCGCGGGTCCTCGACACCGTCCAGCAGCAGCAGCGCCGGTTGCTTGCCCTCGACCAGCTGCTCGAGCTCGGCGTAGACGAACGGCCGGACCCGACAGGCCACGCCCTGGTGGTTGGCGTCGCGCGTGATGCGATCGAGCAGGGCGCGCGGCACCACCCGGTAAGGCAGCTCGCGCTGGCGCAGGTCGAGGCGCAGCGCGGCCAGGGCAGTACTCGCGCGCTGCTCGTCGACCAGCAGCTCGAGGATGCGGTCGGGCTGGTGCTCGATCAACGCCTGTACCGTGTGCAGTCCGTAGACGCCGGTCTCCTCGTTCCGGCTGCGGGCATCGAGGTCGATGCGCGCCCATGGTTTGGGCAGGTCGGGCTGGTCGTGTCCGACGTTGCGCAGCGCGGCTTCGAGCTGGCGTTCGCCGCGCCGCCGTTGACCTGGCTTCTTCATTGCGGGTCAGCAGACCTGCGCGATCTCGTCGACGATCGCCTTGGCGGCGGCCACCGGATCGGTGGCGTTGCGGATCGGGCGGCCGATGACCAGGTAGTCGGCGCCGTCGCGGATCGCCTGCGCCGGCGTGGCGATGCGCGCCTGGTCGCCGGCCTGGCTGCCGGTCGGCCGGATGCCCGGGCAGACGATGAGAAAGTGGTTGCCGCACGCCTTGCGGATCGCGGCCACCTCTTGCGGTGACGCCACCACGCCGTCGATGCCGGCGTCCTGCGCGATCTTGGCCAGGGTGACCGCGGCGTGCCGCGGGTCCTCGCTGATGCCGATGCTGTGCAACTCGTCAGCGGTCATGTGGGTCAGGATGGTGACTGCCAGCAGCCGTGGCGGCTGCTCGCCCGGGATGATGGTGAGATCGGACAGCGCGCGTACGGCCGCGCGCAGCATCGACGGACCGCCCAGCGCGTGTACGGTGACCAGCCGCGCGCACTGGCGCGCGCTCTCGCGCACCGCCGCCTGCACGCTGCTCGGGATGTCATGGTACTTGAGGTCGAGAAAGATCTGATGGCCGGCGCGGCGCAGCCGTTCGACGCTGCTCAGACCCGAACCGATC
>Ga0315268_10002387_pt1 | contig 21185 bp, 17 predicted proteins | sample C1_top_MG_FD_204535 | JGI IMG/M metagenome (GOLD analysis project Ga0315268, IMG submission 204535) | Sediment microbial communities from Yellowstone Lake, YNP, Wyoming, USA - C1_top | ecosystem: Environmental > Aquatic > Freshwater > Lake > Sediment | place: USA: Wyoming | collected 2017-08-01 | reverse complement strand
GTCACGCTGGGCGCCGAGCGCAAGGGCATCGCGCCGCCAAAGTGGATCAAGCCCGTCATCATCCTGTCCATTCCGTGGGCCGTGTCGATCCACACGGTGACGGCCTTTCTATATTCGGGTCTGGCGGCCCGGCCATTCTGGATGACGGCCATCCTGGCGCCGCGTTTTCTGGCGTCGGCGTTCGCCTCCGGTCCCTCGCTGCTCATCCTGCTCTGCCTGGTGGTGCGACGCTTTACCAAGTTCGATCCCGGCATCGTGGCCATCCGCAAGCTGTCCGTGATCGTGGCCTACGCCATGGCGACGAGCATCTTCTTCGTCCTGCTCGAACTGTTCACCGCCTTTTACAGCAACATCCCCGAGCACCTGGAGCACTTCAGGTACATGTACTTTGGCCTCGAAGGCAAAGCCATCCTGGCGCCCTGGACCTGGCTGTCGGTTGCCCTGGCCATGATCGCCGCGCTGCTCATGCTCATCCCCAAGGCCCGCGCCAACAACACGCTGCTGGTGATCGGCTGTGTGTGCGTCATCGGCTCGCTCTGGATCGACAAGGGTCTCGATCTGGTGATCGCCGGTTTTGTGCCCTCGCCCCTCGGCCATGTCACCGAGTACTGGCCGACCTTGCCCGAGGCGCTCATCGCGCTCGGTGTCTATGCCATCGGGGCCGGCGTGCTGACCGTCCTCTACAAGATCGCCGTGTCGATCCGCGAACAAGTCACCTACGTCGACCATTGACCAGCAAACGCCCAGCCGGCCCGAGCCGGGCTTCCCTGGCTGCGCTGCTCGCGGCCGAGGACCTGCACGGCCTGCGTCTGGTCACCTTTGGACGACCGTGGCCGGTCCTGCGTTTTCTCATGGGCCGGGTCTACAGCGAGGAGCCCGACGCCAAGTGGCGCGCTGTGCGCGCGCTCGGTGCCCTGGTCAAGACCCACGGGCTGCTCGGCGACGATGTCCTGCGCGAGCTGCTGCGCCGTTTCATCTGGGCCCTCTCGGACGAATCGGGTGCGGTGCCGTTCGGCATCCCGGAGGCGCTGGGCGAGGTCCTGGCGCAGCGGCCAGGTTTGCAAGCAGAGTACCTACCCATCCTGTGCTCGCAGCTCACGAGTGACGAGGTCCGCCAGACCGGCGCCATCGAACGCGGCGTCATCTGGGCCCTGGGCCGCATCGGCCCCGTGGTCGCTACCGCCTGCCCACGGGTCCGGGCTGCAATCGAGCGTGCCGCACACCAGGCCGCGGAGCCGGAAACCCGCGCCACGGCAACCTGGGCGTTGGCGCAATTCGACGCTCAGCCAAACGCCTCGTAGTCGCCGCGGGTGAAGCGCTCGACGTAGTGTCCCACCGCGGCCGGGCTATCCATCAGCATGTCGAGTTGCCGGGCACAGGCGAGCAGCGTGCCGATCATGGTCAGTCCAGCCAGCGACTGCTCCCTGGAGTAGCGACGGAGCCAGGCGGTGACGAGGTCGCCGCGGCGGTCGATGCCGAACTGGTGGTGCAGAAAGACCTCGCCCAGGAACTGGGCCCGCAGGTCGCGTCGGTCCTGTCCCGCACCGCCACCGCGAAATCTAAAATTGACGTAGTTGTTCTCGGCGGTCTCCGTGATCAGGGCGTCGACCATGGCGAAGTGGTAGGCGAGCCGCGCGTTGAGGTTGATGTATTCGGGTCCGACGATGAGATAGTTGACCGCGCCCAGCTCGCGCATCGACGACTGGGTGCCAGCCATCGACGTCGCGAAGACGGACGCCAGGCCGCCGAAGTTGACGTTTTGACGGCCGCTCCAGCTGACGCCCGGCCGCTGCATGCCGCTCCACAGCGCGGCGAACGGAACCGAAGCGATCTCCTCGGGCGTCACCTTGCGCTTGTTGCGCGCCGCCGGCGCCACGGCGCCGCCGAGGTCAAGCACGGACAGGTTGAGCGGGATCGTGGTCTGCAGCCGCCAGACCCGCCGCAGCCCGCGCCGGGCCGTGCTATCGCCGAGCGCGAACATCGCCGCCACCGCGGTCTCGTGGGAAAACCGGACGATGTCGTGGATCGACTGGCAGTTGTGGGCAGCAAAGTTGAGCGCCTGGGGGTCGGTCAGGCCGAGGGCGAGGACGCGCTCGTGCAGCGGATTGACGGCGACGGCCGGCCCGGTCGCGCGGGCCCGGTTGCGCCGCTGATGGCGCAACTCCGGCCACAGCGTACCGGCGTAGACCTTGCGGCGGCCAGCATCCAGGCTCACCTGCTGGCCCGGCGTCAGGTTCTGCAGCGCGCTCTCCATCCCGAACACACAGGGAATGCCCCACTCGCGGATCAATGTCGCGGCGTGACCCGCGGTATTGCCCTGCGCAGCGATCACCGCGGCCGTGGCCGGGAGCACCGACGTCAACTCGGGGGTGGCCTGGTGCACCACCAGGATCGCCCCCTCCGGGACCGCCGCGAGATCATCCAGACTGTGCGCCAGATACACCGGACCCACCGCGCGTCCCGGCTGCACGCAACGACCACCCTGCGTCAGCGCGGCCACGGTCTCTTCTGGCCCGCCCGGCTCAGCGGCCGCCTGTTCGGTGCGCAGCGGCCGCGCCTGGACCACCATGGCAGCGCCGTCGCTGGTGATGACCCACTCGATGTCCTGCGCCGACCCGAAGTGCTGCTCGGCCGCCAGCCCGATCTCGACCAGGGCGCGCAGCTCGTCGACGGTCATCGCGGTCGGCTGCCCGGGAGTGGCCTGGGGACGGGTCGCCAAACGCTGCTCCAGGATCGCGACCGGTGCGCGGCGGCTGACCAGCACGCTGTCGGCCTCGGCCGTGCCCTGCACCAGCTCCTCGGCCAGCCCGGGCACCGCGTTGACGAGCATGCGATCGGCGGCCGGGTCACCCGGGTCCCGCGTGTAGAGCACACCGGCCCAGCGCGGCTCGAGCATGGGCAACACCAGCACCGCCATCGGCGTCGCCACCTCGGAAAACCCTGCCTGCAACCGGTAGCGCACGGCGCGCTCGGAGTAGCGACTGGCGAGGACCGTGCGATAGGCTGCCGCCAGCTCGCTGGTCGCAACGTTGAGCACGCTGGCGAACTGGCCGGCGAAGCTGAGCTGGCCGTCCTCGCCCACGGCACTCGAGCGCACCGCCCAACGCTCGGGGCGCGGCTCGGCAAACTGGCCGAGTCCCTCGGCAAACGCCGCGGCGACGCTGGCGGGAATCGGCGCCGCCTGCACCAGCGCCCGCAGCGCCGAGGTGCGTTGCGCAAACAGATCGCGGTCCGAGATGTAGGCCAGGTCGTGGAAGAGTTTTCGTATCGGTTCGTTGAGCTGGTTGTCGTCGAGAAAAACGCGATAGGCAGCGGTCGTGATGGCAAATCCGGACGGGACTGCTGCTGGCAGTGCGGCGCGCAGTGCTCCCAGGTTGGCTGCCTTGCCGCCGACCTCTTGCCGCCGCGCGGCCGTGGCGTCGGCGAGCGGGACGCACAGGGGTTGCGGCGGCAGCCCCGCGCGCTCGCGCAGGTAGGCGCGAACGGCCTCGTCGATCCGGCCGTGGGCGGTGTACAGGGCGCTGTGGCGCTCGGCCGTGAGGTAGTTGAGATCGTCGGCCAGCAGCAGCGAGCCGTCGAGCAAGGCCAGCAGCCGCGACCGGATGCGCGGCTGGCCAGCGTCGACGTAGCCGAGGTCGATCTCCAGGTCGGCCAGCTGCTCGAGCAACACGCTGTTGGCGTCCAGCATGTGGCGCAGCGTCCGGTAGCCGTGCTCCAGCGAATCGGCGACCGGCGCTGCCTCGCTCGGCTGGGTGGCCCGGGAGCTCATCGCGGCACCGGCCGCCCCAGCGAGACGGCGGCGCGCTCGATCGCGGCCCGCAGGTCAGCGGCCTTGAACGGCTTGGCCAAAAACTCGAAGGCCCCCTTGGACAGCGCCTGTTGCGCGAGGTCCATCGTGGCGAATCCCGTCATGATGATGACCTTGGTCGCCTGGCCCGTCGCGCAGACGCGCTCGAGCACGGCAAGACCGTCTGTCTGCTGCATGCGGACGTCGGTGACGACGACGTCGAAGTGTTTTTCGTCCAGCCGGCGCAGCGCTGCCGCTGGATCGACAAAGACCTCGACCTCGAGCCCGTATTTCTCCAGCGCCGGCTTGGTCCGCTTGCCGACGATGGGCTCGTCATCCAGCACCAGCACCTGCAGGCGATCTTCGCTCACCAGCGTCTCCTTTTTCTTCAGCCGCCGCGCCGCTGCGACCGGACGCTGCGGGTCGCACCAAGCGCGCGCACATACTTCCCAGCTCCTGCAGCAGAGCGGACGTCTCGGTGGCCGAGCGCCCATCGATCCAGGCGGTGGCACCGCCAGCCACCTCGGCGATCGCAAATTTGTGGCGCGCCAGCGGCTCGCTCCACGCCGGCACGCGCGCCGCGGAACCATCTCCCGCGCCGTCCGACGACCAGAACTGGCAGTAGACGTGGTTGGCCTCGGGGTCGTCGATGAGCTGGGCGTCGATCAGTGCCGTCGCTCCTGACCCGCGCACCAGGATGCACGCCTGATCCTTGCGGGCCGCAGCCAGCAGCGACGCGTCCAGGTCCGGGGCCGCGATCGGATGCTCGGCCGGTCCGCTGCTGGCCACAAAACCAGCCAGCAGCGCGCGCAGCGGCGTCGAGCGCAGCGCTGCGATCGACGGAGCTGCCGCATCGGCTGCCGTCAGATCGAGCGCGCCGCCGAGATCGACCAGGCGCACCCGGCCGGCCGCACCGCCATCGATCTCGGTGGCCGCGCCAGCGTTGACCGGCGCTGCGCTGAGCAGCGCGACAACGACGTCGGCAGCAAGATGCTGCGCCAGGTAAACCAGGTCGTGCACGGTCCGGCATCCGGCCGCGCCCGGCGCTGATTGCCGTTCGGTCGCACTGGTCAGGGGAAAGACCGTGCGCCGCAGCTCGCGCAGCAGGCGATATTCTGGCTCCTCGTCCGAGCCGACTCGCTCTGCCCGGTAGTAGTCGACCAGCGCCTGCAGCCGGCCGGGGTAGATCGTGTTCTCGTCCGCGTCGACGGTCACCTGGGTGCCGCTGCCGAGCTGCTGCGCGACGCCCGGCAGCTCGACGATGGTCGGGATGCGAGATTCGCGCACCAGGCTGGCCGTGGGACCGCTGGACTTTCCGGTCTCGATGAGGACGGCAGCCGCCCGGCGCAGGTGCGGGCTGGCGTCGTCCGGCGGCTCCAGTCGCGAGGCGACCAGGATGGCCTGCGCCGGCAGCCGAGCAAGGTCTCGCTCGCGGTCGAGATTGAACACCGGACCGACGGCCAGGCCGCGGCAGACGACGAGGCCGGCGCCCCGGTAGAGAGGCCGCGCATCGGCGATGACTCGAGACAGCGCTTCCCGGTCGACGCTGCTGGGCGGGACAGAGGTGCCAGCGCCAACCGCGCCGGTTCCGTCCGGGCTCATCGTCGTCGACGCCCGCCCCGGGTCGAGCAGCTGGTCGATCTCGCCCCCGAGCTGGTCGCGCCGATCGTACAGGGCCAGGTGGCCGCGCTCGGTCATGGCGTTGAGGTCGAGCAGGATCGCGTCGGTCAGGTCGAGCAGCTTGGCCGCCAGCGCGATCACGTACTGCCGGTCCAGCACGTAGTCGCCAGCCTGTTTTTCCGCTGCGTCGTCCAGCAGCCAGAGCAGCTTGCCATAGTTGCGCAGCAGTTGCCTGAAGCGCGTGGTGCGCAAGCGCAGCAACAGCGGCTTCCACTCGCTACTCGACCGACTGCCGAAGAGACGCTGCCACCACGACATAGAAGAGTTCCCTGCCCTTGGCCGCGAATGTAACACCGAACCTGCGCTGTGGCACGCAGCAGCGGTGTGGCGTAATGTTGCAGCTCGCGAGCGCCCTGTGGCGCGGTCAGCGAGTGCAGATGTCGCTGCGGCTGAAGATGATGCTCGGAATCAGCGCGATCCTGGCGCTGGTGACCCTGGGCTACGCGGCGATTGCCGCGCGCGCGCAGCAACTCCAGCTCCAGCGGTTGGCGCAACGCGAGGCCGAGCTGGTCGCAAGCGTGACCAGCCAGGCGATCTCGATCGCGATGGAGCAAGGCAAGAGCGAGGAGCTGCAGCGCATCCTGGAACGGATCGGACGGGACGAGACCGTCGTCGCGCTGCGCATCCGCGACGCGCGCGGCGTCGTGTTGCGATCGGCCCGCCTCTCCGAGGTCGGCCAGACGCTGCCGCAGACTGGATCGGCGCCCGCGGAGACCGCGGTCGGGGTGTTCCAGGACGCGACCCGGCAGAGCATTGGCTCGGTGCGCACCATCGCCAACGCGCCAGCTTGCCACGGCTGCCACCCGGCGACCGAGAGCACGCTGGGCGTGCTCGACGTCCAGGTTGCGCTGGACCATCCAGCGGCCGCGATCGCCCAGCAGTTCAGCTACATGATCCTGTCGGCGATCAGCGGTCTGGTCGCTGCTGGCCTTTTGATCGCACTGCTCTTCACGCTGCTGGTCGGCCGCCGGGTCGCGGCCATGGAAAAGACCATCCGCCGGGTCGAGGCCGGCGACCTCGACGCGCGGGTCTCGATCGGCAGCAACGACGAGGTGGGCCGGCTGGGGCAGGGTTTCAACGCGATGGTGGCGCGGCTGGCCGACGAGCGGCGGCTGCGCGAGGAGCGCCATGCCGAGGAGCTGCAGCACGTCGAGCAGCTGGCCAGCCTGGCGCGGATGGCCGCGGTCGGCACCATGACCTCGGGTGTTGCGCACGAACTGAACAACCCGCTCAACAACATCACCCTGACCACCGAAGCGCTGATGGAGAACCTCAAGGAGTTTGGCCACGAGCAGATCTGGGACCACCTGCAAGACATCGCCTTCGAGGTCGAGCGCGCGAGCGAGACGGTCGGCAGCCTGCTCGACTTTGCGCGCCAGGAAAAGCGCGAGCTCGCCCCGCTGGTGGTCGCCGACCTGATCCGGTCGACGGCGGGCCTGGCGCAGAACGAGCTGTCCCGCCACAACGTCACCGTCGCGACCGAGATCCCGGCCGGCCTGCCGTGCGTGCAGGGTGCGTTCAACTCGCTGCGCCAGGTCTTTCTCAACCTCTTTCTCAATGCCGCCCAGGCCATGCCCGCAGGCGGCACGCTGCGGGTGCGCGCTGCGTCCGAAGCCGCGGGCCGCGTCTGCATCGAGGTCGAGGACACCGGAGTCGGCATCGCGCCCGAAGCCCTGCCGCACATCTTCGAACCGTTCTACACGACCAAGGAGACCGGCCAGGGCACCGGACTCGGGCTCTGGGTGGCCTACGGCATCGTCAACCGCCACGGCGGCTCGATCACCGCCACCAGCGTCGTCGGTCAGGGCACCTGTTTTCGCGTCTGCCTGCGCGCGGCTGGCATATAAAAAAATCCGCTGCACTGCCCAAAAACCTTCGATGACGGCGACATTGAATATCTCCTACTAAACTTGTAGGAGATAAAACATGTTCAACGGAGCGGAGCGCACCATGGGCGTCGAGAAAAAGCTTGGCAACTGTCTCGTTCGCATCTTCAAGAGCGACATCACGGACGCCGAGGTCGAGTCGTTCGTTTTTTACGCGCGGCCTGATCTGGCCCTGGGCTCTGGTTTTGGCACGGCGATCGCGGTGCGCGGCGGTCCGACCGTCCAGGAAGAGCTGAAGAAGCTGGGACCGCTGCAGATCGGCGATGCCGTCGTCACCGGCGCCGGCGGCATGAAGGCAAAGTACATCATCCATGCCGTGGGACCGCGCTTTCAGGAGAGCGACATCGAGGCCAAGCTGCGCACCACGGTGACCAGCTGCCTCAAGCGCGCCGAGGAAAAACAGATCAAGCAGGTCGCTTTTCCGGCCATGGGCGTCGGTTTCTACGGCGTGCCGATCGACGTCAGTGCCAAGGTGATGTTCGACGCCATCCAGGCGCAGCTCGCGGTCAGCAAGGGGATCGGCGAGATCGACATCTACCTGCGCGACACGCGCGAGGTCAAACCCTTCGAATCGCGGTTACAGGCGTTGGCCTAGCCGAGGAGAACACACATGAGCGAGTCGTTGAGGTTTGCCGAGGACAAGCTGCAGATCATCGCGCTGCTGTTCATGGCCGCGGTCTACACGACCCGGCTGATCTGGCTGTTCCGCTTCAAGGCGGGACGCGACCGACAGCCGACCACCGCCACCGATCCCAACAACAAGACCAAGGCGGTGCTCTGGTCGTGGTCGATCATCGCCATGCCGTGGGCGATGGAGAGCCAGCGCCGCCATTTCTTCTTCTACCTGCAGTTCGTCTTCTTTCACCTGGGTGTGGTGGCGTCGATCACGCTCTCCTTCATCATCCCCTACTGGCCGCAGTTGCTGCAGCCGCTGGGCGTGCAGCGCGCCGTCCAGTTCTTCATCGGAATGGCGTTTGCCGTGGCCTGCCTGCGCGTGGTGCGCCGCGTCAGCAAGCCGGTGCTGCGCAAGATCAGCTCGCCCGACGACTACTTCTCGCTGGTCCTGCTGACCGTGTGGTTCTTCTTTGCCTTGCTCTCGGTGCCCAACAGCACGGCCGGTGGCGAAGCAATCCTGCTGACGTTCTTCTGGCTGACGGCGTTCTTTCTGGTCTACGTGCCGTTCAGCAAGATCTCGCACTACCTGTACTACCCGATCACCCGTTACTACTTTGGCAAGACCATGGGCCACCGCGGCACCTTCCCGCTGCGCCGCGCAGCGTGACGACGTCAAGAGACCAGATTTCGAACGCCCGAAAGGTGAGAGCAGAGATGTCCGAACACATCCAGTCGCACAAGGCGAAAAAGGTCATCGATCGGCTGGGCAAGAAGCTCAACCGCCAGATCGTGGGCTCGATGGTGGCGTGCGTGCACTGCGGCATGTGCACCGAATCGTGCCATTACGTGCTGTCACATCCCGACGACCCGACCATGGCGCCGGCCTACAAGGCCGACCGCATCCGCAAGCTGTTCAAGCGCCACTATGACTGGACCGGCCGGGTGTTCCCGTGGTGGGTCAAGGCGGGCACCGTCAACACCGACCAGGATCTCGAGGAGCTCAAGGACTTTGTCTTTGGCCGCTGCACCAACTGCCGCCGTTGCTCGGTCAACTGCCCGATGGGCGTCGACTTCGCGGTCTTCAACCGCATGGCGCGCGGGCTGCTGGTCTCGGTCGGGGTCATGCCCGAGGGCGTGGCCGTGGTCAGCAAGGACCAGTGGGAGGTCGGCAACCAGATGGGGGTGCTCAGGGAAGAGTACCTCGACACGCTGGAGTGGCTGTCCGACGAGCTCAAGGACGAATTCGGCGAGGACGCGGCCATCCCGATCGACAAGCCCGATCCCAACATCGTCTACACCATCAATCCGCGCGAGGTGAAGTACGACCCGCGCACCATCTCGGACGCCGCCAAGATCTTCCACGCGGCGCGCGAGAACTGGACCATGCCCAGTGACGGCTGGGACATGACCAACTTCGGTCTCTTCTCCGGCGACGACGAGCTGGGCGGCGCGGTCGCCAACCGCGTCTACGAGAAGGTGGTCGAGCTGCGCGGCAAAAAACTGGTCATGTCCGAGTGCGGCCACGGCTACCGCTCGACGCGCTGCGAGGGCCCCAACTGGGCGGCCCGCGACATCACCTTCGAGATGGAGAGCTCGGTCATCACCATGCTGCGCTACGTCAAGGAGGGGCGCATCAAGCTCGACAAGTCCAAGAACAACCTCAGCTACACCTACCACGACTCGTGCAACTTCGCGCGCAGCTGCGGCATGACCGAGGAACCGCGCGAGCTGCTCAACCTGGTGGTCAGCGATTTCAGGGAGATGCACCCCAACCGCGCCGAGAACTACTGCTGCACCGGCGGCGGCGGCGCCATGTCGATGTCCGAGTACACCCCGCGCCGCCTCAAGTCGGCCAAGGTCAAGGCCGATCAGCTCAAGGCCACCGGCGCCAAGGTGGTGGTGACGTCGTGCCACAACTGCGTCGACGGCTTGAACGATCTGATCAAGCACTACCAGCTGGACATGAAGGTGATGCAGCTGGTCAACCTGGTGTCGACGGCCCTGGTCGTCGAGAAGAAGGCCGAGGAGCCGGTGGCGCCGGTGGCGGCCAAACCGGCCGCGCAAAAAACGCTGGCGGGGCGCACGCTGCTGGTGATCGACGACGAGCCCGATGTCTGCGTCTTCCTGTCGACCGTGCTCGAGGACAACGGCGCCAAGGTCTTTGTCGCCAACGACGGCCCGACCGGTCTGGCGCTGGCGCGGCAGCACAAACCCGACCTCATCACGCTCGACCTCTCGATGCCTGGTCAGGACGGCGGCCAGGTGTTCGACGCGATCCGCAGGGACTCGCAGCTGCAAAAGACGCGCGTCTGCATCATCACCGGCAAGCCTGATCTGCGGCGCCTGATCTACGGCCGCGAGGTGGCGCGGCCCGAGGGCTACCTGGACAAGCCGGTCGACGAGAAGACGCTGCTGCTCAACGTGCGCAAGATCATCGAGGCGACCGAGATGGTGCAGTAGCGCCACAGCGTTCGCCCGGGGGGGAGGTCGCCGATGGAACTGCCAGCCGGCCAATTCTTCGAGATGATGCCGTGCTACCTGAGCGTGCAGGACCGCGACCTGCGCGTGCTCAAGGCCAACCGCCGCTTTCGCGACGCCTTTGGCGACTTCAACGGCCGCTACTGCTACCAGGTCTACAAGCAGCGCTCGGAACCGTGCGAGGTCTGCCCGGTCATGCGCACCTTTCGCGACGGGCAGTCCCACAGCAGCGAGGAGCGGGTGCGCCACCTGGACGGCCGCGAGGTGGCGGTCATCGTCTACACCGAGCCCATCCGCAACGCGCAGGGCGAGATCACGGCCGTGCTCGAGATGTCGACCGACGTCAGCGACATCAAGCTGCTGCAGGGGCAACTCAAGCACAGCCAGCAGCGCTACCGCCAGCTGTTCGAGGACGTGCCCTGCTACGTCTCGATCCAGGACCGCGACCTGCACATCGTCGAGGCCAACCGCCGCTTCTGCCAGGACTTTGGCAGCTACCTCGGCTGTAACTGCTACGAGGTTTACAAGCACCGCAGCGAGCCCTGCATGCCGTGCGCGGTGATGGAGACCTTCGAGGACGGCAAGGTCCACTTCAGCGAGGAGGTGGTGACCGCGCGCAACGGCCAGCGCCTGAACATGCTGGTCTACACCGCGCCGATCCTCAACCCGGGCGGCCAGGTCGAACGCGTGATGGAGATGAGCACCGACATCACGCCGATCCGCGAGCTGCAGACGCAGCTCGAGTCGATCGGCATGCTGATCAGCTCGATCTCGCACGGCATCAAGGGCATGCTGACCAGCCTCGACGGCGGTATCTACCTGGTCAACTCGGGCCTGGAGAAGGACAACCAGGCGCGGGTCAAGCAGGGCTGGGAGATGGTGCAGCGCAACGTCGAGCGCATCCGCGGCATGGTGCTCAACATCCTGTACTACGCCAAGAAGCGTGACCCCAACTGGGAGACCATCGCCGTGGCGACGCTGGCAGACGAGGTCTTCGGGGCGCTGCAGGCCAAGGCGAAAGAGCTGGCGGTCAAGTTCGAGCAGCAGGTGGCGGCCGACGCAGGCACCATCGAGGCCGACGCCAAGGCGCTGCGCGCGCTGCTGGTCAACGTCGTGGAAAACGCGCTTGACGCCTGCCGGGTCGACGCCAAGAAGAGCGAGCACGCGGTCGTGCTGGGAGTGCAAAGCTACCCCGAGCGCATCTGCTTCGAGATCCGCGACAACGGCATCGGCATGGATCGCGAGACCAGGGAAAAAGCGTTCAGCCTCTTCTTCTCGTCCAAGGGGACCGAGGGTACGGGCCTCGGCCTGTTCATCGCCAACAACATCGCCCGGGCGCACGGCGGCAGCATCGAGATCGAGTCGGCCCTCGACCAGGGCACGCGCTTTCTGGTATCCATTCCAAGACAACGATCGGGTGGGGTGGAAGGCCGTCCTCAGTGAAGCTCTCGACCCGCGGTCGCTATGCCCTTCGCCTGATGCTTCACGTCGCGCGCCACGACCGCGATGCGCCGGTCAGTCTCAACGACGCGGCCAGGGCCACCGATATCTCCCGGCGTTACCTCGAGCAGCTGGCCACCACGCTCAAGGGGGCCGGGCTGCTGACCGCGGTCAGCGGGCGCAGCGGTGGATACCGGCTGGCCCGGCCGGCGCGCAGCATGCGCCTCGACCAGATCGTGCAGGCCGCCATCGGTCCCATCAACATCGTCGACTGCGTGCTCGAGCCGGAGACTTGTCTCAAGTCGACCTACTGTGAATGCCGAGATGTCTACACGCAGATCAACAGCCGCATCGTCGGCGCCTTCCATGGATTGTCGCTGGCCGAGCTGGTGCACAACGGGGCGACCAAGAAGGGCAAGGCGCTCGCGGTCGCCCGACGCAATGGCCGCGGCAAACAGCGCGCCTGATCGACGCCGCTACTTCGAGGTCACCAACTTGGCGATCGTGGCGAGCAAGTCTTGCGGCTCGAACGGCTTGGAGATGTAGCCGTCGGGTGGCGGCACCTGCTTGCGGGTCGAGATGAATCGCTTGAAGTCCTCGGCCACGCCGGTGACCATCACCACCGGTATCTGCTTGAGCGCCGGGTCGTCGCGCAGCTCGCGGTAGCACTTGACGCCGGACTTCTCGGGCATGGTGATGTCGAGCAGGATCAGGTCGGGGTGCTGGGTCCGCGCTTGCTCCAGCCCGGTCTGGCCATTGCCCGCCGAGGCGGTCTGGTAGCCGTTGTCCTGTAGCAGCGTGGTGATAAAGGTCACCAGGTCCGCGTCGTCGTCGATGACCAGAATCTTTTTTTTGCTCGCCACGGGTCCCTCCTCTGTTGTCGCCGCTGACTTCGCTGCTCAGGCACCCGGCCGCTTCTCAATGCCATTCCCAGTCGACGTAGCCGGGCTTGGCGTCGACCATGGCGTTGATGACCAGCTCGATCAGTCCGCCGTAATGGATGCCTGCCGTCTCCCAGGCATTGTAGTACGAGATGATGTCGCGGATCTGCCCCTTGCAGTTGCTGCACGGCGCGCAGACGTACTTGGGATGTTCCTTGTCCATCGGCTCGTTGCCAAACGCCTCGAGGATCTGCCTGAACTTTCGGCGACCCGGGAAGTGGTGGCGCCAGTCGCCAAAGTTGTGGCCGCTCATGATGGCAAAGCCCGAACCGCCGCCGCAGCAGAAGTTGTGCACGCCGTGCGGCTCCATCTCGCGGAAGCGCCCCGGCGGCACGATCAGCTTCAAGATCTCGCGCTGCGGCTGCACGATGCCCATCAGCCGCACCAGGTTGCAGGGATCGTGCAGCGTGACCGGAAAGTCGTTGCGGCTGGGGTCGAGCTTGATCTTGCCCGACTTGAGGATGTCGAGCAGCAGCACCATCCCGTTCTCGCGCGGGATGTTGAGGTCGCCGGTCAGCACCTTGTCGGCGATCACCGAGTAGGCCTTGTTGGCGTGGCCGCACTCGCCGATGACGACCTTCTTGACCTTGAGCTTGGCCGCCGCCTTGGCGTGCAGGATCAGCGTGCGCGCGTACTGCACGTCGTCGTACCAGACGCCGTAGTTGATGCCGTCGTACGCAGCCAGCTCGCTCGACAGGGTCCAGCTGAGGCCAGCCTTGTTGAAGATCGCGGCAAAGGCGCCGACGTTCTCGGGCCAGGCCATGATCTCACCGGCGTTGTGCAGCAGCAGGATGTCGGCGCCTTCGACGTCCCACGGGGTCTTGACCTCGAAGCCGATCTTCTCGCTGGTGTCCTCATCGATGAAGTCGACGTTGTCCTTGACCACCAGCGAGTTCATGCCGGTCGACGAGCCGACCTTTTGCTGCAGCACCGAGCCGGTGGTGTGGATCTCCTTGGGCGCGATGCCCATCTCCTGGCTGGCGATCTTGCGGATCTCGCGCGCCAGCAGCGCGTTGTCGACGCCGATCGGGCAGGTCTGGGCGCAGCGCCGGCACAGGTTGCAGCGGTAGGCGAGCTCGATCAAGCGCGATACGGTGCGCCAGTTGAGGTCGATGTCGCCGTGCACCAGCGTCGACGCCTGCTTGACGTATTTGTAGTAGAGGCGGCGGATGACCTCGGAGCGATAGGCCGGCCGGTACAGCTCGTTCTCGCCGCTCTCCATGAATACGGGACACGCCTCGGAGCAGGTGTGGCACTTGGCGCAGTGCTCCATCGACATCAGCAGCGGCTGCAAGAAGGTCCAGTTGTTGTTGGGCTCGAACAGCTTGCGCAGGCCGGAGAGAAAGGTCGCGACCAGCCGCTCCTCGTCCGCGGGCGTGGCCGGCTTTGGGATGCTGACGGCGATGGTGTCGTCGAGCACCTCGTACTTCTCGCGCGCCTTGTCACTGAGCGGCTTGACCTGCGGCTCGGCCTCGAGCTTGTCAAACGGCGGCGGCAGCGGCACCTGGTCGGTGATCTCGACGTGGGCCAGCGGACCGACGGCCCGCGAAAAATCCTTGAAGCCGGTGGGCTCTTTCACTTGGGCGCCTCCTCGGTGGCTGCGTCGACCCAGCTCTTGGTGCCGCCGCCCTTGATGTGCGGCGCGGCCCAGGTGATCTTCTGCGCCAGCAGCCCCGCGATCACGGGCTCCTCGGGGCCGCCGCGCAGGTTGGGCGCGTCGTTCCAGCGGATGGCGTGATACGCAAAATATTTTCCGATGAAGTGCGACATGTGCGTCAGCGGGATGTAGGCCACCAGCACGCCGAGCAACGCCGCCGTCACCTGCGGCAGCAGCTGACTCGCGCCGCTGGCCGGCAGCGCGGCGAGATCAAAGGTGACCAGATTGTGCACGAGCAGCGACGCCTGCGCGAAGTCGCGATCGACGACGACAAAGGTGATCAGCGCCAGGCCAAAGGTGACGATGAAGAACAGCAGGTTGAAGTAGTCGCCGGCCGAGCTGAAGCTGCGCAGCGCGGGCGTGGTGAGCCGGCGCAGCAGCAGACCGATCGCACCGAGCAGACCGAGCGTCAAACCGGTCGCGCCGCAGGCGACGACCGCCCACTGCCACAAGCGCGCGAGGTCACCGCTCAGCAGCGACGGCAGCAGCGCGTTGCTCACGCCGCCGACCATCATCAGCACGGTGCAGGCGATGACGAGGTAGAGCCCGAAGTGAAACGGAAACGACCGCAGCCAGAGTTTTGGGTTGTGCTCGCGCAGCGCCACCAGCAGCAGGATCTCGGGCACCATCATCTTGAGCTCGCCGACCAGCGACTTCTCGCGCGGCTTCTTCCACCAGTCGAGTTCCTCCAGGTAGGAGCCGCCGTAGTGGGCCTTGCTGGCCTCGTGCGCGACTGGATAAAGCTCCCATCGGAGGTGCATGGGCAAGCGCAGCCAGAAAAAGATGCGGGCCACGATCGCAACCGCGAAGACGCCGAGAGCGGCATAGGCAACCACATAGGGGAGCAGCGCCATGACTGTCACCTCCGGTGCACTCAAGCTGCAACATTGTAGCGCCAGTTGCAGACCAGCAACAGGCACAAATTCATACATCAATTACAAATTCAGCGCAACGACTTGCAACACATTATTAAAAAACGTCGACATTGGCAAGATCGAAACAACGATCGGTGTCCGGGCGAACGTCATATAATAACATATCGTATTTAATGATGTATTTTGCAGCCAGCGGGCACAGTAGAAGGTTACGGCGGGCAATAGATCGCGTTTTCACCAGCGACATTTTGTATATGTTGCATTATTTGCGATCATCATATTGATTTACATTGATATTTATTGCATGCTCATGTTGCATCATCGTGCAACATCTGCGCATGGGAGACAGGTCGAGATGAGCAGCCCCGAGAGTCGACTTTCACCCGAAATGGTCGACCTTATCCTGACCAATGTCGCTGACGGCGTGTTCACCGTCGACCCGCAGTTTCGCATCACCTTTCTCAACCCTGCCGCAGAACAGATCACCGGCGTCTCCAATGAAGAGGCGATCGGCAAGCCGTGCGCAGAGGTCTTCCGCGCCGAGCTGTGCGGCCAGGATTGTCCGCTGCGGCGGTCGCTGCGCACCGGCGAAAAGGTGCGCAACGTCGAGCTCGAGGTCGTGCCGCGCTCCGGGCAACATCACACCGTCAGCGTCTCGACCGCGCCGCTGATCAGCGCGTCCGGCCAATTTCTCGGCGGCGTCGAGACCTTTCGCGATCTCTCGGAGATCAAGGAGCTGCGGCGGGAGATGCTGGGGCAGTACACCTTTGCCGACATCGTGGCCAAGAACCCGCGCATGCGGCAGGTGGTGCAACGACTGCCCAACATCGCCCACTCCGACGCCACGGTCCTGATGAGCGGCCGCGCCGGCACCGGCAAGGAGGTGATCGCGCGGGCCATTCACTCGGCCGGGCCGCGCGCGCACAAGCCGTTTGTCAAGGTGAGCTGCGGCAGGCTCCCCGATTCGCTGTTCGAGAGCGAGCTGTTCGGCGAGGCCGGTCTCCACGGCGCGGCCGGGCAAAAACCGCTGGGACGCTTTTCCGAAGCGCACGGCGGCACCCTGCTGCTCGACGACGTGGCCGACATGCCGCCGGCGTTGCAGCTCGAACTCCTGCACGTCCTCGAACACCGCGAGGTGCTGCCGCGAGGTGCAGGGGCGCCGCTGGCCGTCGACGTGCGCCTGATCGCGGCGACCAAATACGACCTCGAGCAACGGGTGCGCGACGGCCTGTTCCGCGAGGACCTGTACTATCGGCTCAACGTCGTGGCGCTGCACATCCCCGACCTGCGCGACCGACCAGAGGACATCCCGCTGCTGGTCGACCAGTTCATCGAGCGCTGCAACCTGCGCCTGGGCCGCACCATCGAGGGCCTGACCCGAGAAGCCAGCGGGGCCCTCTTGCGCTACCCGTTTCCGGGCAACGTGCGCGAGCTGGAGAATGCGCTGGAGCACGCGCACATCGTCGCGGCCGGTACCAGGATCGGCGTCGACGATCTGCCGCCCCACATCGTGGCCGCGCATCGCCAGATCGGTGGCGTGCACTCGGCAGCTGCCGGTGCGTCGCTGCCCGACAGCGAGGAGGAGCGCGAGCGGCGCGAGCTGGTCAAGGCTCTGGAGCACGAGGAGTGGAGCGTCTCGCGCACCGCGCGCGAGCTCGACGTCCACCGCACCACGCTGTGGCGAAAGATGAGGCGCCTGAAGATCAATCGCCGCTGAGTTCAGCAGCGGCGGTCGATGGGGGGGGACTGAACCATGGCTCAAAAGAAGAAACCCGGTACCGGGAGCACGCAGCGCGCCCTGACCCTGCGCCAGGCCCTGGCCCGGACCCGCAAGGACTACAAGCGGCTGTTCGAAATCGTGCCGTGCTACATCACCGTGCAGGACGCCAATTTTCGGATCCTGCAATCGAACGCCCTGTTCAAGGAGGACTTCGGCACCAGCACGGGCAAGCACTGCTACAGCGTCTACAAGCGCCGCGACTCGGTCTGTCCTGACTGCCCGGTGGCCAAGACGTTTGCCGACGGGGATGTGCACAGCTCCGAGGAGAACGTGATCACGCGCGACGGGCGCCGGGCGAGCACGATCGTCTATTCGATGCCGCTCGAGGACGAGCGCGGCCGCACCCAGGCGGTGATGGAGATGTCGACCAACATCACCGAGGTCAAGCTGCTGCAGCGACAGCTCGCCATGATGGGGTCGGCCGTCGCCGGCATGGCCCACCGGATCAAGAACATCCTCATGGGTCTCGAGGGCGGCGTGTTCGTGGCCAACACCGGCTTCGAGAGCCACGATCCCGTGGCCATCGATCAAGGCTGGCAGATGGTGCAGCGCAACGTGGCCAAGGTATCGCGCATCGCCAAGGACTTGCTGTACTGCGCCAAGGAGCGCGAGCCCCACCTCGAGGCGGACGTCGACCCGGTCCAGATCGTGCGCGAGACGTTCGACCTGTACGCGCCGCGCGCCCGCGCCGAAGGCATCACGCTCCAGCTGGAGCTGGAGGCGGTGGCGCCCGGCACCTACGACCGCGAGAGCCTGGGCACGGTGGCGACCAACCTGGTGGTCAACGCGCTCGATGCCTGCCGCTTCGACAACGAGGGCCAGCACAAGGAGCACGTCGTCGTCCTGCGCTGCCGCGCCGATCCGCAGGGCGGCGTGGTCATCGAGGTCTGCGACAACGGCGGCGGCATGCCTGACGAGGTGAGCCACCGGCTGTTTCAGGGTCAGTTTTCGACCAAGGGCGTCGAGGGCACGGGCCTCGGCCTGCTCGTCGTGCAGAAGGCCGCCGAGGAGCACGGCGGCAGCATCGCGTTCTCGACCAGGGAGGGTAGCGGCACGACCTTCACGGCGACGCTGTTCTCGGGCGGTGCGCGCCACCCCGCAGCGACGCCACGGCGATATACCAGTCAAGTCACTTGACGTCTTGAGATCCTCGGCTCTAAAAAGAACGAGCGCGTGACCTTGCGCAGGGATCTCTGGCGCGCAAGAGTCGGGAAAGCCACCGTGCGACCGAGCAGGCAGGGCAGCACCAAGCCGAGACAGCGCCTGGGCGCGGCGGTGAGCGCCGTCCTCGCAGTCTACCTCACGACCTGGCTCGGCTTGCTGCCGGTGTTTCAGGTCGTCCATCTCGGCCTCGCTGGTCACGAACACTTCTACTGCGCGGACCACGACCAGTTCGAGGACGTCCAGCGCGACTCTGCTGTTGGCGATCCCGACGCGCATTCGACCGCCGACCGAAACACTGCCGACACCGCGTCGCTGAAGACCGCATCCGGGCCGGCGCCGCAGCGCCACGTCGCCTGCACGGTGCTCAATCTCGTCACCTCGCGCAATCCAATGTCGGTCACCAGCCAGCTCGCGCTGGACCGCCACCCGGACCAACGGTGCACGTTGGCCTCTGTGCGGTTGCCGGAGTTCACCGCCAGTCCGCTGCTGCTCGCCGCTCCCAAGACCTCGCCTCCCGGTCGCGCTGCCTGAGAATTCCACGGTAGCAAGGCTCCTCGACATCAACGGCACAGCGCGCGCTGGAGCGCGCAGCTGACCCATCAGTGCGCAGCCAGGCGCAGGGAGAAGAACCTCATGAGATGGATAGCCCATCCGGTTCCTGGACCGGGTGTTTTGGCGATGATCGCGGTGGGTCTGGCCTGGACTCCGGCCCGGGCCCAGCCGGCGTCGCAACCTGACGACGCCACGACCCGCGAGCAGCGGCTGGAGCAGCGGATCGAGAAGTTGGAGCAGGCAGCGGCAGAACGCACGCCGCCACCGGCCCCGACGCAGTCGACCGCCAGCGCATTCGTCCAGAACCTGTTCAACCCCGACATCTCGCTCATCGGCGACGTTGCGCTGGCTGCAACGAACCTCGACGACTCGGCCGCCGAGTCGCTCGCCGTGCCGGGTTATCTCGAGCGAACAGAGAGAGAGGGCAAGCTGCTGGGCTTCAATTTCAACTACCTCGAGCTGGCTTTCAATGCCGCCGTCGATCCCTATTTCGACTTCTCTGGCGTCGTCACCGTCGAGTCGGGCGGAGTCGACGTCGAGGAGATGTTCATCGACACGCGCCAGCTGCCGTTCGGGCTGCAATTGCGAGTGGGGAAATTCCTTTCGGCCTTTGGCCGGCTCAACGGCATGCACAAGCACTACTGGGACTTCTACGACGCGCCGCTCGTCTACGAGGCTTTCATCGGCGGCGAGGGCCTGAAGAACCCGGGGCTGCGCGTCTCGTGGACAGCGCCGGTCGACTTTCTCCTGCAGATCAACGCCGAGGTCTACCAGGGTGTCTTCGACGAATCGCCGACCTTCAACGCCATCGGCTACGATCTGACCACGACCGACGGCAAGGAGGTGTCTGCCAAGGCTCCCTTCGTCCCGGCTCTGTACGTCGGCTCCATCAAGACGTCGTTTGACTTTGGCGATCATGTCTTTCTGCTCGGCGGGTCGGTCATGTACGGCCACTCGACGCAGACGAGCATCGAGGGTGAGGCGACCGACATGGCCTTCAGCGCCCCCGGTACCGTCCTCTACGACGCGGAGCTGACCTACAAGTACCTCATCAGCTCGTACCGCAGCATCGCCTGGCAGACCGAGTATCTCGGGCGGCTGTCATCCGGCCAGCTCGCCCTGGCCTCCGACGGACTGCTCCACCACGAGGACAAGCAGCAGGGTGGGCTATACAGCCAGCTCGTCTGGCGCTTCGACGAGCCCGGCCAGTGGCGGGTGGGCGTGCGCTTCGACCTGCTGGCCCAGAATTCGGTCGTCGTAGACGGCGACAGGCAACAGTTCGACAACCTGCCCGCGCGCTACACGGGCATGCTCGAGTACAGCCCCACCGAGTTTTCTCGATTCCGGCTCCAGTACTCCTATGACCGGTCCCGCGACTTGGAGGAACGGCAGCAGGACGTCCACGAGGTCATGCTCCAGGTGAACTTCGCGGTCGGCCCGCACGGGGCCCATTCGTTCTGACAATCGCCGCGACGCCTCCGGGCGTCGGCAGAGGAGAAGTGCGATGAAGCTCATGACAACAAGCGCGCTGGCCGCCGCCGCGACCTGCCTCACGCTGGCCAGCGTGGCAGAGGCCAAGACCAAGGTCGTCGTCACCTACCCGTACATCGAGTCGCTGGTGAGGGAGATCGCCGGGGACCGGGTGGATGTCACCGCGCTTGCCAAGGGGGACGAGGACCCGCACTTCGTGGTTCCGCGCCCCTCGTTCATCGGCAAGCTGCGGCAGGCGGACCTGCTGATCATCAACGGCGCCTCGCTGGAGATCGGCTTCGTGCCGCCGCTGATCCGCCAGGCCAACAACCCGAAGATCGTCCCGGGTGCAGAGGGGTTCATCGATCTGTCCCGGTACGTCGAGCTCATCGAGAAACCCGACAAGGTGAGCCGCTCCGAGGGCGACATGCATCCCGAGGGAAACCCGCACTTCATCCTCGACTGGCACAACGTGCCGGCGCTGGCGCGGGCGATCGCCGACGCGCTCGAGCGCGCCGATCGCAGCGCCAAGGACGCGAACCGGAAAAATCTCGACGCATTTCTGGCGCGATGGAATGAGCGGTCCGACGCGTGGGACCGGCAGGCCGAGCCGCTGCGCGGCAAGAAGATCATCCAGTACCATCGGCTCTTCGACTATTTTGCCCGGCGCACCGGGATGGAGATCATGGGAGAGCTCGAGCCCAAACCCGGCATTCCACCGACCAGCCGGCACCTCGAGGAGCTGATCGAGTCGGGCACAGCCGCTCACGTGTACCTGGTCGTCACCGACGCCTTCCACGAGCAGCAGTCGCCGGCGGGCGTGGCGGACAAGTTGAAAATCCCCTGGATCGTGCTGCCCC
>Ga0315268_10002386_pt1 | contig 21190 bp, 21 predicted proteins | sample C1_top_MG_FD_204535 | JGI IMG/M metagenome (GOLD analysis project Ga0315268, IMG submission 204535) | Sediment microbial communities from Yellowstone Lake, YNP, Wyoming, USA - C1_top | ecosystem: Environmental > Aquatic > Freshwater > Lake > Sediment | place: USA: Wyoming | collected 2017-08-01 | reverse complement strand
GACCGGCGACCCGTCGTCCGAGAACCCGGTGACGCCGGCATCGGCCAGCTCGCCCATTGCCGCCAGCGTCTCCCCGCGGCGGCCGACCGTGACCGCGCCGTGTATCAAGATGCGCACCGGCGAGTCCGACGCCGCAGCCGCGCCTCGGATGCGCGCCACCACCGACGGCTCGTCAATCGCGGGCGTCGTGTTGGGCATCAGGGCGACGGTGGTGAACCCGCCGTGGGCCGCCGCCGCAAGCCCGGTGGCGATCGTCTCGGCGTCCTCGTTGCCGGGCTCCCGGAAATGCGCGTGGAGGTCAATCAGCCCGGGCAGGATCAGCACACCATCGGGGCCAAGCCCTTCCGCGTCCGCACCCGAAAGCCACGTCAGCGCAGAAATCGCGCCATCGGCGATGACGACTTCGGCGGCGCCCTCAAGCCCGGCGGCCGGATCAACCGCCCAGCCGCGCAGTGTCCCGGTGTAGCCGCCCGCCACGCTCATGCGCCAGCCTCCCCGCGGTGGTGCGTCCCGGCCAGCAGGTACAGCAGCGCCATCCGCACCGCCACGCCGTTGGTCACCTGGTCGGTGATCACCGAGCGCGGATCAACCGCCACATCGGCTGCAATCTCCACGCCCTCGTTCATGGGTCCCGGGTGCATCACCACGACATCGGGGGAGCAGGCCCGGAGGCGCTCCTTCGTCAGCCCGTAGCGCGCCGCATACTCGCGCATCGACGGGAGCAGCCCCGACGCCATCCGCTCCTTCTGGATCGGCATCGCGCAGCGCCGCGTCCACATCGGCGGTCAGCGTGAACCGCCGGCCCGCGGCACCGCGCGAAGCCCAGGCCTCGTACCCCCGCATGAGCGTTGATGGGCCGCAGATCCACAGGTCCGCGCCCATCGCGGTAAGCGTCCAGACGTTTGACCGCGCCACCCGCGAGTGCAGCACGTCGCCCAGGATCACCACCTTGCGCCCCTCAAGCGAGCCGCCGGGCAACCGCGAGCGCATCGTGAACAGGTCCAGCAGCGCCTGTGACGGGTGGGCGTGCCAGCCGTCGCCGCCGTTGAGGATGGAGCCGCCAAAGACCTCGGCTGCCAGATACGGGGCGCCGGAGACCGAGTGGCGCATGACGATCATGTCGGCGCCAAGCGCCTCAATCGTGCGGATGGTGTCCACGAGGGACTCGCCCTTTGACACCGAGGACGCGCTCGCCGTGATGTTCACCACATCGGCCGACAGGTTCTTGGCCGCAACCTCAAAGGAGACGCGGGTCCGCGTGGAGGCCTCGTAGAACAGGATGGTCACCGCCATCCCGCGCAGCGCCGGCACCTTGGGGATGGGCCGGGCAAGGATGTCGCGCATCTCGTCGGTGGTCTTCATGACCAACTCGATCTCGCTGCGCGTCAGCGTGTCCACGTCGAGCAGGTGGCGATGCGCCCACGGGGCGGCCGATGCGGGAACGCTTGCGGTGATGGGGACCGGAAACGCCCCCTCAGGACGATCGGCCCCGGTGCTCACGAGTCTGCGCCCCCGGCGACCACGCTGCCGCCCGGCAGACGCCCGATTTCCACGCCGTCCTCGCCGTCGATCTCCTCGACAAGCACGTGGACAACCTCTTCGCGTGACGTGGGGACGTTCTTGCCCACATGGTCCGCGCGGATGGGGAGCTCGCGGTGCCCACGGTCCACCATGACGGCCAGCCGGATGGCCCGCGGTCGTCCAAAGTCCATCAGGGCGTCCATGGCGGCACGGATGGTGCGGCCCGTGTACAGGACGTCGTCCACCAGCACGATCGTGCGGCCATTGAGGTCAAACCCGATGTCGGTGCCCTTCACGATGGGCTGCTGCGCCACGAGCGAGAGGTCGTCGCGGTAGAACGTGATGTCAAGTGCGCCGACGGGGAGCATCACGTCGTCATGTTCAGCGATGGCATCAGCGATCCGCCGCGCCAGGGGCACGCCGCGGCGCTGGATGCCGACAAGGGCGAGCCCGTCCGTGCCGCCGTGCTTCTCGACGATTTCGTGGGAGACGCGGATCACCGCCCGCCGAACATCCTCAGCGGCCATGATCCGGCGGCCGGTCATCGGCTGCACCAGCTGGGTCGCACGGGGCGTCTCCTCCTTCCCGGCCTCACGGGGCCTTCCCGGCCTCACGGGACCGGCGCGGAAATCGAGGCACAGTCTAGCGCGCTGACGCGCACGTGGCCCGCCCGACTAGTAGATCCGGACTGTGACCCACGTTGTGCCCGACCACCCGCCACACCCGCAGATCTTGAAGAAGTCTGGCCGGAACATGTCCACGATGCGGATCTTCATGATGGGGCCGTAGTCGTTGACGACGCGCTCGATGCAGCCGCTGTTGCCACAGATCACGATGGTGGTGCCGCGCGGGAGGCGCATCGCGGTTGTGCCGTTGTCATAGAACGTGGCGTAGCCGGTCAGCGTCACACGCGGCGTCTTCCACTTCCAGCCGCCGTCCTGGACCGGGACCTTCTTGGATGTCCTGGCATTCGGGACCGCAGGACCGGACGCCTCCTCGTCAAGCGCGGCAACGCCGCTGAGGAACCCGGCCGAGCGCGCCGCCGCGTCAAGCCCGGTGGCGGGAGCGACGGGCGCGGGGGCAGGCGTGGCCCTCAGGATGATCGCCGTGAAGGCGGCTTCCCCAAGATCGTCCGGGCGTGACGGCATCCTGGATCCGGCCGAACCGGGCAGGCCGACGAGGGCGATCACGGCGATGAGCGCCGAGGCCACGACCACAAGTCTGCGTCGCATGTGCCCGGAGAGTAGCGCATGGGCCGACCCGCGCAGGGTCAGGGGACGATCATCGCCCCTGTTGCGGCCGGAAGCTCCATGCGCCCGATGGTTGCGCCCGACCACGCCAATACCTGCAGGACCAGCGCACCGGCGCCGGTGCGGGCAGTCCAGGCGAGACGCCCGGTCCGCAGCGAGAAGCCGCCGTCGGCGAGAGCCGCGTCGAGCATCGGGTTCACTGGGTCAACCAGGCGCGTGACGGGGTCAACACGGTAGAGGCTCAGGCGACCAGTTGGCATTGGGGCGGACGACCCGGCGGGTTGCGACCCGGCGGGTTGCGGAACCACGGTCTGCGCCGCACCCGTCTGCGGGGGAGCCACGTCTTTGTTGGTCGGCGTCTTCTCAGGTGCGGCGACAGACGCATCAGGTGACGATGCCGGATCGCCCGACGTGGCACCCGAAGCACCCGCCGCGGTGGTCCCCGGCGTCTCACCGGCGGTCGCGCCCTCGCTTGCCCCCAGCGTCCAGACGGCCATCGCCGATCCGGTCTCGTCCCACCGGACGGCCCATGCGGTGAGGGAGCCGTGGATGAGCACCTGAACACGCTCAGACGCGCTGCTGGGCGACGGCGAAACGTCGCCACCTGCACTCGGCGTGGCGGCCGGGGCGGATGTGACGGTGGCGTCTGGTGTGGCGGGCCCGGCCGTCAGGGCAACGGTGGGGGCAACCGATGAGGACGCGTTCGCTGCGGCTGGCGGTGAACCGACTGGATCGCCCGAGCTGGCCGCTGACGACGGCGCGCTCCCTGCGGCACTTGGCGACGGCTCCACCGCGGGCGGCACTGACCCGGCGCCGGCGCCGTTTGGCCACTGGCCGATCACGAGGCTCCCTTGATCGGGAACCCAGTCGCCGGCCTCGTCGCGCTTGACGGTGCCCGACCACCACGCGCCAACGGTCCCCGTCGGGTCAACCACAGGCAGCCACGCGGCGCCAATGGCCACCGGTGCCTCGGCGCCGGACGCCGGATCCACAAGTGTGGTCGCGGGCGTCGTGTCGACGACGCGGCTGACGAGGATGCCGGCGGTGGTCCACGAGGCAAACTGCGCCGCGTGGTCTGTCGTCAGCGCGCGGGCGATTGCATCGCCAGTGGTCCACACGTAGACGTCGGGACCGGCGGAGCCATCGGCCGGGCGGGCGGAGAAGGCAACCTGCGTACCGTCCGGTGAATACGCCGCGGGGCCTACCACGACGACGTTGGTGGCGATCTCAAGGACGCCACCTGGCGCGGGGCTGACCGGTATGGAGGGCGAGGACACGGGGCTCGCGGACGGGTCCACCGTGCCGGACGGCGACGTCGTGGTGACCGGCGGCGGTGTGTCCACCGACGGGGTGCCAGGGACGACGACAACGGTTGCGACGGCAACGGGACTGGCAGAGAAGAGCGACGCGGTGCTGCCGTCGCTGGCGCCGGGTGTGTCGCTGCTGGTTGGCGCCGGCGTGGAGATCGAAAACGGAAGCACATACACGCCCTGCGTCCCGTTGCTGGTGGCGACGACCACGAGCCGGTCTCGATGGGGCGACATCGCCGCGTTCAGGCTGCCGCTGCCCACGCCGCCCACATTGGTCACGGCAAAGGTCCGCGTGATCCCGCACTCAGAACTGCCCACCGGGCAGACCGCGTTGACCGGCCGGGACAGGATCTGGACCGAGCCATCCTCGCTGCGGCTCAGCACCTGCACATCGGCCACCGCGGTGATCGCGATGGGCGTGGGGAGCGCGGCGGTGCTGGCGGGCAGCAGCGACGTGCCGCTGAAGAGCCCGGCGCCAACCGCAACAGCCACAACAAGGACAGCGGCGAGCGGCGCGATGGCGCCGCGCCGGACCCGGCCGCCAAACGCGCCGCGGGGAGCGGGGTTGAGGTTTGGCCTGCGCGTGGCGTCAACCTCAATCCGCGCCGCGGTTCGGGCCCACAGGTCGCGCGGCGGCTCCGGAGCGGTGGCGCGGAGCGCGCGTAGAGCGCTTCGTCCATCGACATAGGCTGCTGCTACCAGGCGGCAGTCATCACAGACGGCGACGTGCGTCTCAAGCCACACGGCATCAACCGGGGCAAGCGCCTCGTCAAGCTGGAGCGCCGCGAGTTCGCGTGCCCGGTTGTGGTCGCGTCGCGCGCTGAACCGGCGGCTCACGGCCGAGGCTCTTGTCGGACGGCGGGGTCCCGAGCGGCGCGCTCGCGGTCAGCATCAGCGGCGGCCTCGGTCGCGCGCTCGTCCGCCAGCGCCAGACGCAGGCTCTCCCGGGCCCGGGTGAGGAGTGCGCGGGCGGCCACGTGCGAGACGCCCAGAACCGCGGCAAGTTCAACACCGGTGAGGTCGTGGAGCTCGGCCAGCAGCAGGGCCGCGCGCTGGCGCTCCGGGATCCGCTTGAGCGCGCGCTGGAGATCACCCGAGAGGCGCGCCTCCATCACGAGGTGCTCTGCCGACGGGGCCGAGTTTCGCGCTTCGCCGACAAGCGGCACAAAGCGGATGATGCGGCGACGGCGGAGATCATCAAGGGCAACGCGGTGGGCGATCTGGTACAGCCAGGCGCGAGCGTTCTCAGGCTTCTCAAGCGAGTCGTACGCGCGGTACGCCTTCACAAAGGCGTCCTGCGTGAGATCGGCGGCCAGATCCGGATCGCGGAGCATGCGCAGCAGGTAGGCGTAGATCTCGTTCTGGTGCTTGACAAACAGCTCCTCGACAAAGCGATACGCCTCGTCGCGGTCCCACGCGGCGGTCACAGCGCGACCGCCTGGGATGATCCGCTGCCCGAACTCGATTGGGTCCGCGACCACAAAGACTCCGCAGATGACTGGAAACGGGCCGGGCCGATAGAGCGGCAAGCCACTGGCTGCTTCCGGGCCGTTGTGACGTCACGCGGCAGCGTCATGTGACGCGGCCCCCCTGCCCCGTCATCGGATCGACCGCACCGGTCGGCAGCACCTCACCGGTCGGGGTGCTCCGTGGGCGAATCCGGGATGCCGCCGGCTCGCAGCTGCTCCACCGCATCCTCGGGGGAGACGGGGTTCACCGGCAGCCCCGTGCCAAGCTCCAGCCCCGCGATCTCGCGGAGACGCGGGTGGATCTCCCAGTGCCAGTGATACGTGGCGTCAACCTGTTCGCGCAGCGGCGCAGTGTGCAGGACGAGGTTGTACGGCGGACCGTCAAGGGCGGCCGAGAGACGGGACAGCACCTGGCGGAGCGCCTCGGCCGTGGCGACGATGTCGCGGTTGTCCGCACGTGAGAAGTCGGCGTCGTGGCGGCGCGGGACCACCCAGACCTCAAACGCCGATCGGCTGGCGTACGGGGCGAAGGCCACTGCATGGTCGTCCTGATAGAGCAGGCGGCCGAGTCGTCGTGTTTCCTCCCGGACGAGGCGGCAGTACGCGCAGACGCCCTCGCGGATCATGTAGCGAGCGGCACCGCCAAGCTCCTCCGCGACGCGGTGCGGAATCTGGGGCAGGTCGTACAGGTCCAGACACAGGTGGTTGGTCCGGGCGCCGGCCTGCTCACCCCAGTTCTGGAGCACCTGGACGTAGGCGGTGGACCCTGCGTGTCGAGCGGCGGCAATCTCGTCGCGCGCCCGGGCGAGCAGCTCCTCGATGACGGCGCTCCCGACAGCGTGCAGCGGACGGTGCTCAAGCGGCGGGGCGACAACCGTGCGCCAGGAGCCGGCGGCGCGCGCGTCCTCAAGGGTTACCCGGGCGATCGCGCCTTCCCGCGCCCTCGCCTCATCCTCGGTTCCCGCCACGGTGAACGCAAAGTCCTTCAGCACCCGGACGCGGATGCCGTCACCGGCGGGGATGCGGCAGTTGAAGCAGTCGCCCCTATCGGCGATCTGCCCGGCTGTTCGCGCAAAGCGCTCGCGCGCAAAGGTGCGGTCGATCACGGTGGCGACCCACCAGCTGGTGATCACGTCCTTGCGCAGTTCAAAGAGTCCCGCGCTCATCGGGTGCCCCCGGCAGGCTCGGCGACTCCGGCGGGCTCAGCCACCAGCAGCTCGAGCGCCCCGAGCTCGGCGGCCGTGTCGACCTCGTCGCCAGGGTGTATCGGTGCGGCCAGCTCCGTTCCAAACGCCTGGGCGAGAGCGGGCGCAAACGCTGCTGCCACCGCGGCGACACTTGCAAGGGACGGCTGCTCTCCGCGTCGACCGGTTTCGGCCGCAATGGACGTGGAGTGCAGACCGGGCATGCCGCACGGATCGATGAGGGCGAAGTCCGCAAGGTTGACGGTGACGTTCAGCGCGATCCCGTGGTAGGCCACGCCGCGCTCCACGCGGACGCCAAGAGCGCCGATCTTGCGCGGCAGCGGACCGTCGGCGTCAACCCAGCAGCCCGGGTGGCCTTCGCGGCGCCCGGCAGTAACGCCGGCGGCGGCGCAGGCGGCCGACATGGCGGCCTCGAGCGCGCGGACGTACGGGCGCAGCAGCAGCCCGCGATCATTGAGGTGGACCACGGGGTACGCCACCAGCTGCCCAGGGCCGTGGTACGTGACCTCGCCACCCCGCTCTACGCGCAGGACCTCGATGCCGCGCTCCTCAAGCAGACCGGGCGGCGCGAGCACGTGGATATCGTCCGCCTGACGGCCAAGCGTGAGGACAGCGGGGTGCTCAAGCAGCAGCAGCTGATCGCCGATGCGACCCTCCGCCCGGGCCCGGGCCAGCCGCCGCTGGAGGTCCCACGCGGTGCGGTACGGTACCCGCCCCAGCCAGTGCGCGACGAGCGGCTCCATGCTGCGCACGATACCAGCCGCTGGTTTGCGCTCCCTTTGCAGGGGCTGTGGCAGGCGCACCCTGCGCGACGGCCCGCCCCGTCGCAGCCGCCGACGCGTCATCCTGCGCGGTATGACGCAGCCCGCCCCACTCTCCGGCAGCCTCCCCGGTCACGAGCGCTTCCCGCACTTGTTCTCGCCGCTGACCATCGGCGGCGTCACCATCAAGAACAGGATCATGTCGTCCGGCCACGACACGGTGATGGCGGAGCGCGGGCTGATCGGCAACCAGCTGGTGGCATACCAGGAGGCGCGCGCCCGGGGCGGCGTGGGCTTGATCGTGACGCAGGCGTCGGGGGTGCACCCCACGGCGCGCTACACGCCCACGGAGCTCACGATCGACAGCGACGAGGCAATCCCGGGCTACCGGCGTCTGGCTGCAGTTGCCCACGCCCACGGGACGGCGATCTTTGGGCAGCTCTTCCACGGCGGCCGCGAGATCGTCATGACCGAGGACGGCTCGCTCGCCGTGGCGCTGTCCGCAAGCGCGGTCCCCGCGGAGCGCTACCACGTCTTCCCCCGGGCGATGCCCGAGGCGCTCATCCTCGAGATCATCGCGAGCTTTGGGGCCGCGGCCGCACGCCTTGTCGCGGCTGGGCTTGACGGCTGCGAGGTCCTGGGCGGCTGGGGCTATCTGGGCTCGCAGTTCCTCAGCGCCAAGACAAACCTGCGCGACGACGCCTGGGGCGGGGACGCCACCCGTCGCCAGCGGTTCCTGCGCGAGGTGCTCCTTGCCTGCCGCGCGTCGACGCCTGCCGGCTTTGTGGTGGGTCTGCGAATGTCGATCGGCGATGCGGCACCCGATGGGGCCACGGAGGAGGAGGCGCTCGCCGCGCTGGCCGCCTACGACACCGACAACCTGTTTGACTACGTCAGCGTCGTCAAGGGCTCGTCCGGGACGCTGTCAGGCTCAGATCACATCGTGCCGCCTTCGCCCGTGTCGTCCGGGTATATCGCGCCGCTCGCCGCGCGCGTCAAGAAGGTCACCGCCAGGCCTGTGTTCCTCGCCGGGCGGATCAACCAGCCGCAGGACGCCGAGAACATCCTTGCCCGAGGCGATGCCGACATGTGCATCATGACCCGGGCGCTCATCACCGACCCGGAGATGCCGGCGAAGGCGGCCGAGGGTCGGCTGGACGATATCCGGGCTTGTGTGGGCTGCAACCAGGCCTGCATCGGCCACTTCCACGCGGGCTACCCCATCTCGTGCATCCAGTTCCCGGAGAGCGGCCGCGAGTGCCAGTTCCCGCGGAGCGGTGCGGCGGGCTACCAGCGCCACGTCCCGGCGGCGTGGCCCAAGCGCCTGCTGGTGATCGGCGGGGGTCCGGCCGGGCTCAAGGCGGCGGCCGTCGCGGCGGAGCGAGGCCATCGCGTGACGCTCATAGAGGCCGATCGGCGGCTGGGCGGCCAGGTGCGGCTGGCACAGCTGGTCTTGGGGCGCGAGGAGATCGGCGGGGTGATCGGCAACCTTGAGCGAGAGGCGCGTCAAGCCGGGGCGGAGATCGTCACGGGTGTGCGCGCAGATGTTGCCTATGTGCGCGGGTCGGCTGCCGACGTGGTGATCGTGGCGACCGGTGCCACGCCGTACACGCCGCCGCTGGAGCTGATGGGCGAGCCGACGGTCCTCCAGGCGTGGGACGTGCTGCGGACGCCGGGGATCGTGCCAGCGGGCGGCGTGGTTGTGGCGGACTTCCGGTCCGACTGGACGGGTCTCGGCCTCGCCGCGATGCTCGCCGGCCGCGGCCATCGCGTGACGCTGGCGGTCAACGGAACGATGGCTGGGCAGCACTGCCAGCAGTACGTGCGCGACATGATGACCGCCACTGCGCGGCGGGCCCGCGTGACCATCCTCACGACGATGCGCGTGTTTGGCGCCGACACGTCGGCCGTGTTCCTGCAGGACGTGCTCACCGATGACGCGGTGGTCGTTGAGGACGCCTCGCTGGTATTGGCCTACGGGCACCAGCCTGCCGACGCACTGCTTGCAGAACTCGAAGCCGATGCTGCCGCTGGCGGCTATCAGGTGGTTGCCGCGGGTGATGTGCTGTCGCCGCGGACGATCGAGGAAGCCGTGCTTGAGGGGCTTCGGTCGGCGTACGCGATCTAGGCCGCGGTGGGATCCACCAGCCGGAGGCCCGGGAAGCGCCGGAAGTCTCGATCGGCCGTCGCCAACGTCGCTCCGTGCTCGATCGCAAGCGCAGCCAGGTGCGCGTCCATCAGCATCGGCCCGCGCGCCTGACCGGTTGCCGCCACATCGGCGAACAATGCCCAATGGCGATCACTCGGGTTGACGAGGGACACGTTGGGCCTCTCCAGCAGACCCGCCACGATGCGGATGGCTTCCGACGGCGCAATCGGCGTGGTGTAGACCCGCGGGTCGGTGGCGATCCGCACGAAGGCGAGCGCCGTGGCGACGCCGAGGCGAACATCGGACTCCCCGGCGATCGTCGCCTCAAGCCAGGCGCGCGACCGAGCGTGGGCCGGGCTTGATGTGTCGTGCGCGTACAGCAGGATGTTGGCGTCGATGACGATCACGGGGTGCCGGGTCCGTCGAGGAACTCCAGAAGACCGGCGATGCAATCGATGTTGATCCCCGGTCGCAGGCCAAGCGGTCGGGTTTCCACGACGTAGGGGGTGATCGCGGCGGGCACATCCTCCAGGCCCCGCCGCAGCGCGTCGTTCACCACGACGCGGTACGGGCGCCCGGTCCGGCGGGCCTCACGGTCCAGCTTCGCTGCGACGTCATCGTCCAGAGTGAGTGTGGTTCGGCGTGACACATCATGAAGTGTCATGGCTAGGCATCATGATGTCAACACGTGGCACTTTGCCATTTCGGGAGCATGGCACCCGCCGCTTTGCACCTGCTTACCCGGGGCTTACCCGGGGCTTACCCGGGGCTTACCCGGGCGGCTGATACGCTGGCGGCAACCCGAGGGTCCCAGCCAGGATCCCCGGGCGAGGGCCCGGAGGTGTTGGAACCACTTCCGGGTCCGCTTTGTGTCCGGCGTCATGACACAGCGTCATCAAATCCCGGAATCCGACCACGATTTGGGGCCCTACCGCCCGATCCCATGACCCCACGTCATCAAGACGCGTCGAAACGGCCGATTCTGGGTATCGATTCCGGGATTTGATGACCTGGGGTCATGACGGCCGATCCGGCGCCCGGCGCCGGGCGGGCAGCGATGGGCGAGGCTCAGCCGCGGAGCGCGTGCCAGAAGATCGGCACGAGGCGATCGGGCCGGCGGTCCACCTCATAGCGGATGAGGTGCGGCACCAGCCGATGCGCGGTCTTGTGATCCGTGAACCACATCGGGTGCGGCCAGGCGCGGAACGGCGAGCGCACCACAGACTTCTGGACCCGTTCAAACATCAGCGGGTTGTGAACAAACCCTGCCCCTGACCCGATGTCGTTGCGCGGATGACCCGGGTGCGCGCCCCACGGCGTGATCCCCAGGCCATAGCCGATGGCGCTCCAGTGGTTGAGCGCCACCGTGCCGTAGCGCAGGTCGGCGATCGCCCGCTCAAGCGCTGGCCCCGCGTGATTGTCACGGGCCGTCGCCGGGTCCACGATGACCGTGGCGTTGAGCGTTCCCCAGAGGCGCTCGTTCACGAAGGCCGTCGCCTTGTCCAGGAACGTCACGGCATCGGCGGCGTCAATCAGGGTTTCGGCGGTGACCGAGCAGAACGCCTCGACGCGGTACGCAGGGTCGCCCACGGCATCAGGCGACAGGCCGCCGATCAGCATCCACGGCAGCTCGCCAGCACCCGGCCGGCCAAACGTCTCGGCCTGCGGGTAGGCCGCCTGGAACGCGGCAAACCGCTCCTGCGATCCCGGGTAGTACGCGAGACGCGGCGGCAGGGCGGTGAGGCGAGCCTTGATGCGGTCCATGAGCGCGGCCCGCTGCGTCCAGTCGCGGGCCATGACGATCACGCGCGACGTGGTGCAGTTGAACCCGGCGTTGTTCGCCAACATGGTGACGATGTTCTCGGCGTGGTAGTCCAGATCCTTGGCGGACCAGCGGCCAGGCACCACGATGATTGGCGTGAGGTTGCCCAGCTCCGCTGTAAACGGCTTGGCCAGGAGCGGTTGATCGTTGCGCTTGCGCTCCGCACCATCGGCACCTGTGCCGAAGGCGATGGCGTCGTACGTCCGGTCCGCGCCCGTCACGTGGAGCGTGTCCACGCCCGGGTGATGGGCGAGGTGGGCACCCTCGATGGCGTCACCGCTGACCACGCGCACGAGCCCCGCGCCGATGAGCGGCGCCAGGGCGGCCGACTGGACCTCGGTGAGGTGCGCCATGACCGGGTGCATCTTGAGCACCACGACCTGCAGCTCCACAAACACCTTGTGAATGACATCGAGCGGGCCGATGGAACTTGCGTTGCCGGCGCCGAGGACAAGCGCGACACGGCCAGGCGGGGGCGTCCGGTAGTTGACGGCCATCGTGTCGGGCAGAGACGCGGCGGTGACGCTCGCGTCCATCCAGACATCAGCCGTGGTGCCGATGTACATCAGCCGGTCCGGGGCATCCACGGGCATGACGCGGGCGGCGACGCGACCGCCGGGGAGCGTCTTGATGCCGCCGGGGATCCGGGGCCGCCCGCTGCGCGCGATGTCCGCGATGGCGCGCCGCTGGAGCCGAACCCCGCGCAGGAACAGGTACGGCCCGACGATCCCCTCCTCGGCCGACGCCTGGCTGACGGGATCCAGCCCCTCGTGGATGGATGCGAGCTCCGCCCAGCGATCAGCTACCGCAAGCGTCGCCTGCGCCACCTCGTCCAGGAGCGCCAGGCGCCGCTCGGGCGCGGCCCGGGTCCATGCGCCAGCGTTGGCGCGCACGTCGGCGACGGCCTGGTCGAGATCGCGGAGATTTGTGTGCGGCGGTGCAGGCAGACGCGGGACAAACGCGTACGGTCCTGGCGCGATGATGAACCGGTCGGCGGCAGAAGAGCTGGCGGTCGTCATGCGCGGATTGTGCCTGACTGCGATGGGCTCAGGCGCAGAACGCCTCGAGGGCAGCCCGCTCCGCCTCAACCTCGTCGGCAACGGTGCGGCCAAGCGCGGGGAGGGGCTCAAAGGGGTCCACCACGACGCGGCCGTCACGCTGTGTCCACGACGCCACAACGCGGCCGTCCACCAGCACCGTCCCCACCGAGAACGGAAGCCGACTGGAGAAGACGCGCTCGCGATGCACCTCCGGCAGGATCCCGGTGCGCCGGGCGTGGACCAGCAGCGACGCATCCCAGTGCGGCAGGAAGCGCACCGGCGCAGGTTCATCCGGGTCCGGCAGCGTTGCGCCGGGGAGGTCCACCAGCTCGCCCCCGACCTCATCGCGGTACTTCGCCAGGTCCAGCGCTGCGGCCCCCAGCCGCACGGATGCCACGGGGATGCCCGCCCATGCCGCGATGTCGCGGAACGGCGCGGGCCCAAAACCGCTCAAATACGACCGAACAAGGTGCGCCATGCCCTCCGTCTGGGCTGCCGCGTCCTCCGCAGGCGGCGACCCCAGCCATGCCGATGCCAGCGCCAGACGGTCAGCCCGGCGGCGCTCCCATGTGCCCGACGGCGGAACTCGCACGAGGTCCACCCACAGCCCAGCAAACCCAAGAAACCCGTCCACCGGTTCACCGGCGGCGGCCAGCTCGGCCGTTGTCTTCGGGCCAGCCGCCAATGCCGCACCCAGTTGCGCGGCTGCGCCCATGACCGCCGTCTCGGTCAGCCCGCGCTGCACGCGCAGACCCCAGATCCGGCGTGCCTGCCGGACGCCAAGCGCAAACGGCCAGAATTCGGCGGCCGACACGAGGTGGATCGTCGTGCGCTGGAGTGTTCCCTGGATCACGGTGCGCGCCTCCAGCGCATCGGTGAGCGACCCGCGCTCAAACGAGGCAAGCCGCGTCCAGAGCCCGACGTACCCAGATGGGGCGTACTGCGTCTGCAGACCGCCCACCTGCTCCAGCGCCGCCGGGATTGACAGGTCAGCGCGGGTGAGCAGCAGCTGACGCGCGAGCAGCGCGCGGTTCAGATGGCGAGGTGTGAGAACGGCTGGCGTCACGGCGGCCGATGATCGCACGGGACGCGGCCGACGCGACACTGCCGAGAACACAGGTTTCACAGGACAGCGGTCGCTATGATCCGCGTGTCGGCGATCCTCGGGAGGGATCGACGGCGCCATGTTCGGCCACGACATGGATGGAGGAGGAGAACGCTCATGCGGATTCGCTCGCGGTCGATCGCGGCCCTGTTCGTCGTGTCGGCCATCGCCGGCGCTTGCGGCAGCAGCGCGGCCCCGGCACCCACAGCTGCCCCGACGGCAGCCCCCACCGCGGCCCCCACGGCCGCGACGTCCACAGCCCCCACCGCAGCTCCGACGGCCGCCGGCCTCGGCACCGCCACCAGCGACGCTGCGCTCTGCACCGCCCCCACCGCGCCCGCCGGCACCACGCTGACGGTCTCGTCGTATGGCGGCGCCTACCAGAAGGCCCAGCGGACCGGCTGGTTTGAGCCGTACGCCAAGGCCACAGGCGTGACGTTTGTCGAGAACGAGGAGTCGGCCAACGCGACAATCAAGTCGCAGGTCGAGTCCGGCCAGGTCACCTGGGACCTCGTGGACGTCGGCAACGACTTCGGGCTCGCCGGCAACGCGCCGCTGCTTGAGAAGCTTGACTACAACGTGATCGCCGGCAATGAGGTCATCCCGGGCTTCGCCAGCGACTATCGCGTCGCCGACATCACGTACGGTGTCGTCCTCGCCTACCGGACGGACCTCAACAAGGGCGTGCCGCAGGGCTGGGCCGACTTCTTTGACCTTGCCAAGTTCCCTGGCAAGCGCGGCATCTACGATTACTCGGCCGGCGGCGTCTTCGAGATCGCCCTCATGGCCGACGGCGTGGCGCCGAAAGACCTCTACCCGCTGGACATCCCGCGGGCCATCAAGAAGCTCGACACCATCAAGGACTCCATCGTCTGGTGGCCGGGCGGCGCAAAGAGCCAGGAGCTCATCGGTTCCGGTGAGGTCTCCATGGCCCTCATGTGGAACGGCCGCGCGTGGAGCGCCAAGAACGTCGACAACAAGCCCGTTGCAATCCAGTGGAACCAGCAGCTGCTGACCGCCGACTTCTGGGTCATCCCCAAGGGCACCCCGAACAAGGAAGCGGCGATGAACTTCCTCGCCTGGACCATCTGCAAGCAGAACAACGCGGCCCCGTCGGACTCCATCCCGTACGGCCCCACGAACACCTTGGCCAAGGCCAACCCGGCCAAGGCCCCGGAGCTCGCTGCCACAAACGTCAACGCCACCACGGCGTACTTCAACGACCAGTGGCTAGTGGACAACGCCAAGATGCTGGACGACCAGTTCAACGCCTGGAAGACCAAGTAGCGCGGAGGCAACGGTCAGCCTGATCGATCGACCACGTAGACGTCGTCGACGACGATGACCGCACCTGCAAAGGTGAACGGGCGAGCGGGCCGCAAGCGCGGTCCGCTCGTCACGCCCTGGTCTTGGCTTGTGGGCCCGCTGCTGATCGTCCTGATCGTGGCGTTTCTTGTACCCATGTGGCTCATGGTGGTGCGCAGCGTGACGGACCCGCCCGGGGCCGGCCTCGCCAACTATCAGGAGTTCTTCAACTCTGAGGCGGACCTCCGCGTCCTGGGCAACACGTTCTACATCGCGGCAATCTCAACGATTGCCTGCCTGCTCATCGGCTATCCCTACGCCTACCTCATGGCGATTGTTCCCCAGCGGGTGGCCGGGATCCTGTTGATCTTCGTGCTGGTGCCATTCTGGTCCAGCCTGCTTGTCCGCACGTTTGCCTGGGAGGTCATCCTGCGCGACGTGGGCCTCATCAACACGACGCTCAAGGGGCTGGGCCTCATCGACCAGCCGCTGCCGCTCATCCGCAACACGTTTAGCGTGATCCTGGGCATGACGCAGATCCTGTTGCCGTTCATGGTCATGCCGCTCTACACCGTGATGCAGCGGATCGACCCCGAACTCACCCGTGCGGCCGCAAACCTTGGCGCGCCACCGGCGAAGGCGTTCCGCCGGGTCTTCCTGCCGCTCTCCTACCCGGGCGTCACCGCCGGGTGCCTGCTGGTGTTTGTGCTTGCGCTGGGCTTCTACATCACGCCCACGATCCTGGGCAGTGCCCGCGAGACGATGATCAGCCGCTTTATCGCAGACCAGATCCAGCAGCGCGTGAACTGGGGCCTCGGCACGGCGATGGCCGTGGTCCTGATGGTCCTCACGTTCATCTGCCTCGCCATCGCGTCGCGGTTTGTCAAGCTGCGCGATGTGTACGGCGCCCTTGGCGATGAGTCCTAGGCCAGCGGAGCACCACCGATGACCGACAGCTGGCGGCGCCCCATCCGCATCGGCCTGATCGCGTTTGGCGTGTTCACGATCATCTTCCTCATCGGCCCGAGCCTCGTGATCGTGCCGATGGGCTTCTCAGCCGGGTCCATCCTGGAGTTCCCGCCGCGCGGCTTCTCGCTGCAGTGGTACCAGAAGATGGTCACCGACCCTGCCTGGACCAGCGGCTTTATCAACAGCTTTGAGGTGGCCGTCGCCACGGCGATCTGCGCGTCCATCCTGGGCACGATGGCGGCCCTGGGTCTGACGCGGGGCAAGTTCCCGCTCAAGAGCGTCGCCAACGCGTTCATCCTGTCGCCGCTCGTCGTGCCCGCGGTGGTCATCGCCATCGGCATGTTCTCGCTGTTTGTGCGCTGGAAGATCACCGGATCCATCGTCGGCCTGACCCTCGCGCACACGGCGCTGGCGGTGCCCTACGTGGTGGTCAGCGTGTCCACGAGCCTGCGGTCGATGGACCGGAACCTCGAGATGGCGGCGGCAAACCTCGGGGCCAACCCCGTGCGGACGTTCCGCCACGTCACGCTGCCGCTGATCATGCCCGGCGTCTTTGCGGGCGCCGTGTTTGCTTTCCTCTCCTCGTGGGACGAGGTGGTCGTGGCGATCTTCCTCACGACGACAAAGTTCCGGACGCTGCCCACCGTGATGTGGGAGCAGGTGCGCCAGGTCATCGACCCAACGGTCGCTGCCGTGGCCACGGTGCTGCTTGCGACCACCACCATCGTCCTGACGCTGGCCCTGGTGGTCCGCCGACAGGCGCCCGTTCGATGAGCCTCAATGGGAGTTCGACGATGACTGGGCAGACGAGCGGGCGCACCGCATCGGGCAAGAGCGGCGGCAAGCCTGCGCTGGTGCTGCGCGGTCTCGAGAAGATGTTTGGCGATGTCGCCGCCGTCGCCGGCGTAGATCTTGAGGTCCCCGAAGGCGAGTTCCTCACGCTGCTTGGCCCGTCGGGGTCCGGCAAGACGACGACGCTGCGAATGATCGCGGGGTTCACGGTCCAGTCGGCCGGCACCATCGAGATCGATGGGGTGGACGTCACGAAGGTCCCGCCGCACAAGCGCGACGTGGGCATGGTCTTCCAGAACTACGCGCTGTTCCCGCACATGACCGCCGCGGAGAACATCGCCTTCCCGCTGCAGATGCGCAAGCTTGGGAAGACCGAGACGAGGCAGAAGACCGCCGACGCGCTCAAGCTGGTGAAGCTTGAGGCATACGGGCCGCGCTACCCGCGCCAGATGTCCGGCGGCCAGCAGCAGCGCATCGCCCTCGCGCGGGCCGTGGTCTTCCAGCCGCGTCTGCTGCTGATGGACGAGCCGCTGGGTGCGCTCGACAAGAAGCTCCGCGAGGCGCTCCAGCTCGAGATCATGCACATCTCCCGGCAGTTGGGCGCCACGGTGATCTACGTGACGCACGACCAAGAGGAGGCGCTGGTCATGAGCGACCGGATCGCAATCTTCCACGACGGCAAGATTGAACAGCTCGGCTCCGGCGAGGACCTCTACGAGCGCCCGAGCTCACTGTTTGTTGCAGACTTTATCGGCGAGTCAAACATCCTCCACGGGACGCTCGATGGGGGCGCGGTACGCTCCGACCTGGGCACGTGGCGTATCGGCGATGCGCCTGCTGCGCGGGCTGCGCTGGCCGCCAAGAGCGCCGCCGCAGTGGTGGTGCGGCCCGAGCGCCTGCGCATCATCGCTGCAACCGGCGACGTGCCGGCAGGCGTGAACAGCGTGCCTGCCAAGGTGACTGACGTGCTGTATCTCGGTTCCACCCGCAAATACGAGCTCAAGCTTGCCAACGGGCAGGGCGCCAGCGTGCGCCACCAGCTTGGCGGCGGCGAGCAGGAGTGGCGTCAGGGCGACGACGTCCGTCTGGCGTGGGACGTGGAGTCGGGCGTGCTGGTGGCTGGGCGCGGCGTCTGACGACGGGCGTCTGACGACGGGCGCCTGACGACGGGCGCCTGACGACGGGCGCCTGACGTTCACCGCAGGGGCGGCAGGTCACCAGGTGGCCGAATCCCGATAGTTCCAGTGAAACGGAACCAGTTGTGGACATGCTCCGTGACCGTCCACATGTCGTTCCGCTTCGTTGGAACTATCCGGAGTCCGACTGAATCCAACTGCCAGCCCCCCGTGCCCATACATCCCCACTGAGCACGGGCACCGGCCCAAGATTGCGGTGCATTGCGGGGTTGACGCTAGCGCCGGTCCAGCCCAAACCAGCGCGTCCGTCGGACAGCCGCGAACGCGCCCTTCTCGTCGGCGAGCTCCGGTGTGGGCTCCCAGAAGACGCCGCTTGGCTGGCCGGGGACGGAGAAGAAGTCCACGGCCACCTTGCCCACCGCGCCATGGCCAAGCTCAATCCAGCAGGCGCCGGTCCCGTCGTAGCCGTCGGGCAGCTCGCCATCGCCCCGAAGCCGCGCGGCGGTCTGCTCCGCCAGGCGGTTGGCGGCGCCCTCGGCAAAGACGCCCGCCTTTGGCGTCCCGACGCTCGTCACGTCGCCCAGCGCATAGACGCCGGGGTAGCGCGTGGCGGCGGTCCGCGGCTCCACGGGGATCCAGCCATCCTGCGTCATGCCGGATTCGGCAACCACCGTCGGCACCCGGTGCTTTGGGATGCCCAGAAACAGGTCATAGCGCAGACGCGAGCCGTCGCTCAGGATCGCGTCACGGGTGCCGTCGGCGTTGCGCTCCAGCGCTGTCACGAGCTGGCCCTTTACAAACTCGATGCCGCGCTCGGCAAAGCGCGCCAGAATCGCGTCCGATGTCTCCGGCGACGGCGGAACCGGACGGCCAAACGGCAGCACCACCTTGATCTCGACCTGGTCGCGCACGCCGCGCTGGCGCAGGTGGTCGTCAAGCAGGAAGGCTGCCTCAGACGGCGCCGGCGGGCACTTGTAGGGCGCGCTCGTGACGCCGATGATCGCCGTTCCCTGGCGGAAGGCGGGAATGATGTCGCGCAGACGGCTGGCGCCGGCGATCGTGTAGAACTCGTTGCCGAGCTCCTCGAGACCGGGGGTGGCGGCCATGTCGTACTCGGCGCCCAGTGCGACGACCATGATGTCGGCCGCGTAGGTGCCCACGTTGGTGGTTGCGGTGCGCTGCTCGGGATCGATGCTCGTGATCGACTCACGACGGAAGGTGACCCTTGGGGTCACCAGATCGGCGTAGTTCAGGCGGACATCGTCCAGCCTGCGCCTGCCGTACATGACGTCCAGCTTGGAGAAGCCGAACACGAAGGACTCCGCGCGGTCGATCAGGGTAATCGACACCTCGTCGCCGAGCAGCGCGGAGAGACGGGATGAAAACTCGAGGCCGCCGAAGCCCGCCCCGAGCACCAGGACGCTTGTGCTCATGCGCGGAGTCTAGCGACGTGGTGCAACGGGCCGCGTACGCTGTCGCGCATGACGCACCTGTACACCATCCTCACCAGTGGCGTGGTGTTGCCCGGTGGTGACGCAGCCGCCTGCACGGCCATCGCCTGGGCGGTTGACACGGTGCTGGCGCTCGGCTCTGACTCGGAGGTGCTGAGCATGTCGCGCGGCGACTCGGACGTGGTGTCGCTGGACGGTCGCCTTGTGGTGCCGGCGGTCGATCGCGGCGTGCTGGAGGTTGGGGGACCCGCGGACTTCGCGGTGCTGGCGGCGGGCGCCCGCGCTGGTGCGCCGGTCGTGGCGCTTGTGCGTGGTGGACGCCTGGTGGCAGGCGGGCTGCCGGGTCTAGTGGAACACGAGCAAGGTGACGGGCACGCGGAAGGGCACGGGCACGCCGCGGAGGACCCGTAGCGCAGCTGTGTGACGCCCACCCTCCACGCGGGTCAACGGTTCCGCGGTGCGGCGCGTCACCCCTCTTGTGCTCGGCCTGTTGCGCCGCCAGGCCCCGTCGTGCATCAGACCGTGTGTGGCGCGGGTGGGTCGTTTCGCGACGGAACCGGTGAACCGCCACACGGGTGAACCGCCCGGAGCGCGTGGGCCGCGGCGCCCAGCGCCAGAGCCATGCCCGCGACGAACACTGGCCAGAGGTACGTACCGGGCAGGCCGCCTGCGAGGAGCGACCCCGTGTCCATCGTGTACGAGAGGATCACGGTCACGCCGCCCGCCAGACCCGCCGCCCAGTGGCGGGCGTCAACGTGCAGCGCGTGGCCGGCGCGCAGGCGCCGAGCTGCAGCAAGCCCCACACCGATCAGCGCAGCGCTCACCGCGATCGGCGACCAGACCGGCCCCGCCCACGACACGGGGAGCAGGAACAGCAGGTCCGTGGCGCCCAGCGACCCCGGCCAGCTGGTGAACACCCAGAGCCAGCCGTAGTAGGCGATGTCCCAGACGCCAAACACCACCGCCGCCCAGGCCAGCCGCTCAAGCCCTGTTTGGCCCACAAGGAGCCCGACGGCCGCGATCATCACGATGGTCGCGGCCTCGCGGCCCATCTCGATCGCTGCGTAGGAGCCGACGGCGCTCACCGGCTGCAGCGGGAAGACGACGCCGACCTGTCCGCCGAGAGCGCCCGTCAGATAGACGACGATGGCAGACTCGAGATACGCCATCGCGACGGCATAGGCGAAGACGCCGATGGCGTGGGTCCGGAACCCGGTCTGCAGTGCCATGTCGGTGATGGTGGCATAGGCGCGGCGGCTTGGTCCGCGAAGGACGGCGACCTGCCACTAGGCCGTTTGGCCCCTCGACGGCGGGCAGTGCGTCCTTGCTCACCACCATGTGGCGCGAGCACGATCCGGCGATGGAGCCTGCCAACCGTGACGTCCCGGAGCGCGCGCTCCCAGAGCAGGCTCGCGTCGTCGTCATCGGCGGCGGCATCATCGGCACGAGCATCGCCTACCACCTCGCGAAGCTTGGCTGGAGCGACGTCGTCCTGCTCGAGCGCCGCCAGCTCACCGCAGGCACGACGTGGCACGCGGCGGGCCTCATCACCTCCGCGGGGGAGACCTCGGAGACGCTCCTGTGGATGGCGCGGTACACGCGAGAGTTGTGTATTTCGCTCGAGCGTGAGACCGGCCAGGCGACGGGCTTCAGACCGATCGGGCACCTGAACGTTGCCACGACGCCCCAGCGGCTGGAAGCCCTGCGCCGCGACGCCGCGTTCGTCCGGGGCTTTGGCGTGCCCAACGAGGAGATCTCGGCCGCCGAGTTTGGCCGCCTTTGGCCGGCCGCAAGAACCGACGACGTGCTTGCCGCGTTCTACGTGCCCGACTAGGGTCGGGCAAACCCGGCCGATCTTGCGATGGCATACGCCAAGGGCGCACGCATGCACGGAGTTCGGATCGT